>Ga0164297_10000646_pt1 | contig 41797 bp, 69 predicted proteins | sample GEODES058metaG_FD_113539 | JGI IMG/M metagenome (GOLD analysis project Ga0164297, IMG submission 113539) | Dystrophic lake water microbial communities from Trout Bog Lake, Wisconsin, USA - GEODES058 metaG | ecosystem: Environmental > Aquatic > Freshwater > Lake | place: USA: Trout Bog Lake... | reverse complement strand
AAGATCACCGGCATTGCCAACGGCAGCGCAGCGCAAGACGCCGTGGCGATCAACCAACTGGACCCGTCACCCGCTAGGGCGGTTGGGTTGCTTGGTTGGACGTTTGATCCGGCGATGTCGACAGTGGCCACTACAACAGTGACAACAAGCCAGACCCTTGCCGCAGCCGTTTATCTCAGGGCTGGCACCGTCATCAGCAACATCGGCTCGTACTTCGGAACGAACACTGTTGGGTCGGGACAGGCAGTGTTTGGCATCGCCAACGCAGCCGGAACCTCACAAAGTCAGTCGACGCCTATTTCGAGTTTCCCAAGTAACTCTTTTATTTCGGGCGCACTTACTCCGTACACGGTTCCAACGACTGGCATCTATTACTTGTACGTGCTGTTTGTTTCTACTTCCTCAAGTTGGCAGGTTCTCAAGAGCGCCAGCGTGACATCAAACATCATCAACCTTGGCGGAAGTGTTCGGTCGGCAACGGGAGGAACGTCGTCTCCGTTTACTTGGACAGCTGTGGCCAGCAACTACTTCTTCGGATTCTCGTAGGAGGCATGATGACTACTTACGCAGTTATGGACAGCACCAACACCACCGTCGTCAACGTCATTACGCCCGACCCCGGCGTGACCGTGGACCCAACGTGGATCAGCCTCGCCAGTGCTCCCGCCGAGACGTGGGTTGGATGGACGACGCCTGACGGCGGCACAACGTGGGTCGCTCCGGTGGTGACTCCGTAATGTTCACTTCACCGTACGCAACGTCAACCCCGACACCGCTCGAGTCGCATCCTCACGGTCGAACGCCGTGTAGATCGCAGTTGTCGCCGGCGAGGAGTGACCGAGCATCTCTTGGGTCAGTCGAAGATCGTGGGTCGACTGATAGACGTTCGTGCCGAACCAATGCCGGAGTTGGTGGGCGGTGGAGTTCACCCCGAGGTTCTTGAGCGCAGCGTTGAGCGCCTCGCTCAGGCGCTTCGGGTCCCAAGGGTTGCCGGCGTACCTCGTGAACACGAACCCCCGTGCGGGCAGGGGGAGATCCTCGAGGGCGTCAGCCACGTCGGGGTGCAAGGGAATGAGGCGCTCCTTGTCGCCTTTGCCGACCACTCGAAGCAGCCGGTCCTCCATGAGCACGTCCTCGACTCGAAGCTCGGCAATCTCCTTGCAGCGCAGCCCCTCGAGAGCGGCGAGCGAGATCCATGCGGCCTCGACGGGCGTGGCTTTGGCGAGCGCCGCTGAGAGCTCGGATGAGGATGCGGGGCGGGGGAGTCGCCGGCGAACCTTCGGGCGCACGATTCTGGCGGTCGGGTCGTCCTTGGTCAGATCCTCCATCATCGCCCACGAGTAGAAGGCGTGGAGGTGGCTGAGGTAGGTCGCCCTCGTGCTGGCACCGAGGCTCCTCGAGTCGAGGAATCGCTCGACGTCGGTGCGAGTGGCCTTGAGCAGATTCTTCGGTGCGCACCACGCCTGGAACAGGCGGAGCACGGACTCACGGCGTTCAATCGACGACTCGAGCACGCCTCGACGTTCTTGGTCACGCCGCACGCCGGCAATGAGGTCAGCCATCGAGCCTGCGCCTCCGCACGCCTTGGATCACGAAGTTGCGGGCCATGACGGGCACGCTCAGGTCGTCTTGATCTGCTATTGCTTTCAGCTCCTCGAACATCTCGGGGGTCAGCCGCAGCAGCACGGTCTTTCGGGGGATCGGTGGGCGCCCTGGCCCTGGTTTCGCATTGGTCATGCGGGTATTGTGACAGGTTATTCGCTATTGTCAAGAGCCCTTCCGAGCACCCTCGATGCCGCCCGCTGCCGCTCCACCGTGGCATGGCTGTAGACGTTGAGGGTCATGGACGGGCTGGCATGGCCGAGCACGTCGGCGGCGTCCCGAGGCGACACGCCCGCAGCAAGCATCTCAGTGGCGGCGTGGTGCCGCAGGGAGTGGAGGTGGATCTCGGGGATGCCGAGGGCGACGGCGCAGCGCCGGAAGGTCCCGGTGATCGTGTCGGGATTCATGGGCTGAGAGTGGTCGGGCCACGAGGAAAGGATGAATGAGTCGTCGTAGATCACCACGCCCGCAGCATCAGCGACGTGGTCACGCTCTCGTCGCCATCGCTCGAGGCGCTTGAGCATCGCCGGCTGCAAGACCACGACCCGCTCTCGCCCGCTCTTGGTGGCCTTGACCCCGAACTCGTCGCCCGCCTTGTAGATCGAACGGGAGATCAGAAGCATGTCGTCCTCGAGGTCGCACCACCGCAAGGCGCACAGCTCGCCCCTCCTGGCCCCCGTGACGATGGCGAGCACCGTTGCCATGCCATAGACCTCCCCTTTCTCTCGCATCGCCTCAGCGAGCGCCCTGACGTCCTCGGGGGAGGGCAGGACGATGCGAGCCTGCTCGACGGTCGGGAGCGTGGCGAGGTTGGCCGGGTTCTGAGAGATCCACCCCCACTTGACGCCCTGATTCAGCGCCGCCCTCAGCACGGCATGGACACGGCGCACGGAGGAAGCGGCAAGGGGGCGATCCCTCGTGAGGAGGTCGGTGTAGAAGGCGTCGATCTGGCGCACCGCGAGGTCACCGATCCTCGTGTCACCGAGCGCAGGGATGATGAGCGTCTTGGCCGTGCGCCGGTTCTCTCGGACGGTGGTGGCCGCTCGCCCTCGAGCTTCGATGTGACGGAGCCATTCTTTGAGGAGCACCTCGAGCGTGGCGCTCGTGCCCGTGGGCTTCTCCTCCCACACGCTGACTCGGATCTTGTCGGCCTCACGCTCAGCGGCCTTGGCCCCCTTCGCCGTGAAACGGAAGTCCTTGCGCCGGCGCTTGCCCGTCACGAGGTCGGTGCCGACCGTGAGCCTAAGTGTCCACTGTCCTGAGCCGGGTGGCTTCTCGACAAGGCTTCCGCTACCGTACTGACGCTTCCCCATCGGGGTCAGTCTGTCACAAATTGGCCGCGAATTGGCCGCGACGAGGAGGCAAGGGGCTCAAACCCCAGTAATGCCTGGGTAGCTCAGTGGCAGAGCGACGCACTCGTAACGTGCCTCGTGGTCTTACGTAAGACGAGATTGTGCCCCTGAGCAGGAATCCAACACCTTACGCAACCTATCTGCTACTCTCACGCCGGTGGGAATTGGCCGCGAATTGGCCGCGATTCGCAGTTGTATAATTCATGTAGCCGACGATTACAGTTGCCTATCGCTCATCGAGTCAGGAGTAGGGAATGGATCTTGCGCCGCTGAGTAGCGAAGAAACCCTCGAGGTCTTTCGTCGCATCCTCGACCTCCACGACAAGGGGGACGAGCGACGGTCATCGGTGCTGCGCTATTACCTACTGCTTTCGGGCAAGAACGAGCTCGAGAGCATGACTCAAGCGGTGGCGAGCGCCTGATCTAGTTCAGCAAGTCGCCGTTGGGCTCGACACGAGAGGCCCACATCTCGTTCCGCACGATCAGGAGCGGGAACGTCCCGTCGTCGTGCCCGGAGTAGCCAAGGAACTTGGCGATGGCATCGAAGTGCGAGGCGTCCGGGATGGATCGCCCACCCTCCCACCTGGAATAGGTGGCCTCGGTCACGCCGAAGATGAGGCAAGCCTTAGCTTGGGTCAAGCCCAGCTCAAGTCTCCTCTCTTTCAGTGCGCTTCCAAGTGGTCCCATGCAGTCATGTTACACCTTGCATGGTGCGTAATGGGAGAAAACTTACTGAAGGTTCCTGAACACGCATCAAAATTCTTTCGCATACCCTCTTGCAATCGCCTTACGTCAGGCGTAAGGTTCGGGTATGGAATCAGCGCACCGCCCGCAGCTTCTAACCGTCCTCGAGGCATCGGAGTGGCTCCGGCTTTCTGAAAAGACGGTGCGGGAACACTGTGTCTCGGGCGAGATCCCGGCCACCAAGATCGGTCGCCGCTGGTTCATCAACGCCGCTCGGCTCGAGGAACTCCTCGCCGGCGCACCATCGCCGCAAGGCGCCTCGGCAGTCTCCCTCCCTGCCGAGGAACTTTTGGGGGCCGAGGGCTGAGATGCCTGGGCCAAGTGGTGTCCCTATCCACCACGCCCCCGATGCGGAGGGGGGTTCCGAGGTTGTTCATGCCTCGTCTGAGCCCCCCTCCGAGGTCGATCTCGTGAGTGCAGTCACGAGGAAGGAGAGTACCGATGAAGAAGGAAGCCCTGTTCTGGGTCGGCAACGGAGCGGTGATCGGGGCGTGTGTCGCCCTAACGCTCATGCCAGTGGATGCGCCTTTCAACGCTCCCCTTGGGTTCGGTGGGTTGGCGGTCGGTGCCCTTGTGGGGCTGACCTTCAACGCTTTCCTTCGAGCCGCTGATCGCCGGCGTCACCGCCGAGCCCTCGCCTCGCGTCACGCCGCCATCGCCAGCTTCCAGCGCCGTTTCGACGAGCGCCCGGTCGCTTAGTTCACCAATAGATAGGAGAAACCAATGCCAGACAAGATCCATCGTCCCTACTCCCGCATCAGGGGGAAGAAGGAGGCGAGCGTCACCACCATCATCGGTGCGGGGAAGTCCATTGACGGGCTCTCTTACGCTGCGGCGAAGGAGACCGCTCTCTATGCGGTCCACCATCCCGAGGCGTGGCAGGACCTCGACCCCGAGGAAGCGGTCGACCTGCTTCGCAAGCACCACAAGGGCGTGTGGAACGGGCGTGCCGCCATGGGAACCCTGATCCACTCGGTTGCCGAGGCGTGGTGCGACGGGGAGATCGTGGACGTTCACGCCCTCGTATACGAGATGGCCGAGACGAACCGGGATGCGATCACTTGGCAGGGTCGTGAGTCTGAGGTCTGCGAGCGTGCGGATCTCTACGTCGATGGCCTCGAGCAGTTCTGGCGAGACACGAAGCTCAAGCCGGTCGCCATGGAGATCGTCGTGCGTTGGCCCGGTCTCTACATCGGGCAACTCGACCTCATCGCTGACCTCTACCTCCCTGGTCGGGGTGTGACCCGGTGCCTCGTGGACTACAAGACCACCGATCAGCTCGACCCAAGCAAGGGGGTCTATGGGGACTCGTGGAGCCTCCAACTCGCCGCCTACCGCCACGCAACCGAGATCGTGGAGTACGAGCTCGACGAGAAGGGCAAGGTCCGAGAAGTCGGCACCAAGCCCTACGACTACGGCATCGAGGCGTGCATCATCGTCCACCTTCGCGGCGACGGTGACTACACGCTCTACGAGGTGCCAGCGGGCGCCGACGAGTTCGACGGGTTCGTGCGCCTTGCGCAGACCTATCAGTTCTTCAAGACCCTTCCCAAGCCGACCGCCCTCAACACCCGCAAGGAGGTGGCGGCATGAGCATCGTCCCATCCACCACGCCCGATGACTGCTTCGAGCTCGCTGAGAAGATCTCTCGCTCTGCTCTCATGCCTGCCGCCTACAAGGGCAAGCCGGTCGATGCAGCCGTGGCGATGATGTACGGCGCTGAGATGGGGCTCCCCCCGATGACCTCGTTGCAGCGTGTGACCGTCATCAACGGCAAGCCCACCCTCGATGCCCAAGGCATGACTGCCCTGATTCGTGCTCACGGGCACTCGATCACCGGCGATGCCACCGACACTCAGGCTCGAGTCACTGGGAAGCGTGCCGACAACGGCGACGAGATGACCGTGACGTTCACCATGAAGGACGCTCAGAATGCAGGACTGGCAGGGTCGTCGACCTACAAGAAGTTTCCGAAGTCGATGCTGTGGGCTCGAGCCCTCACGCAACTCTCCCGCCAGCTCTTTGCCGACGTGCTCATGGGTGCCTCCTACACCCCCGAGGAGATGCAGGCCGTGGTGGACGCTGAGCGCCCGCCCCGGCAGTTCGTGGACTCCGACACCGGGGAGGTGACCGAGGCTCCTCGTGGCCCCCGTAGGCCCCCCACGGTGGCCGAGGAGGAGCCCGAGGAGATCGTTGAGGCCGAGGTCGTCGAGGAGCCGCAGCGCAACCTCGTGGCCGAGCTCGTGGCCCTGTTCGACGCCCTCGAGATCACCGACAAGAAGGAGCGCCTCGAGTACGTCCAGGTGACCCTCGGGCGCCCGGACCTCAAGGGGGTGGGTGACACCTCCGACGAGGAGAAAGAGGTCATCATCGCCGCCCTCACCAAGGCCGTGAACATCGTCGATGAGCCCCCCTACGAGGCCGAGATCGTCGACGACGATGGAAGGCCGTTCGAGTGAGCGCCCCCGTCGCAATCGTGACCAAGGGCACCGGGGAGTATTGGTGGGTCGCCCTGGGCGAGATCACGAGGCACCCCTCGCTCGCCACACATCGCACCACGACGCACACCGAGCGTCGGTTCTCCTCACGCACCGAGGCGATGGCTTGGGCTGAGGCTCAGGTGGACGACTCGTTCGGATCGTGCTCCCTCATCATCTCGAGGCGTCCAGCGGTGCGCACGGGGCTCATCTATCAGGTCGATTGCGCACGGTGCGGCGAGGTCGGGTCGGGTCAGACGGACCTTCCCATGGCCGAGCAGCGAGCGGTCGTTCACCACGAGCAGACAGTCGGGAGGATGCTGTGACGTGGATCAAGCTTGACGACTCGTTCCCGAACCACCCGAAGGTCATCAAGGCGGGACCGGCAGCGGCATGGCTCTACGTTTCGGCGCTGTGCTACTCGAGTTCGTACCTACTTGACGGCTACATCGAGTCGAGTTCGGTCGAGGTTCTGACCAACATCAAGCACTATCGCAAGGCAGTCGACGCACTCATTGAGGTGGGCCTTTGGGAGGAGGTTGAGGGCGGCTATCAGATCCACGACTACCTCGAACACCAGAAATCACGGGCTTCTGTTCAGGCTGAGCGTGAGAAGTCACGCAAGCGTCAGACCAAACATCGTGCGGAGTCACGGCGTGACAACACCGTTAGTCACGTCGATGTAACGGAACCAGATACAGATACAGAGGTAGATACAGATACAGATGTAACTACTTCGTGCCCTCCGCCTGACGGCGTCGAGCACCGAGCGAGTTCCGAGATCCTCTCTCTCGAGATCGAAAACCCCGAATCGGGCAAACAGGGTCCCAATGGCTCCGACGACTTCGAGGCGTTCTGGCTGAACTACCCGAAGCGCAACGGCAAGCGTCTTGGCAAGGCTCAGGCCCTCGTCCAGTGGCGGCGCATGAAGCCCTCCGAGCGGTTCCAGGCTCTCACCGCCGTCACCAACTACTTCGAGGCGTGCGAGGCGGGGACCCTCGCCAAGGACGCCGAGCGGTGGCTGCGAGACAAGCGGTGGGTCGACTGGCTCGAGCCCGCTGAGATCCCGAGGCCGATCAGCAGCTCGCCTCGTGCTGGCTACGACTGGCGCTCCGAGTTCCAGGGGGTGTCGGCATGAACACCGTCATCGCTGAGTCCATCGCTGAGCGCATCTATGGCATGTGGACCGGGAACATCACCCGTGAGGGAACGCAGGCGCTCATCAAGGTTCTCATCAGCGTCGACGAGGAGCCTGCGAACCGTGCCATCGACGCCCTCGCCAAGACCGAGCAGTACCGACCCTCGCCGGCCCGCCTGCTCCAAGCGATCAAGTCCATTGAGCGTGGCTCGGAGGCGGCGAACTACCGCCACGAGTGCGGGACGTGCGACGGGACGTGGTGGGTGCCTGACGAGCCGGTGGAGCACCTCGGCAACCGGGTCTCGACGGTGCGCCGGTGCCCTGACTGCTTCGACCGTGGCACGCCGACGCCGGTGCGCTACCACCGATCCAACCCCGGACGCATCCGGCAGATCCTCGTCGAGATGGGTCGCAAGCCTGCCCTCGAGCCCGAGGGGGTGTTCTAGTGGCCCGCCTGCTTCTCGAGATCGACGGCAAGATCGTCGACCTCACGCCGGCGCCCGAGCGCCATGTCTGCAACCTCCGCCATGAGGTCGAGGAGGACCGCACCGAGCGCCTTCTGCTCAAGCTTGCGATGACGATGAAGGCGGGGCTCGCATGAGCCGCTCGAAGCGTCTCGGCACCGAGTTCGAGACCGCCTGCGTGAACCTGCTCATCGAGTCGGGCTACCCCCACGCCGAGCGTCGGGCGTTGGCGGGCACCGCCGACAAGGGCGACGTCACGGGTCTTGGCCCCGATTGGGTCATCGAGTGCAAGAACCAGAAGGAGATCACCCTCGCCGGCTTCGTCGACGAGGCCGAGGTCGAGCGTGTCAACGCCGGCGCCAAGTACGGGGTCGCTGTCATCAAGCGTCGGGGCAAGAACGCTCGCCACGCTTACGCAATCATGCCGTTTGAGAAGTTCATCGAGCTCATGAAGGAGAGAGATCAGTGACCATCATCGGCATCAACGGGTTCGCCCGCTCAGGCAAGGACACCATCGCTTCGATCCTGGTCGAACGCTACGGATTCCGACACGAGGCCATCGCTGATCCGATCAAGCGCCTCGCATTGGCCTCTGATCCGTCGCTGAGGCGCATGGTCGATGGGTTCGGGTGGGATCACGTCAAGACCGCTCACAGCGGCGTCAGGGACCGCCTACAAGCCCTCGGTGCGGCGATCCGAGCCGAGTGGGGCGACACATTCCTGATCGTCGAGATTCTGGGCGGTGTTCTCGAGGATGAGCGAGTCGTGATCTCGGACGTGCGCACCCCCGAGGAGGCACGAGAGGTCCGTGATTGGGGCGGGTTCGTGTTCCGAGTCGAGCGCCCCTACGTCGGGCCGGCGAACCGGGACTACACCGAGCGTCTCCTCGCCCCCGACCTCATCGACCACACGTTCCACAACGAAGGTGCCATCGGGGATCTCGTCGAGCAGGTCAACCGATTCTTCGAGTCCGAAATGGGCAAAACCGCTCTCTATGGCCCGAAGGAGGCTGCATGAGCAAGCACCACAAGCACGTCGAGGACGGGGTGCGCCCCACCCTCCTCGAGATCGGCCAACGGTTCGCTGACGGCACCTACCCGCATGACGTGGAGCCGAGCATCGAGGTTCTCCTCGATTACGTGGCGATGTTCTATAACGCCATGGAACGCACGGCGATCACCCTCGAGGCCCTCTTGAGCCTCATCGACGATTGGCGAGCTGCTGACTCTTCGCAGGAGCAGAACGCTCTCATGGTGCGTATCGCCGGCATCGCTCACGAGATCCGCATCTCGCAGCGAAGGGATGCACGATGACCGAGCCGGAGTCCATGCCAGACGACCCGTTCTCGAGCACGTTCACCGCGGGAACGGTGATCCATGAAGCGTTTCAGTCGTTCATCGACGCGGGGTTCACTCGCGAGGAGGCCATGTCCCTCGTGAGGGACATTCTTGGCGCCACCATGCTCAAGGAGTTCCTGGGCCGTGGTTGACGACCACGAGCACTTCCCGGCCACGGGCGAGCCGGGGAACTACTGCCAAGTGTGTCGCCTCGAGCTCCACCCGATCATGAGCCTCGGGCGCCTGACATGGTTCGTCAAGCACGAGCCGGAGCCTGTCGGTGAACGCTGACGGGAGCCTGAACCTCAAGCCATCGTGGATGCTCCGAGGAGCCTGCGTCGGTGTTGCCCGTGAGGTCATGTTCGAGGAGCAGTCAATCGACGATGCGAAACGCCTCTGCGCCCTCTGCCCCGTCCGGGCCGAGTGTCTCGCCTACGCCGTCGAACATGAGATCGAGTACGGCGTGTGGGGGCTGACGACCTGGGAGGAGCGCACCCGCATTTGCCCAATTTGCATGGGACCGAAGGACCCCGAGGCCCTGGGCTGCAACTTCCCACACACCCTCCTCATGACGGCTCGCCTCGTGGAGCTCGAGCACGCCGGCAACGAGGACGTTCGGGTTGCCCGTCGAGGCAAGCCCTCGATGCGCACCGATCCCGAGTGCCCCTTGGAGCGAGGGCAGATTCACAACTCACCCGCCGCCTACCGGGAGGGCTGCAAATGCGCCGCCTCCCGAGAAGCCCTGCGCCAGTACCGGCTCGAGAAGCAGGCCGACCGCAAATCACGAGGAACCTACAGAAAGCGAGCATCATGACCGACCCTTGTTGCCCCTGCGAGAGCTTCGAGCAACCCGAGCCCCTCAATTCCGATGGCGAAATCTGCCCGCACCCGGATGTGTGTGGTTGTGACGACTGCGAGTGTTCCTGCCACGTCGAGCAGGACGACGACGATGGCTTGATTCAATACGAAGCCAAGCTCGACCGCATCGAGTTCGAGCGCAGCGACCTCGACTACGGGTTTAGCGCGTATGACTGAGGAACGAGTGAACTTTGCCCGCTGGCGGCACGTCGATGACGACACCGCTGCGAGATTCATTGAGGCGCTTGACGCAATGGACGGAGCGACCGAACCAATGGAGAGCGACTCCGATACGAACGTCAAGTCGATTGACTCCGATAATGACGTGACGAGCGGGTTACACGCTCGCTCCAAGCGTTCAGAACGCTCGGTTTCAGACACCGATGACGAGACCGCGATGCTCTTGAACCCCGAGCGGATGGAAAGCATCAGGCGCGGGGTCGAGCAGTCCAAGGCTGGTGAGGTCACTCGCTACCCTGCCGGACACTTCCACCAGGCGTACATCGACACGTATGGCGTCGCCCCCGAAGACGACGAGGACTCAAGCCGTGAGGACGCTGCTTTAGGGCAGCGGGATGTAACACAAAGTCACTTTGTGCCAACTTCCGTGACCATCACGATCAGCCGAAAGGCAGCGGAGAAGGTTGCCGACTGGCCCGACGATGAGCGATACCCGTTCTCGGCGGAGTTGGGCAAGGCAGCCCGAGCAGCACTAGAGGAGGAGCGATGAATGGTAGCGGAGAGACCCGATGGATGGACAATCCAAAACTACCGTCGCAGATACTATCCACGCCGATAGTTCCCACGCCCGACACCGTGACCATCACGATCAGCCGTGAGGACGCCGAGGCGTTCCAAGACCCCGATGGCAACTGGGTCAATGAAAGCACAGAACGTCTGGCCGCATCTTGCCAAGTGGCACTAGAGGGGGAGCAATGACCGTCAACATCTGCCATTACTTCCACCCAAACGGCTGCACCTGCCGCCGCACCGAGGAAGGGGCTGAGTGGTGAGTGGTGCCAACCTCGAGGTGCAGATCAGTCGTCGCCTAGCGAAGCGATGGCTCAACGAAATTGACGAGGATCAGAGCATGATGACCCTCCTTGAGGTCGGTGCATTCGTGGTCACTCAGATCAGATCGCTCACGGAGGGCGAGTGAGGCGCGACTGCCCCGGCGAGGCCCATGCTCACTGAGGACGGGTTCTGCACCTCATGTCAGGGTTGGCTGCACGCCTACCCTGGGCTCGCATGTCCATGGTGCGCCGACGCCGCCACAAATCTCGAGATTGAGGGTCTCACTGAGCGAGACACCGTAGGGTCACGCCTGCGCCTCGTGAACCTCGAGCTCGATGCGATACGAGACAGAGAGAGGGCAGTCAAAGCGATGCGCCGGCAACTCGCACGCGAGGCCATCGCCCAAGATTCCCTCATCGACGTGATCGCTGAGGCCCGGACTACTGCCGCCAACCTCGAGCGGTGGGCGAGGAGGCCCAAACCCCCAACGTGCCCGAACGGACACCTCCGAACCGAGCATGGGTATCAGTCTCACGGGGCGTGGGCGTGTCGGTTGTGCCCTCAAGAACGACCAAAGGCGACCCCGAAGGATCGCAAGAAAGGCCCGTCGATCAGACAGGCATGGAAGGACCATGAGCGCCGCCTCGAGCAGCGCCGGGAATTGGCTAGGACGGGGGAGCTTCCTGATCGTCTGGCGGAACCCCTGCCGCCGCCCGTTGCGCCGCCCGAGCGGTAGCGTGAGCGTGCTCCTTCTCCCATAGCCCCACGGTCCAGCGTGTGACCCCGAGGAGGTCCCCGATCTCGGCCTGAGTCAGCCCCTCAGCCCGCAATTCCCGCACCGCATCCAACCTCAGCAGCACGAGGGCATCCTTGAGCCCCTGGTACTCCTCGAGGAGGGTCTGCACGGCATAGGCACGCTCCCACGGGGGCAGGGGGGAGAGCGTGGCGAGCATCTTCGCCATCTCGGGCGCCCATGTCACCGTCTCCCCCTTCCTGCCCGTCATCGTGCCCTCATGAGCTCGTAGGCGAGTTCGGTCGCCATGCGGCCCTGAGCGGTGCGCACCACAAGGCCCGCCCTCACGAGGTTGCCCTCGTGCCCGTCTTGGATCGTCGCCACGTCGAGGTTCGTCGCCTGGGCAAGGTTGTGCAGGCCCACGGCGCGGCCGGCGAACGCATCGGTGAGCGCCTCGAGGATCACGTAGTCAGTCTCATCGAGACCGCCTGCACCCACGCCGAACGCCTCGAGCGCATCCTCGGCCACCGACACCGTGAGACGGTCGTGCTCCTCAAGTGCGGCCACGTCGAGCACCCGTTGGCCCAAGTGCAGCACGAGGCGAGGGACCCCCTTGGACCGCTCGCCAACGAGGGTCGCCGCTGAGGGGTCGTAAGACATGCCTGCACGCTCCCACGACCGACCGACGATCTCGGCAAGCTCGGAGTCCGAGTACGGCTTGAGAGCCAAGTGCAGGCCGAAGCGGTCCCGCATGGGCTCGCTGATCTTCCCCGGTTTGGTCGTGGCGCCCACGATGCACGAGAGGTCGAGGTCGAGGGTCACCGCCCTCGCTGAGGTCCCGGTCCCCGCTATGGCGCTGATCTTGCGATCCTCCATCACCTCGTAGAGGGTCTCCTGCACCCGAAGGGGCATCGCATGGATCTCGTCAATGAACACGACTGCACCCTCCGGGGCGCCGCATAGCATCCCGGCGAGGTCGCCCGGTCTCGTGAGGTTTGGCCCGTTCGCCACCACGAGGGGGCGCCCGAGCTCATGGGCGACGATGTGAGCGAGCGTGGTCTTACCGTGACCCGCTGGCCCGGTGAGGAGAACGTGAGGGGCATGCACCCCTCGAGCGATGGCGCCGCCCGTGGCGATGCGCAGGCGAGTAATCACCTCCTCCTGGCCGATGATCTCCCCGAGCTCCTCGGGCCGTCTGATCGTGGTCGTGCTCATGCGGAGTCCTTTCTGAACGTGTCCATCATTCCTGCCCGCACCCCGGCGAGCACCCTTGCAGTCTCCTCGGCGGTCGCCTCGAGACGTTCGCACTCCCACCGCGCCACGATGAGCGCGAGGGCGAGTAGTTGCTCCTGGTCCATCGTGAGGGTGCCGATCATGACCATGCCCCCCAAGTGTCAAGCGCCTCGAGGGGCGCCAGCGGAGCGTGCATCGCGTAGTGGTGGGCGATCCTGGCCCGGTGTCGAACCCACAAGACCCCAAGCGCCACAATGAGCGCCACGTTGTCCACGGGTCCCGGTATGGGCAGGAGACCGAAGGCGACTAGCGCCCGGAGCCATCGGGGGATCGTGGGATCAGTGGCGAGAGCTCGAGCGACCCGGAGGTGGCGCCTCATGACTCCACCCCCTCGAGCACCTCGGCGTCGTAGTGCATCCTGGCCCGCTCGAGGCAGGCGGCGAGGTCGTAGCCGCAGTTCTTGGCATCGTGCAGGAGGTCGGTCATGAGGTCCACAATGAGGGTCTCCTGATCCTCATTCTCCTCGCCCGCATACTGCCCGTAGACAAGCATCGTGCGAAACGCACGATTAGCCCGGTGCTCATTCTCAGAGGGGCGACTCATGCCATCACCTCCACCACGGTCTCGCCATCGTCATGCGTGGCGAGCCCCTCATTAGCGAGCCCCTCGAGGAACGCGTCGACCGCCTCCTCTCGGCTGTCGTATCCGTAGAACGCAACGGGGGAGGTCCACCACGCGAGCCCGTGCGGTTCGTCGTCGTAGCCTTCGGTGACGTAGGCCTGGATCAGATAGGCACCCGAAGGGTGCAACCGCTCCACCGTCACACTGTCGACGGTCGTGCTCATGCCATCACCTCCTCGAGGTCACCTAGCGCCCATTCTGCGTGGCGCATCGCCACCTCAGCACTCCCGGCGTACCCCGTCGCCAGCGGCTCGCCGTTACTCGAGACCAACCACCCATAGCGGCTGTCGGCGTCGACCTCCTCGGGGCGCACGAGGTCGGCGGTGTCGTGGACCGACACCTCAAACCCGGCATGCTCGAGGGTGTAGAACGCGGGCGAGAGGCCCGCGGGAACGTATCGCCAGCTCATGCCGCCACCCCCTTAGAGCTCGCCGCCACCATTCCCGGCCACGGGTGCGGGTTGGCAACCTCCGAGAGCCAGTCGGCGGTACGGTCGTCGCTGTCTGCGGCCACGAGAACGTAGGTCTCCTGGCCCTGCCGGTCTCGATAGATAGCCCCCACGAGGCCCACCGGCACGAGGTCATGCCAAGAACCGAAGCGCGAAGCGATGCGGGCGTCACCCACCTCAAGGCGCTGCCGCTCGAGGTCGTAATTGCGTTGGCTCGCCGCTGCGCCCTCCTCGCACCGGGCATGCACACCTCGAGCGCCACCCTCACGGGCGAAACACTCCGAGCACAACGCGGGAGCTTGGCAGTAGTGCAACCGGGAGCCGTCGATGTAAGTGACCATGAAAACGCACTTTCGCTTTCTCACTCCGCCGATGGTCCCGCACCCGTCACATGAGAGCATCTCGCGCCCGGTGCGAGGGTTGTAACCGTACCCATAGCCCATGATCTAACCCCTATCTCTTTCTGTCCTGGCGCCGTGCCAGCCACGACGCCGGAGCGAACCCCGGCGCCGTAGTTGATCCGGCGACTACCACCGCCGACTAGACCTCCTCTCTCTCAGAACGTGCAGGAGACTCCCCACGAGAGCCCCGGCGAGCATGGTGAGAGCGGGCACAAGCTCGGCACCGTTGCGAGGTGTTGCGAGGAGACCGGCGCTAGCGCCGATTAGTGCCCACACGAGGGGGAGCGGGGCAGTCATGCCGCCACCCCCTCGAGCGCCGCCTCGAGGTCCTCAGAGAGGGCGTAGAGCTTCGCTGCCCACGCCTCGAGCGTGTCGACGTCTGGCGCCGGGTCGAAAGAATCGCCCGACCACGCATCTCGCAGCGCCTCACGCACCTCGAGCCAGAGCCACCGGGCGAGGTTCGCCCGCTCCTCGAGGGTGTCGCGGTAGAGGTTGCCGGGGGTCAATGCCCCCGTGCTGGCGACCGCGTAGAGCATTGACGACTGCCCCCCGTGGTACTGCTGCGCAAGGTAGACCTCCTCGCCCGTGGCGATGTAGACCGGCGCGGGGGTCATCAGAACGCCCGGAACACGTAGACGGTGCCGCCATCGGCGCGGGCGCTGTGGTAGTCGCCCATGAACAACTCGCGCGCGGCACGCTTCCAGTCGATGCAGTCGTTGGGCCATGATGCATCACGGTCGACGGCTCCGAGCTCCTCCGCGAGGTTCTCAGCGAACCCCTCCTCGCTGTCCCACTCGCCTTGGAACGCGTCCCGGAATCGGTCCATGGTGTCATCGTCGACCTCGAGCAGCCGGGTGCCCTCATTAGCGAGGAACGCGAGAAACGCGGCACGGTTGCCGCAAGTGTCCGTGTCAATCTGCTCGAGCCCGGCCGCGATGCGCGCGGCATCGGCGGGGCTCATCTCGCCGCACTCAGCGGGGAACCCCTCGAGGTCCATGCACCAAAGCTCCTCGTGCGGACCATCGGCGCCCCACGCCATGTCATCGTCGATGGTCACGCGGGCGACACCCTCGTGAATCGTGGCGCTAGTCACCTCTGCGCAGTCGCCAGCCTCGAGCCACCGGCCCACGAGGTGCCCCGCGTTATAGCAGGCAAGGCACCCCACCCACGCCCGGAGCTCCTCTGTCGTCGTGTCGATCGTCATGGTTCCTATCTCCTCTCACCCTACGTAGGGTGTTTGTGTGTCGTAGTAACTAGTAAACACTAGCGGTTATTACTTGTCAAGGGGTGCGGGGGAATTTGTGCGCCCGGTCTCGCGTGCCCATCGGTCAACGGTCCCGGCGTGCCATAGGGGGCCCATGGCTAGGGCGAGGTCCGGCGCCGGGAGCAGCCCCCTTGCCTGCCACTTGTAGGCAGTCGCCCGAGCTACACCTAGCCGCGTGGCAATCTCCGCGAGTCCTAGCGGTGTCGTGTCAGTAGCCTCGAGCGCGTCGACGGTGAGAGACTCACCCTCTGCCACGTATGCGCCTAGCGTCGTGCTCCACTCTTCCACCTCGAGGGTGAACGCTCCCCCGTCGAATAGTGCAGTCTGGCGGCGCTCATTCTCCTCGCGTCGGGCCCGGTCGACAGTCTGCCGCCACCCCTCGAGGCTCATGGTCGACGCGTCACCTAGTAGGCGGCACAATGTCGCTTGCGTCTCGTGCTCGAGGTCCGCGAGTAGGACTGCCCAACGTATGCCATAGCCCCGCGTGACCGCGAGAGACTGCGCCAGGGGGTGCAGGCCGGCCAACTCGAGGCGAGACGTGACCCACGCGGCACCGTGCCCGGTGCAGTCTTGGAGGTCCTCGAGCGTGGCGCCATTCTCCACCATGGCGGCAAGCTGTAGACCCTCCTCCAAGGGGTTAGACTGGCGCCGCGTGAGGTTCTCGCGCAATTGCACGCGGAAGAACGCACGAGACCCCGGCGCGACACCCTCATGCACTACAGCGGGCACCTCGAGGAGACCCGCGGCAATCGCCGCCGCCCGGCGATGGTGACCCGCGGCCACGAGATACCGTCCCGGCGTGTCGGGGTCTCTCACTACCTCGAGGGGGTACGCGCTCGAGTACCCCCGGCGCATCATGTCGGCCGCGAGTGTGTCGACGTTATCGGCGTGCTCCTCCCGGTAGTTCTTCCACACCCCGATAACCTCGAGGGGTAGAATGGTGGCGCTAGGTGCCACGGGGTCAAGTAGCGCCGTCATGACTCACCTCTCTTGAGGGACTCGAGGAGGGCAGGCAACGCCTCACCGGGCACGATCCACCGCAAGGCGTCGTCTCGCTCTATCGCGTCATAAGTCCTTCGCTCAAGGCGCCATAGCTCCCCTAGGAGCGCGTCGACACGGTCACCCCCCTCGAGGTCTCGCACTAACTCGGCGGCAGCGGCAACGATGCGCCATGCACGCACCTCGAGGGGCTCAAGCGTGGCGGCATCGTTCACCGGCGCCGGGTCGAATAGCCCCGGTTCGACCCATGAGGTCTCACCATCGTGCCCGAACAATTGCCCCCTGTCACGGTAGGAACGTGGCGCCGTCATCGTGACACCGCCGTGAGCTCGAAACGGTCGCCGCCCAAGCGTGAGCCGCACACTTGGCAAGTCGACCACGAGAACCCGCCATCGTCGTGTCCGGGCACGATAATGAACCCCTCCTCGTGCCACGAGGCGAACCCCCGTTCGACACGCTCGAGCTCCTCAGGCGTCATGTCGCACCCCTCGAGGCCATTTGCCGCCATCATTAGGCAGTCGACGCACCCCTCGAGGTTGACCGTCCTATTCCGTCCCATAGCTAACCCCCATCTATCTCGCACCTTACGCCTATCGTAACGTGTCCTAGTCAGTATGACGGGGTTAGTCGCTAGTGTCAATCCCCCTAGCTCAGATTCCTTGGAGCTCCTCGAGGAGGGTGAGAGGTGGAGGGGTAGCAGGTGCAGGACGTGGCGGTGGAGGTGCTGAGGTGGCGCCTCGTGAACGTGTCGCAGTCAGTAGGACACCCTCGAGGTGTCTAGGTGACTAGGACACCCCTCCCCGAGCTGCTCGAGGTGCTCCGGGGAAGTGTGCACTTCCCCGGATTAGTGCTCTGACATGGGAGAACGTGGCGCCAGTGAGGTACCCCCCCCCGCCCCCCTCGGGTCCTGCCGGGAGGAGGCGTGCGGGAGTGTGCGAATCTCGCAAACACCTCCAATGGCCCCCGCAGTAGCCCCCAACCCCCAATGTTCGCAAGGATCTGAGCGTTTCACCCACCTGGAAGCTCACCACCCATCTCAGAGCCTCCACCTCGTCTCGAGACCTATCTGATTTACAGATGAGCCTTCGGCGCTGTCACCTAGTTATGCCAGTGCTCCCAAGCTCGTTCTTTCGATGAGCTGCCACTCCCTGCCGGCATCGAGGGTCCTTAGGTCCTCGGTTTGTGCGTCACGCTGTTGGCCCCATCTCTCAGAGGCGCTTGTGGACGCGGAAGGTGAGCCGCATCTGACGCGGTAGGCAGGCCCGGTGAGGGTCGCACGCCCGTCGCTATGCGGGCGTAGGAGTGACCTAATCACACGACCTCATTGGGAACCTCTCACGTTCATCATTTCAGATGGCATGTTTCGGGCCTATCTTAGTTTGAGATGACAGGGTGAAAGTGAGAGGTTCCTGAGCACCCCTGTTCGTACCCTCGGCGCCATGGGAACCGCCAAATCCAAGGCCAGCGCAGTCAAGAAGGCCATGACCGCCGATCACGCGTGGGATCACAAGCATGGGATCGCTTGCGGGTCGTGGGAGGACAAGGCCATTGATGCCGCCGTCGTCAAGCGTGCCAAGGCAGGGAAGCCGACCCACTGATGGCGAAGCGCCCTGACCCCTTCGGCGCTCGGAAGTCAGCCGCCAAGTCCCTCTCGATGGTCAAGAAGTCCATTCGAGTGCAGAACGCCGCTCACAAGCCGGCAAAGGGGCGCTAATGGGCGCCAAGCCGCTGCCGGTGAAAGTGACCGACCTCGTCGGCGTCTTGCCGGGGCGCGATGACATGACCGAGGACGAGCTGCACGCCGAAGCGTGGTTCCTCCACATGGTCGGGCACTCGAAGAACAAGATCGCAAAGCACCTCGACGTTCATCCGTCGACCGTCGACCGCTGGATCAAGAGCGAGGCCCTGGCCCGTCGTGACCGCACCGAGGACGTCGAGATCGAGATGGAGCGCCTCATCGGGCGCCTTGAGACGATCACCGACGAAGCGTTGCAGTCGTACATGGCCGTCAAGGGCACCACGGCCCAGGTCGGCCCTCAGTACCTCAAGGTCGGCGTCGATGCGGTGAAGGAGATCGCTCGCCTTCGAGGGATCGAGCCCGTTGGCGGCGGCGGTGGGGCCAAGACCACCGAGGTCGTCGTTCGCATTGGTGGTCGAGATGACGTCGCTGTGGGGGTGCGTGCCGCATGAAGATCGTCGAGAAGCTCGCTCGGGACTCCGTCATGTCCCACATGGGGCCAGACATGGTCGTTGGGACCTGCTGCCTCGTCGTGGAGGTCATCGGCAAGGACGGTCGCCGGCGTTTCGCCTACCTTCGCCCCTCCGATCAGACCGCCGAATCGACCAAACGGCTCCTCCAAGACGCTGCGCAGGCTGAGGTCGCCCTGTGAGCCCTCGAGCCTCGGGTGAGGCCCGAATGGACGAGATCGGTGGCGGGACCTGGCGCTTCGAGCTCGACATGCACCCCGCTCAGCGGGAGATCTTCGAGTCGCCGGCCCGATTCAAGGTCGCTGCGTGCGGTCGACGGTTCGGCAAGACCCTCCTCGGCACCGCCATGTGCATCATCGCCGCCGCTTCCAAGCCCAACGGCAACGTCTGGTGGATCGCTCCGAGCCACAACCAGAGCCGCAACGCCTTCCGCATGGTCGAGAAGGCGATCCCGAAGAAGCATCGTGAGGCCAACCGCACCCTCGGTGAGATCTACCTCTCCAACGGCGGGCGCATCGCCTTCAAGTCCGGTGAGCGATGGGACAACCTTCGAGGCGAGGGTCTCGACTTGGTCGTGGTCGACGAGGCTGCGTTCCTCGCCCAGGACGTGTGGACCCAAGCGTTGCGACCGGCGCTGTCGGACCGCAACGGATCTGCCTTCCTGATCTCTACCTTCAACGGTGAGAATTGGTACTACGACCTGTGGCGCTTCGCCATGGACCCCGCCAACGAGGAGTGGGCCGGGTTCAAGTTTGTCACCGGCGACAACCCCTACATCCCCCAAGAGGAGATCAACGAGGCGCAGCGAGCCCTCCCGAAGGAGATCTTTGAGCAGGAATACATGGCCTCGCCCCTGGCCTTCGCCGGCGCTGTGTTCGATGCTCACAAGATCGACGACGCCTACGAAGCCCGTCGCGACTTCGTGCTCCCGCAGCTCCCGAACTTCGAAGCCGGTCTTGACTGGGGTTGGAACGTCACGGCGTTCGAGGTCTGCACCGAACTCGTGGACGGTCGAATCGCCTGGGTCGACGAGCACATCTATGAGCGCATCGAGCTCAACGACCGCTGCGAGCGCATCGCTCAGATCTGCAAGGACCTCCGGGTGTCGACGATCTACGCCGACGCCGCTGGTGCCTCAGAGAACGTGACACTCGCTCGCATCCTTGAGCGGTCGGGCGCTCCGACCATCGTGCAGCCGGTCCCGTTCGCCGCCTACAAGCGTCCCGGCATCATGGCTCGCTCGTTCTTCCTCGAGCAGGGGCGTGAGGTGCTCACCGACAACGTCCGTCAGCTCATCATCGACTCCAAGGCGTATCACTACGACCCGAAGAACGACATGAAGCCGGCCAAGGGGCACGACCACTCGGTTGACGCCGCCACCGCGTTCTACGCAAGCCGAGCGCACCTGCTCGGTGACGAACTACTGAGAGAGGTTGCGTAATGGCTATGAGCATCTTGGAGCGCATGAGGCGCCGTTTCGGGGAGGAGGAGTCCTGGCCCCCGAAGAACGTCAAGAAGGAATGGGCGGCAATCGCTGACTACCGACGCCGGTATCGCAATGATCGCTCAGAGATGATCCGGGCCAACCCGAACATCATGGTCGACGAGCACAAGACCGAGATCTACACGCCCGTCGCATGGCCCCGCGAATTGTGCCGATTCTCCGCGGCCCTCCTGTTCTCCGAGACCCCGAAGGTCTCATCGAACCTCTACGAGAGCCAGTTGGCCGACCTCATCGACGTCAACGACTTCGGGGCGTTCGCCATCCGTGGTGGCACCAAGGTCGCCGCCGAGGGGCGCATCGGCATTCGAATCATCCGTGACCCGGACATTGGGGGCAACACGCCGCTCTTGACGCTCATCCCCGAGGACCAGATCATTTGGGACAAGCGCCACGACCACTTCTTCGCCGGTGGCATCGTCGTGATCGAGAAAAAGGTCGACGACGATGAGACCACGATCTACCGCCTGCTCGAGGAGCACACCAAGGGCGCCGTCGACCGTCACCTTTACAAGGGTGGCAAGGCGAAGCTCGGCAAGGAGGTCCCGCTCTCGGCAGTCGACGAGTTCGCCAACTACCCGGCGCACGAGGACACCGGCCTCGACCGCCCGACGCTGATTCCGTGGGAGAACGTGCCCGGAGGCGAGTCTGACCTGTTCGGCCTCGGCCCGATCTTCGATTCGATCAACGAAGCAGAGAGCCTCATGCTCGACCGCGGGCGCAAGGCGATTCCTCGCACCTTCGTCGACCGCTCGCTTGCCGACGACCGAGGGCAGCTCAAGATCGACGGGTACATCCTCACGGGCGGCGCTCGCATGGCGCTCCCGCTCGGCCAGTCGCCGTTGCAGACCATCGAGACCGTCCAACCGCACCTCTACAGCCAAGAGCACGTCTATTGGATCGACCACCTGACGCAGCTCCTCGTGACCTGCGCCGGCTATTCGCCGCTGACGTGGGGGTTGCAGGGTCAGACCGCCAACGTGACTCGAGCCGTGTCGGGCTATGCCATGAAGCTCAGCCAACTCCGCACGCTGCTCACTCGCTCAGCGAAAGAGCACATGGCGATTCAAGCCCTCGGCTGGGCGTTCGCCACGGCGCTCGCCTTGCAGGAGGGCGGCTACAACGTGGCCGACTACCGCCCGAGCATCCAACTTGGCGACGGTCTGCCCGACGATGGCCTCGACGGTGCGCAGGAGGCGCTGTGGCTCCGTCAGGGTGCCGCCGCATCGACCGAAACGCTGGTCAAGACCATTCACAAGACCTGGACCCCCGAGGAGGTCGAGGCTGAGGTCGAAGCCATCATGCAAGAGGGCATGTTCCCGCCCGGATCGGGGCAGGCGCAAGGCATCGGTCACCTGCCGAAGTCGATCCAAGATCTGCTCGCCGGCGCTCCTGACCTTGCCGCAGACGGCGAGGACACCGGCAACGTCGGGGTCACGAATCTGTGACCCAATCGGATCAGAACAAGAAGAATCGCGAGGTCGCACTCGCACTCGTCGCCCTGTTCACCACCGGGGCCATCGGGTTCATCGCCTCCGTGCAGATCGCAGAGATTCTTCTTGGCCTGATCCCCGCCGTCCCTCGAGCCATCCTCGACTTCGTCTCGACGATGGTGGCCGGTGGACCGAACATCGAGTCGGTCGGCGTCCCTGACGGGCCGGCGCAAGCCATCGAGCGCAAGAACGCATCGGCGTGGCTCTCGCTCTACACCCTCGCCGCCGTAGAGCGCCTGCGTGAAGCGGCAGAGAAGGGCGACACGTTCTTCGAGGATGCCAAGAAGCTCGAGGCTCGCTACTTCGAGATGCAGATTCGAGCAGAGGAGCGCCGCATGAGGGCGGCGGCGGGTCAGGACATGGCCGCGATGCTCAACGATGATCGCAAGCCCGAGGGTCTCCTCGGCTGGCGTGCAGTTCTTGACGACCGGACGACTGCCGAATGTCGCGATGCGCACGGCAAGAACTTCCGAGCCGACAAGATGCCGGCGATTGGCTGGCCTGGAAGCGTCCACGTTCACTGTCGATGCTCCGCAGGTCCCGCCATTCCCGGCGCCCCGCTACTCCCCTCAGCGTAGGGGCGACCGAAGGAGGCCAGATGGCCGCAAAGAGCCAGTTGTCCAAGGGTGCATTTTTGAGCAACTCCAACATGAACTCTCGCCAGTGTTGGTACATCACCGTGGTCGAGTCCCTATCGAAGGAGGACGTCGAGGTGCTCGACGATGCCCTCGCTGACAAGGCCGTGAGCAACCCCGCCATCGCCAAGGTGCTGAGCGAGGTGCTCGGGTTCAAGCGCAGCGCAAACTCCATCGCAGCTCACCGGAACGGATCGTGCCAATGCAGCAAGGGCTGAGCAAAGGCGCCTTTGAGGAGGCCGACCTCGAAATTGAGCTTGAGAAGCAGATTGGCAACCTGTCTCGCCAACTGAGACAGGCAAAGGACAAGCTCGACCGCTTCGACAAGGCCGTGGCTCGGGGCGTCAAGGACGCCATCGTCGCCCTCGGCCCCATCCCCGTCACCAAGGCTCCCAAGCGTGACAAGCGCATGGGCGACGAGCACGTTGCCCTATGGGATCTCGGAGACTGGCAGGGGTCCAAGGAGACGACGACCTACAACTCGCAGGTCATGGTCGAACGGGTCATGGACTACTGCCGACTGGCCTTCGAGATCACCGAGTCGGAGCGATCCGCTCGCCCGATTCGGTCCTGCAACATCATTTTCGGTGGCGACATGGTCGAGGGACTGTTCAATTTCCCGACGCAGCCCTTCGAGATCGACCAAACGATCTTCGGGCAGTACGTCACGGTCTCCCGGCTCCTGGTTGACGTGGTCCGTTATGCCCTGAGCATCTACGACGAGGTCGTGGTCACCGCTGAGTGGGGCAACCACGGTCGAATCGGTTCCAAGCGGTCAGCCGTGCCCAAAGCCGACAACATCGACCGCATGTGCTTCGAGCTCGCTCGCCAACTGCTCGCCGGCGAGGATCGTCTGACGTGGGAGGACTGCCCCGAGGACATTCAGCGCCTCGAGATCGGGAACTACCGGGCCGTGGTCATCCATGGCGACGAAGTGGGTCGCAACGGCTATGCCAGCCCCGCCACCATCGCCAACCACGTTGCCAAGTGGCAGTCGGGCGCCTACCCGTGGAGCTTCCGTGACGCCTACGTTCACCATTACCACAACCACATGGAGATGAGCCTGCCGAATGGTCTCGGCAGCGTCTACTTCAACGGCTCGACGGAGTCCGACAACCGCTATGCACGAGACAACCTCGCTGCAACCGCCATCCCGAGCCAGCGATTCCACATCGTCGATCCCGACCGTGGGCGCGTGGTGAGCACCAGGAAGGTGTGGCTCGCCTAGATGATCCTGCTCGCCCTGTGCGAGCGATGCGGAGTGCGATTCGAGGTGTTTCAAGGCTCATTCTCGAGCCTCGTTCCCTCGTCCCTCATCGTCGACCTCGCTGACGCCGAACACCATCCATGCCCGAAAGTGAGAGGTTCCCACGAGGTCGGGATCGTACCCTCCGCTTGACCGTACTCGGCGGGGAACCGAGGGGAAGAAAGAGGATTCATGTCAGACACCGGAACGCAAGACCCGTCATCGGAGCCGACACCGGGGCAGACGCCCCCACCGGCTTCTTCGACTCCACCCGCCACGGCGGGGATCTCCCAGGAGGAGGTTGACCGGATCGCAGGCCAAGCCCGCACCGAAGGTCGATCTGCTGCTGAGAAGGCCCTGCTCGAGCAGTTGGGCGTTTCGGATCTCGATGCCGCCAAGGAAGCCCTCAGGGTTGCCAAGGAAGTTGAGGACGCCAAGAAGTCTGAGACCGAGCGTTTGCAGGAGCAGATCAAGACTCTTGAGGAGGAGAAGGACCGGATCGCTTCCGGCGCCCTCGAAGCCCTCACGAACTCGAAGATCGAGCTTGCACTCAAGGACGCAGGGATCAAGACCGAGCGACTGGCCGCAGCGTTGCGGTTGGCCGACAAGAGCCTCATCAAGTCTGACGGTGGAGAGATCGAAGGCGTGTCCGAAGTGGTCTCGGGAATCAAGAACGAGTCGCCGGAATGGTTCGGCGCTTCGCTCACGGCTCCCGACGCCTCGGGTGGCAGCTCGTCATCGACTGACTTCCGCAGCGCCGACGCTCAGACGGTGAAGCGGGAACTCGCCAAGCTCAACATCAACGTCTAACTCACAAGGAGTAGTCCCCAATGTCATTCCGTGACGTTCTCCCCGTCGATCTCCAAGAGATCGTTCAGAACGGCCTTCTCGACCGCGTGTTCGAGGATGCCCTGGTCCCCGTGTTCCTCTACGACAACCTCGCAGAGATCAAGCCGTGGGGCGCTCACCTCGGTGCTCAGGCGATCATGACCAAGTCGGGTCTCATGCCTGTCAGCACGACCCCGATCACGGGCGCCGACGCGACTGCCGCCACCTACGGGTTCGAGCAGTATTCGCTCAAGATGGACCAGTACGCCTCGTCCATCGACACCAACATGGCGATGAGCGCCCTGGCCCTCGCATCGAAGTTCGCTCAGGACAACAAGACCCTCGCGATCAACGCTGCGCAGAGCCTCAACATCGTGGCTCAGAACGCCCTCTACAACGCCTACGGCGTGGGGACGACCTACCTGACCGCTGCGATCTCGACGTCGTCGACCTCAGCCGTCGTCGCTGACGCCACCGGCTTCGCCTACGCCACTGGCTCGACCGGCACGGTCAACCAGAACACGGTGAGCGGCGCCCTGGGTCAGTCGACCCCGGTGCTCGTCCCCGTGTCGGCTTCGAACCCGATCAGCGTCACCGTGAACGGCGTTGCCAACACCGTGACCGGCGTGAGCTTCGTCTCGGGCACCTCCGGCCCCGGCACCCTGACGCTCGGCACCGCCGTGTCGTCCATCGCCAACGGTTCGGCGGTCATCAACACGAGCAACGCTCCGGTCCAGTACCGCCCGAACGCCAAGGCGTCGGCTGCGCAGCTCGTGTCGTCCGACGTGGCGACCCTGTCCCTGTTCCAGAACGCCGTCACCCGACTGCGTGCTCAGAACGTCCCGACCGTGGACGGCGCCTACGTCGCCCACGTCCATCCGGCATCGGTCAACGAACTGTTCCAGGACCAGAACTTCTTGCTCGCCTACCGTGGCCGTGCAGAGAGCCCTGCGTACCAGAACTTCCGCCCCGGTGACTCGGTCGGCACGCAGAGCGAGTTCATGGGTCGATTCTCCGGCATCGACTGGTTCATGAACACCGTGACCCCCTCGTTCACGAACCCCTCGGGCGTGACCGTCTACCGGCCCATCGTGTCCGGCCACGGCTCGCTCATCAAGGGCCCGTTCGAGGCCATGGGTGACCTCATCAACATGCAGAACGCCGGCGCGACCGTCCAGGTCGACATGATCGGCGGCGTGGCCCGAATCTGGCGTGCGCCTCTCGACCGCCTCGGACAGGTGCTCACGAGCACTTGGTCGTGGATCGGTGGCTACACCGTCGGAACCGACCTGCTCACGGGTGACAGCGCCGCCTACAAGCGTTCAGTCGTTCTCGAGCACGCCTAGTCCAAGGAGGACCGAGAGATGGCAGTCAGCAAGAGCACCGAAGCGGCGGTGACCGACGAGATCAAGGCGGCAGAGGTCGCTGCGAGCTCCGAAGTCAAGACCGTCGAGCAGGACGTGGCGAAGGCTCAGGCCACCGCCGACGCTGCAAAGGGCATCGTTGCCGAAGTTGAGGACGTGGTTCGCCACGAGTGGATCGTCGTTCGGGACTTCGTCTCGCACGTCAAGACGCAGCTCCTCACCTTCACCAAGGGTGACGTGCTGACGCACGAGGTCGGCTCCGAACTCGCATCGCACGGCGCTCCGGTCAAGCCCGCCAAGTGACCATCGGCTCCCCCCAACCGGCGATTCCCAATGTCCCGGTTGGGGGGAGCACGCCTCAGCCCTACACCACGGCGCAAAACGCCATGCAGATCCTCGAAGATCGGTGGGGGCTGACAGCGACTCTCTATGACGGGCACCTCCTCGTTGCGTCCATGCGGCTCGACGAGGAGGCGCCCTTCATGGGCGTCAAACTGAGCGCAACCCAAGAGCGTCAGTGGCCCCGTACCTTCAAGTACGGATGGCCGAACATCGTTGCCGCACCGAACGCCGTCTTGGTTTCCACCGAGTACGGAGGTGCGTTCTACCTGAACTACGAGGGCGTCGTCCCTCAGCAGATCGTCGAGTGGGTCTCCCTCGAGGCTTACAAGATGGTCACCCTCGATTGGGACAAGGGCGTGCTCAAGGAGTCCGTCACCGGCGCTTCCATCGAGTATTCCAAGCCCATTGGCACCCCTGGGGCCATCATTCCGCAGCTTGAGATCGTCCAGGCTTCGCTTCTCGCCCCTTTCCTCATGCGCCAAGGCCACGAGGACCCCTTCATCAACTTCGCCGGGTTCTAGCCGTGAACATCAGCCGGCTCCTGCGCCAGCAGATCCAGTGGTCGCCCACGAGCGGCACGAACGTCAGGGGCGACCGCACCTACGGTCCTACGACCACCGTGCAGGGTCGTGCAGTCCCCAAGGTCAAAGACCTGATCGGCAGGGAGGGCGAGGTCGTCACCACCGCCTACTCCGTCATGCTCACCTTTGAGCCCATGATCGGGGACCTCCTCGACGGGCACGAGGTCATCGCCGTCACCGAACTTGTCGATGCGAAGGGCGTGATCTCCGGCTACACGGCGCTGACCCGATGAGAGATCCCGACTCGACGTTCTGGCAGCGCATGGACGACCTCGAGCACCTCGTCGGCAAGGGGATGCTCCACGGCTCCGTAAACGTCGATCAGGTCTACGCCCGCTATCAGGATGGGTGGGGCGACGAGGGCGACGATACCGGCGTCATTACCCCTACCGAATTGAGCCACGCTCCCGGCCCCGGCGAATGGGGCACCAAGGGTCCGTGGCACGGCAAGGCCGGCCCGTTCTTCAACCACAAGGAAGGGCACGCCGGCTTCCTCTCGCTCACGCTGACCGACAAAGGACCCGAGTACGCAGAGCGGTTCTGCCGGTGCATCGACGACGAGAAGCCGTTTGTGACGGAGATGATAGAGGTGACGGAGAACCTGGCTGTCACGGCGGGCACTCGAGCGCCGATGGAGGTCGGCATCCTCCAAGCCTCGGTCGGGGCCAAGGTCGTCGACGACGATGCGGTTCCCTACGACCGGCCACCGGCCATGCCTCGCCTGCCGCAAGAAGCACTCGACGCCCTGCGCCCCGCATGGCACAAAGCAGCGAGGAGACCGTAATGGCAGTAGCACTCGACAGCGTTGCAACGTGGCTCACGGGAAAGGGGATCTCCAACGTCCTTGTGAACTGGATGCCCGACACCCCCAATGCCGTCGTGGTCCTTTCGGCCAGTGGGGGAGCGCCGGTCATGGACGCCACCTTCGACAATCAGTACGTCCACGTTCGGTGCCGAGCGGCCACCGATGAGGCGGCTGAGGCGTTGGCCCTGAGCGTCCATTCGCTCCTCAAGCTGGTCGGCGGGATCACCATGGGATCGACGTTCGTGCTCCAAGCGATGAGCGCCACGGGACCCCCGGCGTACCTGCTCAGGGACGTGGATCAGCGCACCACCTACTTCGCTTCCTACTCGTTCGTCACCCCGTTCTGAAAGTGAGAGGTTCCCGATGAGGGTCCCTCGTACAGTCCAGTCGATGCCTGACGAGACCCTGACTCCCGAGCAACCCGAGAACTCGACTCCCTCGGTCGTTGCCGCCCCCGTCGTGTCTGCACCCACCTCCGGGGAAGTGGAGCTGGTTCTCGTCGGGCCGTTCCCGACCCACTCGATTGACGTCTCAATCGAGGGTGTCCCACCGATCACGACAGAGGGCGTGGCGGTTCCAGCGAATCTCGTGGATCAAATCATCGACGTCGCTAAGTCAGCGGGCGTTGAGCTCGAGCGGAGGTAAGAAGTGGCTACTGCAACCAACGTCGTCGTCGGCGCCGCCACGGTGTTCATCGCACCGGCTGGCACCTCAGCCCCGACGCTGCCGACAGCGCACGGTGCGAGCACCTTCGCAACCCCCACGACCCCTTGGGTCCAGGTCGGGTTCACCACCGATGGCGCCACCCTCAACGTCGACCGCAAGACGAACGAGATCCGAGTCGAGGAGCAGTCGACGCCGGTGCTCGTCACCACCGAGTCCCTCGACGTGACCCTCGACCTGACGTTCTCCGAGGATGTTCTGGCGAACGCTCAGTACGCCTACGGCGGCGGCACGCTCACCACGGTCGCAGCGGCCTCCGGCGTCCCCGGTTCGACCACGTTGGCCCTGTCTGAGACCCTCACGCAGCTCGCCGTCGTGCTCCTCGGTGGCAACGCCGCCTTCCCGAACGCGAACAGTCGCATGGTCTACATCCCGACGCTCATCAGCGCCGGCAAGGTCAAGACCTCGTACAAGCGTGCGAAGGAGGCTCGCCTCTACCCGGCGACCTTCACGGCGGTCTGCGCCCCCTCCACCATCTCCATCGTCGACGTCACGGCTGCCGCTGTCTAATGAGTTTCAGCGCCGGGTCGGTCTCGACCCTCGACTACGACTTCACCGCCATTCCACGGGAGGACGGGCAGGGCACATGCAGCGGCAAGGGGATTGTGACGGAGCCTTCGGAGGGGCGCATCAAGGCGTTCGCCACGGCGCTGTCCGAGTTCCAGGCTCGTGTGACCGAGATCGAAGCCGAGGCATCCAAGGAGGGCATCGACGATGCCACCGAGGAGGCACTCAAGGTCGAAGCCGAGGCGCTGACCTCCAAGGTCAAGGAGGTCGTGGCCGACTTCTGCGCAGGCTCACCTTCGCTCGAGGAACTCACGCAGTTGCCTCCTCGCTACTTCCGTGCCTTCACCTCTTGGTTGGGGCAGGAACTCTCCCCAAAAGGCTAGAGGAGCGATACGAGTCGCTCGCCGGATCTGAGGGTGAGCGAAACATGCTCTACGGCTATCGCCGGCACCTCAAGATGAGTGTGGCCGAGGTTCGTGTCCTTCCCTGGTGGGAGCGCCGCCTGCTCGACGAAGGACTCATCAACGAGTTTTCAGACGGTGAGGCCGACGAGGTCGTTGACGCTACGGGCGAGAACCTCAGCGACATGGGCTTCTCAGTGGGGACCGTCTAATGGGCTTCGACGCCGGTTCACTCACCGCCCACCTCAAGCTCGACCGTGCCGAGTTCGACGAAGGGATCGACAAGGCTCGAGCCAAGGCCGACGAACTCGACGGTCGCACGATCAAGGTCGACGCCCGCATGGACAACGTGCGCCTCGACGAGGACGCCACGATTGCCGACGAGACGATCTCTCGGGCCACTCGCAAGCGCAAGGTCGACGTCGACATTGACCTGACTCGCCTCGCTGAGGAAGCGGCCATCGCAAAGGCCATCCTCGACGACATTGGCTACTCGGGGAACTCAGGGAGCCTCATCGAGAAGCTGCTCGGTGGCGGCACGCTCCCCAACGAGCTCACGAGCGCCTTGCAGGGGCTTGGCTACAGCAAGGGCGATGCACAGTCGGCCATCAGTCGGTTTGCTCAGGACGGCGCTGCCATGCGGGACTCGTTGCGACGAGCGTTTTGGGATGCGTTCGCATCAGAACCGGGTGCCCTCGGTTCTGGTGCTTCCGGCTTCTTGCCGGCGTCCATCATCGACCTGTCGAGTCTCGGTGGTGGCAATCTCGGCTGGAACTTCTACGACACCGGCGCAGGTTGGAACCTCTACGACCCATTCCGGTCGTTGTTGAATCAGAGGGCGCTTGGATCTGGCGGCGGTGGTTCGGCTCTCGAGCGTGCAGGGATCTTCCAGGCGCTCGTGGGCGCCGGTGTGAATTGGGACCCCTATCGGATGCCGGTCGGCGCTCTCGGGATGGGCGATGTTCTCGGCCCAACGCTCAATGATGTACGTCTGCCGAGCGGAGATCTTCGCAACTGGCTCGGAAGTGGCATTATCGACGCCAAGAGCAGCATCGGTGGCGGTTCTGGCGGCGGGGTGTTCTCGAGCCTCATGGGGCGATTGAGCAATGCCTTTTCTTTTGATCCAGGCATGTTCTTCAACTCGGGCTCGGGGTTCTTCGGCGCAGCGGATCAGATGCCGGCAGGTCTCCTCGATTTCGTGAAGTCGATGAAAGCCAGCGGCCATGATCCGTTCTCGTCGCTCGGCAAATCCCTCCTCTCAGCGGGCGGCTTCGACGTGACGCACGCTCTCAAGATGCTCAGCGGCGAGGGCGGCTCGGGCGGGATGATTACTCAGCTCCTCTCCTCCATCGGCGGTGCGGGGCAGAGTGGCCTCTCCTCTCTCGCCTCGGGCTTCTCGGGCCTCTCGGGAGCCATGCAGGGCGTCATCGTCATGCTCCCCGTGATTACGGCAGGCATTCTCGCCATCGGAACGGCGGCAGGCGGCATGACGGCGGGCCTCGCGATTGGTACGGGTGGTCTGCTGATCTTCGGGGTGCAGGTCGTGGATGCGTTCAAGAACTTGTCAGCGGCCTACACCGCTCAGCAGAACCTCGCATCGGCCATTCTCCAGTACGGTGCCGGCTCGCAGCAGGCGGCTCAGGCGCAGCAGGCGTACAACGCTCAGCTCGCAGGCATGAGCCCCGCCGCTCAGCAGGCGTGGCAAGCCATCGACCCGCTGATCTCCTCGTTCAAGAGCATCTTCGACAAGTCCATGCCGGCTGTCTACGGGATCATTACTGGGTTCGCCAGCGCCCTCACGCAGGCGGCTCCCATCATCGGGCAGTTCGTGAATCAGGTCGACGGCGCCATGGGTGGCTTCTTCGGTCAGATCGACTCGTGGATGGAATCGGGCAATTTCAAGTCTTTCATGAGTCAGATGAGCCAAGACGTCGGCCCCATCATGAGCGAGTTCGGCACGGCCACGATCAACCTCGGCAAGGCGTTCACCGGCTTCTTGCAGGTGTTCGGCCCCATTGCCAAGGACGCCGTTGGTCCGTTTTTCGACCGGCTGACGGGTCACCTCGCCCATTTTTTCGATCACCTCCACATCACCAAAGACAACATCAAGGACATGATCGACACTTTCAACGGGATTGGCAGGGCGTTTTCGTTGATCTTCAAGGCCATTGGCCCGCTCATCAAGCCGATGGCCGACCTCGGTGTCAACATGCTCAATTTGTTCGTGGCGGCGTCTCCGCTGATCGGGGCGCTCCTGTTCATCGGTGACGTGGTCCTTCTCGGCCTCATCAAGGGCCTCGATTGGGTCGTGCAGAAGGTCGAGTGGCTCGTCAAGGAGTGGAAGCTCGCATGGCCCACCATCAAGAAGGACGCGATCAACGCCTGGGAAGCCATTGACAACAACGTGATTCACCCGATGGTTCACGGGTTCGTCTGGCTCTATGACCGATTCATGGGGGTCGTCCATGACATTGAGAATGCGTGGGACGGGTTCTACTTCGCGCTCATGACGGCGTGGCATTGGATCGACCGTGACGTGATCCACCCGATTGAGCGTGGGTTCGATTGGCTCAGGAACCAGATCAAGATCCATGTCACCGACGCCGTGAACGATGTGACGAAGATCTGGCACGGCCTCGAGCCGGTCGTCGACTGGATCAAGCAGCACATCGTCAACCCGATCAAGAACCTGTTCTCCGGGCTCGCGGGCGACATTACGGGGCCCCTCGCCGGCTTGTTCGGAATAATCACCTCACCGTTCACCTCGGCGTTCAACGCCATTACGGGTGGCGCTATTCACGCAGCGGCATCGGTCGGGCAGTCGCTCGCCACCACCAAGGTCGGCGGGTCGGGTCAGGCGGTCGGTGGTGGAGCGATCTTCGGTGCCTCAGCCGTGCGCCACGCCGTCCAAATCAACGTCGATGCCCGTCACTCGTCCAACCCCGGCGCCGTCGCCGCTGCCGCTACTGCCGGCGTCCAGGCTGCCATCCCCGCTCTCCGCATGGCCCTCGCTCAGGGTCAGCGATAACGAAAGGAACCTCTCATGTCCGTACCTATCGCCGGTCTCTACGGCCCGAACGCCATTCTCGGCTCCAACGGCGTGCCTGCTCCGAGCACCCCCGTCACGGTCTACCTCCATGGGACCACCACCGCAGCGAGCCTCTACACCGATCAGACGGGCGGCACCGCAGCCACGAACCCGGTGAACACCGATACCCTCGGCAACCTCTCGTTCTACGCAGCACCGGGGCTTTATGACCTCTCGTTCACGGTCGGCGGCGTGGCTTCGACCCTCACCGTTGAGGTGGTTCCGTACTACTCGGGCCTCGTCACCGCATCGGCTCGAGTGCAGCCCTCGGGCGCTCAGACCCTCACGTTCGTCAACGGCACCGGCACCACGACTCGAATCAGCGGCCTCACCGCATCCTCCGGCTTCCCCAACCCTTCGGGAGCCTGGACGATCAACGGTGGATTGGATCGAATCGTCTGCGCCGTGGCGGGCACCTACCTCGTCACGGGTCAGGTCGAGCTCTCGGGCGGTCCACTCGGAACCACCCTGTTCTTGCCTCGCACCGGGAGCGTCACCACGAGCCCCCAGGCGTACAACTACGAGGGAAGCACTCCTCTCGGCCTCACCATCTCGCTCGCGGACGTCATGAACTTCGCCGTGGGCGACACCATCGGCATGTCAATCAACCCGAACAACGGCGCCACGGCGGGGTCCTGCACGACCATCGTTGCCGGCACCTTCTTGGCCGTGACGATGGTGAGCGCCTAGTCATGGCTCTCGTCGTCGGCGGCATCCCGAACGCAGTCCCCTACGCACCCACGCTGGTGTCGCCGGCGAACGCAGCGACCATCGACCTGTCCACGCCGCCCACGTTCCAGTTTGTGTTCTCGACGGGCGTGCCCGGTCAGACCATGAGCGGGTGGGCCTTCCGGCGCAAGCTCTCGACCTCGAGCACCTATCAGTATTGGAATGCAGCGACGGGATCGTGGAGCGGGCAGGGCGCCGTCTACTCCAACGGCACGCCCTTGCCGTCGTCCATCGCCATCGACTCCTCGGGGAACGCCTACGTAGGCAACGCCAATCTCGGCACCATTACCAAGATCACGCCGACCGGGACTGCCACCACGTTTGCATCGGGTTTCGTGAGCGTGGGAACGCTCATCTTCGACTCTTCGGGCAACCTCTACGCAGCAGACGTTTCGGGAAACCTCGTTTACAAGATCACGCCCGGTGGCGTCATGACGATCTTCACGTCATCGGTGACGGCGCCATCTGCCATGGCCTTCGATGCGTCGGGGAACCTCTACGTGGCGAACGGAACCGCTGGCACGATCACGAAGGTCACAACGGGTGGATCGAGCAGCACGTTCGTCTCGGGCATGAACGGCCCCGTGGCGCTCGCCTTTGACTCCTCCGGCAATCTCTACGTGGCAAATGGAATCGGCAACACCGTCTCAAAGGTGACGTCTGGTGGGACGGCGACAACCTTCCTCTCGGGCCTCAACTATCCGTCAAGCCTCGCCTTTGACGCTTCGGGCAACCTCTACGTCGCCAACTCCGGGTCTACGCAGGTGCTCAAAGTCACCTCAGGAGGGTCATCGTCCACCTACGCCACGATCACGGGCGGTCCTAGCCAGATCATCGTCGACTCGACGGGGCACCTGTTCGTGCTGAGCACCTCCTCGGGGTGCGTTTACAAAATCACCTCGGGAGCGGTCGCCACCTACGTCTCTGGTTTGCAGTCGCCCGCTCAGATCGCCCTTGACTCCTCCGGCAATCTGTTCTCCACGAACACCTACGCCGCATCCGTCGTCGAGACGCCCGCCGTCTCCTCCGTCATTTGGAACGCTACCTCGTACCTGACCACCACGAGCGGAGTGTCGAGTTACACCTTCCCGTCTGGCGCATGGGCTGACTCCCCGAGCGGTCCCGCCGTTTGGAATTGGTCGGTCATGACGAACGATGCAGCCGGATCTGGCCCGTGGGCGCCCGATGACTACTTCACCGCCGAAGCGATCCCCACGCTGACTGTCTCACTCAGCTCGACAGCCACCGCCCAGCCGACGATCTCATGGACTCCGAAGCTTGTGCCGACGACCTCGCAGGCGTCCTATCGGGCGATCATCTACACGCTCGCTCAGACGACCGCAGGAGGCTTCACGCCGGGTGTCACATCGGGTGTCTATGATTCGGGTGTCGTAGGGTCGTCCACCGTCTATTCGACGACGCTCAACACCACGAGCGTCTACCTCCAAGCCGGTACGCAGTACGTCGCCTACGTCCAAATCGTCTCCTCTGGCGGTCTGGCGAGCACCTGGACGACCTACGCATGGACGACCTCGTTCACGGCCCCGCAGATCCCTTCGCTCACCGTCACGGCGACCACCGACTCGACAACCAACGCCCCGGTGACTCAGGTGGTGGTCTCGGGCAACGACTCGGGCGGGCTGGTCGGCAACACCTACGCAGTCGTGACCTACTCGGACGACGGTGGGACGACGTGGTGGCCCGTGCGAGGTGGCGTTTACACCGCCCTGCCTGCCTCGAATCAGACGATCACGCTCTACGACGCTGAGCACGCTCCCGGCTACCCCCGCCAGTTCCGGGCCATCGTGGTCGCCACGGTGGGCGGCATGGTCGTCGCATCGGCCATCGCAACGAGCACGGTCACGGCGACCTCATCGCTGAGGTGGTGGTTCAAGGACCCGCTCAACCCGTCGATGAACATGGCGGTCAGCCTCGCTCCCGGCACCTTCTCTCGCTCAAGCACCGAGCGGCAGAACGTGGTTCCGATCATGGGGCGCCCCGACCCCGTGGTGCTGAGTGACTCCTTCGGTCTGCCAGTCATCTCGTTCACGCTGATCTTCCTGACCAACGCTTCCTTCCAAGCCTTCGAGCAGCTCCGTGCCTCGCAGCACACGCTCCTCCTCCAAGGTCCCTACCCGATGGGTCAGTATTACGTCCGTCTCGGTGACACCAAGAACGACGAGACGAACTTGCCATCGCTTCGGGGCTGGTCGTCGAACGGCGACATCGTGAACACCGTCACCATCAGCGCCCAGGCGGTCGCAGCCCCGTGACCGCCTCGCAAGGCTTCACGAACAAGTCCGTCAGGATCATCAACCGCATTGACGTGCTCGAGGGCGGCAACTACCTCGGCACGCTGGACACTTACATCACGGGTGCGGGCACAGGGGCCGGTGGTGGCAACTCAACGGGCGGTTCGATCACGCTCGACACCACGGCGACGAACATGCGATCTTGCACGTTTACCTGCCTTGACCCAAACGGCGTCCTAGCGGCGACCGATGCGGGCGGGGGACTGTTCGCCCCCACGGGCGTCGAGGTCAAGATCAGCGTCGGGTTCATGGTGGACGGCAACGCCTACCTCTGGCCCCAAGGGGTGTTCGGCGTGACGGAGTGCGACACCGTGACCGGCACCGGCACGAACTCGGCCCCAGGACCCGTGCTGACGATCACTGGCTACGACCGCTCGAGCCGGGTCGCCGCCAACGAACTCCCCGATACCGTCACCATCGCAGCCGGCAGCACGATCACGCAGGCCATCTACGACATCATCAACCTCGCAGCCCCGTGGATCACCAATCCCAACATCGAGGCGTCGACCATGACCATCGCTGCGCAGACCTTCCTCGCCGGCTCCTCGCCGTGGACGGCGATCACGACGATGGCAGCGGCGGTCGGCATGGTCGCCTACTTCGATGCCAACGGCACCCTCATCGTGCGCACGGCACCGACCACGGCCAACTCGCCCGTCGAGCTCGCGATTCAAGACGGCCAGACGCAGATCGCCACCGACCTCACCCACGCCGTCACGAACCAACCGGGCTACAACGGCGTCATCGTGACCTCGACCACGGCCTCGAGCGCCCCGGTGACGGGCGTGGCGTGGGACATGGACCCCTCAAGCCCCACCTACGCCCTCGGCCCCTACGGGTTCCGACCGACGACGGTGCAGGTCTCCACCGCCACCACACCTGCACAATGCAACGCCGTGGCAGCGGCGCTCCTCCCGCAGATCCTTGGCCTCACGAGGCAAATCACCCTGAACTCGATCCCGGTGCCCTTCCTCGACGCCTACGACCTGATCTACGTCAATAATGCCAACACCGCCATCAACGGCACCTACGTCTTGCAGCAGGCGACGATCCCCATGGACTTCTCCACCACCGAGTCGATGACCCTCGTGCCCGTGGGCTCGCAGATCAGCGCCCTGGTGAACCTCAACAACGTGCCATCGGTAGCCGCCTTCGCCCCGACAACGCCCCTTTCGACCGGCAGCGGCGCCTACACCGCAGGGATTTACACCGCTTATTCAGCGAGCGGGGCCTCGAGCACGTCGCTCGGAGGTGGCGCACTCGGCCTCGCAGCGTTCGGGCTCCTCGGTGGGTTCGGTGGGGCCGGTCTCTTGCAGCTTCTCTGGCCGAACGGTTTCGGGCGACGGTTCACACGTCGGATCTTGCTGGACGGTGGGGGCAACTGGACTTCAAACGCAGCCAGCGATGCAGCCAGCGAGGTCGAGGGCTTCACGAGAGGGGTGCTCTAGTGAACGAGAAGATCGAGATGAGGCGTCTCTTGTGGGCGCTCGATCAGCGGATCGCAGATCACACCGCCCCAGGGATCTCCATGCTCTACGGGACCGTGACCGCCGTGGGTTCGGGCACGCCGAAGCTCACGGTGCTCATCGACGGGTCTCAGACTCCCGTTCCGATGCTCTCCCTCAAGTCCTATTCCTCGCCGGCAGTCAATGATCGGGTGCTGATTCTCCATTCCAAGGGGACCGCCGTGGTCCAAGGACCGATGCAATGAAAGTGAGAGGTTCCCGAGGGGCGCTCACGTTCTAATTGCAGCCATGGCTGTCATGTTCGACGGGGTCAACCCGAACACCGTCCCATCAGGGGCCAACGTGTATGCCGGCTATGTCGGGGGCCTCTACCCGACGTTCGCCCCCCTCCAAGCCAAGTTCCCGAGCGCAAAGCATGTGAGCATCGCCGTCAATTCGAGCGAGGATGCGCAGGTCTTGGACGTGGAGAACGGCGATGCGACCGCCTCCGAGGTTCCCGCTTGGCTGACTCGCCAGCGTGCTCGAGGTCAGGTGCGCCCGACTGTCTACTGCTCCCGTGTCGGCTCCTCTGGCGAGGGTTGGCAAGACGTGATCCGAGCGTGCGATGCAGCGGGCGTGCCCCTGCCGGACTTTTGGATCGCTGACTACACGCCGCAGGCTCACGGCCTCGAGGGAGCAGTAGCAGTCCAGTGGATCGACCACGGTGGCTACGACGAGTCGGTAATCACCGACCCGACGTGGCCCACCGGCGTTTCGGCGCCCGTTCCACCGCCGCCCCCGGCTCGTCCGTACTCGGACAGCCTTCTTCTCCTTCACTGAAAGGTCAGCCATGGCTCAGTTCACCGCAGCGCACGATCAGAATGACGCAGACCGGGCGTTCCTGCTCGATCACTCAATTGCCATTCTCGGTGCTCCGATCCCGCTCGGTCAGCCCACGGAGAACTGGCTCGCCTACCTCGCCTTCCATGGTGCCGGCGAGACGATCCGCAACATGTGGTCACTCAAGAAGTAGTGGCCCGTGTTCGACTCTCTTGTTGTTCATTGGCCCCAAGGTTTCAACGGTTGGGCTGATCTGGTCGTCATCGTGGGCTTCACCATCAGCGCCGTCGCCTACATCAAGCGTCAGCTCGTGGACCCAATTCGCAACATCGCCAAGAAGGGCGATGAGATCCTTTATGCCACCAAAGCCAACGGGCTCAACTCCGACACGACCGGCGATTCCTCGAAGCGCACCGAGATCAAGGTCGACGCCTTGCTCGCTCAGCTTGCCGAACACCGCAGGGCCGTCGAGGAGCGCCTCAACGCCGTCGAGGAGCACATCGGCCTCAAGCCGGAGGCCGCGTGATCGCCTTCAACACCTGGCTCGCTCGGCACATCACGGCAGCCGTGGGGACGATGTGGTGCGCCTACTTCTTCGCACTCATCGCCTTCATCGCCCTGCCCTCGGCCATCTCGTCGGGGAGCCCCGTGGTGCTCGTGGCGTGGGTGTCGTCGAACTTCCTGCAACTCGTCCTTCTCAGCGTCATCATGCTCGGGCAGGACATTCAGGCCAAGGGCACGCAGGCGGTCATCATCGAGACCCATGACACCGTCATGGCCTCGCACTCGGAACTCAAGGGAAGCCACTCGGAGCACTCGGCCAAGCTCGATGAGCTGATCCGTGCCGTGCCCGGTGCGGAAATGCCCGAGGTGGCGGCATGACCGGCATCCTCATCCTCGCCTTCGTCTGCATGATCGTGCAGGACACGCTTGCGGCGCTCAAGGCGCAGGCGGTCAACCGCAACCACGGGGTCATCGCCGGCTTCCTTGACAACGGGACGTGGCTGACCTCGACCATCGGCGTGACCATCGCTGCGTTCACGTTCCACGGCCACGACACGGTGAGGATCGTCACCCTCATCTGCGTCATCTTCATCGCCAACATGCTCGGGAACTACTCGGGAACGTGGCTCGGCAAGCGGTTCGTCATCGACGAGCAGGACGCCGGACAGGACGTGGCGATCAAGGACTTGGGGGCTGACGTTGACGCACTTCTCGCTCGTGTTGCTGCGCTTGAAGGAGGTGCGAAGTGAGCGTCCCTACGAACCTGAGTGCCTACGACCACTTCGCAAAGACCCCGTTCGCTCACGACTACCCCGAGAACGAGCGGTCGTTCTTCGCCCCTATCGACGACGTTCATGGCGTTCTCGTAGCCGCATTGGGCGCTGCTGAGCAGTCCCTCATCCTGGCGATGTACGGGTTTGACGACGAGGAGCTCGCAGCCATCGTGAGCGAAAAGCTCAAGAACCCCGCCATCAGCGTGCAGATCACCCTCGACTCCTCGCAAGCCGGAGGCGTCCACGAGCGAGAGATCCTTGCAAAGCAGGACTACCCCCGCAGCGTCATCGCCATCGGGCGCTCCGAGCGAGGCGCCATCATGCACCAGAAGATCGCCGTGGTCGACGGCATCCTCGTGGTCTCAGGCTCAACGAATTGGTCTGACGGTGGCGAAGCCAAGCAGGACAACGAGTGTCACGTTCGCTTGGACAGGGCGGTGGCCTCACGCTACCGAGACCGCTGCGATGCGATCCACGCCCACATGGTCCAGTCCACGGCGGCGAAGCACCTTGCCCCGATCCTCGAGTTCCCGAAGAAGGATTCATGAGCCACGACGGTTTCGTGCCCGCTGCTACCTACCAGATCTACCGCAAGGGTCAGACCTGCACGACTGCATGGCCGGGTGACTTCGTCCTTGTGCGCCACTCGGGGTTCGTCGCCGGCGCCATCCGGTTCGGTGAGCGCCTGCACCGCCCAAAGGGTGTCGCCAAGGACGTCTGGCAGCACTTCACCGGCTGGAACCACGCCGCCCCGATCCTCGGCTCTGGCCCCAATGCCATGCTCGCCCAGGAGACCGCTAAGGGCGTCGTCGTGTCGCACCTTGCCGACTACGAGCCCCTCGAGTACGCCGTCGTTCACGTTCAATCGACTCCTGAGCAGCGAGACGCCGCCGTTCGGTTCGTCGAGTCCACGGTGGGATCTGGCTACGGCTACCTCAGCATCGCCGCCGACGCCTTCAACTCGCTCACCGGCCTCGAGCTCTCGCTCGGGTGGGGGGATCGGATGGTCTGCTCAACGCAGACGACTCGAGCGATGGAGCGCATGGGCTTGATCCCCGAGCGGTCCCCGGACGCCGTGACGCCGGCGCACCTTGCCTTCTACTTCAACGTGCCCTACACCCCGGAGACGCCCAAGTGACCATCGGCCAGACCCCCGCAGCACTCGACATTTCAGGTCAGGCAGGATCGGATCTGGCCGTCTCGTTTGCGATCACCCTGACGGACACCTCGGGCACGACCCTCCCCTTCTCCACGCTCAGCGGCTTCGCCGTGACCGTCACCGACCCCTTTGGTCGCTCGATCACCCCTCTGCCGAACGTCTCAGTTCCATCCTCGGGCACCGTCCTCGTGGACTGGACCGCCGCCGACACGACCGCCCTCGAGAACGCAGGGACGATGGAGTGGACCCTCACGGCATCGGTCAACGGTGGTCCCTCGCAGGCGCTCGTCACCGGCACGCTCAGCATCCTCACCGAGGCATCCCCCTCTGCTGTCTCGCTGAGTGAGCCACTTGCGATCACGGTCGGCACGACCAACATCTCCCTCGCTGCAACCCTGGCGGGCGGCTCGACCGGGAGCTCGAACTCGCTCCTCTACGGCTCGGGCGCTCCTTTCTCGGCGCTCGGAGCAGCCGGCAACTTCTACATCGACAACACGAATTGGGTGCTCTACGGCCCCAAGGGATCTTCCTCGTGGCCCACTGGCACCTCTCTCATCGGTCCTACGGGAGCGACGGGCGCAGCCGGCAACACCGTTCTCTATGGCTCGGGCGCTCCCTCGAGCGGCCTCGGAGTCACGGGCAACTTCTACGTCGACCAGACGGCATGGAACATCTACGGACCCAAGGGCGCATCGACGTGGCCCTCGGGGGTGTCCCTCATCGGTCCCACGGGGGCTACGGGGGCTACGGGTGCCACCGGCCCCACGGGTTCCACAGGTGCAACAGGTGCAAAGGGGCAGTTCGGTCTTGCGGGCGGCTCGGTAATCACCTCCGGCCCCGTCTCGGCCACGGCAGGAAACTTCTACCGCATCGACATGACCTCCAACGCTGTCACGGTCAACCTCCCGGCATCGCCCGCCGACCTCGACACTATTGCGGTCAAGATCGTGGCCCCGGCTACCCCGACGAACTTCGTCACCATCAACGGCAACGGCAACACTTTTGAGGTGGTTTCGACGGGGGCAACGACTCAGCAGCTTAAGGCAGTCAATCAGACCCTCCTCATGCAATGGAGCACCGCCGCAGGGTGTTGGCTCATCGTCTCGGTTGACCTGCCCCTGGCTGACCTCGACGCCCGGTATGACGCATCCGGTGCTGCAGCCACCGAAACGACAAGAGCAACGGCGGCGGAGGCGCTTCTCGCTCCGCTGGCCTCGCCTGCGTTCACCGGCACGCCATCGCTGCCGACTGGCACGATCGGAACTACGCAGACCGCTGGCGACAACTCCACCAAGATCGCCACCACCGCCTACGCCGACGCATCCTCGACCGCAGCAGCGTCAAGTAAGGTGGCATCGGTTACTGCTGGTGACACGTCAATCGTCATGGGCGGTACGGCAACCGCTCCGTCAGTTAAGACAGGCACGCTTGACGTTATTGCCACTCAGCACCCGCCCGCAGCAGCCGTGGCAATGAACTCGCAGAAGATCACCGGCATTGCCAACGGCAGCGCAGCGCAAGACGCCGTGGCGATCAACCAACTGGACCCGTCACCCGCTAGGGCGGTT
>Ga0164297_10000645_pt1 | contig 41849 bp, 43 predicted proteins | sample GEODES058metaG_FD_113539 | JGI IMG/M metagenome (GOLD analysis project Ga0164297, IMG submission 113539) | Dystrophic lake water microbial communities from Trout Bog Lake, Wisconsin, USA - GEODES058 metaG | ecosystem: Environmental > Aquatic > Freshwater > Lake | place: USA: Trout Bog Lake... | reverse complement strand
TGCGCACCGGTTCGGGTGTCTCCTCGCCTCGTCGGCATGGGCCGGCAGGGAGACAAACGATGGGACACTCAGCACACGATCCAGCTACGAAAGGGCGGCCAGCGTGGAACGCTGGCCGCAAGCGCGGAGCTAAGCGAGCCCTCAAACCTCAACAGGTCTGGGCCATCCGGTTCTGGCTTGACCGCGAACGGTGCACACGCGACCGGGCGATGTTTGACCTCGCCATCGACAGCAAGCTGCGTGGCTGCGACATCGTCAAACTCAAGATTGGCGACCTCGACAGCGGTTGTCGCGTCCGTAGCCGAGCCATTGTCACCCAGCGCAAGACCGGTCGACCAGTGCAGTTCGAATTGCTCGAACCCGCCCGTACCATTATCCTCGCTTGGCTAGAGGTCAGGGATGGAACGCCCCACGACTATGTCTTCTCGAGCCGGCTCGACGGCGTCACGCACATCAGCACCCGGTAGTATGCGCGCCTAGTCGATGAGTAGGTCACGGGCATCGGGTTGCATAGCGAGGATGACGGAACCCATTCCCTTCGCCGCACGAAGGCTTCGGTGATCGACAAGCGGACCGGCAACCTGCGTGCCGTCCAAATCCTGTTCAGCCATACCAAGATCGAGAGCACGGTCAGGTCCCTCGGTGTGGACGTCAAGGATGCTCTCACACTGGCCGAAGGGACTGAAGTTTGAGCGTCCGGCCCCTCGGCTTCAGTCTCGAGGGGCTTCGAAACCAGCCAGACTGCAAAGCGCCCATCCCGGCCATAGAATTGGCTGTAACACAATCCTGCAAGCAGACATTGCGGCCCCCCGGTCCGCCAGACGCTACCATCTCAGGTGCTCGGCGGAAAATGCGTGACCGCTGCGCAGGTTTTTGGCGGTTAAGTCTCATAGACGTTACTGGTATTGGATTTTCCTCCCCGTTCTGAAATAGGGCCGTCCCGCCAGCTTCGCGCAGCTTGCGATGCGCATGGCAATGTTCGACAGCAGCATGCGCGGTCGTTCACTTCGCGCCGGGTGAGGCCTTTGCGCGCTGCGCCCTCAGGGTTTCGGCGATAACGACCCCGGTGCGCAGCACGTGCCGATAGGCGATGGCGCCTGCTCCCGTGGCATCACGCACCTCGAGAGCCCTAAACAGGTCTCGATGTTCTCGCGCAGATTCCTCCCACCGGCTGCCGGTCGAGAGCGCCCGCAGGCGCGCCCATTGGGCCCGGGCCTGAAGCGGCGCGTGGGCCTCGGCCAGCGGCCGGTTGTGGGCCGCCGTCACGATCGTGCGGTGGATCTCCTGATTGAGGGCGAAATAGGCGTCGAGCACCTTGTCCCGGTGCATGCAATCTAGCCGCGCCTGCTTCTCGCGGAGATCGTCCAAGAGGACGTCGGAGATCCGCGGCGCGGCGAGTTCCGCCGTCAGCCGCTCGATGCCCGCCAACGCCTCGAACAGTTCAAGGACCTCCTCCGGCTCCCAGTCCGGAACGCGCGCGCTCCGATTCGGATGCAGCTCGACCAGGCCCTCGGCCGCCAGGAGTTTGAGGGCTTCCCGCAACGGCGTGCGGGAAACCCCGAGCGCGACCGAGAGGTCCTTCTCCACCAGGGATGCGCCTGCCGGCAGCACGCCGCGGACGATCATGTCCTTGAGCCGGCTGGCCGCCTGCTCGTGCAGGCCGGTCCGCGGCAGCGGCGCGACTGGGACACTCAGGGCCTTGCGGGGGCGGCCCCTGAGGCGTGCGACAACGTCCATCGGTTTCCCAACTCCACGGCACCAGCGTAGCGCATCCGATCGCCGGGTCGGTGATCCGTTTTTGGCATCCAAGTGGGGCCGTAGCAGGCATTTGCGCAAATTGCATGCAAGATGCAGAAAATACCTTGTTGGTTTGCTGCACCTCGAAGATGCTCGTGGCTTCGGAGACGGATGCGATGGCGAGACCGAACGGGACGACGCGTCTGGGCATGCTCACGCCCTCGTCGAATAGCGTGCTGGAGCCCGCCACCGCGCATCTGCTCGCTGGCTGCGCGCAGGTGAGCGCGCATTTCTCACGCTTCCGGGTGACGCAGATAGGTCTGACGCAATTGGCCCTGGGCCAATTCAATCCCGAGCCGATCCTGGCTGCAGCCGAACTCCTCGCGGATGCTCGGGTGACGACGATCCTGTGGAACGGAACGTCCGGCGCTTGGCTCGGCTTCGATTCGGACGAGCGCCTGCGCGACGCGATCGAGGATCGGACCGGTTGCCCCGCCTCCACCGCGTCGCTCGCCTTCCGCGACCTGTTCCGCGCCCGGGGCTATGGCCGGATCGGTCTCGTGACCCCCTACACGGGCGACGTGCAGCGGCAGATTCAGGCGAACTGGGGGGCGGCCGGTTTCGACTGTGCCGCCGAGCGTCATTGCGGCCTGTCGGAGAACTTCGCTTTCGCCGAGGTCGGCGCGCAGGCGATCACCGAGATGGTCCGGGCGGTGGCGGCTCAGGGCGTCGACGCGGTGGCGATCGTCTGCACGAACCTCGCCGGCGCGGCTCTCGCGCCGGCCCTTGAGGCCGAACTCGGCGTGCCGGTCCTCGACTCGGTCGCCGTCACCCTCTGGAAGGGTCTGACCCTCGCGGGCTGCGGCACCGCGGATCTCGCCGCCCGGGGCAGCGTGTTCGCGGCGAACGCGGAGGCTCGACCGTGAGCGCCGCGACCGGAGCCGGGACCTCCCTGATCCTCGACGGAATCACGCAGCGCTACGGCACGGCGCTTGCCGTCGATACCGTAACCCTCGACGTCAAGGGCGGCGAACTCGTCGCGCTGCTCGGGCCTTCCGGTTGCGGCAAGACCACCCTGTTGCGGGCGGTGGCCGGTTTCTTGAAGCCCACCGAGGGACGCGTCGTCATCGGGGGGCAGGCGGTCGATCACCTGCCGCCGAACCGTCGCACCGTCGGCATCGTGTTCCAGAACTACGCCCTGTTCCCTCACATGAGCGTGGCCGAGAACGTCGCCTACGGGCTCGCCGCGCGGGGCGTCGGGCGAGCCGAGCAGAAGGTGCTGGTGGCCGAGATGCTGGCGCTCGTGCGCCTGGAGCATTTGGCGGATCGCTTTCCGCGGGCGATGTCGGGCGGTCAGCAGCAGCGCGTGGCGCTCGCCCGGGCGCTCGCGGTGCGACCCTCGATCCTGCTCCTCGACGAGCCCTTCGCGGCGCTCGACAAGAACCTGCGCCTCGACATGCAGATCGAGATCAAGCGCATCCAGCGCAACGCCGGCACCACCACGCTGATCGTCACGCACGACCAGGAGGAAGCTCTGTCGATGGCCGACCGGGTCGCCGTGCTGAATGCCGGCCGCCTGGAACAGTTCGCGCCGCCGACCGACGTCTACGACCGCCCCGAGACGTTGTTCGTCAATACCTTCGTGGGCACGGCCAACATCTTGCACGGGCGCCTCGTGACGGAGCCAGGGCTCGGCCGCGCGGTGGCGCTGGAGGGCGGCGGCCTGCTTCCCACCGTCACCGCGCTGCCGGATGAAACGCGGGTGGCCGCCTGCCTGCGGCCCGAGCACGTCGCCTTCGAGACGGAGGGGGCGGGGCTCGACGGTGTCGTCGAGATCGGCCTGCCGCTCGGCGCCACGCTGGTTCACGAGATCCGCCTGGAGGGCGGCGCGCGCCTGAAGACCGCCGAGGCCCGTGCGGCGGGCACCGGCCCGCGACCGCCCGGCACGCCTGTGCGCCTGCGCCCGATCGCCCCCGAGCGGGTCAGCGTCTTTCCCGATCCCCGCCACTGAAGCCGAGCCGCCAGGAGACTCAGACCATGCCCCTGCACCGCCGCAGCCTCCTCGCCGGCACCCTGACCCTCGGCGCGATGCAGGCCTTCCCCGGCCTGTCCCACGCCCAGGCCCGCAAGCTCGTCTTCGCGACCTTCACGGGCAGCTGGGAAGAGGCTCACCGGGCGGTGCTGGTCCCGGCCTTCCGCAAGAGCACGGGCAGCGACATCATCCTCGATCCGATGCTGTCGGTCGATCAGATCGCCAAGGTTCAGGCAGCCCGCACCAACCCGCCAATCGACGTGATGCTGCACGATCCCGGCCCCGCGCTCACGGCAATCGCCCAGGACCTCGTTGAGCCCTATCCGGTGGCCCAGTCCGCCCACTATGCGGATCTGATCGCGGACGCGCAGGAGCCGATGGGCCCGGCCCCATTCTTCCAGATTGTCGGGCTGACCTACAATCCCGAGAAGGTGAAGACGCCGCCGACTTCCTGGGCCGATCTGTGGAAGCCCGAATACAAGGGCCGGGTCGGTATCACCAACTTGAACTCGACGCTCGGCACCGGCTTCCTCGTAGAGATCGCCCGGATGCACGGGGGCTCGGAGACCAACGTCGAGCCCGGCTTCAAGGCGCTGGAGGCGCTGAAGCCCAATCTCGCCGCCGTCGCAGCCAATCCCGGCGCCCTGGCAGCCCTCTACCAGCAGGAGCAGGTCGATATCGGGCCAGGCAATTTCAACGCGATCCAGATCCTGAAAGCCCGGGGCGTGCCGGTGGAGTTCGCTGCGCCGAAGGAGGGCATCATCGCCTTCAAGACGACGATCCACATCGTCAAGAACACTCCGGTGAAGGAACTCGCCTTCAAGCTGATCGAGGCCGCCCTCTCGCCGGAGGTCCAGGCCAAGCTGATGCAGAGCCCCTATCTGATCGTCCCGACCAACCGGAAGGTGGCGATGGAGGGCGAAGTCGCGAAGGTCCTGGCCAAGGACGCCGAAGATCTGAAGCGTAAGTCGGTGTTCCAGGATTGGGCCGCGATCAACCGCAGCCGGTCAGCCTGGATCGAGCGCTTCAATCGGGAAATCCGGGTGTGACCGTGGGCTACGCGCCGGTGGCGCCCGACCCGGTCGCGGCGCCCGGCCGCCCGGGCCGTGCCTGGACGGCGGCCTACGACATTCGGCTGGCGCTGCCGCTCGGGGCGTTCTTCCTTGTCTTCTTCCTGGCACCGCTGGCGCTCCTTGTGCTGGTCAGCTTCTACGCCGATCCGGGCATGACCCGGTTCGGCCTCGACCAGTATGCCCGGTTCCTGCTCGACCCGTTCTCCCTGCGGGTGCTGGGCGCGACCCTGTGGCTCGGCGTCGAGGTCACGGCGCTGACCCTCCTGCTCGGCCTGCCGCTGGCGCTGCTCCTCACCTGGGCACCCGCCCGCCTGCGCGGCCTGCTGACCCTGATCGTGCTGCTGCCGCTGCTCACCAGCGTCGTGGTGCGGACCTTCGCGTGGATCGTGATCCTCGGACGTCAGGGTATCGTCAACGCGAGCCTCCTGGCGCTCGGCCTGACCGATACGCCGCTGAAGCTGCTCTACACCGAGGGCGGTCTCGTCCTCGCCTTGGCGCAGGTGCAGATGCCGCTGATGGTTCTGCCACTGGTGACCGCCCTGTCGCGGATCGACCCGAACCTTGCCGACGCCTCGGCGGCGCTCGGGGCCGGGGCGTGGCGCACCTTCCTCCGGGTGACGCTCCCGCTCTGCCTGCCGGGCATCGTGGCGGGCTGCCTGCTCACCTTCGCGGCGGCGATCACCGCCTTCATCACCCAGTCGCTGATCGGCGGCGGGCAGATGTTGTTCATGCCCATGTACCTGTACCAGCAGGCCTCGTCGCTCAACAATTGGCCGTTCGCGGCGGCGATCGCGATCGTCTTCCTCGTGGCGGTGCTGGCCTGCGTGACCGTGTTCAACCTCGTGGGCCGCCTGTCCCGCGGCTACGCGCAAGCCTGAGGGGCGCCGATGAAGACGAGCATGCGGCGCGACTTCGACTGGTTCAGCTTCCACGGCACCGTGTTGCTGCTCGCTGGCTTCTGCCTCGTCCTGCTCGCGGCGCCGACCGTGATCGTCGTGGTGGTCTCGTTCACCAACGGCTTCTCCCTGCGCTTCCCACCGCCCGGCTACTCCCTGCGCTGGTATGCAGCGCTGGCGGAGGCCGAGCAGCTTCGGGCCGCCGCCTGGAACAGCCTCGTGGTGGGGGGGTGGACGACCCTCCTGTCGGTGGTCATGGGGACCGCCGCCGCGCTGGCCATCGCCCGGTCGCCGCGGCTCTCCGCCCGGCTGCTCGACAGCCTGTTCCTGTCGCCGCTCGTCCTGCCGGCGCTCGCCTTCGGGCTGGCCGCCCTGATGCTGTTCAGCCTCGCCGGCATCCCGGTCTCGCCGCTGACCCTCGTCCTCGGCCACACCGTGGTGTGCGTGCCCTTCGTGGTTCGCACCACCGTTGCGGCCCTGTCGCAGATGGACCCGGTGCTGCTCGAGAGCTCGACGTCCCTGGGCGCCTCACGCCTCTACACCTTCCGCCGGGTGACCCTGCCGCTAATCCGGCCCGGCATCCTCGCCGGCGGCTTCATCGCCTTCATGTCGAGCTTCGACAACGTCCCGGTCTCGCTGTTCCTGCGCGATGCCGCCACCGACATGCTGCCGATCCGCATGTGGCAGGATCTGGAGGGCCGCCTCGATGTCACAGTGGCGGCGGCCTCCAGCCTGCTGATCCTGGTCACCGTGGTGCTGGCGGTCGTGATGGAACGGGTCGCCGGCCTGTCCCGCCGGCTGGCCGGCTGAGCGCCCGAAGACCCGTTCCGAGGACCCATGCGGATCCTGCTTCTCAACCCCAACACCTCGGCGGCGATGACCGCGCGCATGGCCCAGGCCGCGCAGGCAGCCCTCGCCCCCGACGTGCAGATCACCGCGCTCACCGCGGCGGCCGGCTTGCCCTATATCGCGAGCCGCGCCGAGGCCCAGCTCGCCGGCGCGGCCGTGCTGGAGACGCTGGCTGCGCATCATGCCGACCACGACGCCGCGGTGATCGCGGCCTACGGCGATCCCGGACTGATCGCGGCGCGGGAACTGTTCGACCTGCCGGTGGTCGGCATGGCCGAGGCGGCGATGCTGACCGCCTGCCAGCTCGGGGCACGGTTCGCGATCGTCACGTTCTCGCCCGCGCTGCTGCCCTGGTACGAGGATGCCGTGGCGCTGGCGGGGCTGTCGGCGCGCTGCGTCGGCCTCTACGCGGTGCGCCGGCCGTTCCAGGTCGTGACCGAGGTTCAGGACGAGCTGCGGCCAGAGATCCGCGCCCTGGCCGAGGGCGCGGTCGCTGACGGGGCCGATACGGTGATCCTGGCAGGGGCGCCGCTCGCCGGTTTGGCAACCGCCCTGCGCGACGCGGTGCCGGTCCCGCTGATCGATCCGCTGGCGTCGGCTCTGGGCCAGGCGCAGGCGCTCGTGCGGCTCGGGACGCGCCCACCCACGGCCGGGCGCTTCGCCCGCCCGCCAGCGAAACCCGCCACCGGTCTGACCGGCCCGCTCGCCCGGTGGATCGCGCATCGCGAGGAAGAGACATGACCCGGACCGATCAGACGCGCGATATGGATCCGCTCTGGACCCTCTCGGCTGCGGTTCTGTGCCGTCGTTACGCAGACGGGACGGCGAGCCCCGTGGCAGCCGCACGCTCCTGCCTGGAGCGCGCCGAGGCCGTGAATCCGACCCTCAACGCCCTCATTGCCGTTGATCCCGACGGGGCGGAGCGGGCCGCCGTAGCGAGCGCAGCACGCTGGCGATCGGGCGCACCGTTGAGTGCCCTCGACGGCGTGCCGGTGACCATCAAGGACAGCCTAAACGTCGCCGGTTTCGAGACGCGCTGGGGGAGCCGGCTGTACGTGGGGCAAAGGCCCGACGAGGACGAAACGCCGGTCCGCCGCCTGCGCGCGGCCGGAGCGGTGATCCTGGCAAAGACCAACGTCCCGGAGCTGACCGTCCAAGGCTATACCGGCAACCCGGTCTTCGGCGTCACCGGCAACCCCTGGAATCCGGCGCTGACGCCGGGGGGCTCCAGCGGCGGCGCCGTCGCGGCGGTCTCAGCCGGGATCGGGCCGCTGGCAATCGGAACGGATGCAGGCGGCTCGATCCGCCGGCCCGCCTCCCATACCGGCCTCGTCGGCCTGAAACCCACCGCCGGTCGGGTGCCGCGCCGGGGTGGCCTGCCGCCCATCATGCTCGACCTCGAGGTGGTCGGGCCGATGGCGCGTACGGTCGACGACGTCGCCGCGGCGATGCGAATCCTGGGGGCCGCCGATCCGGACGCCGTTCCACAGACCGGCTTCGGCCCATTCGGGTCCGCTGCGGTTCCGGAACGCCCGCTGCGGATCCTCTACGTCCCGGCCTTCGGGGCCGCACCGGTCGATCCCGAGATCGCTGACAGCGTCGCCGAGGCGGCGGGGCGGCTGGTCGGCCTGGGGCACCGGGTCGAGACCGGCCGTTTCGACGCGGCGACAGCCATCACGGAGGCATGGCCGATCCTCGGTCAGGCCGGCATCGCGTGGCTGATGCGCGCGCATCCGGATCGGCTCGACGCGCTGGGTCCCGATATCCGCGTCCTTGCCGAAGCCGGCGCGACGCTGTCGGCGAGCGACCTGTTCGACGTGCAGCGGATGGCGCTGGCTCTGCGCCAGGACCTCGCCACGGTATTCGCGGGCCACGACCTCCTGATGACTCCCACGGCCGCCGCGCTGCCCTGGTCGGCGCAGGAGACCCACCCGAACCGCATCGCCGGCGTGCCGGTGGGTTCCCGGGGCTCGGCGACCTTCACGGGCTTCGTCAACGCCTCAGGTTGCCCCGGGATCTCCATCCCGTGCCGCCCCTCCGGTGCGGGGCTGCCGATCGGGTTCCAGCTCGTGGCTCCGTGGGGTGGTGATGAAACTCTCGTCTCGGTTGCGGCGACCTACGAAGCGGCCCATCCCTGGCCGATGCTCTGGGAGGGCACCAAGGCATGACAGGCCTGTCCATCCATGCGGTCGATGCTGCAACCGGCCGGCCGGCCGAAGGCCTACGCGTGCGCGTTCTGACCGCCGGGGATCGGCGGACGGTGATCGCGGAGGGCATACTCGGTGCCGACGGAACGCTTGCGCATCCGATCGTGCGCGCACGGCTCGCCGCCGGTTTCTATGAAGTCGCCTTCGAGATCGGAGAGTTCGTCGGGCAGGTGGGCGACGGCTTCCTGGATGTGGCGTCAATTCGCTTCCAGATCACCGATCCCACCAGTCACTGTCATCTGCCGTTGAAATTCACGGCGTTCGGCATTGCCTTGTTCCGCGGCTGCTGAGTGGGAGCTGCGGCTGGATCAAATGGCATCGCGGATAGTTTTGGGTTTTCTTGAAGTATGAGAGGCCCGCTTCGGACGGGCTTCGAACGCAGAAACGGGTCGCACAGCGATATAATAGTCGTCGCGTCGAAAAATCGCTTCCGGAGTTGGCGTCGACGGACATCTCCGACGAACTTCATTTGTATGAAGTTCGGCCGCTTTGAAAGCACAGCTTTTCCAAACCGGACCGGCGGCTTTCGGCCAGGACCGGCCGGCCACGTCGCCTTAATCCCGGCCGTCCGACGCGCCGGAGTCGTGTCTCCCGGGCAAATCTTAAACATGCGGGCTCCGTCTTCAGTCTAGGTCAAAAGCTTCTTCACGGTGATGCCGATGAAGCTACGGCTTGCTGACGACCAGCTTGCCAAACCTCGACGATCCGGGAGCTATTAGCGATATCCCGGGACGGATCCGCGGCTAGGATGACGAGATCGGCACGGCGGCCAGCTTCCAGGCTTCCGCGATCAACGAGATCGAGAAGTTCGGCGGCCCGCGACGTCGCTGTGATCAGGGCCTGCATGGGCGTGAAGCCCGCCTGCACCATCAGCGCCAACTCGCGGTGTTCCGCCACGCCGAGGACGCGTTCGGGCGCCGCGCCGCTGCCAGTGCCAAATCCGATCCGGACGCCGGTGTCGTCGAGGTGCTTCAGGTTGGTGAGGTTCACCGCCAGCGAGTCGCGGGCAGCTTGTGCTTTGGCGCTCGTGCGCGTCTCGCGTTGCCAGGCGGGATCGTCGAACCTAGCCTTGAGCTCGGGCGCGAGTGCCGTCCGGACAAAGGGGGTCTGTGTCCAGACCGGCGCGTCAGCGTAAGCAAAAGTCACCTCATCCAAGGCGAGTGTCGCAATGTACCAAGTGTTGTGAGCCTTTAGGGTGTGTCATCGCTTGAGCCAGTCGATGGCTGCAGCGAGGCAGAGGGCGCCCATAAAGCTGACAGCGGTCTTTCCGTAGCGCGTGGCGATGGCACGCCACACCTTAGGCCCGGCCAAAAGTAAGCGCTCGGTAGGGGGCCGTCTGGTCAGGCGGCTTGCGCAGCTGCTGGGGAGGACGTCCAGCTCCAGGGCAGCAGGTCGATCCCCTCGAGCAGCATCGCGAGCTGGGCTGGCGTCAGCGCGGCCGCGGCCCCGGCGGTGGCTGGCCAGACGAAGCGGCCCTTCTCCAGGCGCTTGGCGAACAGGCACAGGCCGTCCCACCACAGCACCTTGATCAGGTGACCCTGCCGTCCGCGGAACACGAAGGCCTGCCCGGAGAACGGATCGCGCGCCAGATGGTCCTGTACGAGCGCGGCCAGCCCGTCGAAGCCCTTGCGCATGTCGGTGTGTCTGGTGGCAAGCCAGACGCGCGAGCCGGACGGGACCGGGACCATCGACTGAGCAGCGCGGCGATCGTGCCCTGCAGGAGCGTCCGATCTGCACCGGCCTCGGCCCGCAGCCGGTGGCCACCAGCCACTTCGATCTCGATGATGCTTGACCGAGCCGGCCTCTCGGCGGCCGCAGCGGTGGGCGGCGGCAGCACGAGCGGGACGAAGGTCGGCTGGGCGGGCGCCGTCCGGGCCTGCCGCTCGGCCAGCACGGCACGCCACCGCCGAGGCGGTCGTGGCGGGATCGTCCGCCTCGGCCAGGATGGCCTGCTTCTGTTCGAGCAACCACGTGCGGCGCGTGCTGGCCACAACGATATGAGGAAGATGGGTCATAGGTCCAGACACAGGGCCGATACAGCGCCATCCGACGCCAGGTCTGTATCCAGAGCAAAGCACTACCCGCACAAGGCGGCCGTCACCGAGCGCTTACGGCCCAAAGCCGCTCGACCTGGTTGTGGTTGTTGTAGATCCAGTCCGGGCAGGCGACGGGTGCCTCGTGGCGCTGAGGCGGGATCGCGGGCCGCGCACCCATGTCCCAGATGTGCTCGCGAAAGGCGTGACTGGTGTAGCCGCGATCCCCCACGACCCACTTGGTCACGCCCGGCAGTCGTTCGAGAAGGGGAACCGCGTGAGGCAGTTCATGGGCCTGACCGGGCGCCAGCCGGGAGGCGATGGCGCGGCCCTGCCCGTCAGCGATCACACAAGCCTTGGTGCCATAGCCGCCACGTGAGCGGCCAAGAGCTGCACGAGTGTTTCGCTCGGCTCCAGATCCCCTCCTTTTGGCGGCTCCCGCCGCCTTCTTGTGCGCCCGCACGTTCGTGCCGTCGAGGAACACGATACCGAGCTGGACGCCGCGCTCCTGCACGAGGCCAAGCAGCCGATCCCAGACGCCGGCACGGGACCAGCGGATGAAGATCTGCGCCGCCCGCCCCACGGACCCAGTTCATCGGGAATGGCCCGCCATTTGGCCCCGTTCTGATGCCGTCAGAGGATCGCCGACATCGTGCGTCGAAGATCCAGGGGCGGTGTCTTGGCCTTGGGCCGGCATGCCTCGACCAGGGGATCCAGTTCGCTCCATTGCGCGTCGCTCAGCATCGTCCCTCCCGTTCAGGAAAGACAAAACGCAAGCGGTGCCAATCCGTTCAGGCGACGACAGACCCTAGTTGCGGCGGCGCTGATGACGGGAGCCCGCTTCGGCGAGCTGGCCGCCCTTACGGTCCGCGATTTCGACAGCGCAAACGGCACACTATTCGTTGAGCGGAGCAAGAACGGTCGAGCCCGCCACATACCCCTGACCGCAGGGGGCAGGGAGCTGTTCGAGCGGCTATCGGCCGGACGGGACCCACGCGCGCCGCTGCTGCGCGGCGAGACCGGCGACGCATGGAAGCCGGCGCAGTATCAGCGGGCGTTCAAGGCGGCGCTGGACCGGGCGAAGCTTGAGAGCATCACCCTGCACGAGCTGCGGCACTCCTACGTGAGTGCGATGGTGCGGAACGGCGCGCCGCTGATCGTCGTCGCGAAGGCGCTTGGACACTCGGGAACACGCATGGCTGAGAAGCACTACGCCCACTCGGCGCCGTCTTTCGTCGCCGACACGATCCGCCGGACTGCGCCGGATCTGATGCTCAACGACGACGCAAATCCGATCATATTAGCTTGATTACGTGGAGGACCGTCAGAATTGGTGAGCGGCGTTGCGCCCACTCGGGACGTTCAGTCTATTTCAACGGCGTCCCGGAAGCGGGCCTTGCCTTGCCTTTCACAACTCGCTGATCAAGACCTGATGCAAGTCGAGAATCTAACTGCACGACGACCGTAGAGCTTGCGAGTAGAGCCGGCACGCCGGCTCGTGCAACGGCGACGAGTGCGCTGCCCAGATTAGTTGCCAGCGCCGCTGTCTCAGGGAGAAGCTCGGCGCTTGCGCTGATCTGAACTTCGAGGCCGATCGATGCACTGCTCCTTCCTCGAATCCAGCCGGTAAACCAGCCGACACAGAGAAGCGCGATTTCCGTAACGCCGCCTCGACTCAGTGGCGAAAGGCTATAACGGCTGTCTGACAGGTGAAAGGCCGCGCTCATTCGCCGTCAACGACTGATCAGAGCGCGCGGTGATTGCGCGGATGAATACGGCAAGCGCTCATTCGTCGCAGTCGCGCTTGCCACCGCTTGGTGGACGGCTTGAAAACATATTCAAGGCCGCTTTCTGATTCCGCGACCGAGACCGGAACAGCTGTTGGGGCGAGCAAAGCCAGCCATTTCAGGGGCGTCGATCAGAGTAGAGGTGTGCACATATGACATAGAGTCAGTATGTAATTTTTCGACAACTACGAGATATTGAACAGTCTTAATAAATACGATCACCATATTATCTGCCGGCTTATCAATGACGAAAGGTTACTTAGCGAGTGCTCGCAAATTGCATGATGCAGCTTGCACTCAAGAGTGCGGGATGTTGCGTCGCGAACATGGTATTCGTATGGAGAACAGATCTTGCATTCCTGATTCGACGTGAACGGGGGCTTAGCCATTCCACGCGACGAACCATGTATCTCTCTGGAGCGCTTGAGCTTGCGGCCCGCAGGCTCGAGACTCGTGCGTGAAGAAGTTGTCATCCTGCTCGTCGACCTCGTCGAGTCCGTACGTCTCATGCGACAGCATGAATACGAGACCATCAGGCGATGGCAGGAATTCCTTGATGTTGTGTCGCAGGAGATCGTGCCTCGATATCGTGGCGTCCTCGTGAAGAGCTTGGGTGACGGCCTTTTGCTGCGGTTCCAGGCCGTATCCGACGCGGCGTCCGCCGCGCACGACATGCATCGGGCGGTCGCCCGTCAGAACGTCGGATTGCCCGAGAACCAGCACTTTCACCTCCGAGCCGGCTTGAACGCGACCGAGGCCTGGAGCGACGGCAGAGACGTATACGGCACGGGCGTCAATTTAGCGGCGCGGCTGGCAACACTGGCCGGCCCAGGTGAGACGATCGCTGGTATCTCGGCCTATGAGAAGCTTGCCGCCGCGCTCGCTCAATTGGGCAGCCCCGGTGAGACCATCGGAAGCGCCGCCGCCCGAGATGGTCTGACGCACGGGGTGGACGCCTCATGCGAGGATCTCGGCGACTGCTTCCTCAAGCATTTCGATAAGCCGGTCCGTGCTTATCGGATAGGGCCCGCTGCCCCGCGAACGACCATGCCGAGCCGGCGCGACTACGAAGCGGCAATGGTACCTTCAGTCGCGGTCATTCCCTTCCAGTCGCGCAGCAAGACAGCAGCATATCTCGATGTTGGCAACTTGATTGCCGATGGCGTCATTTGCCGCCTTTCCAAAAACGCGAACCTCAAAGTCATTTCGCGACTGTCAACCGCTGTATTTCGTGATCGATCAGATGTTATGGAGAAGATTTCAGCCTGTCTAGAAGCTACCTATATTCTCAGCGGCAGCTATTTTGCAGATCGAGGCACTGTATTGGTTACGGCGGAACTGTCCGAGTATCGCGGTAATAAGGTGCTGTGGTCTGACCGCTTCAGCGGACGTGTAGATGACCTCCTCCAGGCAGACAGTGAACTCGCAGCTCTAATCGCCCAAGCCACGCATGTTTCGATCTTCGAAACCGAAATCGAACATATCCGGACCCAGCCCCTGCCGAGCCTGGAAAGCTACTCCTTGCTTCTGGGCAGCTCCGCCTTGATGCACCGCTCAAATAGACAGGATTTCTTGCGGACACGCCAACTCCTGGACGAGCTGATCAACCGACATAACCGCATGGCCGCGCCGCACGCTCTGCTCGGCAATTGGTTTGTCCTGCGCGTCACTAGAGGCTGGTCCGAGAATCGTGATCAGGAAGCAGCAGAAGCCTTAAGGTCGACGCGCGCAGCACTCGACCGGGATCCCTCCGATCCCCTCGCCCTCGCGACAGAAGGTTTCGTCTACTGTCATCTGCTGAAAGACCTTGATGTTGCGCGAGCGCGTTGCGAAGAGGCCATCGCTGTCAACTCAAGCCATGCTTTGGGCTGGCTCTACCGCGGGACTGTCCACGCCTTCCTGGGGGATGGCGAAACAGCGGTGGCCTCGACACGGCGCGCGCTGGAACTCTCTCCCCTCGATCCTCTGCGCTACTACTTCGAGTCACTCGGTGCGACGGCCGAGCTGTCGGCGCAGCAATATCAGAACGCAGAGAGGCTGGCGCGCTCATCATTGATGCTCAATCGCATGCACCTGTCGACCTGGCGCGTCCTCACAATCGCACTGGTTAACCAGGACCGAATGAACGAGGCGCGCGAGGCTCTTCGGAACGTCCGTCAGCTCGAGCCCGCGCTTACCGTCGAAGGTTACCTGGCGAGGATGCCAAACGCGAACCGCAACACGGGCCGAGAGTGGGCGCGGTGCTTGGCAGCGGCTGGATTGCCGTTGCGGTAGGGACCCAATCTGCGGGAGGGAAGAAATGGCACAGTTGGGCGGAGCAGGGGGGGCTGGCGGTGCTGGCGGCGCGGGAGGGGCCGGCGGTGCCGGCGGGGCAGGGGGGGCTGGCGGCGTTGGCGGCGCTGGCGGGCCGGTGCTCGGCACGTTAGCCGATGCCTATGCTAATCCGATTATGGTGGATGCGCTGATCCTTGAGCGCGAAGGGATCATCACGACCGATCTCACGCTGCACGCGCCCGCACTCCCCACGATCATCGACGCACCGGAGCAGCTTGAACGCTGGGAACCCTGGGTGCGTGCTTACATCGCTATTGGAGATCTGCTGCAGGGCATCGTCTTCGAGGACACGGCGTCAGGCTTCGCAGTTTCTCACGGCTCAGATCTGATCGCGCACGTCGATCGGCCGCACAGCGCTACGTTCGCAGCTCAGATTCCGCTGGTCCTGAGCTGGGCGGAACTGCGCAGCGAGCGCGCTACCGAGATCATGGCACAGATTGATCCTCAATACGCATTTTGGTCCTCGATCGTCTATCTACATCCCGATCGCACTAAACGCACGTTCGAGCTACTGAACATTGTCTTGCAGTTCTGCGTCTACGTAGAGATGCGGCTCAAGCAGGCCTTGGCCTGCTGGCGTCCAGTCGAATACAGCGCCCTAGTGCAGCCGATAATCACGACACCGGGGCACGGGAGCTTCCCCAGCGGACACGCGACGCAGGCCTATGCGGTTGCCCATGTTCTCAAGGCGCTGCTCGGGCTTGAGCCGAACTACAAGGGGGTCGTCGAGCAACTCGATCGCCAAGCCGCGCGGATCGCCACGAACAGGGTAATCGCCGGCGTCCACTTCCCGGTCGATAACATGGCCGGACGGATGCTCGGCACGGCGCTCGGCGAATACATAGTAGGCCGCTGCTCCGGGCAGGGGGCTTTTCCAGGTCGCACGTTCGTCGCGTCCGCAATAGACAGCGCCCCGAAGACTGACTTTAACCCGTTCAACGTGGCCCAGATAGCGCTCGGAGGCCCATTCTACGCGCACACGCTGGGCGGGCTGATCCCGGTCTCACTGTTGATGGAGCATATCTGGACGCGAGCGCACGACGAGTGGGTCGGACGCTTTCCGTGAGCGGCAGAGGAGGCTGGGGCGATGCCCAACGTCAAATCCGATCCATGGTCCAATCTGCCGAAATGTTTCGGGCCCTATCTCCGCTATGCGATCGTCACGCGATTCCGTAATTTCAAATTGCTCCACAGTCGGAAGCATAAACTCTTCCTGCTCGTCGCGTTCAAACGGGCGGGATCGGCCTCGGCTTTCGCCGAAGCGATGTGGCGGGAAGCCTCAGTTGACGTTGAGCTCGGCCCAGACAGCGAGCAGCGCCGCTTCGCGACTTTGTTCACGAACTCGGCGGGTGTGAGGAGGCACGCAACTGCCGCAATATGGGACGCTTTCGTTGATCAGGTCGAGCTGTCGCTTCCGATCAAGCGCGCCGCCGCGGCGAAACATCCGCACAGGGTGCAGTTTCGCCATCACCGCGCGCCTCACGCGCCACCCGGCCCTGTCCTCATCGGCCTCCTCGACGATGGTTGCCCCTTCGCGGCGGCCCGATTCCTGAAAGGTCCAAACAGCACGCGCGTGCGGGGCATCTGGGATCAGAATCGGGGAAAATCGCCGATCTCTTTCCCAGACAGCCAAGGCAACATACGCCAGTTCGGCACGATTCCGGAGGACTTTCTCTACGGCTTGGAATTCAGACAAGGTCCTCTGCCCCCGTCCTCGCCAGCAGGGCTCGATCTCGACGAGTGGATCGCGCTTCATACCGGGAGCGGTAGCATCGATGAGGACGGCTGCTACGCGGATGCCGACTTCCGGCGGCTCCTCTCGCGCCAGTCGCACGGCGCGCACGTGATGGATATTTTGACCGGCATTGTGCCGATCGCGTCGCGTGTCGGCCCCACCGGTCCCGGCAATGATCATCGGGATCCCCCAAGCTGGCAGAGCGGGACCGATCCGGCGTCCAGTGCAGACATCGTCTTCGTTCAGTTTTCTGAAGACTGCATCAAGGACGCCACAGGCGTGTGGCTAAAGGCATACGTCTTCGACGGCATCCGATACGTGTTGTCCTACGTTGACCCAGACCACACAGAGCAGATCATCATCAACATCAGCTACGGAATCACCACAGGTCCCCACAACGGCACGTCCGAGCTTGAAAGGGCTCTTGCCGCGTTCGTAGCGGATTTCAACGGCACGCCTGGCAAGCCCAGGTTGGAGATCGTCCTGCCGGTTGGAAACAGCTACCTCAGTGATAGCCACATCTTCCACGTCGGCAAATCCAAACCGAGTGACATGTTCGAGTGGATATGGCGCTTGCCGCCCGATAACCCGGTCATGTGTTTTGCCGAAGTCTGGACGTCTGGCAGTGCGGGACAGACCGTCACCGTCACGCTGACCTCGCCGAGTGGCGCGAGCGCCTCCTCGGCCGCGGTCCCACCGGCGAATGCGCCCCCCGCAGCCTTCCATGTCTCCTCGCCAATCGTGCAAGGCACGGACACGCTCTGGCTGCTGGCGGTTGAGGCGACCCGCGAGACCGCGGAACATGGGGACTGGCGCATCAGTGTCGCCGGCGTCCCGCAAGGCGCCGAGATTCACGCCTACGCAGCACGCAGTGACCCGAACATGGGTGTCCGCACCGGAGCCAAACGATCGTATTTCGTCGACGGCGCGTGGCGCCTCGCCCGGTCTTCCGAGGCCAACCTAACCTATGTCGACGGCACTTTCGACGACGCCGGCTCAGTCGTCTGCCGCCGGGGCACCCTGAACGGAATCGCCACCGCTTGCGACAGCAACGTGCATGTGGCTGGTGGTTACATGCTCGCCAACGGCCGCCGTGCTCGGTATTCGTCCGCGGGACCTGCGCGCCCGGGCCCGCTCACGCGCCGCGCTGGTCCAGACTTCCTACTGCCAACGGATGGCACATTCGCGCTCAAGGGATTGCGGGCCGGCGGCAATAGAACGGGCAGCGTCTTTCGCCTGATTGGTACTAGTACGGCGGCACCCCAGCTTGCCCGTCACCTCACGAACCCTCCGCTTCCGGCGCCCACCGATGTACCTACCACTTCGGAGGAGATCGCGAAGCGGGGCGGCGGGAATTTGGAACCGGTGTGACGGCGCGTCGAGCGCAGGGATTCAGACCGATACACATCGCGCTAGGATCAGATTCGGCTGCCCGTCCCGTCATTCCAACAAGGCGCCTCACAAGAAGACCCCTATCATGAGTCAGCTCCCTAAAAGTGTCTCTCTTTCGCAGGACCCGACGATGATTGATATAAGCGCCGATACGGCACGTCACTTGCCATCAAGCCTACGTCCTCGAGCTCGCGTTCCGTAAAATGGAACAGGCAGCGACGGGTGCTCGAGATTCGCTGCTGCGTCTCAAGTAGCTCCACAAGGAACCGCAACATCGACAACCTCCACAGGGCATTCCCATATTCGTTATCACGTCACGAAGAACGCTAGTGTGAGGCCCCGCACACCAACTCGCTGCGGGCTCGCCGGAGCTCGCACTTCTAAAAAGGATGTTTGTTTCGCACGTTGAAGACAGTCCCGCGCCGGACCAATCCGGTATCCATGAGAGACGGGATCTTCCGAATTAGGAGTACGATTGCGGGAAAAGCGGTCAGCTCCCGGCTACCTCGTCACCCAAAGCGATTTTCTCTACGGCTATACGGTCGCGGATCGTACAGGCTCCTGGAGCTAGCGCGATGAAGCCTTTACGCTGCCAGACCGAGAGATGCCGGTTAATGCCTTCGCGGGAGAGACCAACCATATGGCCTAGCTCGCGCTGCGTTGTCAGCACGCGGACACCGTTTCTCTCCGTGTGCCCGGCCAACGTGAGGAGCGTTTTCGCCAGGCGCTGCTCGGCGCAGACGAAAGCGTGATCCAACAATTGCTGGCTCGTGCGCCGCAACCGGGTACTCAAGATCGCCAATAGTCTTACCGCTAAGACGGGAAAGTCGTTGAGGATAGGAAGGAGGTCACGACGTTCCAGCAGAACGAGGCAGCAATAGGTTGCCGCGACCGCATCAGCCGTGCGCAGCCCGTCATCGAGCAGTGCGACCTCCCCGAAGACTTCGTTAGGGCCAATCAGATTCATTACGAGCTCGGACCGGCCCTCAGGACAGCTCGTGGAGATTCGGACATGGCCGCTGACAACTGCAAATAGCCCATGGCTCTCATCGCCACGGCTGAAGATCCGCCTACCACAGTTGAACGTGAGGGGCTGAGCACGCACGCTGAGGCGCTCAATAACAGTTTGCGGCGCGTCTCGGAACAACTCATGCCGCGACAGCACTGTCCGCTTGTCAAATACGGAACCGATCTTGCCGGACGACACGTGGCGAGCTCCCACCTAACGTGGGTCGTTGGGCGAGCTGCGTACAGATCCAACTGGCAGCCTAAAGCGCGGCGCCGGAATGGCTGGTGTCGACCGGCTGTCTCGTCTCAGTGCGCCCATGCTCGACCACATACATCCTGCGCCGGCCAAGTGTGACGGTTCTTAGAAGCCGCCGAGCGGTGGGAAGACAGTATAAACATGCGCCGGCACGGGGCAAGGCTAGCCTACGTTTTCTGACAAACACCGCGTCTCCTGATCGTATCTAAGACACCGAGGGCCAGCGGGTGAGGCAACAGTGTGTAGCCGGCCGGGCCCCTGAGCCAAGTGGCTCAGAGACAATCGAGCTGCCAGCTGGCCCCTGCGGCACGCCGCCGTGGGTGCGCTGAGATGGGGCCTCAAGGGAGGCGAGAGCGGTGTCGTTGCAGTCTCTTCTGGTTCATTCCTGTGTCGCCCTCTACCCGTTCCTCTTCATCCCGCGAGAGTGACGAACGTCACACCTGGTCGGGGATAGAAAATCGTACGCTGCGGGCTCTCGAGAGGTCGGTCGACGTAAATCTGACAAGAGGCCGCAGATGCAGGCAGCTGCTAAACAGGCGCCCTTGAGCGCCGGCAACTCGCCGGCAAGTTCCCAAGAGCAGAAGCGTGCCGCACTCAGTCGGGCGGGTCTTGCGGACGAGCTTCAACGCCCGTTCTACCCAGCATCTGTAGCTGCCGCACTCAAAGCTTTTGTCGATCATTTCGAGCAGGGAATAGCCGTCGTCGACAAATTCGGTTGTGCACTCTTCTTGAACCAGGAGGCTCAGGCCATTGTGCGCGGTACTCACCTATTTCTTGCAAACGGCCGCCTACGCGCCAGCGCACCAAGTGGCAGCATAGCGCTTCGCAAGTTAATCGCTGACTGCGCGGCCGGTGGCCGGGGGAGCTCGCTTCGGCTCGGGAGCGAGGAGGATACACTGCTAATCGCGGCGAGCGCGTTTCCGTCAGGGGTCGGCGCGGATGTCGATCCTATCGTGCTTCTGCGCCTGATTAGTCCGGTCAGTGCCCGGCCTCCAGCGAAAGAGGCCCTGCAGGCTCAATTCGGTCTGACGGCTACTGAGGCTGCGGTCGCGCTTGAGATGCTGGCCGGGAACGATCTTGCGGCAAGCGCAGCGCGGCGCGGTATTACGCTGAACACGGCGCGAGCTCACCTGCGCCGTATCTTTGAGAAGACGGAAACACGCCGCCAAGCCGCTTTGATGCGTCTCCTCCTGCTTTGCCCCAAGCCGATTGTGGAACAGAGCGTGTCAGCCGCAGGCAGCGAGGTAAAGTCGCAACGTTGCTTGGAATGGTGAGCAGGTGTGGCGCCGCGACGGGGCGGCTTGAACCGCGCCCTTGGCCGGACCTTCCAAGGCTGATGCGACGGCGCGATGAGATGGCCTTGCTGCACCCGAACGCCGCCGCGGCGGCCGAGCCTGATCACAAACAGATCACAGGGCCGGCCGGCGGCGCGGTTCAAGCGTGTTGCCGGCTGGCAAGCTGTGTAGGCAAACCGGATCATACCGAGTTCGATCACCGCGTCGGCGTTGTGATCGGTGCCGGTCGTCTCGACATCGAGGAGGATGCCGAACCGGACATCGTTCGGGAGCGGCCACTCGTAGAACGGCCGGGGTGTCAGCTTGCGTAGCACCTTGTAGTCGGGCGAGGCGGCGAGTGCGATGGCGTGGAGTTCGGCGTCGAACGGGTCCATGGCGTGGGTCTGGCTCCGTCAGCCCCGCGCGTCGGCATAAGAATTTATGCCAGATCGCTGGGCTTATGGTCCGACCATGGAATCAGAACGAAACAAGAACAAGACGCCTTTTTTGTGCCGTTTTGCGACACTTAGCGGAGGGTTTGGACTCGTGGGAGGCGGAAATTCGAGGTTCGGCGGCGTCACGACGGAGGGTCTGGCATCCCCGATATCCACAGTTTATCGGGCCGGCCTGCGTCCGAGTACACCTAAGGTCGACGCTTGGGCGGGGATCGCAACAGCGGCCTGCAACCTCTCAATGGCGCGAGCAGGATCCGGTGCCGTGGCGCTATTCGAAGGCCGAAGTGATCACCACCGATCTGGTGCCGCTGGCCGAAAGCCCCCCGGGCGCTGATCGGTCGGCTCGACCGGGGCGGTCGGAGCCGCTGATGGTGGCGCTCGACGCGTGCAATGCCCGGTGGGGCCGGGGCTCTGTCGTGCCCGCCCGCGCCGGCGTCGCAACCAAGCGCGAATGCAACACGAAATTTAAGATGCGCACGCCCCGGTACACGACGCAGGTCTCAGATTTGCCGGTCGCGTACGCGTGAAATCATAAGCAACGCTTCGATAAGATCTGCGTTAACTTTGTTGTACAAGGGCCAATACCGACGATCCAATGACGAATGGTCTCGAACCGGCGCAGCCGCCGGAGCACAAGCGCATTGCTGTGTTCCTCGACGGGACGTGGAACACGCTCGACGACAACACCAACGTCTGGCGACTGAAGGCGCTGTGTGCGCAGCGCGGCACCGACGGCGTTCGCCAGGTCGCGTTCTACAGTCGGGGCGTGGGGACATCGCGGTACGAAAAAGTCCGTGGTGGCGTCCTCGGCGTCGGCATCGATCGCAACGTCGCACAGGCGTACGAGTGGTTGGTCGAGACTCACGAGCCGGGGGATGAGATCTTCATTTTCGGCTTCAGCCGCGGGGCGTACACGGCGCGGAGCCTCGCGGGCTTTATAGCCCTGTGCGGTCTGTTGAAGCCTGGAGCGCCGCTCGGGACGGCGCAGCTGTTCGATCGGTACCGCCGGGGTGACGAGAGGCGCACGATCCGGTGGCTAAGGGAGCAGGATAAGGCCGGCACGCTGAATGACGCCGAGCGCGAAGAGCGCTGGATGCTAACGTATGCGATGCCGGTGCCAGTGAAGATGGTCGGCGTCTGGGACACGGTGGGTTCGCTCGGCGTGCCGAGCCTCTCGGACCACGACTGGAGCAAGATACCCGGCTACAGCAGGCTCCCAGACCTGAGCAAAATTCCGGGGATCAGCAAGCTCCGTCGCCTCAGCCGATCGAGCTTTGCGTTCCTGCACACGGGGCTGCGGCTGCCGATCGAGAACGGCTACCACGCATTGGCGATCGACGAGCACCGGGCGGCGTTCAAGCCGACGCTCTGGACCAAGAAATTTAAGGACGGCGTGACGCCGGGCGAAATGGCCCCGCCGCGGGCAATCTCCAACGTCGAACAGCGCTGGTTTGCCGGCGCACACGCCAACGTCGGCGGCGGTTACCGCGACGACCTTCTCAGCCAGCTCCCGCTCCATTGGATCATGGAGAAGGCGGCCGGGCACGGCTTGGCGTTCCGAGCCGACGTCATCCTTGAACCGGGCGTGCTGGATCTGCGCCCGCACGATAGCTACGGCGACTTCGCCAAGGGCCTGTATCGCTATGTAGCCCAGCCCTTCTATCGTCCCATCGGCGCGCCGCCGGAGGTCTCCGGGGGCGACCGCGACGAGACGGTCAACGAGACGATCGATGCGTCCGTGTTCGAGCGCTGGCGCGCCGATCAGAACTACCGGCCACAGAATCTGCAGGACTGGAGTCGTCGCTGCAGCGTGGAACCAGGCACGCTGACGGGCACCGTCTTCGCCCACGATCCGCATACCGTCGTACCCGAGACCTAGAAGGCGAAGACCGATGTCCCGTCAGCCTAGGAACGCCGTACGCGTGAACTGGACCGTGCGTTCCTGGGAGCGCGGCTATCAGCACGCGCCGGACCCGGACGTCGTCGTCTGGATCGATATCGACGCGTTCGACCGCCTGTGGTGGATGTCGGATCAGTTCATCGCGAAGCCCGGCGATGCGTCCGACAACCAGCCGGGCAAATACGCCAAGGTCGGCCGGCGGTTCATGGCCGGCGAGCCGATGTGGATGCCCGAGGTCGGTCGCGACGCCGACGGGTGTCTCAACTTCCGCGATGGGCGGCATCGGTATCTGTGGATGCGCGAGAATGGCGCTCTCGCGATGCCCGTCGCGGTCGAGAAGAGCGAGGCCAAGATCGTGCGGGCGTTGTGCGGCACGCGCCGACGCACGTCGTGGTTCATCCCACCCCGGGCGAAAGTGCCGATGACGGTTGTCCTCGGGATTCTCGGCTTGGCGGCGGCCGGCCTCATGGCGGTGGCTCGCTCCTGACCTATCGTCAAAATTGTCGGTTTTGTCAGCCCGGGGTGCGACGGACCCTACGGGCTGACGTGGGGTGATCTCCACCCTCTTCTGCGCATGACAATAGCGTCGATAGCGACACAAACCGTGGACCGCGCGTCGCACGGATGCCGGGCCTTTTTGGTCGCAAGCGGCGGTGGGTGGACTCGACGGGGGCAAGAGGTGTTACACCCGGCGAATCGTGGTCTCACGCGTCCCAGTCCCCATGGTCCCCAGTTCCAAGCCGCACGCCGCCGCCGGACCGTTGGTCAGCGTCCGTGACCGTCGCGCTGTCCGCGCGATCGTCCGGGTGGAGTCTTGCAGCCCCGAGGAAGGCACCGCGAAACCCGCGCTGCGCGCGTGAGCGACCCCCTGTCGTTTCTCGAAGGCGGTGGCGAAGCTGCCCGGCTCATCCGTGCCCGTGACTGGTCGGATCACCCCCTCGGGGCTCCGGAGACGTGGCCGTCGGTGTTCAAGACCGCGCTTTCACTGGTCTTGAACTCACCCGAGAGCATGATCCTGGCGTGGGGGCCGGACCTGCACTTCTTCTTTAACGACGCCTATGCGCCGTTGCTCGGGCCTCGCCTGTCTTGGGCGACCGGCGAGTGCTTCGACACGGTCTGGCCGGACGCGTGGGATCAGGCGAAGCCGATCATTGATGAGGCCTTCGCGGGGCGCAGTCGCCGCTTCGACGACCTGCCCTGGAAGCTCGATACCGACCGCGGGCGATCCGAGACGTGGTTCTCGTTCTCCTACTCGCGCGTGCTCGACGCGGACGGTGCGGTGGCGGGATTGTTCGTCTTCACGAACGAGACCACGCAGCGGGTCCTGGCCGACGCCGCGCTGCGGGAAAGCCAGCGGGATCTCGAGCGGGCGCTCTCCGAGGTGCGCTGCCTTAACGCGACTCTGGAGCAGCGGGTCGAGGAGCGCACGACAGAGCGAGACCTGATGTGGGACACGTCCCCGGACCTGATGCTGATCATCGACTTCGACGGCGTCTTCCGGCGGGTCAACCCGGCCTGGACCCGGCTACTGGGCTACACCCCCGATGAACTCGTCGGTCATCACGTCAACGAGTTCGTCCTGTCCGAGCATCATGCCGAGACGGTCGACGCCTACACCGAGGCGGCCCAGGGCGGGCTGCCACGCATTGTCAACCGCTACCGGCACAAGGACGGATCGACGCGCTGGATCTCCTGGACCGCGGCCCCGTCCGGGAACCTGACCTACGCGACCGGCCGGGACATTACCACGCAACGGGATCGCCAAGCCGAGTTGGAGAAGGCCCAGGAGGCCCTGCGCCAATCGCAGAAGCTCGAGGCGATCGGCCAGCTGACGGGCGGCGTCGCCCACGACTTCAACAACCTGCTGACGGTGATCAAATCGTCGACCGACCTGCTCAAGCGTCCGGATCTGCCGGAGGCGCGGCGGACCCGTTACGTCATGGCGATCTCGGAGACCGTAGATCGGGCCGCCAAGCTGACCGCGCAGCTTCTCGCGTTCGCGCGACGGCAGTCGCTGAAACCCGAGGTGTTCGCCGTCGCCGACAGCGTGCGATCGATCTCCACGATGATGGAAACGCTCACGGGATCGCGGGTCGAGATCGAAACCGTGATCACGGACGAGACGTGTCACGTCTTCGCCGATGCCATCCAGTTCGACACGGCGCTCGTCAACATGGCCGCGAACGCGCGCGACGCCATGGACGGGGCGGGACGGCTGACGATCCGCGTCGACGCCGTCGACACCATGCCCGCCGTCCGCCTGCATCCGGCGGTGTCGGGCGCGTTCGTAGCCGTCTCCGTCACGGACACCGGCAGCGGCATTCCAGCCGAGCAGTTGGAGCAGATCTTCGAGCCGTTCTTCACGACCAAGGCCGTCGGTCAGGGCACGGGGCTCGGCCTCAGTCAGGTCTTCGGCTTCACCAAGCAGTCCGGCGGCGAGATCATCGTCGCGAGCGAGGTCGGCCGGGGCAGCACCTTCACGCTGTACCTGCCGCGCGTGCCGGCCCCCGAGGAGCGGCAGGAGGACGGTGAGCCCGAGCCGCTCGCCGATGGCCACGGCACGGGCGTGCTGGTCGTCGAGGACAACGCCGAGGTCGGGACTTTTGCGGTGCAGACGCTGAGCGACCTCGGCTATGTGCCCGTCCTCGCCCGGAATGCCGAGGAAGCCCTCGTTGCGTTGGCGCAGGACGCCGACCGGTTCGACGTGGTGTTCTCCGACGTCGTCATGCCCGGCATGAACGGGATCGAGCTCGCGCACGAGATCCGAAGGACCCACCGAGAACTCCCTGTGCTCCTGGCCTCAGGCTACAGCCACGTGCTCGCGCAGACCGGGACCCACGGGTTCGATCTGCTCCACAAGCCCTACTCGGTCGAGCAGCTGTCCCGGCTTCTCCGGAAGGTCGCGACCGGGCCACGGCGCAAACGCATCGGCGGGACGGCGCAGAATGCGTAAGGCTCACCGGGTGCTGGCGCACAGGCTGACGAGGGCCGTCGCCAGCGACGAGGCACTGGCGGACCTGTCGGCCGAGGAGGCGGCTCACGCCGACCGTATCGGCGAGGACGAGAAAGCCGATGTTTTGCGCGATCTCGCTCGCCGCCACCGCGTGCAGGCGATCAAACAGGAGGCCCGCAGGCGGGCGCTCGCGGCGCGCTAAGCCAACCCCACGGCGGCGTCGTACCCCGCTCTCACGCCGCCAGCTTGCGCATCGCCGCCGTGACGTCCTCACGGCGGTACGGCTTCTCGAAGAACATCCCGCGGGCCGGGAGGTCGTGGGAGCCAGGCTTCACCTTGCCCGAGGTCATGATGATCTCGACCGGCGGCCAGCGATTGCGGATCGCCTGGGCGAGCTTGATCCCGTCCATGCCGACGCCGAGATCGATGTCCGAGAAAACGATGCGGATCTCGGGCCTCACTTCCAGGGCTCGGACGGCCTCGTCGGCGTTGCGGGCCTCGACCGCCTCGAACCCGGCGTCCTCGACGAGATCGAGGGCCATCATCCGCAGGATCGGTTCGTCTTCGATCACGAGGACGACCGCCCGTGTCGTCTCACCAGAAGCCACGATCCCGTCCCTAACCTTGCTGGATTTCGACGAGCGGGGCCCGCATCGTCGCTTCAAACCCTGATGGGGGATAACGGAGGTCGACGCCGCCGGATCCGGCGAGACCCATGCGAATGAGCCGCGAGCCGAAGCCGACGCGCCGGGGTTGCACTGGAGCAACAGGTTCGGGGCCGCCTCTCTCGACCCATTCGAGCACGACCTCACGCCGGTCGCCCTCGCCCTCGATGCGCCAGGTCATGGCGACGTGACCTTCGGGTACCGAGAGCGCGCCGTACTTGGCGGCGTTGGTCGCCAGTTCGTGCATCAGGAGCGACAGGGAGAGCGTGGCCCGGGGTCCGAAGTCGACCGCCGGCCCCTCGAGGCTGACCCGGTCGCCGTGACCGGCCGCGCCAAGGACCGCCTGCGCGATGTCACGCAGCGGTGCCGCCGTCCACGTCCGGTGGAGCAGCACGTTGTGGGCGGTCGAGAGCGCATGGATGCGCTTTTCGAAAGCCTCGACCGGAGCGCGATCGGGAACCGTCCGCAGCGTCTGCGTCGCGATCGAGAGCACCATCGCCAGCATGTTCTTCAGGCGGTGGGAGATTTCTTCGTTGAGGACTTGCTGGTCCGCCTCAGCCTTGAGCCGTGCGACGCCAGCCTCGACCCGGTCGGCGACGTTGCGCACGAAGGCCAGCGTCTCGGGCGATCAGCGATGCGGCTTGCCGTCGTGGACGAGGAACATCGCTACGATGCGACCGCGGTCGCGCACGGGCATGTTGACGAGGGCGCTGACACCGATGTCGAGCAGAGGCTGAGGATCGGCCGCCGTTCGCGGGTCGGTCCGGACATCCTCGATGATCAGCGGCTCGCCGCTGCGCATCGGCTCCTGGAGGTCCCCGAAATCGTCGAAGCGATGGCGTCCCGCGATGCTGGCGACCCCGGGGGCAGTCCAATCCTCAGTGATCTCGATAAATTCCATCTCGCGGTCGACGCGCCCGTAGCCCGCGCGCGCCACGCCGAGCGTCGTCCCGACAATCTCCGCGGCGGCCTGGATCATGTCGGGGATCGCGGTGAGATCGCGTAGGCGGTCGCCCAGCGCGAGGAGAGCCACCCGACGCGCATCGGCTCGGACCCGGTCGGTCACCTCCAGGAACGTGACGGCGAACCGGTCCGCGCCGATGGCGAAGGCGCGGCCTTCGTACCAACGATCGAGGGCCCCGACCCGGCGCACGAACTCGCTCGGCTCACCGGTCCGGATGACGTCCGCGAAATCATCGATCCACTCGGCTTCGATACCGGGCAGAATCTCGCGGATGGTGCGGCCGATGACGTCGTTCACATTGACGCCGACGAGTTCGCCCCAGGCGCGATTGACCTCGATGTAGCGCCAGTCGGTGATCCGGTCGCCCTCGCGCACGACCTCGCCGACGATGAAGCCCTCGCTGAGGCGCTCGAATAGGCTGCGCCAGTAGGCTCCGGTCTCGGAGAGCGCCTCCTCGCCGTCGAGACGTTCGTGGACGGCGGTCATCAGGCGGGCGAGCGTCTCGAAGAACGCCAGCGTCTCGCGGTCGAACGTCGGCATCCGCAGGGAGACGAAGGCGATGACGGCGCGCAGCTCGCCCCGGCTGATCACGGGGAACCCGGCATAGGCGTGGAGACCGTTGAGGCGGCCGACCTCCCACCTGGGATCCTGATCGGACTGGAGCCCTTCGAGGATCAGCGGCCGACGGGTTTCTGCGACGATGCCGCAGAGCGGCGTGCCGAACGGCAGATGCTTCAGCGCCGCGCGCGCTTCCGGGGTGAGATTGACGGCGTGGGTCAGGCGCAGGTGGCTGCCGTCTGGGGTGACGTCGTAGAGGCAGGCGCGGTCGAAGCCGAGCGCCTCGGCTCCGTCGCGTAAGATCGGTTCGAGCACCGCCGACGGGTCTTCCGTCATGACCAAAGCGGTTGAGGCAGCGGCGATGACGTCGAGGCGATGGGTGCGCCGCAGTTCGGCGGCCTGGAATGCGACGAGCTGATCGCGCTCGGCCACGGCGCGCCGCATCTGCATCTGAGTGACGACCTGGTCCGCCAGCGTGCGAAGGTCGTCCTGCTGCTCGGGGGTGAGACCTTCGGGTCGCGGCACCGTGTCGATGACGCAGAGCGAGCCGAGCACATGACTGTCGGGCAGGCGCAGCGGCGCGCCCGCGTAGAAGCGGATGTGCGGCTCGCCTGTGACCAGCGGGTTCTCGGCGGTGCGCGGATCCTGCGTCAGGTCGGGCACGATCAGCAGGTCGGGCTCACTCAGCGCGAATTTGCATACCGAGCGGTCGAGGTCTGTCTCGCAGGCTGGGAAGTTAACCCGCGCTTTGAACCATTGCCGGTCGGCGGCGACGAAGCTGACGAGGCCGACGGGCGTGCGGCACAGCCGGGTCGCCAGCCGCACGATGCCGTCGAAGGCGGCTTCCGGCGGCGTGTCGAGGATGCCGAAGGCGTTGAGCGCTGCGAGCCGCAGGTCTGCGGCGATGAGGGGATCGACCGTCGTGTGCAGGTTCATGCCGTCACCCCGCCTCGTGCGAGTGAGGTGCAGGGCTTGGATTGATTGGCAGGCGGCGTCGCGTCTTCTGGCATGGTCGGCGTGTAGTCAAAGCGTTGCACGGTCTTACGCAACTGCGGGCGGCGTGTCCGCGCGGAAGTGGCTACACAGGGACAGAAGGCCGTGAACTGCGTGTCCACCGACACACCGGTACGATCAAGGACGCGCGACGGGTCGGAACCCATCCACCACCGACCCGGTTCGGCAACCGGTTTTCGGAGATGTCGTACCCCATGATCATGATCCTGATCTGCATCCTCGCGCCCTGGCTCGCCATGTTCCTGCGCGGCAAGGTCATACAGGGGATCCTGTGCATCCTCCTGCACATCACCCTGATCGGCTGGATCCCGGCGACGATCTGGGCGCTGATCGTGACGCGCAAGGAAGCGGCCTGATCAGGCGCGTTGCCTGCGCAGGGGATCCGGCTTCTGCTCGTCGGGCAGGACCTCGTGCAAGTGGCGATGCACGATCTGCGCGCTGAACGGCTTGCCGATGAAGCATGCCCCCACCGGCATGTCGGCAGGCCCCGGCTCGATCCTTCCGGATGCGACCACGATCGAGATGTGCGGGTAGGCGACTGAGACCTTTCGCGCGAGGGCGAAACCATCGTGCTCGCCCGGCATCTGCACGTCGGTGAATAGCAGCGACAGGCAGGCGTGGTGCGCCTCAAGCAGAATAAGAGCCTTGTCGCCGGACGCCGCCTCGAAGGTCGTGAACCCCGCCTCCTCCAGGATGTCGACCGCATCCATGCGGATCATGCCATCGTCGTCGACGACGAGGGCACAGGGGGAAGCATTCGAAGGAACGTCGGTCATTGAAGACCAATGTCAGGTCAGTGTGAAAGGTTCGGGCGGCGCGGCGTTCAACCGCCGGCCATGAGATCGGCGACCGCGGTTGTCAGCGTGCAGACCACGCCCTCGGGGAGATAGCGAAGGTCGACGGCTCCACCGGCGAGACCGCGCTGGATCAGACGTGAACCGAACCCGCGCCGGTTTGGCGGTGCTACAGGCGGGCCGCCGTGCTCGGTCCAGAGGAGCTTGAACTCGGCGCTCGTGGGCTCGCCGGACACCGTCCAGGCGAGATCGACGTATCCGTCGGGCTTGGCGAGCGCGCCGTACTTGGTCGCGTTGGTTGCCAGTTCGTGCAGCATCAGGCTCAGCGCCAGGGCGGCCGACGGCCCGATGCGCAAGTCTGGGCCGGACGTGCGGAAGCGGCCCTTCCGATCCTGATGGAGAGACAGCGCTCCCTCGATCACGGCGGCGATCGGCGCGCTGTCGCTGCGCCCGCTCAGCAGGATGTCGTGCGACTTGCCGAGCGCGATCAGGCGCGCCGCCAGGGCTTCACGTGCCTCGTCGAGGTCGTCGGCGTTCCGCAACGTCTGCGAGGCGATCGACTGGACCAGGGTCAGGGTGTTCTTCAGCCGATGGCTGAGTTCCTGGTTGAGGACGTGCTGCTGTTCCTCGGCCTCGACGCGGGCGATCGCCGCGCGCGTGCGGTCGGCAACGTTGCGCACGAAGGCGATCTCGTCGTCGCTCCAGACGTGGGGCGTCGCGTGCAGGGCGTAGAACAGCCCGACGAACCGGCCCCGCTCCATCACCGGCAAGTTCAGGATGGCGGCGACGTCGATCTCGGCGAGGTTGCCCGCGTCGGCGGCCGTCCGCGGATCCCCGGTCGTGTCCGGGATGATCACGTCGCGTCCGGCCTTCAGATCCTCGATATACGATCCGTAATCGCGAAAATGGTGCAGCCCGGCGATATTCGTCAGACCAGGAGCCGACCATTCATCGGTGACGACGACGGTCTCCTGCTGGAGGTCGATCTGACCGTAACCGGCATGGCTGAGGCCGAGCGTCCGCCCCATGACTTCGGCGACGATCCGGGCGATCGCGGCTCTGTCACCTTCATCCCGGAGCCGGTCGCCGAGTTCGGCCATCGCCGTCCGGCGTGCATCCGCGGTCCGGCGCGCCGTGATGTCGAGGAAGAGGCAGCTGAACCGCGCCTCGTGTTCCTTGTTTGCACGGACCTCGAAGGTGCGCTTCAAGCTCGGCACGGTGATCTCGAACAGGGCCGGCTCACCGGTCTCTACGACGTTGGCGTAGGCGTCGATCACCCATTGGTCGATGTCGGGCACGAGGTCCCGGATGGTTCGGCCGATGCTGTCGTCGGGCAGACCAGATTGTTCGACGAAGGCCGGGTTGATTTCCAGGAACCGATAGTCGACCGCGCGCCCGTCCGCGTCGCGAATCAGTTCGCCGAGGAAGAAGCCCTCTCGCATGCCCTCGAACAGGCCGCGCCAGCGCCCCTCGCTGGCTGCGAGGCGATCGTTGAAAGACTTCTCCTCGGTGATGTCACGGGAGACGGACAGGATCTTCTCCGGTCGCCCCTCGGCGTCGAAGATCGGTGTGACCTGGACGTCCCACCATTTCGGCGTCCCCCGATAGGTGTCGGCCGCCCCCTGGAAGTGACCGACGCCGCCGGCCTTGGCCGCAGCAAGTGCGGCGAGAGCATCGTGGTGCCCCTAGTCCTGCCAGAAGTCGGGCCAGGGACAGCCCTTCACGTGATTGAAGTCGCTGACCTCCATGACGCGCATGCCGCCCTCGCTCATGAACGTCAGGCCGCCGTCGAGATCGAGCACCTTGATGCAGTCGGCAGACGAGGCGAGGACGCCGCGCATGAACTCCGCGTCGGCTTGATGCTGCGTGGCCGCGATGCGCTGCTCGGTCCGGTCGCTCATCGCCTTGACGAAGCCCTGGTGCGTCCCGTCCGGCCCTCGCAGGGACGTCATGTCGCCGACCGCGTAGAAGCGGCCGCCATCCTTACGCAGATGCCAGCGCACGTCCTCGGCGTGCCCATCGCGCAGGACACCCGCCATCTCCTCCTGCGCCCGTCGGATGGCGCGATCCTCAGGCGTGAAGATCCGCTCGACGGTCTGGCCCCGCATCTCGTCGGCTGACCAGCCCAGGATACGTTCGGCCCCGACGTTCCAATCGGTGACATGGCCGTCGGTGTCCGTGACGATGATCGCCATCTCGCTCGCGCTGTTGAAGATCGCGCGCTGGCGCTCCTCGCTCTCGGCCAGACGCTGTCTATTGCGATGGACCTCGGTCACATCGAGTTGGCTGCCGAAATGGTAGAGGAGGCGTCCGTCGGCGTCGTAGACCGGGCCGACGAACAGGTTGTTGACGAATGCCGTGCCGTCCTTCCGGTGATTGGTGATCTCCAGGGCGACGTCGCGCCCCTCGGACAACCCGGCGCGCAGGGCGTCCAACTGCTCCCGCTCGGTGTCCGGCCCCTGCAGGAAGCGGCAGTTTCGGCCTAGGAGTTCGTCCGCGCCATAGCCGCTCAGTTCCTGAAAGGCGCGATTGGCGAAGACGATCGGATCGTCCGGCAGGTTGGGGTCGGTGATGATCATCGGCAGGCCGGTGCGCTCGACAGCCGAGAACAGCACGCCGGCCCCGGCGGGGGTGGAGCGGCCGGGCGGGCGCATGTTGGCGGCGTGGGCCGCCGTGCCGGACGCCGGCCCGTCGGCGCGCAACCGCCGGACTTCGGCTTCGAGCTCCGCCCTTGAGAGCTGTCCAAGGTCGTCGTTCATCGAGGTGGGAGGGCCTGTCGAATGCCACCGCGTTGTGGCTCGCGACGGGGGATAGGCGACGGCGGCACCGACGTCACGCGATCGATGCCGGATCGTTCGACCGGATCGGCGTTCGAGGGTGCGACAGGACCGCCCAATGCGATGTTTTAAGACCGTTCGATTGGGCCTGTTCGGTGTCGACGCCCTGATGGAGCAGATCATCGCCAGTCGAGCGATAATCGGGGCTCCTATGCCGACGGGGAAGGAAGCGGCTTGTCGTGCGTTGACTGTCTGCACGAGCGGATTGGAGACCGTCATGCGTTCACGTCGCGGATCATCGAAGAAGACGGCGTCGTGGCTGACGATGGGCACCGAACTGGCGATGCTCGGCGTCGAGGCGCAGACCGTCATCGGCCAACGCATGGCGATGTTCATGCTCGGCGGCCCCAAGGCACGCAAAGAGGCGCGGCTGATGGTGACCGAGAAGGTCAAGGCGGCCGGCGAGGCGGCGGTGACCCTCGCAACGGGTGGGAGCCCGCGCAAGGTGGTGCGGAGCTATCAGCGGAAGGTCCAAGCCAACCAGCGCCGCTTGTCCAAGGGCTGATCAGGGCACTAGCATAGGGGTTCTACCGAAGGCTGCCCTGCTCGGCGATCCAGCGCAGGTATGCCAAGCCCCGTTGACGGGCATCGGGATTGGTCATCCCGGCGAAGATCGTCAGGGCCTCGGTATTCTCGGTTAGGATGCGGGTTCGCTCCTCCTGCGAACCCTCCGCGCCAGCGAACGCGTCGAGAGAGATGCCGAGCGCGACCGCAATCTGTTCGAGCATCGCCGTCCGGGGCGATCGGATCTCCGTCCTTATGGAGATCGGAGTGGTGGCTGGAGCTTCCAGCGTATCGAGCGAGACGTCGCGATCCACGTGCCAATCTCCTGTTGTGCTCGCGATGTGGGGAGCACAACCGGCGGCTTGTATGATTCGATTATACCGGTCGGATCCTAGGAACGGAGATCGCCCTCCGACCTATTGTCAAAATCGTCGGGTATGTCGGACCGATTAGAAGGGTGGGGCTGCCAAGCGACAGCCCCACGGTTCCGATCAGGCGGCGAGCGACCACTTCTCGGCGTCCGCGGGCTTCTGCTTGTAGATCGTGCCCGCGAAGTCGACGTGGAGTTCGGTCCACGCGTCCTGGCCCTGTCGCGCCAAAACCTCGAAGTGCTTCGGTTTCTGGCGCGGCTCGCCCTTGGGCTCCCAGCCGGCCTTCTTGGCAGCGGCGATGACGACGTTCACGTCGGCCGGGACGTCCGCGTGCTTATGGCCCGGGGCGTGGTTCGGCTTCTTGTGCTCGATCTCGACGGGTTTGCGACCGGCGGTCTCGATCCGGGTGACCTTGATCTCGGAGGGGCGTCGCTCGCCCTCCAGGGTCACGGGCAGGCCCGGCGAGAGCGAAAAGGCTTCTGCGCCCTTCGGGCCGAGATCGGCCAGATGGGTCGAGCCCTCCGCTTCCAGAGTGAACCGGTGGGCGAAGACGTGCGTGATCGTGCCCGACAGGGCGGTGGTCTCGTTGTGCGGCATCATTTTCTCCGTAGAGCGCCTTGCCTTTGGCGCAGTCGGGAGTTCAGTGGCCGACCGGACGATTACAAGGCCGTCGGATCGCTGCTGTAAACACAGACTGGTGATTGAGGATCACGCCAAGATTGAACCGCCGGTCTGGATAAGATCACGGCCGAGTGCGGCGACGATGATCCGCAGATCCTGCAACGCCGCGCAGGCTTTGGCGTGGGTGGTCAGATCCTGACGTATCACCGTGAGGCCCGAAGTCGTGGTCACGGTGAGGTCGACCGCTCCATCGGGGCGAGCGAGGATCTCGTAGGTGACACAACGGGATAACACAGCGACCTGAACTTCGACCGAAGCCTGCCGGGATCGGGCAGCCGGCGTTAAGCCCACGAGCCGGCGCGACGTTCCGAGGTCGGTATTCGCGACGTAGTCCGTGATTGGTGGGATAAAGCTCGAATAAGCCCCCGCGAGATCGCCGTCAGTGGGTGTAGTAATACGTGGCGCAGAGGCTGGGATCGTTCTCACCCTGCAGCTGCGTCAGCCCGGAAAACACCGCCAGGGTCAGCCCCTTGCCGGCCTCGCTCCGATAGAGCGCGATCCAGCGCGCCGCCGGCGAGCACAGGGTGTTCCCTCGCAATAGAACCGGATTGGCCTCCCGGGTCACGCGCATGATGCGCGCGGGCTTCGGGCCCCCGCTCGTACCGAAAGCCGCGACGTCGGCAGCGACGGCCAGCGGGAAGGTCTTGCCCGCGGCTACGAGCTTCGTCGGGGACAGATCAATATCGCCAGTGATGGCGGTCGCGGTCCGGCTCGTCGCCGACCAATGCTCCGTAGCGGGGGCAGCAAACGACACCGCCGTCGATGAGACGAGCAGGGCGACAGCGAATGTAGGACGCATATAGGATCTCCCTTGACGATCACCGGGCGCGACGGCTTTGCGCCGGTGATCGTCCCCAGAGCCCCGCCAATAGGTCCGAAAGCGACGAAAGCGGCGTCTCTTATTCGTCGAGGCGTACGCGTCGGCGGCCGATCACTCGAACGCGTTTGGGATCGAGCGCCGAAAACAAGAAGTTTCGATCACGCACCTGGGTGGGCGTCTCAATGCCGGCGGCGATGCGCGCGAGATCCTCCTGCCGGGCGCGTTCTTTCTCGCGACGGCGCTTAAAGGCATTGAATGTGTCGGTCGGCGGCATGACCCGCTCCGGTCGCGCGAACAATGCGACATTGAGGGATAGGAGCCTCTGCTACGAAGCTCAAGAGCTTCGCCTCGAACGGTAAAATCGACCTCTTCAGCCTTAGGGTAAAAAGCGATTGCAACGCTGTTATGGGCTAAATTCGGGAAACGCGACGAGCTTATAGGCGATATGAAGATGAGCCACGTCGCTATGCCCGTGGCCGCGTTTCGAGGTGCAATTCAGTTCCGACCGCTACGAGAGTAGCAGCTTGGTCCTTATGCGTTCGGCCCAAAGCTCGGAGACGTCGGCATGGGCTGAGTATGCGATCGGCCAATCGTCGTAACGGTGACGCCTCAGGTGCACCGCTTTTGCCCGCTCGAACCTGATGCTCTGGTCCTCGGGAGCGCGCGCGAAGTTCGCCTGATCTGTAACCAGCCAATCGGTGATCGGTCGTCTCGCAACGAGAGGTTTCATGAGCGCGACAAAGGCTGCACTGTTCGCGGCGTCCGCGGTGATCTCGCTTGTCGTGCGAGCCGTCGCTGCGCTTCGGACAATCCGCCGTGGATGCGCCGGCGAGGCATTTCGGCTGCACAACGCCTTTATGGGCTAAATTTTAGGAACGCGACGCGCTTATGGGCGAAATCGGGTCAACGCGACGCCTAAGAACGTATCATCGCTCTGCAGTTGTTGAGGTTTTTCGCAAAACCAGCGCGACGAGCTTATGGGCTACATCGCGCTGGGTTATGGGCGAAACGACGATTTTATGGGCTACACATCAACGATGGTGCAGCTACGAGCAGCCGGTGGTGCTGCCGCAGGTGTCGCACTTCAGGCAGGTGCCGTTCCGGACCAGCGTGAAGTTCGCACATTCCGGGCAGGCCTCGCCGACATAGCCCTTCATCTTCGCCTCGGCGCGCCGGTCGGCGACGCTCCGTTCCGCCTTGGCGAAGGGGAGGGTGTCGGCGATCGCCTCGGCCTGACCGGCCACCGCCGGCTCCGCCTTCAGCGCCGTGCTGCCGCGGATCGCGTGAACCGTCCCGCCAGCCGGCGTCGACTGGCCAGCACTCGCTGCACCGACACCCAGAGCACCACCGGCCGGGCCGCCCTGGATCAGGGTGAGCCGGTCGGCCGAGCCGCGGAGCAGGCCGCGGGATACGACCGAGGAGGCGGGCGCCGGCTTCGGACCCTCGCGGGTCGTGTCGCCGCTCTCGCCGCCGCCGATCACCGTGCCGCCGATCTCGGCGGGGCTGACATGGGCGAGGTCGGCGCGGCCGAGATACGAGACCGCCAGCTCGCGGAACACGTAGTCCAGGAGCGAGGTCGCGTTCTTGATCGCGTCATTGCCCTGCACGAAGCCCGCCGGCTCGAACCGCGTGAAGGTGAAGGCCTCCACGTACTCCTCCAGCGGCACGCCGTACTGAAGGCCGAGCGAGATCGCGATGGCGAAATTGTTCATCAGGCTCCGGAAGGTTGCGCCCTCCTTGTGCATGTCGATGAAGATCTCGCCGAGGCGGCCGTCGTCGTACTCACCGGTGCGCAGGTAGACCTTGTGGCCGCCGACAACCGCTTTCTGGGTGTAGCCCTTCCGGCGGGCCGGCAGCTTCTCCCGAGAGCGGATCCGCTCGACGCGCTCGATCACCCGCTCGACGATCTTCTCCGCGGCCGCGGCGGCCTTGGCGACGGCTGGGGCCTGGATCAGAGCCTCGATCCCCTCATCGGCCTCGTCCTCGTCATCCGAGATGAGCGCTGAATTGAGCGGCTGCGACAGCTTGGAGCCGTCGCGATAGAGGGCGTTCGCCTTGAGGGCGAGGCGCCAGGACAGCAGGTAGGCCGCCTTGCAATCCTCGACCGTGGCATCATTCGGCATGTTGATGGTCTTGGAGATCGCGCCCGAGATGAAGGGCTGCGCTGCCGCCATCATGCGGATGTGGCTCTCGACCGAGAGGTAGCGCTTGCCAATCCGGCCGCAGGGATTGGCGCAGTCGAACACCGGATAGTGCTCGACCTTGAGGAAGGGCGCGCCCTCCAGCGTCATCGCCCCGCAGATATGGGTGTTGGCGGCCTCGATCTCCTTCTTCGAGAAGCCGAGGAAGGGCAGCAGTTCGAAGGTTGGGTCCGACAGTTTCTCGGCCGGAACCTTCAGAGTCTGAGTCAGGAAGTCGTCGCCGAGCGTCCACCGGTTGAACACGAACTTGATGTCGAAGGCCGACTTCAGACCCTTCTCCACCGTGGCGATCTTCTCGTCGGTGAAGCCCTTCGCGCGCAGCGTCGTCGGGTTGATCCCCGGCGCCTGACCCATCGAGCCGTGGCCGACCGCATAGGCCTCGATCTCGGCGATCTCGGATTCACGGTAGCCGAGCGCCCGGAGGGCATCCGGAGCGGCTTGGTTGATGATCTTGAAGTAGCCGCCGCCCGCGAGCTTCTTGAACTTCACCAGGGCGAAGTCGGGCTCGATGCCGGTCGTGTCGCAATCCATCACGAGGCCGATCGTGCCGGTCGGCGCGATCACCGTGGCCTGCGCATTGCGGTAGCCGTGCTCCTCGCCGAGCTTCAGCGCCCGGTCCCAGGCAGCGCGGGCATGATCGCCCAGATCCGCCTGCGGGATGTTGGCGTGGTCGAGCCCGACCGGGGCGACGTTCAGGAACTCGTAGCCCTGGGTCTCGCCATGCGCGGCCCGGCGATGATTGCGGATCACCCGCAGCATCGCGTCGGCATTCTCGTCGTAGGCCGGGAAGGTGCCGAGCTCCGCGGCCATCTCGGCCGAGGTGGCATAGGCGACGCCGGTCATGATCGCGGTGAGCGCGCCGGCCAGAGCCCGGCCCGCGTCGGAATCGTAAGGAAGGCCCATGGTCATCAGCAGGCCGCCGATATTGGCGTAGCCGAGACCCAGCGTCCGGTAGCGGTAGGAGAGTTCCGCGATCTCCTTCGAGGGGAACTGCGCCATCATCACCGAGATCTCGAGCACCACCGTCCAGAGGCGGTTGAGATGCTCGAACGCCTCGACATCGAAGCGCTTGGTGTCCCGGTCGTACATCGTCAGCAGGTTCGCCGAGGCGAGATTGCAGGCGGTGTCGTCGAGGAACATGTACTCGGAACACGGGTTCGAGGCCCGGATCCGCCCGCCCGCCGGGCAGGTGTGCCAGTCATTCATGGTGGTGTTGAAGTGCAGGCCCGGATCCGCCGAGGCCCAGGCAGCCTCGCCGATCCGCTCCCACAAGTCGCGGGCCTTCAGGGTCTTGGTGACCTTGCCGGTGGTGCGGGCCTGCAGGGTCCAGTCGGCATCCGCCTCGACGGCGCGCAGGAAGTCGTCGGTCAACGAGACCGAGTTGTTGGAGTTCTGGCCGGCAACCGTGAGGTAGGCCTCCGAATCCCAGTCGGTATCGTAGACGGGGAAGTCGATCTTGGTGAAGCCCTGCCGGGCGAACTGCACGACGCGCTTGATGTAGGCGTCCGGTACGGAGGCGCGGCGGGCGGCCTTGATCTCACGCTTGAGCGCCGGGTTGCGCTCCGGATCGAAGCAGGCATCCCCCTCGGCCTCACACTGCGTGCAGGCTTTCATCACCAGGTTCAGGTGCTTGGAGACGACCTTGGAGCCGGTCACCAGCGCGGCGACCTTCTGTTCTTCCTTCACCTTCCAGTCGATGAAGGACTCGATATCCGGGTGGTCGATATCGACGATCACCATCTTGGCGGCGCGCCGGGTGGTGCCACCCGACTTGATCGCGCCGGCCGCCCGGTCGCCGATCTTCAGGAAGCTCATCAGGCCCGAGGACTTGCCGCCGCCGCCGAGCTTCTCGTTCTCGCCGCGCAGCATCGAGAAGTTGGAGCCGGTGCCGGAGCCGTACTTGAACAGGCGCGCCTCACGCACCCACAGGTCCATGATGCCGCCCTCGTTGACGAGGTCGTCTTGAACCGACTGGATGAAGCAGGCATGCGGCTGCGGGTGCTCGTAGGCCGAGGCCGACTTGGTCAGCACGCCGGTCTGCGGATCGCAGTAATAGTGACCCTGGCTCGGGCCATCGATGCCGTAGGCCCAGTGCAGGCCCGTGTTGAACCATTGCGGTGAGTTCGGCGCCACCATCTGGCGGGCCAGCGTGAAGCGCAGCTCGTCCATGAAGGCGGAGGCATCTTCCTCCGACGAGAAATAGCCGCCCTTCCAGCCCCAGTAAGTCCAGCAGCCGGCAAGCCGGTCGAACACCTGCGTGGCGGACGACTCGGAGACGAAGCGCTCCTCCTCGGGCAACTCGGCGAGCGCGGCCTCGTCGGGCACGGAGCGCCACAGGAAGGACGGGACCGCGTTCTCCTCGACCTTGCGCAGCCGTGCCGGAACGCCCGCCTTGCGGAAGTATTTCTGGGCGAGCACGTCGCTCGCGACCTGGCTCCAGCTCTCCGGCACGTCGATGCCGTCGAGGCGGAACACCACCGAGCCGTCTGGGTTGCGGATCTCGCTCAGCGCCTTGCGAAACGTGATGCTGGCGTAGGGCGAGTGTCCGGCCGTTGTGTAGCGACGCTCGAACCGCATGAAACACACCTCTCCCGACGGGACACACGTGCCCCGGCTCCGCGTAAAGCGGAGTCTTCAGCCCGATGAAGGGATGCGGACCCGATTGCGCCCCGGATGGAGAGCGCCTCGGATTCGCCGATAGATTCGTGGAACGGCCGCCCCTGCTGAACACGCCACTTCGGAGTGCGACCGATACAGAGAGAATACCGCTTCCTTCGCTCTCACGTCAACAAGTGGTGTGCCGCGACTCAGTTCCCCGCTAGATGTTGTGCCGGCTCGGATAATCCTGTGGATATCGCGGCAGCCTGGGATAAGTGCCGTTCCGGCTTCTCAGATTCGGTTCGAGTTTATTTTGGATTCACAGCCATCCGCGCCTGTGATTTCCGGAAGGCTGTTCCAGCCTTGCCACGCAGCGACACTTCGCACTGTCCGCTGGACTCACGCGCGCGCGGTCACCATAACGACGCCGGGAAGCGCCCCTGCGGCGCGACACGATTCCGGGACCGGCGATGGCGCTGAAGGACACTTTGCTGCGCGTCTTCACGTGGTGGAACGGTCAAACCGTCTCCCTCGCGCTTCAGACTGCGCGAAGCGGCATCTTCGTCGGCGAAGACGAGTACGGCAACAAGTACTACAAGGCGGAAGGCGCGCTGATCGATCGATCGGTCGGCTCGGAGCGCCGCTGGGTGGTCTATAACGGCTACGCCGACGCCTCGAAGGTGCCCCCGGGCTGGCGCGGCTGGCTGTGCCACAATGTCGATGTCGCCCCGAGCGAAGAGAACTATCAGCCCCGCGCATGGCAGAAGCCGCATCTCGAGAACCAGACCGGCACGCCCAACGCCTATCGGCCGCAGGGCTCGCAGCTCTCCTGGGGCCAGCGACCGGCGGCGACCGGCGATTACGTCTCCTGGACGCCGGGCGAATAGCGCCAGCCACAGGGCGGCTCTGACGCCCTTTTGCCGCCACCGTTCCGGTGTTCATGGCGGGTCAACGACATGTCCGCCGCGCAATCATCGGCGCGGCCGGCCTCCCTCGCCTAGGGATCCGCGCCTTGAGCCGCATCACCGTCCTCGCACGCCGTGCGCTCGCCCCGAGCCTCGTGCTCGCCCTGTGGGCCGGCCCGGCCGCCGCCGACAAGATCAAGAACCCGACCGCGGTATTCTCCGGCCTCGACAAGATCACCGGCCGGATCGTGTCGTTCGAGGTGGCGGTCGACGAGACGGTGCAGTTCGGCGCCCTGCAGCTCACCCCGCGGGTCTGCTACACGCGTCCGCCGACCGAAAGCCCCAAGACCACGGCCTTCCTCGAGGTCGACGAGGTCACTCTCGACAACAAGTATCGGCGAATCTTCACCGGCTGGATGTTCGCATCGAGCCCCGGCCTGCACGCGATCGAGCATCCGATCTACGACGTGTGGCTGGTCGACTGCAAAGGCGGCGCCGACGTGATCGCCGAGGCCAAGGAGCAGGAGGACGTCCCCGCGGTCGCGGCCAAGCCCGAGAAGACTAGGCGCGCGGGCAAAGACAAGGATTCCACCAAGACCGCGCAGCAGATCAACGCCGCCGGTCAGGTGGATGTCGAAGCGCCGCGCGGCGTGCCGGTCCAGCCCCGCCAGAAGCCATCGCGAAAATTCTTCCCGTCGAACGAGGGCCCGGCGCCGGCCCCGCCGCCTCCGGTGCAGCAGCAGCCGCAGAATCTGTTCGACGCGCTGTTCCGCTGAACGGACACGAGAGCGCTCTCCGCCGAAGTTGACACCGGTTCGGCGCAACAGAGCGCGGTGAACCGAAGGCTGAGAGCCGCGCACGATTGCACCGCGGTCGGTACACGACACAAGGCTCTGACGCTGGGATCGGCCGTCCAACCCACCCCCTCATGCTGAGGTGCCGGAGCGCAGCGCAGGCCTCGAAGGAGCCCTCCAGGGATCGCGCGGCCGGCTGGAGGGCTCCTTCGAGGCCCGCTG
>Ga0164297_10000643_pt1 | contig 41858 bp, 44 predicted proteins | sample GEODES058metaG_FD_113539 | JGI IMG/M metagenome (GOLD analysis project Ga0164297, IMG submission 113539) | Dystrophic lake water microbial communities from Trout Bog Lake, Wisconsin, USA - GEODES058 metaG | ecosystem: Environmental > Aquatic > Freshwater > Lake | place: USA: Trout Bog Lake... | reverse complement strand
TTGCGTCACAAAACCATCGACAAACGTATTGGCAATTTTACTAAATATAGGTGAGATGAGTTTATCTAAAATAAAATTTGAAAATTCATAATGAAGATGAAATTCGATACTGCAGGCATTGTCTGTAATGGGCGTAAATATCCAAAAACCTTCAAGCACTTTAAACGGACCGTCAATGAGCTTAAGGCCAATACGATGAGGGTAGTCTTTAGTATTTTGTGTGGTAAAACTTTGGTTTACGCCGCTATATTTAATATGAATTGAAGCTTTTGTGACTTTATCATTTCTTTCTATAATTTGAGAGCCTCCACACCATGGAAGAAATAAAGGATAGTCCTCAATGCGATCGACAAGATTAAACATCTTTTCAGCCGAGTGATTCACAATTACATTTTTTTTGACATCTGCCATGGGGTAAATTGAATTAGCGTAAAATAGTCATTTTAAAGTATAGATAGTCTTTCATGAGTATTGTGCAAAACAAAAAAGCGTTTCATGACTACTTCATTGAAGAGAAGTATGAGGCGGGTATTGTATTAGAGGGCTGGGAGGTGAAAGCCATTCGTGACAATCGCACCAATATAAAAGAGGCTTATGTCATTATTCAGCGCGGTGAGATCTATTTGATTGGTTGCCATATCACACCGCTCGGTGCGGCATCCACTCACATTCGTCCTGATGCCATACGCACTCGAAAATTACTTCTTCATAATGAAGAAATTGCTAAGCTTATTGGTAAAGTTGAGCGTTCGGGTTATACCTTGGTGCCGATTGATATGCATTATAAAAATGGACGTATCAAAATACAGATTGGCCTCGCCAAAGGTAAGAAGCAATTCGACAAACGCCAGGCTGAAAAAGAAAAAGATTGGGAACGTGATAAGGCTAGAATTATCCGGTTAGCGAATAAAAAATAAATTTATTTTTCAAGCTCTGGTACTAATTTTAAAATTTCTTGCCCAAGATATCTTGAACCCAGGATATTTAAATGCTGATCATCTCTATATAAAACATGGCCATTCCTACCCATAAAGAAGTTATCTCCATCCTTAAATAAGCTAAGGGTATCTAATACCTTAACTTTTTTATTCTGTTCGAGTTTTGTAAAGACCTCTAAAATTCTCAAGTATCTGCTTAAGAAAAATTTTTCATTTTCCAAGCAATTGTTTTTAAATGAAAGTGGCCTTAAGTATTTACATTGCTGGGGAATAAAAGAAAAAGTTGGAATGTCATTAGTAATGATAATTTTTTTTTGCCGTTTGATAACTCATTAATTGTGTTTAATAGCTCGTTATATAAGTTACTTTTTTTTGGCAATTCCTTTTTTCTCATGTTCCAATTTGCATTAAGTATTACAGTTTTTATATGCTTATCTGATATTAGATATTTAAAAATACGATTAAACTTTTGATTAGCTATTATGGGAAGTGTATCCTGCTCATAAAAAACAACATTTTTATTTGGCAAAGCCTCAGCAAGACCTATAAACATTTGTTCTGCGTGACTGTCTCCAATAATGGCAATGTCGATAAGTAAATTTTGTTTGGATTGGGAACATCGAATAATACCGTCCCATGTTAATGCTTCTTCTCGAATGCTTAACGGAGTGCACAAATAAAAATGATGTTCAATATATTTATGGAAAATGTTATGTGATATATCCCCCTCATTTTTAATTATGGGATTTGCAGAGGGTCTTTGTTTAAAGCCATTTTTAAGATAAATAATTCCTCCTACAGCCCCAATAATAATTATGAAAATAATAAGGCCTATAACTTTTTTTTAGAATTTTGATTGCTTGAAAAACGAATAGGTCTCTCAATAAAGTAATAGGTAAGTGCAGCTAAAATAAAAGCAAGAATTACCAAGCCTATTCTTATATATAAAGAAGGCGTTTGACTTTCTATGATGAAAGCAAAAGAAATTAAGGGCCAATGCCATAAATAAAGAGGAAAGCTTATCAATCCTACCCATACAATAATTTTTTTTGAGAATAAATATTTATTTAACCAAGAGTTCTTTTGGTTATCAATAACCATTGCTGCACCGAGAACAGGGGATAAAAGAGCAAACCATCCAGGAAAATGACTTTGTTTAGTAGTGATTTGAATTCCAATTAGAATTAAAGCTAATCCTACCCAGGACTGTATAGATCTAAATTTATTACCCCTCTCTAAATCATGAGCCTTAAGTCTGATGTGCTTAAACGCAATACTTGCACCAATAAGCAACTCAAAAAATCTTGCTTGTGGCGCGTAAAATGCTGCGATTCGATCAGGATAAAATATGTAGAAATGTAGAAAGGTAAAACCAAATGCGAGAAAAGACAAAGTGATACTTAAATGTTTTTTCCACTTGAAAGCAATCCACAAGAAAAATGGCCATAACAGATAGAATTGCTCTTCAACACTTAAAGACCAAAGATGAAGGAATGGCTTTGACTCAGATTGATTATCAAAATAACCACTCTCTTGCCACAGCATAAAATTATTAGTGAATGTACTGGCTCCAAAAGCATGTTTTCCCAGTTCTTTATATTCATCCGCTAGTAAAAAAAACCATCCAAAAACGAGGCAACTAATTAAAACAGTTAAAAGTGCCGGAAAAATTCTTTTTATTCTTCGGATATAAAAATTAGAAAAGCTAAAAGTCTGATTTTCTAAGTCTTTTAAGATGATCGACGAGATTATGTAGCCTGAAATAACAAAAAAGATATCTACACCAATAAACCCCCCATGAATCCATTCTGGGAAAGCATGGAATAAGACAACCGATAGAACAGCAAGCGCACGAAGACCATCAATATCGGGACGATAGGAAAGATGTAATGGGTTGGCTTGAGGCATTGTTTTAATTTAAGTGATAATCGAAATATTCTTACTATAAACTTAAGGTTAAGGTTAGAGCTTATATCTAAAATATACTAATTATAAAGTAGTATAATAGCAAAAGCTTTGGGGCTGACCCGGTTTCGACGTGGGTTACAAAGCAGATGAGGGCATGTCGAGGCCTAGTTACCTCGTAAATCCACTAGAACAAGTATAGTCGCAAACGACGAAACTTACGCTCTAGCTGCTTAATCCAGCTGGACGCTGCACCGAAGGGTCTCTCGGTCGGGTGGGCAACCACAGCAGCGTCATAAAGAGAGACTCGTTATTGGTTGGGTCACTTAATCAGTAATTAAACTAAGGTGACTCGCGGCGAAATTGCTTGCTCGTTGGTGATTGAACCGTTAAATAAAAAACAACATAGCTAAACATGTAGAACTTTCTGTAGAGGGCTTACGGACGGGGGTTCGATTCCCCCCAGCTCCACTTAAACTTTAACGGCTTCTAATTCCCATAAAATATGGGATTCCAAGCCCTTTAGTTTGTCATTTAATTTCCTAAGTTTTTGTTTGAAATTTAATCGATGCGGCTCATAAAGATATTTAGGCCTGATTTTTTTTATTCTTATAATTTTAAATCGACCATTAAATCCATACATTGAAGCACCTAAGGATGGTTCGGTAAAATAGTGATGTGTTTTATCGGTTATAAAATTAACGTGTGTTGGATCAACAAAACTTGAAGGATGAGGATAAACCGGCGTTACTGCATAAAATTTACCACCATGCCGCAAGACCCGATGAATCTCATTCATGAGTTCAATAAATGCGTAGCGTGAATTTGATTCTTTGGTACCAGTAATTCTTGGAATATGCTCTAAAAAATCATAAGCAGAGACAGAATCAAAAAAATTTGTCTTAAAAGGAATTTTTTCAAAAGTTAAATTGGATTGCTTTATTTCAACAATAGAAACATTTTTAATTTTTGATTTATCGATTTTTTCAATATCTACACCATATAGTTGGTTTGCTGAGTACGGATTTTTAGGTTTGTAACCAGAGCCGAGATCAAGATGTAAGGACATATTATGTTTATTTGCTCTTCAGAGTCCAAGTTGTAGTGCATTTCATTATATTAAATTAAAATGATTCTATGAAATCTTCTTTGAAAAAATCCCCTAAAATCGCCATCCTTATGTGTACTTATAATGGTGCGCAATATTTAAAAGAACAACTTGATTCGATTGAGGCGCAAGATTATAGACATTGGAAACTATATGTCAGCGACGATGGCTCTAAAGATAAGACTTTGAATATCTTAAAAAATTATCAAAAGCGCTGGGGTAAAGATAAGCTCCAGATATTAAAAGGGCCGAATATTAATTTCCAGAGTAACTTCATTTCACTCATCACACATTCAAAGATTCATGCGGATATATATTTTTTGAGTGACCAAGATGATATCTGGATGCCGATAAAATTAACACATACCTTAAAGTATCTTAGGTTATTTGATATCACGAGACCTTTACTTTATTGCGCAAGAACCACTTATATATCGAGTAATGGCAAAAAAACCTTAGGGCAATCTGATTTATTTATAAAGCCACCCTCATTTAAGAATGCTCTCGTCCAGAGTATCGCGGGGGGGAATACCATGGCCTTTAATGAGCCGCTCAAAAAAATAGCACAAAAATATAAGCACGCAAAAATTGTTTCCCATGACTGGTGGCTTTATATTTTAAATGAGCTATCAAAAGGTCAAACCTTTTATGATCAAACGTCAACGATCTGGTATAGGCAACATAAGAAGTCCCTTATCGGTGCTAATACAGGATTCATCGCAAAATTAAAAAGAATCAAGTTGCTTCTTTTAGGTGTTTATCGTCGATACAATACCATACATTTTGAGGCGTTCAATCTAGTCAACATGCAAAGCACTAAAGAAAATTTAGACCTTATCGACCATTTTTTTATTTTACGTAATCGACCCTTGCGAGAGAGAATAAAGCTCATAAATACCTTAGGTATTTATCGTCAAACCTGGGATGGCCAAATAGGCCTTTATCTAGGCGCAATTCTGAAGAAACTTTAAGCTTTGAGAGTGAAGAAGGCACGCTAATTGGTGTTAGCATACTTTATAAATGCGCTTGGAATGAACTAAAAAGGGCATTACTCTCTCTCTCTCTCTCTCTCTCTCTCTCTCTCTCTCTCTGAAACAAGATCTAAATTTTTTATTTAGGCATTACCAGCAATATTTTAGTAATAAAAAAAAGCATAAAGTTGGCAATTCATGACAATTTGACAGTAATAATTAGTATTAATTATTTGTTTAATTAGAAGGGATGCGATTTTGGGTAAGCTAAATAAAAAGTTCGCAACACATTTTAAAGAGCAAATTCTTAAACGCTATAAAAGAATCCCTTCTGCAGGATTTTTGGCCAATGAATTTAATTTACGTGCGCATCAATGTGAGACAGTTTCACGTGAGGCGGTGAGGAAGTGGTTAAATGGGATGGCTATGCCGAAGAGAGATAAGCTTATGGTGATGTCTCGATGGCTTGATGTAAAAGTTGATTTATTTCATCAAGACTAAATAGAAGATCTTTTTGCTATAAGAAATCTGGTGATCTTAGAGATCAGGTACATAAATAGCACGATACCTAAAATGTCTCCCAATACCATTGATAAAAGCTCATAAATTTCATGTGCATCCCTTAAAAATAATGCATGGTAGCGATAGCAGATATGAAATAGGCCATTTAATATGGCGTAAATAACACTTAAATACATCACATGCTTAGGACTTAAGTTAGATAGGTCATTTTTTAAGGGAAATCGCCATTCCACGAGCTTTAAGGCCACATAAGGAAGTGAGGCTGATAGGCTAGAAAAAACAATGATATCTAGCCATGAAAATTCCTTTAAAAATAGAAAGCCTGTGATAAGAGCGCCTAAAAAAAGACCTGGGATGGCTCGCATTCTATAGATAGATGCAGAAGCAACTTTAAACCTACTCGGGATGAAAATAAGGCTCGTAATCGCAGAAACTTCAGTAAGCCTAAAAAGTATGTGATTGATGCTATAAAAAATAACCCACAATAGAGCAATAGCTATTGAAATGATGAGTTGGTTCAAATTCATCTTGAAGTAAGGTTATTTATAAGTGGATCGATAGAATGTTAAGAAGCTGAGACGTAGGCTCAATGAGGTTGACGCGCTGGTCCTTATTATCGCTCGATATTTTTAACCAATTAGCCTTAATTAAAGGCTTTAAGTGCCGATAGACAGATCGTTCAGATATACCCTCAATAGACTTTGCAAGTTGACCTACGGGAGCGGGTTTAGATGTTTTGCTCCATAGCTCAATAGCCTTGAATAAGATTTTTTTTTCTAGTCTTGAGACCTGAAGTTGGTTTTCAATTTCAAAAATAACGCGGATGAAATGTTTAATTTTAGTAAGGTCTCTGGATGGCATGGGGTCAATTTTTTTGATGAGGAATAATTTTTAAATATTATGCCAAGTTTATTTAAAGCTGTCTTTAGCTTTAAGTTAAAATGATTTCTATGACAATTCTTGTGACAGGTGCGGCGGGTTTTATTGGGTCCAATTTTGTATTAGATTGGTTTAGCCAATCTGATGAAGCGGTCGTGTCGCTCGATCTTTTAACCTATGCCGGTAACCTTGAAAATCTATCTTCATTAGATCAAAATCCAAAGCACCATTTCGTGAAGGGTAGTATCGGCGACTTTGATCTTGTCTTAGAGCTTTTAAAAAAATATCAGGTGAGGGCGGTGGTTAATTTTGCTGCCGAGAGTCATGTCGATCGATCCATCCATGGTCCGGGTGACTTTATTGAAACGAATATCGTGGGTACCTATCAATTACTTCAGTCGACCCGAGCCTACTGGGATAAATTAGATGACACACCCAAGAAGATATTTCGATTTCTGCATGTTTCAACCGATGAGGTCTATGGCTCACTTCAAAAATCTGACCCTGCTTTTTCTGAAACACATCGTTATGAACCGAATAGTCCTTATAGTGCAAGTAAGGCCTCGAGCGATCACTTGGTACGTGCATGGCATCATACCTATGGACTCCCTGTCATCACGACGAATTGTTCCAATAATTATGGACCCTATCATTTCCCAGAAAAGTTGATTCCCTTATGTATCTTAAACGCGCTTCAAGATAAACCATTACCCATTTATGGTGACGGTCAACAGATTCGTGACTGGCTTTATGTTAACGATCATTGTAGTGCGATTCGAACTGTTTTAGAAAAAGGGCAATTAGGTGAAACTTATAATGTGGGTGGTTGGAATGAGAAGACAAACCTCGATGTCGTTAAAATCTTGTGCGCTATCCTCGATGAACTAAAACCCAAAATAGATGGCACAAAATACGAATCGCAAATTACATACGTCAAAGACCGTCCTGGCCATGACAGGCGCTATGCGATCGACGCGACAAAACTAGAAAAAGAGTTGGGTTGGAAGCCTAAGGAGACGTTTGAAACTGGAATCCGAAAGACAGTGGAGTGGTATCTCAAAAATCAAGCTTGGGTGAATCACGTCTTGAGTGGTGAATATAAGCGCTGGGTTTCAAAGCAGTACTCATGAAGATCCTTCTTACCGGAAAGAATGGCCAGGTCGGTTTTGAGTTACAAAAAAAATTAAGTGCACTAGGGGAGGTCATCGCCACCGACCGTGAGGAATTTGACTTAACAAATCCTGACGCGATTAGACAGTTTATTGATCAAACAAAGCCCGACATCATCATTAATCCTGCAGCTTATACGGCGGTCGATAAAGCAGAATCAGAACCCAATCTTGCTTATCAAATCAACACAATCGCACCGCAAGTTTTAGCCAAGAAGGCAGCGGAGCTTGATATTCCCTTCATCCATTTTTCGACAGACTACGTGTTTGATGGCTTACAAAACGAAGCCTACGTGGAGACCGATAAAACCAATCCACAATCTGTATATGGCAAAACTAAATATGAGGGTGAAGAGAAGGTAAGTGAATATAAGAGGTACCTCATCTTAAGAACAAGCTGGGTATTTGGCATCCACGGCAATAATTTTTTAAAGACGATACTCAAACTTATCCAAGAAAAAGAATCGCTCAATATAGTAGCTGATCAGTGGGGGAGTCCCGCCTCAGCCTCGATGTTAAGTGATGTGACATTTAAGATTGTCGATACGATCTTAAGTCATAAAAACTTTAATGATTATGGAATCTATCACATTACGAATGAAGGTGAGACCAATTGGTTTGATTACGCCAAATTCATTGCGACCGAAGCTATACAATTAGGCTTAAAAGTAAAATGTCCGCCAGATCGAATCCACCCCATCTTAACATCTGAATACTTAACAGCAGCTAAACGACCACTTAACTCAAGACTGAATTGTGAAAAATTAAAAAAGACCTTCATGCTAGAATTGCCAGATTGGGAGAGTGAAGTTAAAAAAGTTTTAAGAGAGATCCTCTAGCAAATGACAAATACTAACAAAAAAAGAAAAGGTATCGTCCTCGCAGGCGGTTCAGGCACACGTCTTTATCCCGTGACACAGAGCATCTCAAAGCAGCTATTGCCTGTATATGACAAACCCATGATTTATTACCCTTTAAGCACATTGATGCTAGCGGGTATTCGAGATATCTTAATCATCTCGACCCCAGAAGATACACCGCGATTTAATGCTCTATTAGGTGATGGAAGCCAGTGGGGCTTAAATATCTCCTACAAAGTACAACCTTCCCCTGATGGCTTAGCCCAGGCTTTTATTTTGGGCGATACTTTTATTGGAAATGACTTATCAGCACTTGTGTTGGGCGACAACATTTTTTATGGCCATGATTTTAATGAATTACTAGATAACGCGATGGATAGAGACCAAGGTGCGACAGTATTTGCTTATCATGTCCACGATCCGGAACGTTATGGTGTAGCTGAATTTGATAAAACAAATAAAGTATTATCATTAGAAGAAAAACCTAAAGTTCCAAAATCTAATTACGCCGTCACGGGACTTTATTTCTATGATCAAGATGTGGTCTCGATGGCGAAAAGTTTAAAGCCATCCCATCGCGGTGAATTGGAGATCACAGATTTAAATCGACTTTACTTAAATCATCAAAAACTTCATGTGGAGATTATGGGCCGTGGTTACGCATGGCTTGATACGGGTACACACGATTCATTATTAGAGGCAAGCCAATTTATTGCGACACTTGAAAATCGTCAAGGGCTTAAAGTGTCTTGCCCTGAAGAGATTAGCTTTAGGCGTGGTTGGATTAACGCAGATCAGCTTGAAAAATTAGCGACACCACTTTCAAAAAATGGTTATGGCCAGTACTTACAACGTGTGTTAAAAGAAAAAATTCTCTAGCGTATGAAGGTTACCCCTCTAAGTATCCCGGATGTGTTATTGATTGAACCCGATGTATTTTCTGATGAGCGCGGTTTCTTTTTTGAGAGCTTTAACCAGTCAGTATTTGAAAAAGCAATTCACCGCAACATTCATTTTGTGCAGGATAACCATTCGAAGTCGATGAAAGGCGTATTGCGCGGTCTCCATTATCAAATACCTCCGCATGCGCAAGGTAAGTTGGTGCGTGTGATTCAGGGTGAAGTATTTGATGTTGCGGTAGACTTAAGACAGTCTTCGCCTACATTTGGTAAGTGGGTTGGTGAAACATTATCAGAAAAAAATAAAAAACAATTATGGATTCCTGAGGGGTTTGCTCACGGCTTTTTAACATTATCTGATACGGCAGAATTTTTATACAAGACGACAGATTTTTATTTTAAAGACCATGAGCGCGCCATTTATTGGGATGATGAAACTCTAAATATCAAGTGGCCTATAACAAATCCTTCTTTATCAAATAAAGATATTAACGCTACTTTTTTTAATAAAGCCGATTATTTTAATTAAAATTTTTTAAAAATGAATACCAATCGGTACCTAGAAAAATTTATACGTCTCCTTCTTATTCGCTTTTATTTATTTATATCTGATAAAGGCATTGCTGATCTAAAAAAATTGCTTAAAACATGTAATTTTATTTCCCCAGTAATTTTTAAGGGCGCTGGAAAAGTCTCGATAGCAAAAAATGTTACCTTTGGGGTTGCTAACGACCCTAAAAGTTTCACATGCAGCTATGTTGAAGCTAGGAACAAGGATTCTGAAATTGTCATTGGACAGGGAAGTATATTAAATAATCAACTAGCTTTGATTTCTGAGGGTCCTGGCATCTCTATTGGAGAGAGAAATTTAATAGGACAAAACTGCACTATCATGGATTCAAATTTTCATAATTTAGATATCAAACGAAGAATGCAGCCAGATCAAAAACCTTTGCGCGTGATTATTCATAATGACGTCTTTATTGGGGCTAATGTAACCATACTTAAAGGCGTTGAGATCGGCTCTGGATCCGTAATAGGCGCAGGCTCAGTTCTTCCGGTAAGATTTAAGGCCCCTATAAACTCTACTGTGATGGGCAATCCAGCTAAAGTCATAAAACAAACTTAATTAGTAAATCCAATGTTCACCCTTTTAATCAGACTTTACAACTTAAAAGCAATTAAGTCGCATCTTAAGTTTATAAAACATACCAAAATATTTTCATTAATTAAATTAAGTATCTTATTTGCTCATAGAGTTGAAAAAAATATCCAACATAAATTTCTTTTCAAGCTGAAGCTAATGACTTTTAAAATCAGATACGCGAAAATATTTAATAACCAAGAGTTTTTTTTTGAGACTGAAAAATCTAAAAATATTTTTTATGCCACATCATCAAAACCTCATATCAGATGGGTTAAAGGCGATGGTTTAGATGATGAAGTCACCAGATCTGCCATTGCCCAAGCAACACGTATATTTGGAGACGAGGTGGATTATTGCATTACAACGAATAATATAATGCCAAGTCGAGTTAGGGATATTCTTTCATGGGCTTCGCAACCTGTTGAATGGATACCTGTTTCTGCAAAAGATAATAAGCTTCTTGCCCAAGAGCTAATGCAAGCCGGCTGCAAGGAAAAAAACTTTGGGTACTGGTGGAAATGGTTTCCGACTCGAGTGAGACCTTTCGCACCTGAATGGATACTAGACGGAGATATGCTTATTACTGCAAAGCCTAAATGGTTTTATTTGTGGAAAAATGGCAAGGACAGGTTAAGAGTGTCTCAGGACGACACAACATTAGCTCATTACTACGGCGAATATGCTAAGCAGGCTGACAATAGTTTAAAACTCTATTCTGGAATAATTTCATTGCCACCTAAATTATTTTTTGATAAGGAATTGATTGGTTTTTTAAAAAAATTTCCCTTAAAAAAAGATCACGATGGTACGTTAAATATGAGTGAACAAGGGGCAATAGCTGCAGTCTTCTCAAAAATCGGCTGCATTCCAATACCCCTTTCTGAATTTCCTTTTGCAAATTCAGAAGCAATTAATTTTAATTACGGACAAAAAAAAAATATAAAAAACATATGGGGATACCATTTTACTCGTTCATTTATTAGAAAATCAAAAACATTTTTTAGTCTTGTTGAAAAACATAAAATTTATTGGAACTCAAAGAGTATTGGGTCTATTGATAAATTTTCTTGGTTAAGGAATCACGGACAGAATGGCTATGAAGGAACTTCAATGGATCCTTTTTTTGTTCGAAAAACCTATGAAATTGCGAAAAAATTTAAAAATAAAGAGGTCTTAGATATTGGAACTTCTCGAGGCTATATTGCTGCTATCATGAATGATATCGGGTGCAAGGTAACAACTATAGATAATATAGACAGAGGTGCTTTATTAAATCTTCAAAATCTTAGAATTAAAATAATTCATAATGATGTTATTAGATTTTTAAAATCCAGTTCCAAACAATATGAACTTATTATTGTTGATCTTCATGGAAATTATAAGAAGTTATGGTTAGAACTATTCCCCCTTATTCAAAACTCTCTTAAACATAGGGGCACATTTATATTTTATAACAGTCACATTTCAGATAAGCCAGAGAGAGCAAGCGAAGATGGTATCAAGCATTTGGTATCCCAGAAATTATTCAATAGATTTACATTAAAAAATTATAAAACACCGTGGCCAGGCATGCTGATTGGAATATATGATAACTAAAGTGCCATTAAATGATTTAAAAAGAAGCTCTAAACATTACGCCAGTGATGTTGAAAAGACATTAAGGGCAATTATTAAGAGTGGAATTTTCTTAAGAGGTGAATATATTCAAAGATTTGAATATGCGTGGGCTAAATATTGTGGTCAAAAGTACTGTATCGCAGTAAAAAATGGCACCGACGCCCTCACATTATCCGCGAGGGCCATGGGGCTTAAAAAAGCATTTGTCCAAGCAAACACCTTACCCCTTACAGCACAAGGCCTTATGTTAGGCGGCTCTCAGATCGAGATTATTGATGTAGATGAAAATGGACGAGCTACAAAAAAAAGTAAAAACTTAGTGCCTGTTTTGCTTTATGGAAGAATGCCATCAGCAGCCGAATTAAACTCTAACCTATTTGATGCTGCCCATGCGCATGGATGGAAGGTACCAATTAACGCGACAGCAACATGGAGTTTTTACCCTACAAAAACTCTAGGAGCATTTGGTGATTCCGGGGCTATTACTACCAATGATCAAATTCTTTACGAAAAACTTCAGCTCTTAAGCGGTGCTGATGATAAATTGAGGCATCCTGAGCAAATTAATTCGAGGATGGACGAAATTCAGGCTGCGATTTTACTTACAAAATTGAAGTATTTAGACGAAAATATTGAAGAAAGAAAAAAAAATGCTTTAATCTACGCCGAAAATTTACCAACTAATATACAGCCAGTGAATACATCAGAAAATGATTTAAACCACTTGTATGTCATTAAAACTAAAGAAAGAAGAAATGAACTAAAAGATTTTCTTTCAAAGCAGGGCATCGAAACAAAAATACATTTTCCAACCCCTCTGAACGAATTAGACGCCAAATGGAAAAAAACTAAAAATTTATGGGGTGCTAAGCAATGGTGCAATCATATACTTACTCTGCCATTATTCCCAGGTATAAAGCCTCAAGAAATTATTTATGTAACAAAATCCATTAAGAAATTCTTAATTTCATAAATATTAATATTTGGGATCAAAAAAATCATGTTTCAAATAATTTTAAATATTTATAATAAATCCCCACTCAAAAACATACTAAAACCCATCAAGGATAAATTCATTTTTAAGTTTTGTAAGGAATTAATTTTAAAAGGCCTAGCTAATGAAAAGATGGCTAATGTTGAAATATATAAAATTCAAGCTTTGCTTAAATTAATGAGACCCATTCAATCGCAATTTCCTTTAATCCGTATTGGTGGTGAGAATGATGGCGGATATCTTATTCCAGATGATTTTGACGGAGTTAAACATTGTTTTTCACCTGGAGTGGGAGATCAAATAAGTTTCGATTTGGACTTGGCCAGCAGGGGAATTCATATTTTTTTAGCAGATGGCTCAGTAGAAAAACCTCCTTCAGAGCACCAATTAATATCATTCGAAAAAAAATTTATTGATGTAAAAAATACTGATTCATCTATAAGGCTTGATACTTGGATCGATATTAAGTCTCCAAATGAAAAAGATTTAATTTTACAAATGGATATCGAAGGTGCCGAATACAGAATACTAAAGAATCTCAGTAATGAGTACCTATCAAGATTTAGAATTATGGCCATTGAATTTCATGGGCTCGAAAGATTAATCTATAGGTATGACTTTAATTATTTAGATTCAGTTTTCAAAAAAATTCTCAAGTTTTTTGATGTTGTACATATACACCCGAACAATAATGAAGCATGCGTCGAATGGAATGGCATTGAAATTCCACCGGTAATGGAATTTACTTTTCTTCGAAAAGATAGAGTTAAAGAAAGACAATTTACACTAAATTTTCCACATCATCTAGATAAAAAAAATACTCCAAGTAAAAAAAATATTCCCTTGCCTGAAATTTTTTACAAATAATATGAAAAGCTTTGATTCCTATGATTTTAAGGCACTATTTAGGAATTTATTTTTATACCAAGTAATTAAAGTGTATAAATTTATTATTTCTAATCTTAATGCATTTTTTAATAAATTTTACGAGTTTATTTTAGTATTTCCTAATACATTACGAGTGATGTGCACAACTTGTTTACTTGATGAGTTGCAAATCAGGGCGGCTGGATTAGAAACTAATTCTAATTGTGTGATTTCGAATCCCTCCGTTGTTAAATTCAATAAAAAAATTTATTTCATCTCGCGAATTAATAAGTTTATAGAGAAAAATAAATATGGAGAAACTGAGATGAATTTAATTCATGAATTTGATAATAATTTTACCCTGTCAAGAATTACCCTCCTCGATGATTCTTTTCTAAGAGAAAATTTGAGGAGGGACATTTTAGGCTTAGAAGATATTAGACTTTTTTTATGGAAAGGTTCAATTTGGGGTATTGCTGCAATTTATGATAAGTTTTTTAGCACATGCGATCAAGTACTTATTAAGATTAAGGGTAATAAAATTACTGAATTCTTTGATCTTCAGTCACCTTTTGATAAAAGTTTTGAAAAAAATTGGACCCCTATTGTTAGAAATAAAAAACTATTTTTGCTTTATAGCATTAAGCCCCTTGTCGTCTTAGAATTTAAAAAGGGTAAATTAACTATTATCAAATCTGATGCTGGGAACTTTTTCGATCGCATTGATGTTAGAGGGGGGACTCCGACTATTAAATTGAGTGCCGGAAGGATGCTCGGTGTTGCTCACGCGCCACCCTTAATAATTTTTGGTGCTCTCTTCTACAGGCAGTTATTTTATTTAATAGATGATAAATTTAATATAAAAATTATTGAGAAAAAATTTTTTTTAGAAAATAAGGGCATAGAATTCCCTTGCGGCCTTCTTCTACTTGGTAAAAATATTATTATGTCTTTCGGGTCTGCAGATAAAATGGCTATGTATTGTAAAATCCCTGTTCAAAAGCTTAAGCTTCTGGGTATCAATATTTAATCCTACTTATGAAAAAAATATTTATTGCTGGACATAATGGAATGGTGGGGTCCGCAATCCTTAGAAAGTTAAATTGTTTAAACCGAGATTTTTTACTGACACGGGAACGAAGTGAGCTTGACTTATTAAATCAATCAGCTGTCAATGATTTTCTTTTAAAAGAAAGGCCTGATATTGTATACATGGCAGGTGCTAAAGTAGGAGGAATTTTGGCTAATAGTAAGTATCCTGCTAAATTTATATATGAAAATCTCACAGTTCAATCTAATTTAATACATGCATCATATCTTGCAGGTGTGGAGCGGTTATTATTTTTAGGCTCGAGTTGCATCTATCCAAATAATATAGAGAACCCCATTAAAGAAGAAGATTTGATGACGGGTAAGCTTGAATGGACCAATGAGCCTTACGCAATTGCTAAAATTGCTGGAATAAAAACATGCTCAAGTTATAACAGGGAATATGGCCTAGATTACAGATCTATAATGCCAACGAATTTATATGGGTTGAATGATAATTATGATCCGGCTGATTCTCATGTCATTCCTGCACTTATTCAAAGAATTCATTATGCTAAAAAGGCTAACGCTGAGTCAGTAACTATATGGGGAAGTGGCAAGCCTCGCCGTGAATTTTTATTTGCTGATGATCTTGCTGATGCGGCGATCTTCATTATGGGGCTTGAAAAAAATATTTTTGATGAGTCTACAAAATTTACCAATGGCTACTTAAATGTAGGTTATGGCTCAGATATAACCATAGAAGAACTAACATATAAAGTAATAAAGACAATAGGTTATAAGGGGAAGATTATATTTGATAGATCGAAGCCTGACGGTACCAAAAAAAAACTATTGGATAGTAAGCGTATTAAAAATCTTGGATGGGAACCTAAAACAGAGCTAGACCAAGGTTTACATTCAACATATAAAGATTTTCTATCTTCCATAAACGAGAAATAATTTTAATTTTCTATAAATAAAGCGTGATGGATAATATAAGCCTAGAAACCTTAAGGCTTTAATTACATTAAGATGAAGTAGCTGGATAAATAAAATAGCTCTATTTTTTAGTACAAGCTTATTTACTACAAATGGTGAATTTGAAATAATAAAATGAACCTGATTATTTTTACTTGGGCTACCAAGAAATTTTTTTCTTTCCCTCAGAAAGCCCTCTAATATATTTTTATTCTTAACTAAATGACTCGCAAGAAGAGAGAATCCAGAAATTTCTCCTTGAATAGTATTAGTATAAAAAAATTCTGAGGCTGAACCTAATGCGACAAGATCTACAATAGAATAAAACTCTGGGTCATTTATTCCTTTAATTTTTTTTGTGCTTAAGAGGGCATATTTTTTATTTCCTTTAAAAAAATTAATAATTTTACTATCGTCACTACATACCATAACTTTTTTACCCTCTAGTTGCGATTCAATTTTTTTGTAAAAAGATTTATAGTCTGTCTCAAGGTCGGTGTGTCTTATATGAATTGCTGTATACGTTTCACCTAAAAAGGGGATGCTTTTTTTAATAAGACCTATCCATTTCTTTTTTATATAAATATTTTCAATTAATTTAAACGATGAAGTCCCACCTCCAAATGAGTCGTGAACTAAAAGATCCTGAGTATAATTTTTTTTGAAGTCAAAACTTATGATCTCATTAGAAATAGCGTCAAAAATGAAACCGTCTCTATATATAGGGATATAAGTAGTTAAATTACCTTCTATCCCAGGCGGGTAACAGTTTAATAAATTTAATTTATTAATAATTTTTATATTAGCTATTTTAATGCCAAGCTTTTTTTTAAATTCGAAAAATTTATTGAAGTCACCTAGCTGGCCATATTTGTTCCTATCTACGATAAGCTTGCGATAATATTTATCGGCATATTCAATAGAATGTTGAATCTGGCATAATGTATCGTTAATACCGCCATTTGGCCTACACAATAAAAACTTTTTATGCATTTGATTAACTTTATAAAGGCCTTAATTTTCTTATGCCGAAAAATATATTAACTTTTAAGTTAAGAAGTAGTTTCGATTTTAAATCCATATTCAGTAATTACTTCAAAGTAATGTTTAACCTGCTAAGAAATGTAGTAGGTTTATTTAATCCACTAAAAGAAAGTTTTTTATTAGATATATTTTATTTTATATTAAAATCTAGAATCAAAAAAAATCGAACTCCAAATATCAGGCTTATTAATGTTATCAGCTATAAAAAATTCATTGGACTCGACTTTGCCGCAAGGGAAATATTCAGAGCTATTCCAAAAAAAATACTTAAAAATCTTATCTATATTCATGAAAATACCCCAGCAACTTTTTTAAATGATAATTACATAAATATAATTATTGCATCCCCCCAATTATTAAATGATTTTTTTAGTCGTCTAATATGTCGAGGAGTCCTTACTCAATATAATATTGGCTTGTGGTTTTGGGAATCAAATGAAGTTCCGAAATCCTGGCTAAAGACAAAAAATTTAATCGATGAGATATGGGTTTATTCTGATTATAATCTGAATTTGTTTGGATCTCTATGCTCTAATATCCATAAGATTCCATTCAGTATTGATCTAAAGGTAAACAGCAGTTTTAACCGCCTTTATTTCGATCTTCCAAAAAGCCCCTTTATTTTTTTATTCACATTCGATGCTTATAGCAGTGTCAATAGAAAAAACCCTGAGGCTGTTATAAAAGCTTTTAAGATGGCCTTTAAAAATCAGAAAGATGTTTTTTTGATCATTAAATCTACAAATCTTCAGCACTATAAAAATCATGAAAAGAATCTTGAATACTTAGTTAGAGGCTCCTCGAATATTAAGATAGTTAACAAATTTATTCCCTATATCGAGCATGCTTCGTTGATTAACTGTTGTGATGCTTACATTTCTCTTCATAGAAGTGAGGGCCTTGGTTATGGAATGGCAGAAGCAATGTATCTTGGTAAGCCAGTCATAGCTACAAACTATTCAGGCAACCTTGAGTTTATGAATCAAGAGAATGCAGCGCTTGTTGACTTTAAGCTCGTACCTATCCAAAAAGGCCAATATTACTTTATTGACAAAAAAAAGCATTTATGGGCAGAGCCAGATATACATCACGCTGCTACTTTAATGTTAAAAATTAAGAACGATACTCGATACCGCAATAAAATTTCGCGCCAAGCCAGTTTAGATATAAAATCTTTACATTCCCTGCAGCAGCAACAGGAAGCTATCAGATCTAGATTAAAAAGTATTAGCGGACGTTCTATCTCGTGACTTTAGATCTCTTGCATTTATATTGGGGGGGGAGTTAATTATTCCGAAAATTATTTTAATAATTCTTTCAGGCGGATCCGGATCTAGGTTATGGCCTGTTTCACGAGATAATTTTCCTAAACCATTCATTTCTATTCAAGATGGCGAGGATAGCTTTCTTCAGAAGACAATCAAAAGAGGTTTAGGCGTTCCAGGTATTGCTGATGTCATTACTGTTACTAATAAGAATTACCTTCTGCAAACTATTGATCAATATAAACTTATTGAATCTAAAATTAATTATTCTTTTATATTAGAGCCATCCGGAAAAAATACGGCACCAGCAATTGTTGCTTCAGCATTGGACGTATTGCAGAAGCATGGGGACGAGTCCTTAATGCTCGTGCTTCCATCAGATCAAATAATTGCAGATCAAAATCTTTTTTTATCAGCTGTAAATGATGCAATCAATTTTGCTTCACAAGATAAATTGGTAACATTTGCAATTAAGCCAACTCGAGCAGAAGTGGGATTTGGCTACATGGAGGTTGAGGGCTCTCATGTGAAAAAATTTGTGGAAAAGCCAACAATAGAATTAGCAAAAAAATATTTCAATTCAACTAATTTTTATTGGAATTCAGGGATGTTTTGTTTTAAGGCATCTACACTCATTGCCGAAATGAATCAATATGATAAAAAACTATTGCAACAAGTTGAGAATTCTTATAATTTTGCATTTAAGGAAAATGCTAATGAAATATTTTTAAATCCAAAATTTTTTGACGACATTAAGCCAATCTCGATTGATTATGCTCTATTGGAAAAATCTTGCAATGTCTCCGCTGTATTTTGTGACATCGGGTGGGGCGATGTTGGATCATGGAGTGCTTTTACCAGTTTATTAGAAGCGGATTCTAGTGGGAATCGTACGAATGGAAATTCGATTTTTATGGATTCGCATGATTCAAGTATATATGCTCAAGATAGACTAGTAGCTCTTGTAGGTGCTAATAATTTGATTGTAGTAGACACAGACGATGCTTTGTTAGTTGTAGATAATAATAAATCTGATGACGTAAAAAATCTTTACCCCTTTCTAAAAGATAAAAAGTACAACACTTTCTTATCATTTAAGTTGAATCAACGCCCTTGGGGGCATTTTAAGATATTAATAGAACAACCTTTTTTTAAGGTCAAACATATTTATATTAAACCAAAACATAAAATTTCCTTACAATTCCATCATCATCGATCTGAACATTGGATTGTTGTAAAAGGTAAGGCTATCGTAATAAATGACGGGAGAAAGCAATCTTTGCAAGAAAATGAGTATACTTTTATTAAGGCAGGTATGATTCATCAATTAATAAATGATGAAAATGATACACTCGAGATTATAGAAGTTCAATGCGGGACTTATCTTGGTGAGGATGATATCGAGAGAATCAAAGAAATAGAAAATGAATAAATTAATTAAAAATTATAAAAAGGCAATTATCACTGGTATCAACGGACAGGATGCTGCGTATCTAGCAGAGTTTCTTCTAGCAAAGGGCTACCAAGTTATTGGCACTTACAGAAGTTCTAGTTCTGTAAATTTTTGGCGTTTAGAAGAGCTTGGTGTTAAAAATAATTCTAATCTTAAGCTTGTAATTTCAGATATTTCAGATGCAGGTTCGTGCCACAGGTTAATCGAAAGATATGAGCCTGATGAAATTTATCATTTAGCTGCCCAGTCTTTCGTTGGGGCAAGTTTTGATCAGCCTCATGATGCTATGAATATTAACTTCTTAGGAGCACTTAATATACTCGAAGCTATTAGAAATTTAAATTCAAAAATTAAGTTTTATCAGGCTAGCTCTTCTGAGATGTATGGTAATTCTTCATCGATACCAATAAATCAGGTCACCTCGTTCGATCCTAAAAGCCCTTACGCCATTTCTAAACTCGCATCGCATTTTCTAACCCTTCAGTATCGTGAAAGCTATAATATTTTCGCAACAAGCGGCATCTTGTTTAATCACGAATCTCCTCTAAGAGGATTGAATTTTGTTTCTCGAAAAATTTCTGATGGCGTTGCTAAAATTAAATTAGGGTTAATTGAACACATAGAACTTGGGAATTTAAATGCAAAAAGAGATTGGGGCTATGCTAAAGATTACGTCGAAGGTATCTGGCTTATGATGCAGCATCACAAACCCGATACTTACATTTTAGCAACTAAGAGAACTGAGAGCGTCAGATTTTTTACTGAAAAAGCTTTTAATGTTGCTGGGATTGATATTAAATTCGTTGGCGAAGGAGAGGAAGAGGTTGGAATAAACGCTGAAACAGGCAAAATTATTCTTAAAGTATCTCCCCAGTATTTTAGGCCTGTCGACGTAGATTTTTTGCTAGGAGACCCTGAAAAAGCCAGGAATGATATTAAATGGCAATCTAAAACAAGTTTAGAGTCGCTTATTAAAATGATGGTAGAAGCTGATCTTGCAAGAAATATTTCTGGCCGTGTATTTTAATGTTGGGTAAAAGTAATTATATTTATAATCGCCTTTTGAAATAGTTTATCGTTTCTTTTAATCCATCTTCTAATTTTATTTTGGGTTCCCAATCTAATTTAGCTTTAGCTAAACTAATATCAGGCTGTCTTTGCTTGGGGTCATCTTCCGGAAGTGGTTTAAATGTTATATTGGATTGGCTAGAAGTGAGTTTTAAAACAAGTTCTGCGAGTTCCAACATAGTAAATTCGTTGGGGTTGCCTATATTGATAGGACCCGTAATTGCTTTATCGCTTTCCATCAGTTTCATCATGCCGTCAATTAAGTCATCCACATAACAAAAACTTCTTGTCTGAGACCCATCACCATAGATAGTGATAGGCTCATTTCCTAGGGCCTGAACAATGAAGTTACTGACCACCCTTCCATCATTGGGATGCATGCGAGGTCCGTAGGTATTAAATATACGCATCACCTTAATTTCTAGTTGATGTTGCCTAAAGTAATCAAAGAATAAAGTTTCTGCACAACGCTTTCCCTCGTCATAACAACTTCTGACACCTATGGGGTTAACCCGTCCCCAATAATCTTCCGTTTGGGGATGCACTTCGGGGTCCCCATAAACCTCGGAGGTTGACGCTTGAAGAATTCTGGCATTGAGTCTCTTAGCTAAACCCAACATATTAATAGCACCATGCACACTCGTCTTAGTCGTTTGTACCGGATCATATTGGTAATGGATAGGAGAGGCAGGACAGGCTAGGTTATAAATTTGATCAACTTCTACATATAAAGGGAGGGTGACATCATGACGCATAAGTTCAAATTTTGGATTTTGTAACAAGTGGGTGACATTATCCTTATTACCTGTAAAGAAATTATCCGCACATAAAACATCACGACCTTTTTGAATCAACGCATCACAGAGATGTGAGCCTAAGAAGCCTGCGCCGCCTGTGATGAGTATTCTTGACAATTAATTTAGGCCTTTAGCATTAAAAATATTTATAGAGGTGACCATAATGAATGCAGTTTCTTATGAAAAGATTTCTTTTGTAAAAAAAGTATATTAGAGCAAAAAAAATAGATAAAAAGAAACCTTCATTCTTACTCGATTTTTTTAGCTTAAGCTTTTCAGATAGAAAAATAAAAAATTTTTCTCTTATTTTTTTCTTTAAATTATGACTATAAATTTCATTTACACTTTTTCTTGTAAGATTATATGCATATAAGGTTTTTGAGATCATACTCTTCATATTAGTTGTTGCAAAATTATTTTTACCATGAATTCTATATGTACCTAAAGCTTCAGATAAATTTAAGATATCACATTCCTTAACAGCTGCTAGGTTTAATGTCACATCTGAGCAAATTGATGAGCTTTCGATGAGTGGTATAAATTTCATTAGTTGATCAACTCGGTAAATATTACCAGTACAAGGAGGGGACGGATAGTACCCCTTGGTCTTAGCTTCCCAATTGAAATTATATAAACCAGTTACTAATTTTTTTACATACAAACCTTTGATGTCTCTTTCATGGAGAACATTAAGATTAAATTGAATTTTACCTATTTTTTGACTATATCGGTTAAGGTAATATTTAACTTCACTAATTACATTTGATTCTAAGAAGTCATCGGCATCTATAAAATGAACATAAGGCGTTTTGATTCTTTTTAGGCTTCTAGCTATACAACCACCTTGACCTAAATTCTTTTTATTTGAAATAAGCTCCATCTCGGGACGTTGATGTGACCTTATAAATTTTTTAATGATTGATAATGAGTTGTCTGCAGAGGAATCGTCTATTATTATAATTCGAGTGTAAGGTGAAGTTTGGCTTGCAACGGAGGTGAGGCAATCTAATATATAGTTGGCGTAATTATAGTTTGTAATGACGGCAGTAATATCATTTTTCATAAAGCTATATCTTAAATATGACCATAATTTTTTTAAAAAAATTTACAATTTTATTTAAGGGATTTTTAATCTGCATCAGAACAAGAATTGTCCGATATCTCATTAAGACATTATGATTGAATATATTTTGATGTGGTTTATTCTTGAGCGTTTGAAGGAATAGTTTATTAAAACTTAAAACAGAAGGGTGTTTGGCCATACCACCCAAAAATGTATTGTCAGAAATTACTGGGTTGTCACTGAAATTATTAGATGTGGATCTTCGAAAGGCTATTAAGGGCAGATCTATGATGCCATTAAAAAAAAGCGCCCTACAAGCGTGACCTAAATAAAAATCACCACATATTCTAAATGCATGAAAACCTTGAGCGTTACTATCATCAAATGGATCTGGCATAATCAGTTGAAGTGCGCTGGCTCTAAACATAAATGTGCTTCCTGTGCCCCATCTCCACGGAAGATTTAATGTATTTGCATTGGCTGGATGTTCTATATATAAAGAATTGAAAGCTATATCATTAAATAAAATTTCAGAAAAATTGTCCAGATACGCTAACTCTAAATTTTTGGGATGAAAGCCGTTATGGTGAAAAGTTAAAGCTGTATTTGATTCATTAAAATGAATTTGATCGGTCGTAGTAAATGCTAAATGTTTTCTAGAATTAAGGTGTGCATATATCGAATACTCAATAAAATTCGGCAACAAAATATCATCACCATCTAAAAAATTAATAAAATCCGCATCTTTGATAGAGTAAAAACCTATGGCTTCAGATCTAAGTTGACCGTAATTTTCTCTATTCTTAATGAGCGTAACATTGTCACCATGTTTTGCTATTATTTTATTTATAACAGAGAGTGACTTGTCGGTTGAGTGGTCATCTATAATAATAATTTTTATGGGGCCTTTATAGGACTGCCCTAAAACCGAATCTACAGATTCAGAAATATATTTTTCCTTATTGTAGTTTGTAATAATAATAGCTACTTTGGGCAATTGAAGTTCCATCAATATCCTTTATTTAATTTTATTTCACACCGTTTAATAAATTTATCTACGTTTGAACTTTGCCTAGACTCAAATAAATGGTAGTTACAGTTTTCGAATGTCGTACCTATACCATAATTATAAGGCGTCCCAGGGAGAGATAGGAATGGTATTTCAGCATGAGATGGCATTAGCAATTGAACGCCCAATTTATTTTTTAACCAGATTTCAGTTAAATGTTGCGAAACATCTCCTTGAGCGGTGACCTTTGATGAAGGCCTACCTAATTTTTTATAAACATAACAATTAATGGCTAAAAAGCTTGGAGCCGCAAAAATTTTTCTTGGACTAAGGTCAGAGTGTTGAGCGTTTCCGACTAAATAGCCTTCCTTACATAGGGTAAGATAATGATTGACCTTCATATGATTTAAAATAATACAATCGATATCCATTATGAGGGCTATGTCATCATTTCTAGATTTCAACAGAACCCAGTCAATCCAATCCGCATGGTCATATTTGTCTAAATGGTATTGGTTAATATGAAGGCCTTGTGAATTCATCACTTTATTTTGGTAAAAAGGAATCCGATCGTCGACATTGTCCCAATATAGACTATGTATTTTTGTATTCATTTTTAATTTTTTTAAGAAATAAAAATTTCAGCTTCCATACGTTTAATTTAATTTGAATATACTTCAATTTTTTCTCTGTGCTTATTGTGTAGATTTGCTGGTAAGTTGAACTTGCTCTTTGCCCCTAAAAAAATCAGCGTCTAAAGTTTGAGTGTTTGATTGGTTAATTTTTTTATCGTCTGTTCTGAGTGAGAAGCGATCACTAGGATTGATGATTTCTTCACGTAGTCTTCAAGTCTTTTTTCTGCCTTGACCTTAAACGCTTCGTCCCCCACGCTCAACCACTCGTCCATAAGAAGTATGTCCGCTGGCACCGCTGTAGAAACCGCGAAACCTAAGCGCATGTGCATGCCCGTCGAGTAAGATCGGATCGGCATATTAAGGTAAGGACCGAGTTCGGTAAATTCTGCGATTTCTTCTTCGAGAGACTTAATCTGTCTTAAGGTAAGTCCCATCATGACCCCGCGCATACGAATGTTTTCAAAGCCAGAGGCTTCTGATTCCATGCCGAGTGAGATATCGATGAGGGAGGCAATACGCCCCTCAACCTTAACGGAGCCCGAAGTGGGTTCGTATATCCCCGCGATCACCCTAAGAAGTGTCGACTTCCCGGCCCCATTGGGCCCCATGACGCCTAGGCGGTCGCCTTCCTTGAGGTGAAGTGTTAGTTCTTGCAGCGCAGTCACGGCCACGTGGTTCGAGACATCACGACCAATTTCGCCGCCGGTGATTTTTCCCACGAGTGAATTCTTAAGTGACCGGCTATGGAAGGAATAGATGGGGAACTGGACGGTGACGTTTTGAAGGTGAATGCTCGGCATTTTTTATAACCAGAAGGCGATCCTGGATCGGTAACGACCCAGTGCGTAGACAGAAGTGACCAATAAAAACAGAAGTGTGCCCAAGGACCAGAGCCAATTATCGACCGAGGGCATGCTTCCCAAGAGAGGGGCCCTGATAATTTCGATCCAGTGGTGGACGGGATTAAACTCAACGAGGTAAGACTTGCCCTTCAGGGTCTCGGGTTGCCAGAGGATAGGCGTGAAGAAAAATATAATCTGGGTGAAGGTACTCACCACTTGGGACATGTCCTGGAACCTCGTGCAAAAGATGGCGATGATGACGGATAAACAAAGGAGGTTCAGTTGGATAAGGACGAAGGCCGGAATCGATAGTAAGCTTAGCCACGAGAGCCCATTACCTATTATAAGGAGCACCAAGAAAATAACGACAAGGTTATGCGCGAGCACAATCAGAAGTCTCATAGAGAGCCTTAGTATAAATACCGGGAAGGGGAGCTTAATCTGCCTGATTGCAGATTGAAAGGGGAAGAATCCGTTGGCACTCTCCGTTACGATAGACGACATCCAGTTCCATACGATAAAACCGATCGCAAAGAAGGGCATATAGGTCCTGATATTGCTCCCGAAGATCTTAGACCACAAGAAACTTAGCATCATGATCATGATGCCGGTCGAGATGGTAACCCACCAGGGCCCTATGATGGAGCGCCGGTAGCGGAGCTTTATATCCTGGACGCCAAGATACAGCCACTGTGCGTGGTTCTCGAGTGCCTTGATTATTTCAGTCAGACCATTTTTTAGGATGGATTGCATAGCTAAATTATACGGGATTTGGAGATAATTAAAGGCCGATCAGAATTTTTTCGACGGAGCTTTCAATATTTAGTAGTGAGGTATCGATGATGATATCAGGCCTCAACGGTGCTTCGTATGGAGAGTCGATGCCTGTCATGTCGCTCAAAAGACCCGCCCTCGTTTTTTTATAGAGCCCCTTGGGGTCACGTCTCTCGCAATCACTTAGGGGCGTACTCACATATATTTCTTTAAACTGGGAGGATTTGAATTGCGACCTCGCGAATTCACGATCCTTAATGAAGGGCGAAATCATCGCCACGATCACGACTAATCCTTGTTTTAATTTTTCTTGGGTGAGTGTGACCGCACGTATGACATTCTGTGAGCGATCCTCTTTCGAGAAGCCCAGGTCGTGACCGAAACTCTTCCTCAAGACGTCACCGTCAACGATAAAGTTTTTTATGTTTTTTTCGCGTAATTTCTTTGCGAGGTGCGTGGCGAGTGTGGACTTGCCTGAGCCTGAGAGGCCGGTGAGCCAGATGACTTGGGGTTGGACCATAAGAGAATTCAATAAAAAGTTAAGCCATCATTAAAACCCAATCGGCTGATTTTTCATAGGGGGAGGCGACTCCAAAATCACTTTAGTTGTGCCGAGGCTTAAACCTTTTAAGTGCGCGGGATGTTTATAGCGATAAGGGTTTTTTAATCAAAGGCCCAGCCAGGCGTGGAATGTTTTTAATTGTAAATCCGTTGGTTCTATCTTGTCATCGAGCCAGGCTTGCATCACCTCCCCCGAGATGAAGTCCTTTTCATCAGACCGCATATTGTAAAGCTTGGCCAGCATGTTCGCCTGGGGGAGTGCGTCGTCGTAACGTTTTTCGAGATGCGCCCTCAAGGTCGCACCGAATGTTTGTTTGGAAGTTGTCATTTGTATATATAAAATAAAAGTCGTCTATAGTTTGCATTGATCTTATTAGCTCGACAGAAAAATGTCAACTTCGGTTCACAAATAGTAAGGTGCGCTAAACGGTGTTAGCGGACTTTAAAAGTTTTTTATATAATTCCAGTTAGCCTAACGTTCGCTGAATATAATGATTAGTACATTGGGAGATTTGCGCCCGCTGAGGCACCTGGATCAGACGACGGTCCAAACTCACATACCCCACAAACTGGCATAGTTTCGCGATGATTAGAAAGTTGCACCAGCAAGTTCTCGTGTAACGATCCTTTATGTATATCACTGAATGTTTGATTTCCGAGGTTACCTAGTTCCGCCGCACGCGGGTGGGCGCAACAAGGCACAACAGTTCCATCACTATCCACATAGAGCTGTCCGGGCTCAAGAAATTTACATACACCCTTACCTATAACCGGAGCACGCCCTGTTTTGTTCATGGGGGCTAGAGGTAGATTTTTCCAGCCCCGAAATTCTGGAGTCCAGCCCAATGGTAGCAAGGTTGCTATCCATCGATCACGATCCGAGAGTTTTTCAATCACTGTTCGAGTCATCAACTCTATGGTAAGTTCATGAGTCGCAACGATTTCGCTGGCTCGACTCAGAAAATAAATTAGCTTCTCGTATTTTGCCGGAGGTCGGAGGGTTTCGTAGCTTTCTGGTGTGCCGTCACCATCGCAACTGACCACAATCCGATTAATCACCCCACGACGCAACACATCTTCAAATTGATCCCACAGCGCAAACTGTGCGTTTGTAGATAGCTCGACTATACCGATGGGTGTCCTTGATCGATAATCTGCTAACACATCGATAATTTCAGTTAAGTTTGGGTGTAACAAAGGCTCACCAAAATTGAATAATCGAAATGTATCAATCGATTGGACGTTAATATTATCGAGGTAGCGCCGAAAATTCTCTGGCTCTATAACCGAAACTTTTTGCTTGATGCTGCTGCTTGGACAGCCTACGCACTTTAATTGGCAACCACTTACAATGTCGAACTGGCAGACATTCAGTTTGCCAATTTTTTTTTGGTCGGTCATGTGTTTTACTATAGTCGACATAACCATCCATTCGGATTGTAAGTCACATTATGGCCATAGAAATCACACAAATCTTTATCAATGACGTAATCATCTTTATGTTGCATAAGAAATTCGGTAACAGCCCTGTTTGGGCCGTTATTATATTGACGGTAATGCTCGTCTCCGAATTGTGCTAGGACGCCATCCTCAATAACCAAATAATCTCCGGCTTGCAAGAGTGGATGGAAAAAGGCAAGGGAGGCAGAAACGTCCATATAAAAATGACTACTGTCTTCAATAACCAACCAAGGCTTTGCGCAACCTTCAAGAAATTCTGTTGTTAGGACCGCATCTAAATTTTTTGCGTCCCCCTTAAGAAAAGTGATCCTAGAATCTGTAAACTTTGTGAGCGGAATGATATCCACGGATACAACTTTTGCATGCGGCGTAGCTTGAGCGCTCAACATGTCAGCAAACCATAGTGCGCTACCCCCGTGCTTGGTGCCAATTTCAAAAATAGTTCGCGGGGCTAATCGAGATAGTAGCTGAAGGTAAAGTGCGATATCAAATGGACTTTTGTAGAAAGGAATATTACGATAAACAGTTCGCATCGTACCGGTTTGAATTTGATCCAAGACGTCTGACGTTAGCGATGAAGTAAATAGTCTTCCCTGGGCGGTATTGTTTGATTCAACGGCGGAACCCGATTCTATCCGGACCAATTTTTTTTCTAGGTTCATTTAGTCTATACTTTTATCATAATAATTTCTTTTGCGCCGACAACAACACGCTTGACAAAATACTCCGATTTAAATGGCCTACAATGAGGAAATTGACTGCGGGGCGTGCAAAAGATTTGCCACGTATACGCATATATTCTTCATGGAATATAGGCCATGGGCTGCTGCCCTCCTTTGAATTTGTAGCAACTCCACCATGCACTTGATGGAAAGTTGCCTCACCTAACAACAAAATGACTCGAGATTTTGGATCTTGGCAAGCGCGCGTCCACATATCAAGATTCACCAAACCGCCACCAGGACTCAGAAAATTCGCATCGTACCCACCCAGTTCTTGCCAGTGTTCTTGAGTGAGGAATAAAGAATTAGTTTCACTTGGGATAGAAAACCAGCCGTCAGCAGATGATCCAGCAAAAACAGAAATATCAAAAAGGCGATAGCCGTCCTCTAGCCAATTTACTGATGCAAGTAGATTGTCTTCTTCAGCTTGGCAATAACCTTTTTTTATGCTCTCTATCTGTCTTTCTGAACCAAGGTGAAATCCCAAAGACCCAATGACTGGCTTTTTATGCAAGCATGCAGCATCTAGGGCTGTTGCCAATAGACGCGGTGATGCTATCCGAGCCCCGTCAATAAAAACGCCCACCAGTTCACCTTGAGCTAAACTCAAGCCATAATTGATAGCAACTACGGGAGATGGGCTAGATTCTGAAAGAAAGTGGATTTGAATATTACCACCCAATTTTAAATATTCATCTGCATCAAGCGGCTCAGAAGATCCATTATCAACAACGATAATTTCATAATCATCCTCAGCAATATCTCGTTGCATTTTGGTTGACAAGGAAAGTATTGTTCGCGGAAGCTCACGTTTCATATTATAGCTAATCACGACAACAGAAAGTTTAGGCTGAGTCATTGAGAAGATTCTGAACTAGATTTCAGTTTAAACAAAGCCCGAAGCTTGTTCAAGATAGTCATCCTTGATGGACCACGCTCTTTTGCTAGCGCAGATAAAAAAGCTGTTACGGATCTATGCGATGGGTCGACAGAACCGATGCGACTCATGACGTTCTGAGGTAGGGGGGAATCTTTCTGGTATTTTTTGACTATGGCATCGTAATTATCCCAAAGCAAGTTATTCTCGGGATCCATGCCTGCCACCAATAACAATCCGGAAGGCTCTGTATCTAGGGCAAGTATAAATAAATCCGGACGTATTTCTAAGAGTAATCGATGAAGCTTCCAAATATCCCCTGTCCAGACTCTGGTGGATCGCTTGCGCTCTGCTTGAGTGGGGTGAGATGGAAAAATATCGTCAATCACTAAAAGCGTATTTGGTTTAGCCAGGCGTTCAATCTGCATAAAATCTCGAAGAGCATATTCAAAAAGATGCATCCCATCGATAAATACTAAATCAGGCTTTTGCGACAAATTATGTTGATGGCCCGCAGCAAAATATTCATCGCTGGTCATAGTAAAAATTTGTGCATTTTTTTTAATTAAATTTTCTTGCAGCTGAGGGGCTGGGTCAATACCAACCGCTGGACATCTTGCGAGTGCCAAGCTACGGCCATGTCGAACACCTATTTCCAGGTATAAGGAAGGTGTTAAGGCTTGATGCAAATTTGCCAAAACAGTTAAGTAATGAACTTGACCGCTTGTTGCTTCTTCTGGCTCGGAGCCTGGAGGAGAATTGACCGGGTCAAAAGGAATGGATATTTCTTTTTTTTCACTGTCACATGCTGGCGGCTGTAAGGCGAACTTAGAAAATACGCCGACCAGGTCGTGCCATGGACCCCTATCATCCAACCAAACATCAATCAAATGGCATTTCGCATGCTTTGCCAAAGCACGATAAGCATCTGGATAAAAGCGATAACAATCTACCGGGTAAGAATGAATCGGTCCAGCCGAAGGGGCTATCAAAAATAAGTAGCCATCAGGTTTGAGGACGCGCACCATCTCGGAAAAAATTAACCAAAAAAACTCACAGTGCTCTAACATCTGTCCCGACACCACAATATCCGCAATGTTTTCCTCGAATGGGAGCTTATAAGCTGACTGCATGACGATATCAACACCAAGTCCTTCTTGAAGATCTACCGTAAGATAGCGATGATTGGCCTCAGAGAATATGTCTCCATACCCACCATTAATATTAGCGCCACCTATATCGAGAATCAGAATCTCCCTAGATGAAAACCTTGAGTTTTTAATAATATAACGCTCATAGCATTGACGCATATTTTCAATCGAGGTTAGGTGCATAAAAATTATCTTTAATTGATTATTTTGATAATAATGCATTTAGGCCTATATTTTCGTTATTAAGCTCTATATCGAAACATTTTGCTTTTATTTTGTCACCTAGAGGCCCTGGTTTAAGGCGAATAATTTTTTATAGAAACGCCTGTCCTCTTGCGACCTAATAAAGTCCTGGGGCTTCATGTTAATTTTTTTAGTCGAGGACTTGCTCTTGTCCCAGGTATTTTTTTGATTTGTCTTGCTAAAAAAATTATGGATATATAAACGATTAGGTTTTCCACTTAGCAAGATACCTCTGGTACGAATCATGCCAGGCTTGATCAATACTGCCGTAACTTGCATGCACAATGGAGAGGGGTATCGTCCCCATTTTGAGGTTTAGGCATTCGGCTGACCGGCTGACCGCCTGGTGTTGCCCACTATCCCAACGATATCAAAATCCTTAAGCCCCGCATAAATTCGCTGCGTCCAGAAAAAATCATTGATCAGTACATCGTCATGCAAGAACACAAGCAGTGAGGGCGAGTCCTTCGCCTCCTCGATAGCTTGATTATAGCGTTCAGATAGGCCCATCGCATTTTCTTCGAATAGGCGAACTTGCACCGGAGACGTCCTGCACAAATTAAAAAGTGACCTGCCTGTTTGCGAGGAGGTGACGAATTGATCTTTACTAAGCTTGGTGGCACATACAACCCTGACGGGCATATCTTGATTATCTTTTTGCATATCTTCCACGCTTTCTTTGGTAAGCTATATGTGAATCAGGGGAGGTGTTATTAAATTTCTTCAATTATAAATGGCCGCCTAGGGAGAGCAAGGTATCAATGAAGTTTAACGTCACCCTCATATGGCCTCATAATTTCATTCATGCTTTAGCCCTAGCAGAGGCCGCCGAGTATATTAATATTCGCATCAACCAATGCGGATACGAATCCACCCTCACAATAAATCATTTAGAACACAACGCAATCAATGTGGTGCTCTGCGGGCACCTCATCGCAGAGGAGCTCCTGAACGTGGACCACAAGTTAATTATCTTTAATAGCGAACAGTTGCCCGAAGATAGCGTATGGACGTCCCCGCACTATAAAAACCTACTGGACAAAAATTATGTGTGGGACTACTCGCCCTCCAACCTATTAAAGATAAGGCATGGCAATGCCCGGCTGATTGATTTCTACTATTGCAATCCACTGAGCAGGATAGCGATAAAAAAACCTGCCAAGTATGATCTCCTATTTTATGGGAGCATGAACGACAGGAGAAAAAAAATACTTGATAACCTTAATAAAAGTGGGCTCAGGGTGAAGGTTGTTTTTGGTGTTTACGGATTTGAAAGGGACGCCTTGATCTCGGAGTCCAGGGCCGTCCTTAATCTCCACTACTTCGACTCCCAGATATTTCAGCAAGTGCGGGCCTTCTACCCCCTCACCAATCGTGTTCCGATTATCTCTGAGAATTATCCCCTGGAGTCTGCACCAGACTTTTACAAGGAAGCGCTCTTCCTCAACAAGGACGAGTCGATAGAAGATTACACGTTGAGGATTCTTAGCTCTGATCATTTCGAAGCCGAGGCCGAGGTGAGGCTGGATAAATTTAAGGGCACTGATTCACAAAATCAATTGAGCGACATCATTAAAAGCTCGTTAGGGTTCATTAACAAGAATTAGTTATTTTGTAATGCCCGAGACTTTAAAAATATTCAACCCCCTCGAAACACTTTGCTTTTATTTTGTCACCTAGAGGCCCTGGTTCATGGCGAATAATTTTTTATAGAAGCGCCTGTCCTCTTGCGACTTAATAAAGTCTTGCGGTTTCATGTTAATTTTTTTAGCTGACGACTTACTCTTGTCCCAGGTATTTTTTTGGTGTTGGATGACGAGCATGGTGAGCTTGGGGTCGAGTTGCACCATGGGCTCGGTAAAATTATTTGTGAATAGGGGTTCTTCTTGCGCTAGTGCTTCGTTACTGAATGCGTGGTTCTTAGCAAACTCTTTAAAGAAGGCCATGCTGCCGCAGGTCGCGTGGTTGGGCCCGAAGGGACCTGAGACCGTAATAATCTGGTAGCTCGTGTCGTAGAAGAAGCACTGTGAGGCGCCCGCAATCATCTTTTGTGAGTTGATGAGTGCGCTGACCGCGTGGTCAATCCGTGTGGGTGGGTAGTAGTCGTCGTCGTCCATATTGATCAGTATGTCACCCCTTGCCTCGGCTGCGACCAAATTTCTCTTGTAGCCTAGGGGCTTTCGTTCATTTAGCCTAATATAGCGGATGATGTTGTCCTTCTCAACGAGGTCGGCTATAGGTACCTCGCCGTCATCCGCAATAATAATCTCGATAGGACCCTTGTAGTTTTGTGAGCGAATGTACTTTAGGTACTGGGGTATGAATAGGCGCCTATTGTAGGTTGGGGTGAGGATGCTAACGAAGGGCTTGGTGGACATGGGCTAGGTTTAAAAAAAAACCGAACGGGCTCGTTCGGTTTTTTTAAATATTAATAATTAAATTACCAGGAGAATGCAGCACCTACACCGACTGCGGTTGATGTGTCGGCCGGTCCTGAGTTGCTAAATGAGTGACCGATCGTTCCCTTGATGATAGCATTTTCGTTAACACGGATAGAGCCGCCCACAGAAAGGGCAGAGGCGCCATCGTAGTGACCTAGACCCATGCCGATCGAGTAATGTTTACCTTGGTCGACTTGTGGAATATTTGCCATGGCAACCGTTGAGGCTATACCGCTCCTGAGGCCATCGACCTGTTGGTTTATGGAGTTGATTTGATTGTTAATGCCATTCATACCACTTGTAAGTTGGCTCACGTTCACGGCGTCAGTCGCCGCAGTGCCAGCGGCTACATTATGAATTTGAGAAGTGCCAATTATATTTCCTGAGGCATCTACCTTACCCACTGTGACACCGTTGGAGTCAAAATACATACCGCCATTATTGGACCCACCAGACACAGCTGCGCCAGAGGATGATAGGTTAATGTATGAGTTTGCGACTGAAGATCCAGACGCCATAGTGGCATTGTTGTCTATTAATGCGATTCTTGATGAGGTTGACTGGGCTGTGCCACCATTGATGTAGGTTCCTGCACCGTTAACATCTAAACCACGGAAGCCATTTCCACTTCCATCAAATAAACCAATTGATGTAGTTTGATTATTACCTGAGGCGTCTTGGTAAGATGATTGACCAGCAAAATTATTATTTAGATAATTCTTGGTGCCGTTCCAGGTATAAAAATTACCACTCGCATCTACTGAGGCGCTTGAGCCTGCAGAAAATAGGCCAGATTGAACACCGGTTGCCACAGACGCATTGCCAGAGGCATCAACATTCATGGATTGACCAGCCGTGCTATCCGATATATTTGATACTAAAGATGTTTGGCTTGCTGAGCCATCTGTGTTTGTTAAATAGATTGAAGTTGATGCAGACGGGAGTGCTACCCCATTTCTCCCTAAGGTAACAGAGCCGGTGAGCACGCCCCCAGCTACAGTACTACCGAAAATTCCGTTGCCACTTCCGTCAAGTGAACTACCACCAGCGCCAGATATGGTTCCTGATACAGTATTTGATGCTAGGCTGCCCGTAAGGTTACCGAGTAATGCATTGCCATTAGGCCCTGTGAGAGCTATCGTAGTAGCCGCTGAACCTACTTCCGTATTTACTACGCCGCTTACGTTTGCAGCAAATCCATTCGGACCGACGATCTGTGAATTCAGTGAGTAAGCTGAGTTATCTATGTTTGTGGCAAAAGATGTGTTCGAGGTAATACCCAGTACTCCATTTGCGTTATAGGATGCCGTTGAGAAGTTTCCTGAGGCGATATCGCCCTGGGGGGTGAGGTTGCCTGATCTAACAGTCGTAAACCTTAAATTTCCACTTGCGTCATAGTCGGCTGTGGAAGCATAACCAGAAACTGGGGTGTAAAAATAATTACCTGAGCCATCTGATAGGACTTGATTACCTATTGGAACTCCAGAGCCATCAAACGCTACGTCGCTTCTAGCGTTAGCGTAGTTACCAGTGAATGCTTTAGTGAAGGTCGTGTTGCCTGGATTGTTTATACTAGGGTTTTCATTGGAACCGATATAGTAACCACCCGCAAATGGAGTTAATTGAGTGGTGTTTTTAAACTCATTTTAAACTCACCAGAGAAATTTCCAGAGTTGTTGTAATAAGGGCTCGGGTTGGCGTTTGAGGAAATGAAAACACCTTGAGATTGCTGGTTTGGGTTGTATGCATTATCAAGATTGCCATTAATATAAACATTAATCCCGCTTGAAGCAGTATTTGGTGGTAATGCGAAGGCCAGGGAAGGCGCTAACGCTGATAAAGCTAAAATTACATGTTTTCTTATATTTTTCACCAGATAAGCTCCTTATTAATGAATCTAATTTACATTTGGCAATACTACACTACAATTAATTTACATGGTTCACAAAATTTATTTAACTCTACTAAGCAATTAGTTTAGTTTCTATAGTTTAAAATTTATTGTAGCCAATTTTTAGACTTAAAAGCTATTCGGTAACCTCTTTTTTGAGGCTTATACAACCCTTGCCAGCCGCTATCAGGTAAAAGTTAATATTAGGCCCCTCGAGTTGCATGACATTTTCCTTAAGTTTTCGGACATATTTTAGGTTTGAAAACTGACTTTTTATGACAGCCTCACACTTGTCCGGCCAGTAAATCACTGCGTCATAACTTGCCTGGCAGCCATTGGGATGAGGAGAAAATGTAGCAGAAACGATCGCCGTATTCTTGGGTAGTGGGATTTCCATCACCACCGAGCTTGTTTTTGTGTCAGGGGCATTGATGTTGGGAGTAAAAATAGCCCCCGATTGACTCGAAAATCCTAGATAATTGGTAACCACGTTGATGGTCCCAGCACATTTATTGACACCCTTTTGCATCGCGGCCTGTGTGATCGCATTTACTTGAACGGGTTGTTGAGCAGCTTGTTTTTGAGGGGCGACTGGTTTATTTTCTTCTGCATAAGCAAAAATGCTAGAAATGCAAAATACAAAAAAACAACTAAATAGGCGCCATATATATTTTTTTAAAAACAAGTCCAAAAAAGTCTTTATAAAATTCATAAAAAACACCTTAAAAATTAAGTTAACAAAATTTGCAATTTAAATTTTAATTCAAAGGAAGAATTATTTTTACCATTAAAAATTAAATTCTCTATTTTTGAATATATCATTATTCGTGCATTTAAAATAACGGATGTTGTGATCGGTAAGTAAATTTATATTAAAGAGCCGCTTAAAGATTTGAAAGTCTTTCTTATGAAAGTAAATTTTGTTATTGCAGGTGCACAAAAAGCAGGGACTTCAGCTCTTTATCATTTTCTTTCGCAGCACCAACAAATTTGTATGTCAAACCTTAAAGAGTGCCACTTTTTTGATAATGACGATAATTTTTTAGATGCACCCAAGAGCTATGATGTTTATCATGCTAATTTTTTAAATTTCCAAAAAAAGAAAAATGTAAAAATTTATGGGGAGGCTACGCCTGTATATATGTATATGTATTGGCATAAATGCCCCGAGAGATTGTTTCAATACAACCAAGAATTAAAGATTGTTTTAATCTTAAGGAATCCTATTGAAAGAGCAATTTCTCATTGGAGCATGAATCAAAGTCGCGGACTTGAAAATCGAACTTTTTCTGAATCAATTAGATCAGAAAAAATATATCAATTAAATCAAGACAGAGAAAGATCTTATTTGGATAGGGGTTTTTATAGCCTACAGATTAAGAGGCTTCTTAATTATTTTCCTCCTGAAAATATTTTAGCCATTAAAACTGAAGACTTGTTTTTTAAGCATGACATTACCCTAAAAGCTATCATTAATTTTCTTAATTTAGACAATTTTTTAGTTGAAGTACGTCATCAGCTCATTTTCAAAGGTAATTATCAATCTAAAATAAATCACAAAGACAGAAAATTATTGCAGGATATATTTAGCCAAGAAATTGCTAAATTAGAATCTTTATTAAAATGGGACCTTGAAGGCTGGGTTTGAAGATAGTTAGCTAAATAGGATTTTTTGGCCTTTTAATTTTCAGGCGCATAAATTAAAGATATTTTATTAAGCAATATTTGAGTGCTCAAAGTCTGAGTTTTATGCGCTGTTTCTAAGGATTTTGCTATGTGCATCAAGGCGCCATCATAATTTTTTTCATCTATTAGCACTTCTGCTAATGCAAGATTTACTTCCGAAGAATTTGGAAGACAGCTATATGCATTATCAGCCATTATTTTAATTTGCTTTATTTCCTTAAGAAATCGCCAATGACGATATAGACACATATAAGCTTTTGCAAGCAAACCAGAAGATTCGACATGTTGGCATGCCCCATATTTTTTTATAATTGTATTTAAATGCAATATTTGATCAGAGTCTAAATTTTTTGAGATAATCTCTTGGTAGCGATTTGAAATAGCCAAGTTAAGCGCGTCAAAATAAATATCAGAATTTATCTTTATGTCATCGTTAATTAAAATTAGCTTTTGGAGTATTAGCACCATCTTTTCTTTGTGATCCATTAGCCCGTCAAATAATTTAGATTTAGATTGCTTTAGTATTCTTTCTCTATGACATGACATAACTTCTTTGGGATGGATTTTTTTGAAATATAAGATTTCTGGTATCTGAATTAACTTGCCTGATAAAAATAGGGAAAATGCAAATTCACATTCCGTGAATAATCCTTGAAAATTATCCTGAGGGAAATAATTAGTTTTATTTAAGCAAGATGATCTTATTAATCCTCTCCATGGCATAGCTTCCATATTCTGTAATAAAAATGACAGAACTTGTAAACTTAGACCATCATTTTGCTTAATTGAAACTGCCTTTCTATAATTAATTTCTGCGCCAAATGTAAAAAAATCAGCATATGCGCAAACAGCATCTGGATTAGATTCCAAAATTTTTAATAATGTTGATAAGTAATTTGGCGACCATAAATCATCATGAGGAAGGATCGCAAAATAAGGGGTGTTAACTTTTTTAAGTATTTCTGCGATATTTTTTGACCAACCAAGCCTTTTTTTATTAAGAAACATGGAGAATCTAGAATCTGAAAGAAATGGTTTGATGTAAGTATCAATATTTATTGCATCTTGAGTCGGATTGTCTAGGTCTGGATCAACAAAAATAATAACTTTAAAATCTTTATAGTCTTGCTTAATTAAAGACTCAAAAGTGCTAGTTATAAATTCACCAGACATAAAGCTAGGTATGCATATCGTAATAGACATTATTTATTTTTTTTGATGATATCTTGGGCTACTTCATTCGCAAATAGGGGGGCTAAAGAAAATTTTCCCGTATCAATTGAATAATAATTGTCTTTATATTGAACCCCAATATTGTATCTCTTATGCAATTCGCTTTTTATATCGTTTATTCCAGTTTTCCCCCAAGCAGTGATATAACCGCCAACTACATCCCAATTGAATGATTCATCTAGTTGAGAGGTAGCACTAGGGATTAATTTTTTTAAATTAGAAAGTGTCTCGATAATAATTTTATTTTTCACAATTTCATCCAAAATAAAATCCTCTTTTGCAGGAGACATTGCAATTTCTTGAGATATCAATCCACTTGGATACCAAGAAACATAAGACGCATCTCCATAAGACACTGTATCTCCATAAGCTCCAGTCACAAATGTAACGCTTGGGAGGCTATCTATATTGCTTAAATTTTTTCTTCTCAAACCTACTTTATAACGATGGATAAGAGAATTTGATTTTATAGGATAACAAGACGTTTCAATTTTAAGGCGATTCTCCCAAAGCGCATTTACAACAATTGCATAATCGACATTATCTGAAGAGTCTTGAGATGTAAAAATTTTAAAAGTATCCATATGTTTCTTTACGGAAATAATTTTAGTGGACATTTTTTGATTAATATTTGGAAAAGCATCTAAAGCAAATCTAATTTTTTTACACAAATGTACTGGGTCAATAGCAATTTCTTGGGTTTGAAAGGCCGTACTTATTAATTTATTATTGAATAAATTATCAATTTCCTTACTGGATAATTTTTCTACAACTGAAAGATCAGTATTTTTGATGGCATGATTATCTTTAATTAAGACTGATAGGGCATTAAAATAATTTTCGATCAAACATTTGTCTAGTAGACTATTTTTAGGGACAGCATAAATATAAGGTTTTGACGAATGGCCTATAAGTGAATCACTTGTAACCCATTTACTTAAAAGCGCCTTAAAAGAGAATGCTCCTTTGACCATAAGTTTTGCTGAATTAAGTGACTGATCATTGGCATATGTGAACCCTAAATGAATTTTTCCTTCATTATTAAAGCTAGCTTTACTTAGGGGTTTGTTAGATTGGTCAAAAAGATCAACATTAAACCCTTTGCTAGCGAGCTCCAAGGCTACACAGGATCCTGATAATCCCGCGCCTAAAACTGCAATTCTTTTCAAAACATTCCTTAATTATAATTTTAAAAAATACATTTGATAACTATAAACTAAATATAATACCCATGAAATTCTTAAGGGTGTTATAAATTAAACCAAAAGTATTCGTCGTTAGTTTTTTTTGCAGCCAGTAATTCATAACTTCTAGGTATATTTGTTCTATAAGGTAATTATTCTTAATTTGCAAAAAGAAACCAACTTGAAATTAAGCGGTCAGAACCCGGATTGCTAAAAGCAAAAATTTTTTGCTTTTGATATTGAGGAAACCATTCCTTGAGCGGCTTCGTACAAAATGTTGTAGCATCAACCCAAAGCCCCCCGTTTTTTTTAGAAGTGACATTCTCAAAATATCAGAGAAAACAGTTAAATCATCATTTTTTAAATCCAATGCATTTTTTGATTTGTACTAGGGGCATTTCATTTTTTTCATATAATAAGGCGATGAGATTGGAGGTTAATTCAGCGTTAAAAATTCGGTAGAAAAATCGTTTAAATCAATATTTACAAAGTGGCATTGCTGATTTACGCCTTATTTATCAAGGGAAAACCCCGCAGAACTGGAATTAATCTTTCGAAAAGATCTTAGGGTAATGAGTTGAGCTATAAATCAAAATATTCTCAGTAGAAATTTTTGTCAAAAATAATATAAATTATCCAAAATCGGTAGATCAAGTAAAATATGAATATGAATAAAATTTTCCCTATTCCTTATGTTCAAGGAGAGCATGAAGCGCGAGCGAGACTTTTCTTTAGGTTACCCATGGATTTTAAATTAAATGAAAATTCTTTTAGGCATGCTGAGCAAGTAATTTTTCTTTGTTATACCAATCGATCTGGATCTAATTATTTATCAGAGCTTTTAAGTCATGTGACAAGCTATAAAACTCTAGGAGAGTTTTTTAATTATGATAATTTCATGCAACTTTTTGATAATAAGGAAAAAAATATAGAAGAATATTTATTTGAAATTCTTAAGCATTGCAAATTAGAAAATAAAATTCCTGTATTTAAGATTTCTTGGGATCAACTTTTTTTTCTAACTAAAATAGGCTATATAGGCAAAATTATCATTAATCCAACTTTTATTCATTTAAGAAGAAGGGATGTTTTATCTCAGGTGGCGAGTTTCTATAGGGCACTAAAAAATAACAAATGGGTTGAGCTAGAGCACAATAAAAAAAATAGCGAAGAAGAAAAAATTACTTTCGAGAATTTATATAGTTACATCGATATCGATTATATTTATCATTGCAATTCTATGTTTGATAAATATTTCAATTATTTTAGCTTTAATCCTCAACGCTTAATTTACGAGGATCTTCCATTTGTAAATCAAACTGATTTCATCGAGAAAATTGCCCAAAAATTATCTGGCAAAGAAATGAAAGTTGATAATATAAAGGTTTCTATTAAAAAACAATCTACAGCCCATGATGCAGATAATATTCAAGCGATAAAAAACGAGCTAAAACATAGGTTCTTTATATAATTCATTATGACAGGAGCTTACTCAAATAAACTTTTAGTTATTCTTGGTATGCATAGGAGTGGGACCAGCTTAATTACCAAAGCTATTTCACTATTAAACTTCAATCTGGGTGAGCATTTAAATCCTCCACAAAAAGAAGTCAATGAAACTGGGTTCTGGGAAGATCTCGATATACTCCACTTAAATGATTCTATTCTGTCCCATCTAGGTAAGACATGGAAAAATTTAGGCCCACTAGACAATCAATTATTATTAGATAAAAACAAGCACTTTAGCAGTAAAGCGAAATCCATACTGGGCACTAAATTAAAATTACATCCAAATTTTGCTTTTAAAGACCCCAGAATGTCTAAGCTTTTGCCATTTTGGAAACAGGTCTTCGATGATCTTGATCTTAGAGTCACATATATAGTTGCTCTTAGAGATCCCTACTCAGTAGCACAATCCTTAAAGAAAAGAGATCAACTTAGTGAAGTTATAGCTTATCGGCTTTGGTCCGAGAGTATGTCTTCCATCATTGAAGAGACTAATCAACAAAATCGATTCATCATAAATTATGATGCCCTGGTAGACAATCCAATAGATCAGCTTCAATCGCTAGCAGATTATTTAGGCTGTAAATTGAATAAAAATGATCAAGTGATTATTGATTTTAAGCAGAAATTTGTAAGTAAAAATTTACGACATACTTCCTTCGAAATATTTAAGGAAAATAGAAATAAAGTGCCTAAATTTGCTTTAAATTTATATGACTTTCTTTCTGGACATTTAACAAACCAAGACCTATTAAACAAATTCAATGAATCTGAATTTTTAAGTTCTAATAATGATTTTGCAAATAATGAAGCATTAATCAAAGAATACAATGATTATGACTTTAAATATAACCGTCTAAAAAAAGAAAATGATGAGTTAAATTTATTTAACAAATCTAACCTTGAACAATTACAAAAAATAAACTCCAATTACATTTTTTTAGAGGCTGCTAAAACCCATGCTGAGCAGATTGTTAAAGCACAAAATGATGAGCTAAAAGCTTTAAATAATACGCTCAACGCACTTGAGGCTGCTAAAGCGAATGCCGAGAAGATCGCTCACGGT
>Ga0164297_10000642_pt1 | contig 41883 bp, 38 predicted proteins | sample GEODES058metaG_FD_113539 | JGI IMG/M metagenome (GOLD analysis project Ga0164297, IMG submission 113539) | Dystrophic lake water microbial communities from Trout Bog Lake, Wisconsin, USA - GEODES058 metaG | ecosystem: Environmental > Aquatic > Freshwater > Lake | place: USA: Trout Bog Lake... | reverse complement strand
GTTGGACCTGGTACCTACCAGAACGTCGGAAAGATCACGATCATCCGAAACTAATCCAAAGAACAAAAAACAACTTACATCTGAGAGCGAGGGCCTGGTTTCCAGGCCCTTTCTTTGTTTGTGGGTCACTCTGACTGTCCGTCTCCCGGCATATTGGCTTTCCGATCTTAGCCTTCGACCTTTCTGTCTCCGCCCGAGATAACCGCTTAACTTGCTTTACTATAGGAAAAGGTTAACAACTTCCAAGTAGCAGGTATCTCTACCAGGTGGAAGGTTGACAACACATAAAAGTAGTGCTAATAATTGCGGACGGTCAGAATCTCTACTGCAAATTGAATGCATCGACAAAACCCATCATGCGAAAACTCTCACTCATATGCGCTCTAGCGTTAGCTGCAATACCGGCAATCGTATTTGGCCAGTATCAGACTAGTGCCCAGTGACCAAGACTCCAGGGTAATAACTCAGGCAGCGGGCAATCAACTGGCGGATATTCCGACGGAATAACCAGACAACTTAATTATTTCAACGATCAATTTCAGGGTTCACCGGTTATTGATAATAGCGGCAATTGCTATTACGTTGGAGAATACGGCTCTATCATGGCTGTGAGCCCCCAAGGAACGACTCTTTGGAATTATCCTGGTGGACAATCATCCGATGGATCTCCAGCTATTGACCGAAATGGCAACATCATTGTCTGTGGCCACCAAGGTCTGATGTATAGCATGAGCCCCAATGGGACCAAAAATTGGGAAGCTTATATAACTCAGCCACCCGATCCGGATTTCTTTGACTTCTTCATGCCTCCGATGCCCGAGGATTTGGCGAGCCCTGCCATCGGTCCAAACGGAATCATCTATACAGAAGGTCAATCCGGAATCTACGGAGTGAATCAAAATGGGCAAGTCGTATGGACCTTCAATACGGCTTATGGCTATTCTGCATCCCCAGACCAATTTAGCGGCACTCCAGTTTTCAACCCTGATGGCACGATGTTCTGCGTCAGTCACCAAGGCAACGTCTATTGCTTCAATCCTTCTGGTGGACTGAAATGGGTTGCGAATACCGGTTACGGCTCAAATGACTCTCTGGCAATGGGCCCTGATGGAACCCTGTACTACCAGTCCTACCATGGTCAGATCGTTTCCGTATCACAAAGCGGTAATGTCAACTGGATCGTGGAGACAGGAGATGGTAACGGTGTCTCACCCGGGATTGACTCCAACGGAATTATTTATGTAGGGGGCTGGTTCGGCAATATTAACGCCATCAAACCCGATGGAACGATCTTTTGGCACACAACTGTTGCTGACAACGTAAATGGAAGCCCTTCCATTGGTGCGAATGGCGCAATCTATATCGTTGGTTACCAGGGACATGTCTATGCTTTGAATAGCGATGGCACCCCTCAGTGGTCTGACTCCTTGCCAGACCAATTTCATGGCTCACCCGCTATCGCCCAAAACGGCGTTTTGTACCTGGCCGGGCATTCTGGGAATCTCTATTCGATCGGCTCCGGCGTACCTGCATCGTTGTCAGGTCTGACATTCACTTCAAATACATTCTATGGCGGTTCGTCGACCACCGGTACTGTAACCTTGACTGAACCTGCACCTACGGGTGGAATGGTTGTTACCCTGACAAACCAGTATCCGGCCTACGTGAGTGTTCCAGCCACCGTAACGATCCCCGCCGGATCGACGAGTGCCACATTCACGGTGTCGACACCTCAAATGTATGGCATAGCATTCAACAATTTGGTGACTGCAACCAACGGGTCCAATTCTTATTCAGTGAACCTGACGGTTGCGACTTATGCTCTCCAAAGCGTCACGCTAAGCTCACCAACAATTCAGGCAGGTTCCACCGGAACCGGAACACTAACAATTGCAAGTCCAGCACCTGCTGGTGGTTGGACAGTTAACCTGACTTGCGGAAATCCCACTTTCGTGTCGATTCCGACAACGGTCACCATTCCTGAGGGACAGACATCCACAACCTTCACCATTGCGCCAACGAACACTGCTCCTACATTCTCATGTCAGATCAGTGCTCACGACACAGTGATCTACCACAGCGCTACAGTTCAAGTTACGACGGATAGTGTCACTGGTCTGTCGCTCTCTCCAACGACGATTGGAGCCGGTGGCACGTCAACAGCAACAGTAACACTAAAGAGCCCTGCTCCGGCTGGAGGATGGACGATTCCCATCACGGTTGCTCTCCCGTGGCTGGTCAATATCCCGACGAGCGTCACGGTCCCAGCTGGCGCGACCAGCGCTACTTTCCCAATCGTTGGAAAGGGAACAGGAAAGACGTACAGCACCGGTGTTTATCTCTATGATGGACATTCGGGAGCTAGCTCTACGGTAACCGTAAACGGAAACTTGGTCAACAGCCTAACACTCAGTCCGACGGCTATTGGAGACAATGGCACGACTACTGCAACCGTAACCTTGCAGAATGCTGCGCCAGACGGCGGAGTTGTCCTCAATGTCTCCGCAGGTGTTCCAAGTGTTGTTCATGTACCAGCGACGGTGACTGTCCCAGCTGGTCAAACATCAACAACGTTCATCATCTCAGCGAAGGAAGTTGGTAACACCTACAACTCTGGAATCTACATTGGTGATGGCAATTCACAAGCATCGGCTCTCCTCAAAGTAATTGGGGATACCATCAGCTCCGTGACTGTCAATCCAACATCCATTCAGGGCGGAAACTCAGTTGCGGGGACTGTGACGTTGTCGTCAGCTGCCCCCTTGGGAGGTTGGCTGGTTCAGCTCAAATCAGGCGTGCCCGGCACGGTTATAGTTCCGACATCGGTCTTAGTGCCCGCTGGTCAAACCTCGGTTCAATTCACCATTAACACCAAGGTTGTCTCTAGCAACATGAACATCGGAGTGTATGCATCGGATGGAAGTTCGAGTGCTAACACCACCCTCGCAGTGAACAAGTAAGGTTCATTGCACGAGCGCCCTGATTTTGGGCATTCAAGGTGAAAAGAGGCTGTATCAGAAGGATCCTTCTGATACAGCCCCTTTTCTATTGGGTACTCGGTGACTGGCGTGCGACATCAGGACCGAACATAGTGGTTCTGTGAATTACAAATTCTGGCCAACGAAAATTCAACCTTAGAATCTACTTGCGAATCGTGCGCGCTTCGAAAGCTAATTACCGCCCACTCAGACTATCGTCCGGCACGAGTTTGGAGAACCTTCTCCGTGTACATACCGCGAATACCGTTCTCGTCCTTGATAAGCCAGTCGTAGACATCCGCCTTTTTCACGACGACAATATCTCCCTTGTGCTTTCCAGACAGAACAAGCGGCTCTTGATCCAACACACCGACAAACAGATCCTTATTGAGCAAAGGCGATTTGACCCAAAGATATTCCGGCCCAGCAGGCGTAGGAAACGCACCCTTAATCGCAAAACCTTTCCCCTCCGAAGGACTACTCAGTTCCTTGATGAACGTACCCAGTTCAGACTTAGCTTTTTTACTTGCCGCTTGGAGTTCAGGATCGGCATGGGCAACGCGGGCAACTTTTCGGCCTGAACCACCAGAAACCGCCAGAAGGAGGATTCCACCTACAACGGCGAGACCTACTGCACCGACAATAAATCTCTTATCAGCCGGTCCTTTGATCGACATACTTACCTCTATTCTCCGTACTCCGCCCAACTGGACGGCGTCTCCCAAACTCGAAGTCGCTCAAGCCGGACCTGGTTCGGCTCAATTCGATAGTGCTCTTGCTGAAATCCGTTGGCAAGCACCGAGGCTACATAGTCGTAAATGTCCCGCGCGATCACTTCCGTGGTGGGCTCCAGATCTTCAAAAACGATGAATGCGTCCTCTGGATACAACGACTTCAGACTTGGCAGCAAAGGGTCGGAGGAATTCACCGCCATCGAATGATCGTACCGATCGATGTAGTCGTTCAAAGCCAGTTTGAGAGCCTTAAAATCAACTAACATCCCGTGAGAATCCAGCGCATCACCACTAACCACTACTTCAACGGTTCGCGTGTGGCCATGGGGATATTTGCATCGCTCGGGATGCTTGCTGAGCATATGTCCGCTTTCGACGGTGAACGTCTTGCAGACGCGATACTTGGCCATCGGATCTATTTTACTTCGTAACCGAATTGGGTCCGAAATTACTCCGCCTGCTTGTGAAGAACCAACGTCTCATCCGACTTAAAGTTCTTCTTGGATGAAAGAGACTTACCATCCTCCGAGAGCACAAAAGTGGAGTGATTCTTCCCATTGTCGCTATCCAGTTGGATCTCGTTACCCGAGATGGTGTATTTCCCCTCTTCACTTCCAAGGTTTATGGATAGCTTGTAGCGGCCCTGGTCGTTGAACTCGTAGGTAAGCGGACCGACAAAGGATGAAATCATCCCCTTAAGCCCGTTCTCCAAACTCTGACTCAAGGAATCATCCGACTTCTTGCCCGACGACACGGACGCAATATCCCCCTTCCAAGTGCCAACAATCTTTTGCTTGGTAGAGCCGCATCCAACCAAGAGTAAGCTCGTCAACGCTCCCAACAAGAAAATCTGCCGCATATTTGCCATACGATTCAGCTCAGTCCAAGGTTGTGGGAAGTTCGCGAGTCGTCCAACCGGTCCAGCCTTCCTTCATGCTCAACACGTGGTCAAAGCCCATCTCCATTAGAGTCTTGGCCGCCAAGGCGCTCCGGTGTCCACCACCGCAGTAGCAGATGATGTTTTGGGTTCGATCGGCCAAGCGTTCGTCGCGCTTGTAATGCTCTAAATCAGCTTTGACTTCAAGAAACCCACGCGGGATATTAATGGAACCTTCCAGATGACCAGCCGCAAATTCCTCAGGCTCCCTAACATCTAGAATGGTGTATCCACCCGATTTCTGGGCCTCAACAACATCTTCTGGGGTGATTTCTTGGACTGTTTCCAGGGCCGCGGATACGAAGTCATGTAACGATTTCGCCATGACAGTAGTTTGGCGAATCCAAACCATCAGAAGGAAGGACTAGAGCAGACTACGCTCTTTAACTTTAAAGTAGAAACTGACCAACCGGGCGGCTAATTCCTCAGGCTCAGCATCCAAGTTATGAACCCCGGCTGCATCAATCACTGCGATGGCAGCACGGCGATCTTCCATCAGCGTATTGGCCGCCGCCTTTCGATACATATCTTTCGCCGACTGAATCGGGGAAAGTAGCACCTCATCCAAGAGGGGATCTTGTACTCGACAGATGACTGCTAAGTGATGGCGCGACAGTGATCCAAAAGAAACCGCCAGGTCTCTTGCCCGATCTGGATCATCAAAATCTGTAAAATTCACCAAAAGGGAACGGCGCTTCCACCGAGTGGTGAGATAAGAAAAGGCAGCAACGGGATCAGATTCCACCGGTTCAGCGATAAGGTCGTGAATGGCATCAATGACCAATCCGACCTGACTGCGTCCCTTGCGAGGTGGGATATATCGCCGGACAGTATCGGCATAGACCAGCAAGCCAACCAGATCTCCGGCAACGACTGCCGCATTCGTGAGCATCAAGAGAGCATCCAAAACGTGATCCAGCTTTCGGACCCCATTCACTTCGGCCAACATATGTCGACCAATATCGATGCACACGATGATGCACTGATTCCGCTCCTGCTCAAACTGCCGAACAACCATCTTTCCGCGACGAGCAGAGGCCTTCCAGTCGACTTTGCGAAAATCATCCCCTACAGCGTAATCTCGCAGCGATTCAAAATCGGTTCCAAGTCCTCTGGCCCTTGAACGTCGAATTCCCATTTCTCGCAAGCGCCCCTGTTGCTTAAGCAGATCAAATTCACGCAGGGCCAACACGTTCGGATACACCCGCACGGTCTCCTGAGTAGGTAGCTCTATTTGCTTTTGGACCAATCCGAGGGGGCAATCCAAGCGAAGGAATGTTCCTCTGAACTTTTCAGAACCACGTTCGCGAGGGGTGACATGATAAGAGAGCTCCAACGGATATCGAGGTGAAACGGAGATCCGAAACTCCTTTTGAGTTGCCTCGAACTGAGAAGGTGGCTCATCTCTCAGCAATCCGCAAATTGTTTCCACTCCATCGTTCTCAAGGATGAGGGTGATCTTATTGGCGGCCCGAACCGAAAGAACAGAATCCAGTTTGCGACGGACCGTCAATTTGGAAGCTTGGGGGGCGAGAGTGCTCGTTACGTAAGCAATGGCAATAAGCAAAAGGTCGTAAACAACCCCAATGCTGGGTGTTCCGACCGCCGCACCAATTGCCGCCAGGGGAATCCCCAGCGCAACCATCATCCAAAAGCGTTTGGTCGGTACCATCCATCTATCTTCGCAGGTAGCATCCATGAATGGATCAAGACCTGACGATCCTCAGTCCAGAAAAGACCATCATAACTTACCGGTTGGCGGGACTGGGTAGTCGTGTCAAGGCACACATTCTTGATCTATTTCTTGTGATCCTTGTCACCTTTGGCATCTGCATGCTCTTCGCCTTCCTGTTTGGGATGGTTGGCCTGGGTGAATTGGCATCCGGAGCGATCCTCTTTCTGTCGTTTGTCCTCCCCTTCTCCTATTTCATCTTCCTAGAAGGATTGTGGAATGGGCAAACGATCGGAAAGCGCACGGTTGGGATCCGAGTAAGAATGGCCGACGGCACCCCGGTTACCTTTGCCGCCGCTCTCAGTCGAAATCTGATGCGACCTGCCGACATGCTTCCCGGGCCGTATTTTGTAGGTTTTCTGGCTATCTTTACCAATCCGAAGTCACAACGGCTCGGAGACCTCATCTCGAACACGGTTGTATGTTACGAAAAGCGCCCCCCGAAAGAGTTTGCGATGGCGCCCCATACAGTTGGATTTCACCCGCTGGAACAATACGTGGGAGATCTTCGCGGGATGACTCAGTCAGAGTACTATGCACTTCGCCGCTTCTGTGATCGCTACCCTGAGCTCTCGCTGGAGACTCAGATGCGCATGATCAGCGAACTCTGGTCGCCGATTGCGGAAAGGAGACAAATCCCATCCCTTCCAAACGTTCACCCGATTTACCTCGCTGAGGCTACCGTCATGAAATACGGCCGCATGAATGGACTGCTTTGAGAATTATCCGAGAATGGGGAGCAAACGATGTGAATAGATTGTGGATTATTGGGAAAACCTCCCAGTGTGTTAAGAACTAACAATCCAAACTTATACTTTGGATAGGTTTTCCACGGAGTTTCCCACAATCGACTTGTATAGGTTTGAGACAGTTTTGAATCTAATTTGAACTCTGGCTAGCAAGATTTCCCAACTGAACTTAGAGTTTTCCACATTATCACTGTCAGTAAGAGTAACTATAAGATCACATGAATGAACACATATCTCTTAAAGAAGAGGAGGAAAAGTCCGTGGATTCCCCGGGCCTTTCTGTTTTGCGTGTTCACCTTGAGGCTTTCCGAAACTACGAATCCGAACACGTGATCCTTTCCGAAGGATTCAACATCATAGCGGGAAAGAATGCGCAAGGCAAGACCAATTTCCTAGAGGCAATTTATCTACTTTCAACGACCCGATTGCTCCGAGGTCAAAGGGATTCCGAAGCTATCTGCCAAGGACATCATCGAGCCATTGCTGCGGTCGAGCTACGAGGGAGCGAGACAAGGCTCGCCATGACGCTGGAAGCAGGAACAAGAAAACGAGCTTCGATCAATGGTTTGAACCTACCCAGAGCAGCTGACCTGATCGGACGTCTGCCTTGTGTGTGCGTCAGCACCCTCGATATGGCGATCGTCAGGGGTGAACCATCAGACCGACGACTTTTTCTCGATTTGGAGCTGAGTTCTCTGTATCCTGGGTATCTGCGCCACTTAACGCACTACAAGCGTGCACTGGAGCAAAGAAACGCCTTGCTGAGGGATTCCCGGGAGTGGATGCAACCTGCCGCGATGTTCGTTCCTTGGGAAGAACAGTTGGCAACCCACGGCGCCGCTCTTCGCATTGCCCGGGAACAGTTCATCGAAAGACTTTCTCCCTTTGCCTTCGAAGCTCACGGAATGATCGGAGGCGGAGAATCCATGAGCTTGCGAATTGAATCAAAAGATGCGGCTCAGGAACCGGAAACGATACTGGCCGCTTTGGCATCGAGTCGACAGGTTGATGCGGCTCGAGGTGGAACGAGTGTCGGACCCCACCGCGATGATCTTTTGATTGAAGTAGGTGGTAGAGATGGCAGACTCTTTGGCTCTCAAGGGCAGCAGAGGACGGCGGTGATCTCAGTCAAACTGGCATGCCTGTCGGTTGCCCGAGAGGAATTGGGCACCCCACCTCTTCTCCTTTTGGACGATATTCTGTCCGATTTAGATGAATCGCGCCGTGCGCTTTTGGTCGATGTTGTCTTGGAAAGAGCAGGTCAAGCGGTCTTAACCTGTACAGAAGCATCGGCAGCTGGCGAACGAATCTTGGACTGTGCCAAGGTGTTTCACGTGAATGCGGGTCAGGTGATAGAGGCATGAGAAAGGCAAGAGATGTTCTGAGGAATGCCATCGACAATCCCGAAGTCATGAAGGCTGCGCGCGGATATGCGGTGCTGAAGCGATGGCCCGAGGTCGTTGGTCCAATGCTGGCTGAGCGATCATTTCCCGATCGGTATGAACGTGGAACCGTTTGGGTTGCCGTTCAAGGTTCTGCTTGGGCCCAAGAGTTGAGAATGATGAAAGGCACCATCCTCTCTCGACTAGAAACGATTTCTGGAGATCCAAACCTCTTTGTCGATGTACGATTTGGTGTACGTCCATTGCCGAAACGACCCGAAGCGGTGGAAGCTGTACCAGAAAAAGCACCAGAACGTGAAGATATTCGATCTCTAAGTATTCGGGAGATTGCAGAAAGACGGTTGGCGAAGTGGAAGGATGAGGGAAGAGATTGAAGGTCGACCGCTTGTTTCCGTTGCCGTCGGGTTAGTCCTCGGCCTGGTTGCTCTTCACCAGCTTTTCGCTTTGGTAATCCTTCTCGGTTGGATCGTGATCTGTCGCCCCCTAGCCGCTCGATTGGGATGTGCTGCTGCTTTCCTAGTCGGCCTGATCATGGCACCAAGAGCTCCCATTTCTCTAACTGCTTCCCAGCCTATCCACGGCTTCGGTCAAGTTGTCTCCGTGCCGCGCATGTCGATGGATGTCGCAGGGATGATTGTTCGTATGGAGGACGGTCAAGAGTATTTGCTGACGGATGGGCCGGGCACTGGTCTCATGTTGGGCACGGACGTCCATATCGATGGAGTTGCAAAGCCGTTGACTGCTAATCAAGAACGACTTGGTAGTGCTTTGGGAGTGTCTGGCAGGATTAACGATTCGAATGTTCAAGTGATTGCTCCAGCTGGATTCCTTCTGGAATCGGCGAATCAATGGAGACTCTCCTTCCTGGATTACTGTAGCCATTCTCTTCAAGCCAAAGATGCTGGCTTGCTCTATGCCATCTGCTTTGGCAGTCGATCAATGATCGATACTCGTACAACCGAGAACCTCAAGACAGGAGGATTGATGCACGTAACCATCGCCTCGGGAATGCAGGTTTGCTTACTTGCCTATCTTGTCCTGAGTTTGCTACGGATGTTCCCGATTCCTCGAAGCATCCAAGTTGGGATCTGTGCCGTCTTGCTGCTCCTTTACGCCGTGGCATCCGGTCTCAATCCTGCAGTAGTCCGGGTGGTCGTTATGACGCTCCTTGCGTTGGCTGCATTTCAAGTGCAACGGGAGTACGATGCACCATCGGCGGCAGCATTGAGTGGGATTGCTTATTTACTCTGGTCGCCACAATCGATCTATCGAAGCGGATTTCAGCTGACCTTCGTAGTGATCGCGTGCCTATCGTTTCTTTACAACACCGAGCCAAGAGCGAAAGATGGAGAAAAACACAAACTCGTTAGGTTTACTTATGAATATCTTCGTATTTCCGTTTTGATTCTCGTCTCTGTTCTTCCGATGGTAGCCTACACTTTTGGAGAGATTCCGACTCTTTCGATTATCTCAAACTTGATGGTGGGTTGGGTTTTGCCTTTGATTTTTACCGGGGGGATCCTAGGATACATGGCGTTCGGGATCTGGAACGACTTGGGAACTGCCATTGCACAATCCACTCTTCGCCCAATGCTGGAATGGGTCGATCAAGTTGTAAATGCGATGGGGCAATCCCACTCCTCAGTTTCAGTTCCTCCGTTCAGCGGATATTGGTTGATCCCGTATTACGTAGCTCTGGCTTTGATTTGTCGGAGGATTGTTGTCAAACCTTAAGACCTGGGTCGCCGGGTTTGGGCTAATAGGACTTGGGGCACTCGCCGGTTTGGTTGTGCCTCAACCCGATCGGATAGTGTTTCTCAATGTTGGCCAAGGCGACAGCACCCTTATCCAAAGTGAAGGAGTCAACGCCTTAGTCGATACAGGTCCAAAAGATAACTTCACGGATGCTGGTGAGAAGCTCGTGGTTCCGAAGCTTAAGTCTCTGGGAGTAAACGGTGTCGATCTTGTTGTACTGACTCACCCGGACATGGATCACATTGGAGGTACCGGAAGTGTCCTTAAGAGTTTCCCGAACGCTCGCCTGGCGATATCCGAATCATTTCGTGATAATCATCAGTTGCTTACACAACTAATATCATGGAATATATCGACGGAACGGGTGCTTTGGTTGAATTCTGAACTTGAAGGACAGCTTGGTAGGTTCAAATTTCGATTAGAATGCCCAAAAACAGCTCCAGACCAGGAAACCAACGACGGTTCGATTGTGATGCGAATTTCGGATGGAGCTGCTTCTGCCGTGTTAATGGGTGATGCTCCAATCCAGTCAGAACAGGTGATGATTTCACTCGGGGATTGGAAGGCTGAACTCTTGAAGGTGGGGCATCACGGAAGCCATTCCAGTAGTTCAGAAGCTTGGATTCGGGCTGTACATCCTGAATTTGCAATTGTAAGTTGCGGCCGGAATAACCGCTATGGCCATCCTCATCGCGAGGTGATAGATCGTCTCACACAGAATCAGGTCACAATCTTCAGAACCGACCGCGACGGTGACATCGAATTCGATGATATCGGCGGTCGGTTCGTGAAGGATTAGGCTCTAGAGTCCGAACAGTTTACGTCGCTCTTGAAGTTTGACCAGCTTGTCGCGAAGTTCTTGTGCAGTGGCTTGTTCCCTCTCAACGATTTCTGGCTTGGCTCGCTCCACAAACTGAGGGTTGGATAGCCTGCCTTCAAGCTTTGTAAGCTCAGATTGGGCTTTCTCCTCTTCTCGATCCAGTCGTGCCTTTTCCTTCTCCATATCAACCAGCCCAGAAGTTGGTATATGGACATCCACCCCTTCCGCTGTTGCCGAAAGGAATCCATCCTCGTCTGGTTTCCCGTATCGAATCTCGTGTGCCCATGCTTGGGAGGCCAACACAGAATCGTTTCCTTGGAGATCTCCTTCGACATAGAGAACAGGAATCGGTTTCATGGACTGAAGGTCAAGACTGACACGGAGTGCCCGCACAGCTCGAGTGATGGCAAAGATTCGCTCAATCTCCCGTTCTGCCTCCGGTTGATCAAACTCATCTGGGAGCTTCGGCCAAGTACCTGTCATGAGGAATGGACTCTTATCTTTCAGTGGCAGGTGCTGATAGAGTTCCTCAGTGATGTGTGGCATCACTGGATTCATCATCGTTAGGAATGCCTCTATGGCGGTTAACAGGATCCACTGAGGGGTCTTCTTTCCTTCCGGATCATTCAATCGAGGCTTAGATACTTCGATATACCAATCGCAGAGTTCTGACCAGAAGAATCGATACATCGCTTGGCAGGCGCTTTGAAGATTGAATGCCTCAAAAGACTCTCGAACCGTCTTTTCTGTCTGATACAAGCGGCTCAGGAGCCACTTATCAACCGTTGTAAGTTCACCTGGTTCCGAGATTGGGCCCTCAATATTCATCAGGGCAAAGCGGGTTGCATTCCAGATCTTATTGCAGAAGTTTCGAGCTTCTTCATTCTTCTTGGGGCTATAACGAAGTTCTTGGTTCTCACCTGTCTGGCTTAAGAGAGTGTAGCGAAGGACATCGGCACCCAGTTCTTGGATGATCTCCATTGGATCGATACCGGTTCCGAGACTCTTACTCATGCGGCGACCGTCTTCACGCATCACCGTGGCATAGATCATAACGTCCTTAAACGGTAGTTCCCCTGCTTGGTCCAGACCCATCATGAGCATTCGGGCAACCCAGAGATTGATGATGTTTCGGTCGGTTACCAAGCAATCAGTTGGGTAATGACGCTCTAAATCAGCAGTTTGAGCTGGCCAGCCTAGCGTTGCGAATGGCCACAGGCCGGAACTGAACCATGTATCTAACACGTCATCGTCTTGACGAACGATTTTCTTGTCTCCCGCCTGATTCTGGGCATCTTCCCAAGAGAGTGCAGCAAAGGTTGTTCCATCTTCGGCGTAATAAACCGGAATGCGATGACCCCACCATAGTTGCCGGCTGAGACACCACTCACGAATATTGGTCATCCATTCGAGGAAAATTCGCTCGTATCTTTCAGGATGGAAGACCACCTTCTTTTGTTGGACTGCATCGATGACCGGGCCTGCTAGAGTTGCTTGATCACAGAACCACTGCTCACTGAGGAGGGGTTCTATAACTTCACCACTTCGATCGCTGATGATTATGGGGATTTCATGGTCATCGATCTTGACCAAGTAGCCCTGTTCCTCGAGATCTTGGACGATCTTTTTTCGTGCTTCATTGCGATCCAGACCGAAATACGGGCCTTCCAAAGAGATTCGAGCCTGTGGATCTAAGATGACGGGCATTTCGAGGCCGTGCCGAATACCCACCTGGTAGTCATTGGGGTCATGGGCAGGAGTGATTTTAACTGCACCGGTACCGAACTCAGGATCTGGATAGAGGTCTGCTATGAGCGGAATTTCGCGGCCAACCAGGGGCAGAATCAAGGTCTTACCAATCTTGTCCTTGTATCGCTCGTCACTGGGATGAACAGCAACTGCCACGTCAGCTAGCATTGTTTCGGGACGAGTTGTCGCAATAATTATCTCACCAGATCCGTCGGAATACGGGTATCGGATGTGATAGAGCTTCCCACGGCGAATTTCTCGCAAGGTTTCGATGTCGGAAACCGATGTTTGGAGCTTGGGATCCCAGTTTACGACCCGCTTTCCTCGGAATATGAGGCCACGGTTATACCAGTTGATAAAGACCTGAAGCACAGCCTTCGCATATTCGTCATCCAAGGTGAATCTCTGACGAGTCCAATCGAAGGCGCAGCCCAAAGTTCGAAGCTGGTGGAGAATCGTATCTCCACTCTCTTTCCGCCATTCCCAGACCTTTTCAATGAATTGATCGCGGCCAATTTGGCTCGCACTGGAACCTTGCTTCCTGAGCTGCTTGTCAACAACGCTCTGGGTTGCGATTCCTGCGTGGTCCTGGCCAGGTAGTACGAGAACGTTATAGCCCTTCAGCCTGTGATAGCGACCCAGAAGGTCTTGGATGGGGTAGCACAGAGCGTGGCCCATATGAAGGGAGCCCGTGATGTTTGGGGGTGGGATGGTGATCGTGTAGATCGGTTTATCGGTCGAGGCCGACGGTTGGAAGAGTCCTGCTTCTTCCCATTTGAGATACCACTTTTGCTCCGACGTAGACGCGTCATAGCGTGTGGGCATGTTGCTCAGGTCCATTAATGTACTCCTTCCTGTCCATGTCGTGGACAAGTGAGATTAGTTTACACCGGACGGCATGGCTGGGAATGTTTCATGTGAAACAATGGAATCAGCGACCTTCGCTGAACAGCTTTCGAATGACTTCTTCCACTTCAATCTCTTCGATCGCGACATCACTCACAGGTAAATACTGAAGAAGCGCTCCGGTAGCAGAAGCAGTTTCGGATCTTGGAACCTCTAGGACTGCGGAATCACCAACATCACCTACAATCTTCCCGTACTTGGTGAGATCATCAACGGTTACTGTTTGAGAGAAACTCAATCGAATCCGCCGGACATCGCTGAATTCCCTGGTTAAAGTATCAAGAGTTCCCTCAAAGATGACCCGACCATGATCAATTACGACCACACGCTTGCAGAGCTCCTGGACGTCTTGCATATAGTGGCTGGTCAAGAGAACCGTGCAATTATCCTCAGAATGGAGCTCCTTGAGGAAGTCCCGAATTCGCTTCTGACTCACGACATCTAAACCTATTGTGGGCTCGTCTAGGAAAACGATCTCTGGAGAGTGGAGAAGGGCAGCTACCAGTTCGCACTTCATGCGCTCCCCTAGGCTCAACTTGCGCACCTGAGTATTGACTTTGTCGGATAACTGGAGAGCCTCAATCAAGGCATCAACGCGCTTCTTGAACCGCTGATCATCAACCTCATACATCTCTTTGAGGACCATAAAGCTGTCCCAGGCTGGCAAATCCCACCAGAGCTGCATCTTGTTACCCATCACCAGAGAAATGCGCCGAAGCATGTCCGGCTTACGATCGCTGGGTGTATAGCCCAACACGCTGGCTTCTCCCGACGTCGGATATAGGATCCCACTCAGCATCTTGAGCGTGGTTGTCTTTCCGGCCCCATTCGGACCCAAAAATCCAACCAACTCTCCCTGTTCAATCGTGAGGTCAATTCCACAAACGGCCTCGACTGTGGATTTCTCTCGACTAAATAGGGATTTGATGCCGCCTTTGATGCCCGGCGCTTTCTTATTGGACACGTAGGTCTTCCGAAGCTGTCTTGTTTCAATCGCCGGCATAGAACCGTGAGCTTACTTCAGAAGGGAAGTGATCAGCCACACAAATGGCGCAGTGAACAGAATACTGTCGATCCTATCGAGTATTCCTCCGTGGCCAGGAAGGAGAGTCCCACTATCTTTTACCCCGACCGCACGCTTGAGGCCACTCTCGAAGAGATCTCCAATCTGTCCGAGTATCCCAGCTACGGTTCCACACAGAAGGCCTACTAGCACCGACTGACCAATTGCATTCGCCACCAAAGTAGCAACTACCAAGCAGGCGAGCAAATTGGCAATGCCCCCTTCAACAGTCTTCTTAGGCGAAATCTTGGGGGCCAAAGGAGTCTTACCGAACGCCTTACCGGCAAAGATTGCAGCAGTATCGCCTCCCCAAAGTGGAATTACAGCTAACAGAAGTGGTGAAGTAAGTTTCCAAACTGTGTGCACAGGAGCTATTCCGTGCATCATCACCAGTCCAATAATGGGAACGATAGGCCACAGGGAAGCAAAGGGTGCGATGAATGGCGCTGACTCTTTGTCCTGACTTGCCTGCCAGGTGGCAAAAACACCCACCAAGAAAGTGGGAACCAGCATCAATGGACCGCCTAGCTCCGGGCCCATCATACGGAAAAGGAGGGGCCATAAGAGGCCAAGCCAGACGGTAGGAGTATTAATGAGCCTGGCTAACTCAGATAGACTGAGCAAGGAAGCAATCCCAGCTAAGAGTAAAATTGGGATTGGGTTGGCGCAAAAAAAGGCCCCCAAGACGAACGGGATTAGGCCGATCGCAGTGAGGACCCTTGACTTCACTATTCGCTAAGTTCTTCTGGACCACCAATTCGGGTCAGCTTCAAAGCAACCTGAACTCGGTTCTCGCAGTGTAGCTTGCGCATAATGACGCTGACCAAGTTCTTGATGCTTTGCTCTCGCAAGCCTGTGACCTGTGAGATCTTTCGATTGGACATTCCTTTCGAAACAAGCTGAGCAACTTCGTACTCGCGTCGAGTGAGATCGTTTCCGTTGCCATAGCTACGTCGAGACTCACGAATGTAAGGACGAGTCATCTTGACCTTCCCACCCAAGTCATCAAGTGCCTCAAACAACTTAGAAGCCGTATTGGCTCGGCTGATCAAACGATCAACCGGCACTTCGATGAACTCTTCTCGCTCTGTCTCAGAAACGATGAGAACGATTGCAAAGTCACCGAACGCTCGAGCACCGAGCAAGAACTGAAGATCGTTTCGATCCAGCTCAAATGAGTCCACAACAAGAATTTGTGCTCGATAATCCTTTGCTGCATTGATGAGAGACCGAGCGCTGTCTTCAGCAGCGACGACCTGGAAATTGCCCTGATGGTCCAGCAGGCTTGCCAAGGCTTCGCCGAACAATCCTTCTTTACTGCATAGCGCGATTCGCATTAAATTTCCTCTAGCCACTTAATTTCCCTTTACGGTAGCTGACTCCTCTCATCATCAGCAAAACCACTTCAGATTACGCCCCTTTTGGGGTATTCGTTTAAGAATAACCTATTTCGTACCGAAATATGCGGTCTAATTCAGTGATTCCTTCAAGAGATTTCCGATTTTCTTCTTGATTCGCTGTAATGCATTGTCAATGGACTTTGTATGACAAGCGAGTTCAATGCTAATCTCTCGGTACGAGAGACCATCAAGATAACACTGAAGAACACATTTTTCGAGATCACTGAGGCTTTCTAGAACCAAACTTTTCCCTTGAGCAGAATATGGAGCACTAAATGTTAGGTGCTCAATCCTGAATCTGTGATCCCTGATTAGGTCCGACATCAAAGCCTGTGATATTGCACAGGTACCGGTACGGTGAAGGGATATCGATTGATTGAGAGGTACGTGTTTTTGGCGGGTAGCAGACTTGACGGCAGAGAGAATTTGGCGAGTAACACATAACTCGGCAAAAGGGCGAAACTTGTCTATTCTGTCAACTCGGAAATCTCGAATCGCCTTGCACAGACCAATCATGCCCTCTTGGATGACGTCCTCCCTGTCTGCACCTAGAACGAAGTAAGAACGGGCTTTGGTCTCAATCAAGGGGCGATAGCGAGTGATTAGGCATTCAGTTGCTGCAGAGTGTCCCAGCTTGGCTAAATCAACGATTTCTTCATCATGCATGAAACCGAAGTTGGACAATTGGAACTCAACCGGCTGGCCATGCATACCATCGCCGTTTCGTGCCGCAGTCATAACAAGCGTATCCCTTAACATGACCTGAATCAGTCTAAGGGAAACCCACATGTAAAGGAAGGGCGCACGGAAAAGGTTGGTAACAAAAAAGTGCCGTGGCTCATGTCCACGGCACTTTTTAAGATCGCTGAGTCTGATTAGGGGTTGACGACGACTTTGAAGGACGTCGAATACGGCTGCTTAAGTCCGTAGTAGTCCGTGATCGTAGCTGTGACCGTGTAGGTGCCTGGCTTTCGGAACTTGTGTGTGACAGACTGGCCCTCAGCATCGACTTGGATGCCATCTTTGTCATCAAAATCCCACGTGTAACGCAGGATGCTGGAGCCGCCGAAACCATTTGCACTGAAGGTGAACTCGTCGCCGAGAGCAGCATTCAACGTGCCTGTGACATTTGTGTCACCCTGAATGGGAGTTGTGTCTTCGATGATTCGGAGATCGCCAACATAGAAGGTTGCGGTAGTGTTGCCACTAAAGCCAACTTGATTGACAACTTTGTTAGTGCGGTCCAGACCTGCAATGGCTTGCAGAGGTACCGCAACCGTCATCCAACCTTGATCCGAGGACGCACTCGTGTTTGCAGGAACGTAAACCTCACTCTTTTTGCCGTCGCTTGTACCCAAGATCAATCGAAACTGCTTGAGCACTGCAGTCGTTGCTGCACCACCACCGCCAGCACCGCGACCTGCTCCACCGATGCCAGCACCGCCAGCACCTGGGGCACCTGGGAAGCCTGCGCCACCTGCACCACGGCCGCCACCTCTTTGGCCGGCAGCACCAGCGCCACCGCCTAGCCCGCCAAAGCCAAATCCAGCCTTGCCGCCGCCCATGCCACCGCCGCCACCACTAATGACGCCGCTGTCTGCGATCTTGAATGTGAGCTTCAAGAGATTGCTCTTGCTCAGATAGTCCTTTGAAAGATCCACGCCGTTAGCGAGCTTGATCTGACCACCTTGGAAAAAGTTACGGGTTGAAACTCGAATGGAGTGACTGCCTTCAAAAGCAGTTTCATCGGTTTCAGAAATTGTTCCACTTCCCCAAGCTCTAATCGTAATCCCTTGGTCTTTGACCATTTGGGTTGGTCGATAAAGCACAGAACTCTGTCCCAGTGCCGTACCACTAACCACCGATGCTAAAACTGCCAAACAAACTTTGTTCACTCGATTCCTCCGCGCATTTATTCGTCCCCAAATCTGATGCGCTCAATCTTATTTGCGCGCCCCGTATCTCTTTCGACGCTGATAACTACCCCACAGATTACACCAGGTTCGTTTGCAACCTCAAATCGTTGTGGAAGTGTCGTTCGAAACCTTCGCAAAATTATCTCTCTGTCTACCCCTAATATGCTGTTCATAGGTCCGCACATACCCACGTCTGTGATATAGGCAGTTCCTTTGGGCAAGATCCTCTCATCTGCCGTTTGAACGTGTGTATGGGTTCCGACGACTGCGGTAGCTCTTCCGTTACAGTGCCATCCCATCGCGATTTTCTCACTCGTTGCTTCACCATGAAAGTCCACAAAGCGGTGAGGCGTTTCCAGACCCTCAAATAATCGGTCGACTTCCGCAAACGGGTCGTCGTAATTGTCCATAAAGACCCGGCCGCATAAATTCATAACTGCAAGCCGAATTCCATCCTTACCAATCGTTTTCAAGCCCGTACCCGGAACCCCTTTTGGCATATTGGATGGACGAACAATTGGACGCTGCGTGTTGAGATAATCAGAAATCTCTCGCTTGTTAAAGGCGTGGTTGCCCAAGGTAATCGCATCAGCTCCGGCATCCAGTAATTCGTCCGCGATGTCAGGAGTAATCCCGACTCCGCCCGCCGAATTCTCTCCATTGATGATGGTGAACAGGGGGTTGTAGGTGGCTTGAATTGTGGAGAGCCAATTTTGGATCGCAGTGCGGCCCGGTTTGCCCACCACGTCGCCAAGGAACAGAATTCGATAATTAGACATGAATCGTGTGAGGGGATTCTACTTGGCTACCTGCTGTACACGTGTCTCACGAATGACAGTCACCTTTATTTGTCCAGGATATTCCAGCTCTTTCTCAATTTTTGTGGCGACCTCGTGGGCAAGTCTCGCCGCCCCCAAGTCGTCAACTTCATCTGGTTTAACGATCAATCGAATCTCGCGACCCGCCTGAACGGCAAAGGATCGATCGACTCCCTCAAATGAGTTGGCCAAGGTCTCAAGGGATGTCAGGCGCTTCAGATAATTCTCAAGGTTCTCGCGTCTCGCACCAGGTCGCGCTGCGCTGATCGAGTCGGCAATGATCACCAAAATCGCCTCCGCAGTGGTGGGCTCAATTTCATTGTGGTGAGCTCCAACAGCATGAAGAACTGACTCCTTTTCGCCAATTGTTCGCAGATACTCCATACCTGTCAACGCGTGAGGTCCTTCCCACTCGGGTCCAAGTGCCTTTCCAATGTCGTGAAGAAGGCCAGCGCGCTTGGCGACTTCGGTATTAAGCCCAAGCTCGGCCGCCAAACTTTCAGCAAGGCGGGCTACCTCAACGGAGTGGTCTAAGACGTTCTGGGCATAGCTCGTTCGGAATCTCAAGCGTCCCATCGTCTCGATCACCTTGGCTGGTAGGCCAGGAACGTTGGCTCGCTCCATGGCTTTTTCGCCTGCCTCCAAGATCATCCGATTGACTTCGATCTGTGCCTTCTCGTAAAGCTCTTCGATTCGTCCCGGATGAATGCGACCATCTACCATCAAGTTCATCAAAGCAAGACGTGCTGTTTCACGTCGAACCGGATCGAAACAGGAAATGACGACCGCTTCTGGAGTTTCATCGATGATCAAGTCAACGCCCGTCACCTGCTCGAAAGCTCGGATGTTACGGCCCTCACGGCCAATAATTCGACCCTTCATATCTTCGCTGGGCAGCTCGACAACTGCAAGCGTAGCCTCGGTCACGTAGTCCACGACAGAGCGTTGAATAACATCCAAAACCGTCTTCTTGGCTTTCTTTTCGGCTTCCAGGATTGCCTGGGCTTCAATCTCTTTGGCTTTGCGTAAGCCGATTTCTGCAAATTCGCCTTCGATCTGATTGAGGTACAAGTCTCGGGCTTCATCCTTGGTTAACGCCGCGACCTTGCGCAGGTCATCGTCCGCCTGCTGAACCTTCTTGCCAATGGATTCTTCAAGGATAGCAAGCCGTTTGACCTCCTCCTTCAGCGAAGTCTCACGGTCCTCCATTTGAACGCGACGAGTTTCCAGTGACTCATCCTTTGCTGTCAGGCGCTCCTCATTCTTGTGAATCTGGCCCAACTTCTCCTTGGCTTCGGCTTCCGCTCTCTCCCGAATCTTCAGGGCCTCTTCCTTTGCCTCCAAGAGCATGGCGTTGACTTTGAGTTCCATCTCTTGACGGACACGCTTCTCAGCCTCTTCAGGGGCGTTATTGGCGCGTTTTGCCTGATCGTAGAGTGGTTTCAGCCAGCCCAGCAGAGCCAACAGAATGACCGATTGAGCTATGCATGCGACAAGAAGCAGATTGTGTGTCATCGACGTATCCTAAATTCAGGAACGACTAGGACTGGAAGAAACGGTCAAGCACATCCTCTATGTCCCCTTCGGAAAACCCTCGGGAGAAGAGAAAACGCGCCACCTTGGCACGGCTATCCGTCGGCTCGTACTTCTTGTGGACAAGCTGAAGCATGAGCTCCCTCTCGTCGGACTGGTACTCGCCAAGGACTGATTCAACTGTTTCTTCCGGGGCGCCTCGCTCTATCAGCTCAGCACGAAGTTTTCCTATTCCAACAGCGCGCTTCCCGGAGCTACGCTCTATCAGATTTTGTGTCGTTCTCGAATCGCATATGATTCTACGATCTTTAAGGAACCGTATGACACGTTCCACCGTGTCATTGGGAAACTCTGCCAAAAAACGTCGAACTTCCGCCTCGAATCTCTCCTGAGAATGGATCTTCTTCAGGGCGAGAGCCAAGGCGGTCTGATAAGTTTCGTCTTCCACCACTCAGTTGAGGACCGGGAGCCTAGATATCCAGCTCGTCTTCAGGGTCATCCTCGCTAACTGGCTCTGCAGGTAGAGCGGCCTTCTCCTTTTGGAACAAGTCACGCACCTTATGGTCGATCTCAGCAAAGATGGCTGGATGCTCCTCAAGGTAGGTACGAGCATTGTCTCGACCCTGTCCAAGTCGGATCTCACCGTAATTGAAGTATGTGCCGGAACGACCAATGATGTTCTTGAGAGCTGCGATATCCAAAAGGTCTCCGGCGCGGGAGATTCCCTTTCCAAAGATCACATCAAATTCGGCAGTCTTGAATGGAGGTGCAACCTTGTTTTTAACAACCTTGACCTTCGTTCGTGTACCAATCTGCTCAGTACCAGCTTTAATGGCATCTCCCTTTCGAACCTCAAGACGAACACTTGCCCAGAACTTGAGCGCGCGGCCACCCGGTGTTGTTTCTGGATTGCCGTACATCACTCCGATCTTTTCACGCAACTGGTTGATGAAGATCGCCGCTGTCTTGGACTTGTTGAGGCTACCGCCCAACTTACGAAGGGCTTGTGACATCATTCGAGCTTGGACGCCCACAAAGGAGTCACCCATCTCACCTTCAATTTCTGCACGAGGAACGAGAGCAGCCACGGAGTCCAGAACCACTATATCGACCGCACCAGATCGGATGATCGCATCCATGATTTCAAGCGCTTCCTCTCCGTTATTTGGCTGAGAGATGTAAAGGCGGTCTACGTCAACTCCAAGCGCCCGAGCATATTCCGTGTCAAGAGCATGCTCTGCGTCTACGTAAAGCGCTAATCCACCGGCTCTCTGCGCTTCAGCAACGCAATGCAGAGCCAAGGTGGTCTTACCACCCGATTCTGGTCCATAAATCTCGGTGATTCGACCCTTCGGTAGACCACCGATTCCAAGGCACATATCCAAGCTCAGCGATCCAGTCGAGATTGCGTCAATCTTCTCGCGGCTGGTATCGCCCATGCGCATGATCGCGCCCTTGCCAAACGCCTTTTCTACTTGACTAAGCGCCATGTCTAATGCGCGCTCTTTGTCTGTTGCCACACCGGTGACTGCCGACTTTTCTGAAACTCCGCTTGCTTTTCTCACTTTTTGATAACCTGTGTTTGACGAGTCGATCTCGTCGAGCTACTTTCCCAATATAGTAGTCGTTATTCTACTAAAATGGAACAGTTTCTCGCCGAAATCGTTCGAAATCAGCGGTGATCAGGTATCACCGACCTAGGCACGTGATGCGTCGGATACTCCTTTTACTGTTCATTCTTTGGATTCCGACCGTCGTTGTGGCCGATCAACCGATCACCATCCGAATGATGGCCGGAGCCGGTTTTGGCATACCACCCAAAGAGGCGACCACCACCCAAGCCATTATCCAGCGTGCTGTTTTTGAGCAATTCCAACACGCGAACCCTGGCATTCAGGTAGTCAACGCCGGTGGGCTAACCCTGAACGGAGACCAAGGGGACAATATATTCCTGATGTCGATGGCGGGCGATCTATCTCCCGATATCTTCTATGTCAATTTCAGGCAGTACTACACGTTTTTGGATCAAGGATTTTGCCGACCCTTGGACGATTTCTTGGCCAAAGATGCGGTCGTGCGAGGGCGAATCAACCCCACCGTCAGCCAAGTACTGAAGAGTTACGACGGCCGGACCTACGCAATCCCGTTCTTTCAAGTCGCCATAGCCCTCTATTACCGAAAAGATTTCTTTCTCGACGTTGGTTTGGATCCCAACAACCCTCCTCGCACCTGGGACGAATTCTATGCCGCCGCTCGCAAGCTCACCAAGAAGGGAAGGTATGGCTTTGAGTTCTCTGTACCTCCTGGATACCATTGGCAAAATTTCGCTTATGAAGCAGGAGGAGAGATTGTCGCCCCAGATGCCTCTGGAAGGTGGCACTCGGTCATTGCTTCCCCCGAAAACGCCAAAGCAGTGGACTTCTTCCGGAAATTGGAACTGCCTCAACGAGGACCAAACGGCCAAATCCTTCCACCGGTGGCTGCCAATGCCGCTGATCTTGTAGACGATGTCAACAAAGGCAAAACGGCTATGTGGCTGTCGTACACCAACGATGTGCTTCTGGCTTCTTCCGAGCTTCCTCCTGCCGTCGTGGGAGTAGCAGCCATGCCAGCTGGACCTGCTGGCAGTCGAAACGAAGTTAACGCAGGCATGTGGGCGATCAGTTCGCGTGTTACCGATCCAGCCAAGCTACAAGCGTGCTGGAAATTTATCCAGTACTTCGCTGGTGACGATGCCGCTCGCGTGAACACCCAGAAATCGGTGGAGTTGGGGCTTGGTAATCAGATCAATCCTGTCTGGTTGAAGAAATTTGGGTACGACGATCTGCTTGCCCAGGTTGATCCTTCTTACGTGGCAGCCAACGAAGCAGTTTTTAAGACCGGGCACCCTGAGCCCTATGGCAAAAATTGCCAGATGGTCTATACCGTCATGAACGACATCTTGGATCGCGCACGTCTGGAACCAGATCGTCCGGCGATCGATATTCTGCGCCAGGGCCAAACCGAGATGGACCAAAAGCTTCTGAGCTACACGCCGCCAGAGGTGTTGGCTCGCCAGCGAGGTTGGGCGGTCGGAATTCTAGTTTGTGTTTTGGCACTCCTAAGCGTGGGTGCGGTCTACTTTGTCAGGAAAGCACGTCGGTTCCATGAGGAGTTTGAAGAGCGTCTCCCTGCCGGTTTGAGCCGCGCCAAAGTCTGGGCTTTTCTTTCTTTGAGTCTCCTCCCTGCTGCGGGAAGTATCGTGCTTTGGGCTTACTATCCGTTGGCACGAGGTCTGGTGATTGCCTTTCAGGATTACCGAATTATCGGCAAAGCCAAATGGGTCGGACTGGATAACTTTATTGACGTATTCACCCAGCCCATCTTCTATCGGTCCATTTTCAACAGCTTCCTCTATGTGGCTCTGAGCCTGGCAATCGGTTTCTTCCTACCGATCATGTTGGCGATCGCACTCAACGAGATTCCCAGGGGCAAAGTGTTGTTCCGGACGATCTTTTATCTTCCAGCGATGACTTCGTCAGTCGTGATCTCCTTGGTCTGGCGACAGTTCTACGACAAGACCGAAGATGGCACTCTCAATTCTTTGTTGGCCCCGGTCATCGAGCACGTTCTCAATCCTGTTTGGAGGGCGACAGGGCATCAACCCATCCCGATTGCCAACGATTGGCTGGGAAACCCTACCCTAGCAATGTTTGCCGTGGTACTGCCCGGAATTTGGGCAGGGGCTGGCGCAGGTTCCATTCTCTATTTAGCTGCCCTCAAGAACATTTCACCCGAGCGGTATGAAGCCGCTGATATCGATGGCGCTAACTGGATGCAGAAGATCCGTTTCATTACCCTCCCCGGAATTCGACCCTTGGTCTTGATCAACCTATTGGGTGTGTTCATCGGCGGATTTAAGGCGATGGAGAATGTGTTTATCCTCACTCAGGGAGGTCCCCTGAACGCGACTCGCACCATTGGCCTTGAGGTGTGGCAGAACGCTTTCATGTACCTGAAGTTTGGCTACGCGACTGCCGCAGCTTGGGTGATGGGAAGCATTCTGATCGGCTTTACGCTCATTCAAATTCGGTCGTTGGTGAAGATGAAGTTCACTGCCGCAAGGGCGTAGAATTCGCTATGCCTCATCCACACTACTTTGAAGCTCACGTCACCTGGAGGGGAGCATCTGCCGGCCCGACTTCAGACTATGCATCGTACTCCCGTGAGTTCCAAGTCAAGATAGAAGGCAAGCCTGACCTAATCGGTTCTGCTGCCGCTCCATTTCGAGGGGATGCGAGCTTGCACAATCCTGAAGATCTTCTCTTAGCCGCCGTTTCCTCGTGCCATATGCTGAGCTACTTGGCTATCGCTGCCCGAGCAGGTGTCTTAGTTCTGGACTACACCGATCGAGCTACTGCCATCATGACTTTCAAGGACGGCAAGATGAGGATTACTGAGGCAACCCTCCGCCCGATAGTCACCTTTGCTTCTGGAACAAACTTAGACAAAACTTCGACATTTCATGAACGGGCCAATCAGGAGTGCTTTATCGCCAGTTCAGTTAACTTCCCGGTACACCATGAACCAGAAGCGATTGTACGGGAAAGCTAAGCTACATTAACGTATAAGGGTCCACGTCGATGACAACTTGGACACCTTTTGGACCAAACTCAGACAAAGCTTTGCCAACAAGTTCCGATGGTGTTGCGGGCGGCAATTTGATCAATAGGTGTCTACGCCAGCGGTTCTGGAGTCGATCTACCGCACAGTCCACCGGACCCAAGATCTGTCCGACCCTACCCACGGGTCGAAGCAATTCAAGGGCATCGTCGCTGGCTCTGACAACGGTGGCTCGATCCTCTCCCGTCAGCGTGATGTTGATGAGCCGTTTGAACGGTGGGTAACCGGCGCTCAAACGCTCCTCTTTGATCGCCTCATAGAACGAAACATAGTCGTGCATCTGTGCTGTCTGGATGCTGATATGGGTGGGATTGAACGTCTGGATAACCACGTTCCCCAGGGCAGTACCACGACCAGCGCGACCCGCCACCTGTGACAGAAGCTGATAAGTTCGTTCCGAACTTCTGAAGTCAGGAATGTTCAGAGAGACATCCGCCGCGATGACTCCAACGACGGTAACGTTCGGAAAATCGAGTCCTTTGGCGATCATCTGAGTTCCCACTAAAATGTCGATCTCCTCGGATCGAAACTGAGTTAGAACCTCCTCCAATGCCCCTTTCTTTCGGGCGATATCTCGATCCAACCGAGCGACCTTGGCATTGGGGAACATCACCGAAACCGATTCCTCTACCTTTTCAGTACCCACCCCAAACGGGTTCATACGTTCGCCGCCGCATTTCGGGCAGGTCTGGGGTGGACGAACCTGGTAACCGCAGTGGTGGCACCGCAGTCGTCCATCTTTGCGATGGTAACTCAGGGAAACCGTGCAATTTGGGCATTGCATCTGGTGGCCACAATCCCGACAGATGATAAACGGTGCGTAGGCTCGCCGATTCAAAAACAGAATGATCTGCCTACCAGTATCCAGTGCGTCGTCTATCCTTCGGTGGAGGTCTTCCGAGAGTAGGCTAGGTTTGCCGTTGCGATACCCTTCTGTGAGGTCGTTGATAAAGACTTGAGGCAACTCTGCTTGAGCTGCTCGCTGGGGAAGGCTGAGAAGGGTGTGGACCGGTTCTGCTGATTCGGCCTCGAAAAAGCTCTCAACACTTGGGGTCGCAGAACCCAACACCACCGGGCAGTTGTGTAGTTTGCCCAACCGTAACGCCATCGCCTTGGCGTGATAACGAGGGGCAGATTCCTGCTTATAGCTGGCTTCATGCTCCTCATCCACCACGATCAAACCCACATTCTCCAACGGAGCAAAGAGAGCGGATCGTGCACCCAAAACAACACTGGATCGGCCATCACGAATGGCAAGCCAAGTATTGAGCCGTTCGGTGGCAGGTAGCTCACTGTGTAGGATAGAGACAGTTCGTCCGAATCTCGCGCGTAAATTGGCAATCGATTGCGTCGCCAAAGCAATTTCCGGTACCAGATAGAGCACCTTTCGGCCAATGGCCAATGCCTCTGAGGCGGCACGAAGATACACCTCAGTTTTGCCACTTCCGGTCACGCCGAATAGGAGGAACGATCGATACTCCTTCGCCCTAACCGACTCTGAAATCGATCCAATGGCCAGTTGTTGTGCTGGGTTGGGCTTGGGAGGCATCGCCGGCGCACTGGCATCTGGATCGAAGCGAATCAAGAGTCCAGCCGTTAGCAGAGCGTTTATCGTGGATTCGGTAACGCCAGCCAGCACTTTGATTTCAGAGGAAGTCAAATGCGCGGATTCTGCCCCCTGTAGGCGCATCAGCGTGATCGCTTGAGCTGGTTTCTTCTTGCCTTCTTGATGGAGGAATTTCTCGATTCGATCCGTTTCTGGCGAAAGTTGAAGTAGCGAGTCACCGCGTTTGGATTCCGCAACCGGCAACACACGTAAGGTTTGTGAGACCACTCCCCGTTTGGTTAAAAGCCGCAACGCTTTCTGCATGGCCGCCTCAATCGGCTTACCCTTATGGCTGACTAGGAACCCACCCGATTCTTTCATCACCCTGAGAACCTCTTCTTGGACTACCGTGTTGGTTTCGTCTTCAGGGTTCTTGAGCAGGTTCCAAGAGGTCACCAAGCGGTCACGGACTCCAGGAGGGGTTGCCGCACTAAGGGCAACTGGAAGGGAACAGAGATATTCTTCAGATATCGCTTTGGCCAAGTCCACGACTGCCAAGGGAAGGCTTAAACCCTGAACGACGCTTTGAATTGAGCGGAGACTGGAAAGCGGAAACCCGAGGTCATTTTCTCCAGCATCATAGACCCGGGTGACAAACCCCAAGTTGGTGCGAGATCCAAGTGGAACTGTGACGGCGTCACCCACCATGATGGGACCCTCGACTCGATAGGTGTAGAGGGCCTCAGCTCCCCCACTTCGGGGATCGATTGCAACATCGGCAACACGCACGGTCGGCACAGGAGGAGGTTACCAGCGATTCCCTGTCACGTGACCAGCCAAATCACGGTACGATTCGAGCGATGTTCATCACGTTTGAGGGCCCTGAAGGTGCGGGGAAGTCCACCGCGCTAGCAGCCATCGCAGAGAGACTCCGAAGTCGGGGATTTAGCGTCCTTACCACTCGCGAACCGGGGGCCGGAGAATTTGGACGAAATATCCGTCAGATTTTGCTTCATGGCGATGACATCGATCCCAAAGCTGAACTTCTTCTATTCTTGGCGGATCGATCCAATCACGTGGCGAGTATCGTTCGTCCCGCGCTGGAATCTGGAACTATCGTGTTGTGCGATCGTTATGCCGACAGCACCATCGTATATCAAGCATACGCACGGGGATTGGACCTTGAATTTGCTCGAACAGGAAACCAGTTTGCGACCGGTGGTCTGGTGCCAGATCTGACTCTCCTATTTGATTTAGAGCCCGAGATCGGGCTTTCTCGTTTGACCTCCAAGGATCGCCTTGATGGACAATCGATTGAATTTCATCGAAAGGTTCGAGACGGATTCTTAACTGAGGCTGCCAGGGAGCCGCATCGTTGGAGCAAAGTGGATGCCTCTCAAGCGCCGGATCAGGTGTTGGAATCGGCTTGGAGTTTGATTGAATCCAAGATCAAACAAGAGTTCTCGAACGAATAGGGCGTCGTTCCCCCTTATAATGGACAGGTGACTCCGTTCATTGCGCTCTTGATCCCTTCCATTGCGTTTGCCAACCAGGCTGACAACGCTGTTGCCCGTTATGCCAAAGCAATGAAGGCAATGCCCGGGTACGAAGTTACGTTCACCTATAAAGCCGGAGGCAAGCCGGAAATCAAGGGCTCACTCATTGTCGACCACAATAAGCGGCTTCGTTATGATGCACTGAGTGGACCAACCAAGTACATATTGAGCATCACTCCCGCCCTCTACCGTGAGGTTGATTTTCACATGAAGGAGTACGAGGAGTTCCCCTATCAAGGTGGGTTCTCGGTGTTTCCGAGTGACATTTCTCCTTTGCAAATCTCCTTGCCGATGTGGCTCAAAGTGCCGACGCTCAATGCGTTAATTCCTCGAATTGCCAAGTTTCAATTCGTTAACTCTCGTAAGGTGGGGAATCAGACCTGTGATCATCTTCATACCGAGTTTCAAACGAACGAAGGATCGGGGACGATCGACTTGGATATCGCCAACGATGGTTTAATTTATCGCTTCAATCGCGTCACAGTAATGCGTAGCATTAAAAACGAGGAAACCTGGAGTTTTGATCGCTACAAACCTTCGTCAACTTTCGCTGACTCGCGGTTTGACAATGAGGTGCCGCAAGGGTTTGCGCCCTATGCATTGGAGTATCACGATGGCCCTACCGAAGTGGGGTCCAAACTCAATCTACTAACCTTTGTCGACAGCCGGTCTCTAAAGCCGATTGCGGTGCCGAAAGGGAAGCCTATTTTGCTCTTGGTGGTCGGTCACGACAGTTTGCCTGGGCGAAATGCATTATCTGCAGCGCGAGGTTGGAGTGCTGTTCTGGCTCAAAACGGAGTTTCATTGCTGGCAGTGTCCGCGGCGTTAAGGGCTAATCAGGCCGAAGGCTTGCCCTTTGATCCCAGCCAAACCACGATGCGGTTGTTGTCTCCACCCGCCACACCCTTGTTCTACTTACTGGACAAATCGGGCAAACTGACCAACGTTTGGATGGGTTATCATCCGACCGAAGCTGCCAAGCTCAAGTCAGACATCCTGAAAGCTATCTCAGAGCTCCGGTAGAAAATATTCTCGGCTGTCATACTGGTAGCCGTGAATCCGCTTCACTTTGGCATAGGACAGGCGCTCATCCTGTTTCTCCTCGGGGCATTGGCAAGCGGAATCAACGCCGTTGCTGGCGGAGGCTCGCTGATCACTTTTCCCGCCCTCACGGTTGGATTTCAGCTGCCTTCCAACATCGCCAATGCAACGAATTCGGTCGCGTTGTGGCCTGGCTCCATGGCTGGGGCTATTGGGTTTTGGAATCTGATTCCCAAAACCGCCAAGTATTTCCGTCTGCTGGTTGTGCCAACGATTCTTGGTTCGATTGTTGGGGCTGAGCTGTTTATCCATTCCAGCACCCGAATGTTTGATCGGGTGATTCCTTGGCTGATTCTGCTCGCAGCGAGTCTTCTCCTGTTTCAGCCAAAGGTGAAAAGCTACGCCTTCAAGCATGGCGCGACGATGTCGCCGGTAGTTGGAGCCATCATTCAGTTCTTTGTCGCAGTGTATGGCGGTTACTTTGGGGCAGGAATGGGGATCATGATGCTTGCCGCTTTTGCCCTTTTCATGGAAGGAACGATCCACGAACTGAATGCGGTGAAGTCGTGGCTGGGACTGGTGATCAACTTCGCCGCCTCGATCATGTTTGTCTTTCAGGGGTTGATCAACCCGTACGTCGCGATTAGCCTAACGCTGGGTTCCATTGTCGGAGGCTTTTACGCCGCCAAAGTTTCGCAGAAAGTGAATCCGGACAAGATGAGACTTGTCATTGCAGCTTACGGAATTGTCGCGGCGATGTATTTCATGTACAAGGCATTCCGCCCACCTTCTTGGCCCTCTCTGGGCTAAACGCCAGAACTACTGACCGAATAGGTCTTGGTAGTGACGAATCCCATTCCCATCGATTGCTACCAGATCCAGCCGTGCTGGGACCTCGCCAATTTCCATCTCATCCAGATACTGTCTCATCGCCCGCTGCAGCGATCGAAGTTTCTCGGTTCCGATCGACTCCTCTGGAACATAGCCTGCCGCACGCCGATATTTCACTTCAACAAACACCAGGGTCTCACCATCCATCGCAACCAGATCAATCTCTCCACGGCGTGCTTTATACCGGCGGGTGATGATCGTATAGCCTTTGGCACGCAAGTACTCTGCTGCTCGATCCTCAGCTTCTCGACCTACTTGAACATTGTTCAGAAAGTCAGACATAGTTGCTCATAGTCCCGAATCGGGGCGAACGACCTTCTATGAATCGCACAAGGTCCATGCTGACGGATCGCTTCAAAATGTTCGGGTGTCGGATAGCCAAAGTGGCGATCAAATCCGTATTGAGGGAATTGAGACGCGTATTCCACCATAAGTCGATCCCGAGTGACTTTGGCCACAATGGATGCCGCTGCGATGCAGGCGTATTTCCCGTCCCCTTTGACCACCGCTTCGCCTTCCTTCGGCATTTGCTTGGGTAAGCGATTGCCATCGACATAGATGTAAGTCCCTTGGCTCGAAATGGCCCACAATGCACGCTCCATTGCCGCCATGCTCGCCCATAGGATATTCAGACGGTCAATCTCCTCCGGCTCTGCCATCTCAACTGCGACAATCGCGCCTTCCATAATCCGTGAGAACATGTGTTCCCGACGTTGATGGTCTAACTTTTTGGAGTCGTTTATCCCCTTAATGTCAAAACCTTCTGGCAAGATTACTGCCGCCGCAACCACGGGGCCAGCCAAGGGGCCTCGCCCCGCTTCATCAGTGCCGATGGCGCCTGGAATATGAATGAGGGATTTGGGCATTAAGACACCGACTCATAGACGGCCGCCGAAATTTCAGCGATCAGCTTGGGTGCGACGACCATTTCCTCAAGACCCTGTGTCAAAACGGTGAGTACGTAGGGTCCGCGTGGGCCATAGATGATGGCTGAATCATGGCAAAGGTTTTCGTTCCAGCCGGTCTTGTTGGCTACCCTAACGTCTGGAGGGAGTCCAGCAGGTAAGCAGTTCCGGTGTTGTTGGCGAAGCAGAATTCCGATGAATGCTTTGGATGCGTCCTGGGTAAGGACTTGTTGAGTGGCTACCTTTGCCATCAGTGCAGTCAAGTCATCTGCGGTGACGGTGTTGTTCAGTCCCAAACTATAAGCGTTCATGTCCATAACACCGCGCCGAACATGGAGAGAGGAAACACCCCATCGCTTCATTGTCTCGTTGATGTTCGGAGCACCGAGTTTCTCTACCAACAGATTTGTGGCGAGATTGCTACTCTCGACGATCATAGGTACGGCAAGATTCAAAAGTGTCTCGTGTTGTCCGATTCGACCGTAGAGACCCTTGTCTGAATCGTCTTCCGGGTCCAATGCAAATGGACTGCCGTCTGCTAGGCTGTGAAAAGCATTGCCAATCTCGATTTGCTCATCCAACTCTAAACGGTTGGTCTCTGCCTGATGGAAAAGTTCAGCCAAAACGCAGAGCTTCATGGTACTGGCGGAGTGAAAAATCTCATCACCCGCAACAGACCACCGCTCACCGGTTTGAAGATCATGAAATGCCACCGCTACCGTGGCTGTCGTTCCTTGAATGATTGCTTCGACCTTTATGGGGACGTCCAAAAGTTCCTATCCTTGGATTGCCAGAACTTTCTCTGGCATCTCTTTCAGCTATTAGGGACGAACAAAACGACCGAAAGAGATAGGCGTCTTTCAAACCATAAGGCTCAAAAAGGCCAATTTCTATAAAAAAGGAGTTTGAAATGAAGTCGAATTTTACGAAATGGATCGCAATTGCTTTTGTAGGTGCTGCCCTAACCGGCTTGTCAGGAACGGCATCGGCTGGCAGATGGGAAGATTGGCGGATCCGTGAGATTCATCGATCAGAAGTGAAGATCGATGATCTCAGGGTCCAACGCGACCGAGCAGATGACCGCCATGATTGGCGCCGTGTGCATCGGCTAGACGACGAAATTGCCAAACTGCGAGAGCTCATTCGACGTGATCGTGAGGAGTTGGAGAATCGCCGCCATCGTGATTGGGATCGCGACCGCCGACACGACTGGTAAACGAGTTGCGAAGAGCGGAATGGGGAAGGAGCCAGACCGTCAAAATCGTATGTGCCCGATTTTGCCGACCACTGAGGCTACAACTTTCCCATTCCGCAGGAGCCGCGCCCGATGAGGCTCAAGTCGCAGATCATAAAGTTGCCCCTTTAACCGAAGGTTGTGGACCGCAATCCGCTTGCCCGAATTACCGTTCAACTTCAATCGACCGTCCGGCTCGATATCACAAAGCGATTCCAATCCCAGCAAGCACATGAGTGCTCCCCATGTGTAATGAGGGTCTGAAACGCTGTGATAGGTCTTGATATTGAAATTCTCTCGACATGTGCCATCGACCAGCCAGTTGATCATAAAGAGCCGTACGGATTTTTCGGCGTAATCCATTAACTGACCATCCGTGGCGTAATTCTTGATACCGAGATTTGTGAGGTAACTAGTTGGGCCCCAGACAGTTCCACGCCAATATCCCTGAGCTGGGAAGGCAGGGTCGTCACGTGAAATCGTGGGGGCCACCTCGTTCCCTCCAAACTTTGTGGGCGAAAAGAAGTTACGGAGAATGGTCTTGCCCTTGGATGAGTCTGCAGCACGGACAATAAGAGGATAGTAGTTCAGCGGAGAGAGCCGGTCGTAAAACAGTTGCCCTGGCCCGGATGTCTTGATCTTGAACATCTCCAGCCGAACCTCAGCACCTCCCTCGGCTTGGAAGTACTCCAATCGCATCGGATGAACCGAGCCTGCCGATAGGTGAATGGGCTTGGATTCGATGTTGGTTGCCGGATGGACGGACCAGTTATCGACCACCAACTTGTCGTCAATCCAAAGTCGAGCGCCATCGTCGGAGGTGACGTGAAACGCATAATCATCTGTCGAATCGGCGTGGAATTCGCCAGTCCAACGAACGGAGTAATTCAGCTTGCCGAATCCAGACATTGGGCCATTGTCCCAATTGAAATTGATCTCTTTGTCCTGTCGGATTGTCGGTTCACCTTGAAGGTCGCGGCCTTGGAAATACTCTCCCTTAAACCCAGCCTTGCCATCAGCAGTCACGCATGTTGCGGCTGATAGTGTCAAAGTGGGGCGACGGGGATTCCAGAATCGGTAGGAATAGATACCCTTATCCTGATTCCAAAGCTTGTCGTTGATCCGCTTGACCATCGCATCTCGATCGCTGCGAAGCCATTTGGCATCACTGCTATGGCCGACCACTTCTGCAATGCGAGCAAGATAGTCTGCATCCATGGCGTAAAGGGCACTCAGGTCTGTTGAGTCGACATTCATCTGAGTGCCGACCATCTTGGCGTCGTCAAACATCGGACTGTCGTCGAGTCCACTTTCGAATTTTGCGTTCTGCAGATCCTTGGTGGCAGTGCCCCACTCCAAAAGGCCGTCGTGGTTTCCATCCCGATGAGGGAGCCACCACTTGTGCCAACGCAGAAGCTTGGGATAAGTCTCCTTCAGGAACTCGATGTCTGGGCTTCGTTGATGGATCTTCCAAACGCACATTGCTCCCACACACGGTTGAGAGCGGTCAAAGCTTGTCCCCCACCCTCGACCCGAGTAATTGGGAACAAATCCGTCGGATGTGACTCCATTCAAGGCAGCCCTAACCGTCTGTTTGGCACCATAAGGGTCTTCCAGGCTACTCAGTAAACCGTTGAAGAAGCTGTCCCAACAGAACAAGACCTGTCCGTCGGGCAAACACCACCTACGTGAAACGATCTGAGCAAGCCGAAGGGTCTCAATGGAAAACACTTTAGAGTTTCCCATTTGGTTCTGAATCGGATCGACAAACCCTCCCCAATCCCCTTCTGACCAGAGACGTGTCTTCAGATAGTGGGCCCTTGAAGTTGCGAGCTTGTTCTCAGCCTTTCGAGGATCTGATAGATTGCCTACCCCCATCACAAAATCGATCGGTGCCTTGGGCCGCACTCGAAAGGAGCGAATCCAACCCTGGAAATCATCGCGGCGCAGCGAGGGTTGACCATCGACCCTCAGATGAACTTCGAGATTGGGTGTGTGCTCTATCGCTTCAACAGCGTTTCCTGTGAATGATGGCTTGGAACTGGGCCATGCCCCAGCTAATTTGAGTTGGATCTGAACTTCACCGGTTGAGCTTATCCTTCCATAAGCCTTCTGACCGCCGTCCAATCCCCATTCGTAGGTGACCACATTCTTTCCGACTTCCCATGAAATTCGGTGGTAACTGTCGTCTGGCGCTGCTTCACCAAACCTCAGTTTGGCGTTGGAAAGATCGTTATATCCCTGGTGCAAGTTCCCCTTTTCATCTCGCCATTGAATGCTGAGTAGCATGCTGTCCTTGGCGTTTCGATAGACGACCAGACCAGCTAGAGCATCGGTATAGTGGGTGCCAATGTGTACAGTGGCCAGACCAGGGGTGGAGGAAGCTAGAAGAAGCGCGGTGAGAATATTCATCGATGAAACTCACCTCCAGTATCGAATGCTGACTCGCCTATGTCAAGCCAGATCATGAGGTCGCTATAATCGCCTTATGAGCCTCATCGGGATCACTCTTTTTGCCGCGATGCAAACTTCGACCACTTGGCCCGGGACTGTCAGCGATTATCACGGCTTTACAATGCACAGCTTTCAGTTCGACGGGTGCGAATGCTTGGTGGTCGAGCCGAAAGCCGCGGCAAAAGGGAACCGATGGATTTGGCGCATGGAGTTCTTTGACCATCGCCCAATGGCCGACTTGGCCCTGCTTGATAAGGGGTATTTCCTCACCTACATGAACGTGGGAAACACGTTTGGTGCGCCCCGTGCAGTGGACCATTTGGAGAGCTTTTATCGCGAGATGACCAAGAATTACCACCTCAATCGAAAGGTGGTCTTGGAGGGGTTTAGTCGTGGTGGCCTCTACGCTTACAATCTAGCCGTTCGCAATCCAAGGGCGGTTGCTTGTATTTATGGAGATGCTCCCGTCTGCGATTTTCGAAGCTGGCCCGGTGGGAAAGGGAAGGGCCCCGGAAGCAAATCAGACTGGGAGAGTCTCATTCCATTGTACGGATTCAAAAACGAGGCTGAGGCGATCGCCTATACGCACAACCCCATCGATGAATTGGAGCCTCTTGCAAAAGCAAAGGTTCCCATTCTCCACGTAATCGGAGCGGCTGACGAAGTCGTCCCGGTCTCAGAAAATACTGATGTGGTTGAATCGCGTTATAAAAAGCTCGGCGGGACGATCGAGGTGATCCGTAAACCAGGCGGTCTTCATCATCCTCACAGTCTGGATGATCCAACGCCAATCGTCGATTTCGTGCTGAAACACCAGCGATAAAGCAATCCGTTCATGCACCTAGACCAGAGGATGGGAATGCCAAAGAGGGCGAGCAAACGGCACAGAATGTGCCATCCACCCGCCCAACGACGCAGTCGTCTTGTCCGGTGACAAAAGGCGCAAGCCTTACTTGGTAGCGCTATCCTTGGCTACCGCGACTCCAACAATTCCATCCGGCTTCTGGAGCAGGTGAGACACATTGGGGACATAGATCGCGTCAGTCACTTTGAATTTTGCCCAACCCACGATTTTTCCAACGGGTTTGGCTCCGGATTGGGGCTGATCCCACACCGCGATTTTGATTGTCAGAGGCTCGGTTAAGTTCACCGGATAAGAGACATACTCAGCATCCGTTTGAAGGCCCTTGGCAAATGGACTCGGGATGGCAGTGAGAGACGATGCAAATTGACCCCCACCCTGGAGGCCCTCGCAAGATACGCTCCGAGCCGGCACAGCATCACCCTTTGGAGATGAAGATGTCCACAGTGGTGTAATGAGATTCTTTGAAACGACAACCGCTTTGAGACTGACCGTTACAGATCCCACTTTCTCACTCATGCCAGCCAAGGCAAGCTTTTGGCACAATTCCTTTCGTTTCTCCGCGTAGTTACAGGTCTGAACTCCCGGCACCTCAATGGGGCGAAACGTGGAATCAGCAACCTGGGTGGGATATTCATAGGTATCGCGTTCAACGAGAGTGACACCACGGTCATAAACCTCCCTTTGAACAGGAAGCTTCGTTTTTGGATCGACCCACAAACGGTAATAACCCTTGGCGAAGGAGTAGTAATCGCAAGGTCGCCCATCAAGCAGAACACCCGTTTGTTTCTCGATCGAATGCTTCTTAAAGAAATCGTCTGTGAGGTAGGTCTGGATCGTCTCAATGTCGAAGTGGCTGTTCCAATTCTGGTCGATCGAAGCTCCAGGGGCAATGCCATGACTCGGATCGCCAGCGTAGTAACGATAGTTTTGAATGCCGTCTGAAATCGAAGCACTCACAAGGCTACCGTCAGAGGTGTGCTCGAGAAAAGCCTCCTTGGCATGGTCAATCCACAGTTCGGTAGATCGCTCAACGGTAGTTCCGTTGTGAAACATCCAGCTCTTCTCGTGCATCGTTTTCTGTTCTTGTTGGGCTTTGGTAATGGCTCTGAAATCAGAAGCAAATGCTTGAGACGATGAGCCCGATCCGATGACGGCAAGGGCCACGACTCCAGCGGCGGCCGATGTTAAGCCAAGGGGCCAGACAAGCGTCATGGGGCGTTTGGTCTCAGCCGGTTGTCGCATAGCCTGCATCGCTCGCGACATTCCATCTTCAGACTGGACCATCTTCCTGAGCCCGTTGAGTTCATGATTGATCAAATCGTCCTTAACGTGTTGATTCTTGAAATTCATCTCGGATTACCTCTGTTCTTCCTTCCAATTGCCTGCGTAGGTTCTGTCGAGCGTAAAACACCCGGGCCTTTGCAGTGCCAGAGGGCACACCCAACACTTGGGCTACCTCATTCATAGGGAGTTGTTCCACTTCGAAGAGCACAAAAGCTTCTCGTTGCTTTTCCGGCAAGTTAGCCATTGCGGCCGACAGGATATGGCCTGATTCAAACTCTTCGATTCCAGAATCCTGCGATTCAACGTCGCGGTTTAGGTTGGCCACCGGTACCGTTCGCCGACGCCACTGTCTGGTTTCGTTGATCGCGATTCGATGGATCCAAGTACGCAAGCTGGAATTGCCTCGGAAGCTCCCAACCTTTCTTCTCGCAACCATAAAAGTTTGCTGGGCGATATCTTCTCCGTCTTCTTTCTGGCCACTCAGTCTCGTTGCAAGGCGCAACACTGCAGGATAGTGGTCGCGGACAAATTGGTCCGCCGCCTCACCATCTCCGCTTTCAATCTTCTTCGCCAGTTCTTTGTCAGTCATAGTTTCGACTTCCGCTCTTCAGTTAAGACGGAACATGGGATAGATGCAGAATTCACCGAATTGGTTGAAATGAAATGAAGGAAGCGGAAATCGGAAGAAAGATCAGAAGATGGCAAGGTTGTATCCTGAATCGATGCCAGCATTCACCGATTCGCTAAGAGGGTATGCCTTCAAAACCATGCAGCGCGATGGCTTTCGCTGTTGCTACTGCGGACTCGATGGGAGGAATTCTTTTCAGAATTGGCTGCAACTCACCGAGGAACACCTCTTACCCAAGGGGCATCCGGGCCGGAATGATCCAGACTACATAGTCTGTGCCTGCAACTTCTGTAACACCGCCGATAATCGCTATTTCGATTTGTTGGCAAAGCGAGGGTTGACCCTCGACGGTCTTAGCCCTGAACAGCTCATTGCCCAGCGTCGACCCTTTGTTGAGGCCACTCGCGCAGCATACAACGACTTCTGGACTTCTGAAGTCAAAGGATCAGCCCCACGGCCTTTAATTTCGGCAAGCATTGAAGAGCGGAAATCCCACTTTGTCCAAGCCGTAGCCAAGGTTGCTACGGATGAACAAGCAGCTCGGAATGCGATTATTGCCGCACTTCAGCACAACCCGACCTACGTGTCGTCGAACACTGACGGCTCGAAATTCAGACTTGTGCTGTCGATCCAAATTCGTTCCTATCTCCCGCGATACAACGAGGCGGTAAGCGATGAGGAACACTGCCAAGTCATCAAACAAATCTCAGATTCGATGTCGAATGAGTTTCAGTCGATTCTCCGGGACGGACGTTTGCGGATTGGTACGGTCCAAAAGGCGCTCAACCTTTATCTCAAAACTGCTTGGTGTATGGGCCTGATTTCTACGGCACCTCCGCATTGTCCTGTTGACGGGATTATCCTTCGCAAGGCTCGCATCGAGGGTAAATGGACTGACCTCAAATTGATCAAGGAATACATGGAATGGATCCAGGCTTTGCGCCAATGTGCCAAGCAGCAAGGCTTTGATAATCTATCGGAGTGGGAACTGGCGACTTGGGGCTGAGGTGTCGAGTTTCAAGAACAAGGTTTTCTTAAAGCCGTCGTTCGAGTTCTTCGCGGATCTTTTTCATCAATCCGCTGTGCTTACCCATGTCAAACAAATTCGCGGGATTCTCCCGGACTGAGGCTGGGTAGTTGAACGGGGGGAGCGTTCGGTAAGCGTCCTCTTCCCAAGCATAACGAGGCCAGATGTGGGCATGGAGGAACGGATCGAGGTTGCCGTAGATCGAATAATTGATCCGGACTGCACCCGTCGCCGCCTTGACTGCATCTCCCAACACGCTCATATCGTGCAAAAACTGCTCACGAGGCTGACCGTACAGGTCGTTGAGCTGGCCCGCTTCGGGATATGCCAAAAGCAAACAGTAGCCCGGTAGGAACTGGGTATCACCAATCACCGCAAAGCCGCTTTTCATCCGAAGGAGCATCTTGGGGTTCTCACCCCTCGCCAGCAATTCCAGTCTCTCGCTACCAGTCATAAGACGATCATACCAACAACCGTTTATAATCTCCGCTGTGACAACACAGGGGATCACAACCGCACAGAGACGTGCTTTCTTCGCAGCGTGGTTGGGTTGGGGCTTTGATGGCCTCGATGGTTACCTTTACGCCTTGATTGCCGTGCCATTTGTGACCGAGCTTCTCGGACACGGAGCACCGAAGGGTGAGGCAGCGACCAAGGCTTCTCTCATTCAGGGCGTATTCTTGATCGGCTGGGCGATTGGAGGAGCGGTATTTGGCCGGGTGGGTGACCGGATCGGTCGTACCAAAACGCTGAATCTGACGATCCTCCTGTACGCACTCTTTACTGGTCTATCATTCGTGGCGACGGCTTGGTGGCATCTGCTGATCTTCCGCTTTATTGCGGCCATGGGAATCGGGGGAGAATGGGCTGCTGGCTCGGCTCTGGTTTCTGAGACTCTGCCCAAGAAATACAGTCACTTTGCCAGTGCCACTCTTCAGAACGGTTACATCCTGGGAATGATTGGGGCGGCGCTAACCGTTGGAATGCTTGGCGGTCTCCCATACCGATACGTGTTCCTCATTGGCGTGATCCCCGCCTTTGCCACGGTGTGGATTAGGAAAGCGGTGCCAGAGACCGAAGAATGGGAAGGGGAGCGCAAACACAAAGAGCTACCCAAAATCTCAGATCTGTTCAAAGGTGAGATTCGGACCACAACGATCTTCACAATGTGTCTGACCAGCATCTGCTTGGCCAGCGTTTGGGCACTTCTTTACTTCTCTAGCCAGATCATACGATCGCTACCTGAAGTGAAGCTGATGACCAAAGAAGAAACCGCATCCCTCATCCGAAATGTGACGGTGATCTACTGCATCTGGAACATCATTGGCTGTTATGCCTCAGCGGTGTTGGCCCATTTCATCGGCTATCGCAAGGCGTTTTCTCTTCTGATGCTCGGCAGCTTTTTGGCGTACTTCTTCGGCTTTCATGAGGTCCGAAGTCTGGCCGAAACACGCATGTGGCTGAACATCGCCTTCTTCTTCAGCTCGGGAATCTTTGCCCTATTCCCGCTCTACGTTCCACCTCTTTTCCCAACTTTGATCCGAACGACTGGAGCAGGATTTTCTTACAACATCGGGCGGCTCGTTGCGGGTGTGGCAACGTTCGCATTTGGCATGGCGACCAGCCAAGCGGTATCACCCGGAATGGCAGTTTGGTATGCGGGATTTCTCTATGTTCCAGGGGTATTTCTTGCATTTTTCATCCCGGTACCCAAGCATCATTCATCGACATAAATTCTCATCCAAAATATTCTGAAAATTCCCTCTTACACAAGTGAAAACTTCGGTTAATATAGCGATGAGAATCGTGCCCCAATTGGGCGCATTGGCACTTCAGATCCCCCGACCGTAAAGTGCTGGAAACCGACGAGGCGCGAGGCTGCGTTTCCGTTGGAGTCACTTGGTGAAATCGAAATTTCGCGTCTCGTATTGGATGCTTGGTCTGGCTACTGTCATCCCCATTTCTCTTGCTCTTGGACATGTCTGGGCCACCGATAAGACCGTTCATTTCAAGGGCGGCGGAGTGGATTTTGGCCAGCCTCCCCTGCGATTTGACCTGAACGGTACGGGGGCGAGTTCGGCCGGTTCGGTAAGCGACTGGAGGCCCGGGACTCAATATGTCAATCCGCCTTATCGAGAAGAAAAGGCGGATCCCTACATCGACTTCGACCCCAACTATCTCTACAAGAAAACGAATGCTTTGGAAGATGCAGGCAAGTTCCAAGCAGCCCTGGACAAATGGAAATGGACGAAGTCAAAAGGCCTTGGTTCTGGCTGTGTTTCGGATAGCCGAATTGAATTGCTGAAGAGCATTCTTGGGGCCAAGGATCGTAAAGGAGCGATAGCCCTCTTAGCGGCGACCCGAGAGCTCAATCCAGCCAAACAGTTCCCAAAGCCGGCTGAGGTGAGCGCCGAACTGCGCCCCACCATGTTATTGGAGCGGTGCATTGTAACCAAAATGACAGACCGTCAAAAGGGCAAAGAGTACGCTTCAATTGCCCACGCCTACCCACACTCCAAATTGGCTGCCAATGCCTTGGAAAAGGCGATTGAATCGTATCTGGCACAAGGGGCAAACGAGGTCTCAGCCGCCGACATCCAAGCCAGTCAACAACTCCTGAAAGAATTGGAAAGGACGAATCCAGGCTCGAGAACTCGCTTTACCGTGATGGGATGGCGAGGGCGAATCCAATATGTCCAGAAGCATTACGATCAGGCGATTCATACCTACCGCAAGCAGCAAGACTTGGCCCTAAGTCATTCGGAAACTCAAAGAGTTCTCAACTCGATCATCTTGTGCGAAAAGCGGAAAGGGAATCGTCCAGCTTCGGCCTCGACGCTTCTTGAAGCCTACGACAATGAAACGACTGGCTTTGGTCGAGGCATGTATTACCGGCTGACTCAAAATCAGATGAATTCGTTCAGCGGCAGAGATTCTCGGGTTTTTTGGAACCTGCTTCGTTCCAATCCCCACCTTCTTTCGGCCTACATGGATTTTCGCCAAGAGATGGATCATCCGACGAAGGATTTGCTTCACTTGGCATCCCGTAACCTTGGCAATGCGATGACGAGTTCCTATGGCCCGCATGTTCTCGTCCGACTCGCAGAGGTGGCTTACAACCTCGACCAAATAGCCCAGGCGAAAGAAAAGGCGCTCATAGTTCAAAAGTCGGCTAAGAAATCAGAAGATAAGGCCTTGGCTACCTACCTTCTGGCCTCAATCGCTAAGAAACAGGGGGATTGGGCTGGAGCCCAGAAGGGGTACGAGCAGATCGTGACGAACTATCCCCACGATTAC
>Ga0164297_10000641_pt1 | contig 41884 bp, 36 predicted proteins | sample GEODES058metaG_FD_113539 | JGI IMG/M metagenome (GOLD analysis project Ga0164297, IMG submission 113539) | Dystrophic lake water microbial communities from Trout Bog Lake, Wisconsin, USA - GEODES058 metaG | ecosystem: Environmental > Aquatic > Freshwater > Lake | place: USA: Trout Bog Lake... | reverse complement strand
TGTATTTGATCAATCTTTTTATGATTGCCTTTTTCAAGAGCGTCCTCTGCTCCTTGTTTTAAGTTTGCACCAGGGCTTTTGCTTTTGCCAATCTGAGCTACTTTTATAGCAGAGTCTTGACTTCTTTGACCACGAGGTGCGGCTTCTTTCATAGCTTTATCTTTGATAGCCTTTTTTATTGGCTCTTTCTTGTTGCCATCGCCGTCCATATCTAAGAAATCAGGTTTAGCTTTTTTACCTTCGTCCATTTTGCCATGAACTGAGCATTTTGATTTACCAGTAGACTCGCAAGTACATTTTGATTTGCCTTCAGCAACTGGAGCCATTACTGCACCTGGAGTTGGATCGCACTCATACATCTGTCCGTGGTTAAGATGTGGGTGACTATGGAAACATTCTCCCATTGCACCGTGCTTAATTGAACCACCGCACTCTTCGCATGCTTCTCTGTGATGCATAGCTAATTCAAGATTTCCTGACTTGTGGTGTTTTGCATATTCCATTGCATGATGGTGAGCTTTTTCACCAGCAGACATTGCGCCTTCCTTAACACCAACTTTTTTCTTTTCTGCCGGAGAAACTTTTGCACCAGATTTTAATTCAGCTTCAACTTCAGCTTTTTCTAACCATTCTGGTTTTTTACCTTTAGCTTCATTTACTTTTTTACCGTCTTTGTAAATGTGTTGCTTACCTGGGTTAGCTTTGCCCCATGCTTTAGATTCTTTTTCACTTGCTTTGTCAGCTGCCTTTTCGCCTGCTTTGTCAGCGGCTGATCTTGCTTTTACATTACTTGCTGGCTCGCCGTGCTCTTCATCAGAGTGACTAGTGTTTGTATGCTTGATACCGGTAGATGTTTTAGTTGCTACACCAGTACGTGTTTTAAAACTGTCACCAGATTTTTTCAAATCTGATTGGCCTTCTTTAACTTTTTCAACTTGTGCTTTTTTAAGTTCTTTAACTTTAGCTTTAGCTTCCATTAGCCAGTTCTTAATAGCAAGTTTTTTGCTCTCGCTCATTGGAACGCTATCAAGTTTATCGCCGTACTCGCCGATTTTCTTTTCATAAGCAAGATAGTGATAAACACTAGCGATGTTAGTAGCGGCAATGGTAATCTTACTTTGTACCCATGCTTCTAACTCTTCACCGTCTTCGATGTGTTCTTGTAAATTTGTGGCATAGTTAGCTAATTTGATTAGCTCTTGTTTGGCCATTGCACCTTCTTGATCGCCGTGACCTTCCGCACCTGGGTCTGCGCCCATATCTGCTGGTGCGTCTGCGCCCATTTCTTGATCCATTTCTGGTGATTGGTTGTCTAAATCTGCTGGCATGAGTATACTCCGTTGTCTTTATATATTTATCGTTTTAATGCTGGTCCGCCGAATAAGCTAGTGCCCTTTAAATCAGCACCATTTTTAGCTGTACCATCTTTGTTTTTAGGTTGTACTACTTTGGGTGGTTTTGGTGCATGTTTTCCACTGTGACCAGGGGTTCCAGTGTATGATTTATTACCACGTTTCTTACCAATTGCAATATGTGGGCTTACTACTGTACCGATATTAGCTGAGCTAGTAGCACCTACGGTAGCTGTTTCTTTTAAACGCTTGCCATCTTTATTGTATTTGCCCGACTCTTTTTTAGCAATCGCAATAGCGGCTTGTTTTGCTCCACCGCCTTCCGCTACACCTTGCTCACCATGTTTTTTAGCTTTGGCAATACGAGCATGCAAATGTTGTAATCCATGCTCCATACTACGTGCTTCACGTTCTTGAGATGTAAGATTTTGTTCACGATCTGCATATTGCCAACCATTACCGCCTAATGATTTATATTTTGCTAACATTTTAGCATATTCAGCTTCTAATTCTAGAAGATTAGCATGATCTTTTGCGGTAGCATCTTGGGCATGGTGATGTGCGGCTTGTCGTTCTGCATCACGTTTTTCTTGATCCTGGCGACGTAGTTCGTCGTGCTCTGGATCACCGTGTACACGTAAGTTTTTAAACTTAGGATTATTTTTTTGTAAATCTTTGAAAAATGACATCATGTCATTTTCATTAATTAAATCTGTCATTTTCATAATTATTTTCCTACAGGTTTTTCACCAGTCAAATAAGGTTTACTAAACCATAACTGAAACCATTCAGGAGTTCCAGGTTTAATATTATTTTCACGCATTAACTTGGCTTTTTCTGTCCCAGTAACACTTATGTTAATTCCATCTAGCTCGTACGGTTGTAGACCTTTGAATTCATTAACCCCGGCTAACTTCTTAAGACGTGCTAGTTCATCCATTATTTCAAACTCGCTCTTAACATCCAACTATGCTTTTTATGTGCATCTTGACGATCGGCTAAGAAATTACTTAATCCATGATCCCCAGCTTGCTCGGCCATGTCAAATGTAATTCGAAATATTTCTGCTAATTTATCGCTATCTGCTAATAATTCTTGAATCATTGCACTCCATTCGAGTATTTCTTCTTCGTCACTAACAGTACTTAACATACTAAATTTGTGTAAACTAGCTGGAGTATATATTTGTTTAGCACGTAGTTGTTCTGCAAACGTATCAATACTTTCATACACTTCTGTATAAATGCGTTCAAACAACAAATGTAACTGCATAAAAAGTGGACCTTCTACGTTCCAATGAAAGTTTTGTGCTTTAATAACAAAAGCATATTCACTAGCAAATGCAGTTTTAAGAGATAGTTGATACTTATCGTGTTCCATTATATACCGTATTTGTTTTTCTTAATTTTAGCTACAGTGCTCTTGGTATTAGTGTTGTCAGTTTCAATACTTTCGCGACCACTCATAACATTTAATTTAACACCCATTTCTTTAGCACTATGTTTGATCATTTCTTCTTCTGCGTCAGTAAGTGTAACGAAAGTCATTTCGTTAGCAAACGCACCTTCTTCTGCTGGAGGATTGTTAGGACTTCCGGCTAAATGAACACCTAGGCGATACATATTGTAATACCAACCTGGCCAGTCTGAAATAGTTGTTAAACCTGGAATAGCAGTTGAATGATGGTGATGTAACTGTCCACGACTACCTTTTCTCTGCGATCCTTGAGTCGAACTACCATCGTCACCGGGATTAGTATCGCCGCCAACACCGCCATCACTTTCGTTTAATCGACGTAAGAATTCTTTAGCTCGCATATTAAATCCCGTACTTGTTCTTTTTAGGTATAGCTACAACACTTTGTTTATTTGTGTCGTGTGTTTCTCTGCTACGCATATCACTTAGTTTTTTAATAGGGCCAGCCATTGTTTCTTTAGCGGCTTGTTTAATGATGTCATATTCTTCATCGGTGAATACTGATAATAATGGATCGCCTGCAATCGCACCAGCGGCAGGAGTAGTAAATGTATTCTTACCATCGGCCGCAGCCATAGCAATACCAAAGCGATACTGTTGATATGAACTACCATTAGACTTGTTCTGACTAATGCCAGGAAGGCTCATTCCACCTTTAATAGCTGAAATTACCGATTCGTCATCCATTCTTTTTAAATCAGCGCCAATATCTTCATTTATAAAATCTTTAGCTCTCATGTCTCTTATTACCTTATTAGCATATTTAACCGAATTAGAATCTTCGTTTGTCGGAACACAGTTAGGTACAGTTTTACCCGCCTTCTTTTTAGTGCCTACAGGATGGTAACCCTTCCAGCAAGGATTTGAGTTACGTAGACTTTTCTTTGTTTCAGCTACAGCTTTTTCTTTCTTAACACGTTTAACTTTTTCAGGATGTAATCCGCATGCTTCTGCAACAGTTTCAAAGTAGCTTTTTCCATGTACTTTTAAATTAGGATCTGTGCCCGATGCTTGATAAAATGCTTGTTCATCGCCTGCACGAGCCGCATTTCTTAATGCAGTTGCACTACTAACTCTTGGACTTTCTACGTGTATAATGTTAGCAAAATTAAAATAACCATGCTCGCTTTTTTTACCATTGTATTGTTGTAGTAATTTACCACTCCACGCCCAATCTTGAGAATCAGTTACATAAGCAACAGTTGCGCCATCGCCTACTTGTTGGTATATTTTTGAAGCAAGTGTAACAATACTCTTTTCGCCGATAATGTGTCCTCGAACACTTGGATCTATTGCTTCCATCCAGGCTGTTTTAATGTCAAATGATAACGGATCGTTTGGTCCGATAGTACTAGGATTTGTGCCAATGTACCAGTGTTGGCCAGCATGTTTAACTGCTTCCCATACTTTAGCATGTCCTTGATGTGCAGGATTGAATCGACCAAAGCAAAATGCCACGGTTGCTTTATGATGTGCGGTTTCGAATAGTTGTCTTAATCTCATGGTACCCAAGCCGGAATAGTATTGCCTGTTGGCGTTTCGATGTCATGACGAGGAACAAGTTTAATATGTTCACTACCTCGTTTGTCGTAATGTACCCAACCTTCGCTGTTGGTAACTTTAATTTCGCCAGGATCTGCGTCTAGTTGTGCAATAATCTGATTCTTAAGATTCATAATATCAGAAAATAAACTAAACATTGCAGTTAATCCGCCAGGGAATTGATTTACACGTTCTGCAATTTTTTGATATTGTCCAGGACTGACTACATTAGTGTTAGTCTGAATCCAGTTCATAAAATTATGAGTTACATTATGTAAGTTACCTTCCTTAGCCATAGTGTTTACATAACGATAGATTATATTCTTAAATCCAGCAACACCTGGTAATGGACTTAATAATCCATCAATCTCACCGGCATGCTTGCTAATTCGTTTTTCAACACCATTAATAGCAGATGTATCTATTTGTGGTTGTATTTGTGTATAGTATGGACCTAACACAATTACATCTTGCACGTTGTTATCAATGTAAGGTGTAAAATCTTCTACAGCTTTTTGTGCTTCATCAGGCGAACCAAACTCTGTAAACATACCATGCCCTACCATCATAGCATGCGCCTTAGATATTCGTTGACCTAATTCAGTATCCTGTGCGATATGATAAATAGTTTGGCTTTTTGGATTAGGATGCAAATTGTATACACCACGTGCATCAACCATAGGCTTCTTTAAAAATAATCCATCTGCATAGAAAAATAAACTTTTATTTTTGCCTGGCTTTTTAGTAGCTTTTTCTAATAACGGGTGTAGGAATGAAAACTCACTAGCAAACATTTCTCTTTGCTGTTGTTCTTCTGCTGATTTAGGACTTCCACTTCGATTTAAAATGAAGTTACGTATACCATGTTGGTTTGTAAATTCGCTGACATCACTAGTGCCACTGCCACCACGCAACCAACCATTATGGTTTGCTACTATAAATTGATGATTTGCAGTTTCAGGATTCCAGTACCATCCCCAATATACTTGAGGAGCACCATCCCATTTTAATCTCACACCTTTTGAATTGCCACCTATAGCTTTGATATGTTCCAATGCCTTGATAGCGCCTTGGCTACCATTCATAAATGTTAAATCTTCGGGGTGATTAAATGCTCTACCTACTTTCTTTTTAACAGGTTCAGCATCTTTATTTTCTCGTAAAAATAACTCTCTTAGTAACACAATTAATCCTTATACACATCATCTTTGATGTCTTTAAGTACGTCATCGTGTACTTGGTTACAAATACGTTCACACATTTTTTTGTCTAATGTATCTGGTAATTCTTTAATAGGAAATTTCCTAATGTATATTTTATAACTTTTTTCTACTACTGGTTTAAAAATATCAGAGTCAGTTGATTTTTTAGCTTTTATTCGGTCAATGCAATCAGCAATGGCTGGAAAAAAATGGCGGCGATATATATCATCGTCATTATGCATGAAATGTATTAAATCATCGGGTAAATCGTAATCGATTTCTCGTTTATCAGCAGTATGCTTGACAAACTTTAAATCATCGAAATATCTGCCTTCTAATAGCTCTTGTATGCGCATTTTTAACTCTTTTTAACAGCCGACAGGAAAACACTGCGGTTAGAGTATTTATCGCTTTTGCTTCTATCAAACCTGCGTTTAATTTTTAACTATCCGCTCTACTTTAGCTATGCTTCCGCCCAGATGCATTTTAGCTAGCAGTAAGTTATTTTCACCAGTGATATAAAAGTGTGTGCCGCCCCAACTGCGTGTTTTTTGTAAATCTCTAATGCAACTCTTAGTTAACTTGCATTTTTTATTAGTTTCAGCCCATGATATAAAAGAACTATTTTCATGATTAGTTTTTCCAAGAGTAATACGAAATTCATAGTTCATCTTGGGCATAACAATGGTATTTTCAGTAAGACTGCTGTTAGGAGCAGGCATTGAAACATATTTTACTTTAAGTTTATCTAGTTTAGATAGCGTATCTATGTCTTTTTTAGAGTTTGAATAAATCGAAATCCACGGACTTTCTACCCGTACATCTAAATCTTGCATACGACTAAGTGTATTTGCAAGATTTAGAGCATAATCTAAATCATCTTTTGATTTAATGTGTGCATTATACTTTAAAGAATTTTTATTTAAATTAATCTTTTTTAATTCTTCAAAAGTAGCAGACCAATCTTCACTTCGAAACATAGATGCACCGGCGCATACCAATACTATTTTGTACTGGTATAGCCCCCGGAATAAACTTCTAGTAGTTTTATACAACATGTTGTTCAGTATCTACCGATTCTGCAGAATCAACTGTTAGCAAAGGTAATTTAGGACCTTTAGGAGTTGGAATCAGCACCAATGCATCATCTGCAACAGTAATAGACAAAGTTCCACCGTTTTTCAAATCACCGAATAGCATCATTTTTGCTAGAGGACGTTTGATTTTTTTATCAATTACACGTTGTAATGGACGAGCACCCATTTTAGGATCGAATCCTTTGGCAATAAGCCAATTAGTACTTTCCTTATCTAGTTTGACCTTAATACCTTTATCTTTAACTTGAGCACGTAACTCGTCTATAAATTTAACAACGATTTTAGTCATTGTTTCTTTAGCTAGTTTATTGAATGTAATAATACCATCTAAGCGATTACGGAACTCAGGAGTGAAAAACTTCTTAAGATCCTTGTCACTGTAGTCTTTTTCTTGAGTACCAAATCCAATAGTGTTCTTTTCAGCATCTTGAGCACCAGCATTTGTAGTAAGAATAAGAATTAAGTTACGGCAATCTGCTTGTTTTCCATTTGAACCTGTAATAAAACCATTATCCATCATTTGTAGCAACACAGTTGATACATCTGGATGTGATTTTTCTACTTCGTCAAACAACAATACAGCATTAGGATTCTCTTGAATCTGTGTAATCAACAAACCTGCGTTTTCTTCAAAGCCAACATAACCTGGAGGGCTACCGATTAGCTTAGAGATGCTATGCTTCTCTTGATATTCACTCATATCAAAGCGTAACAACTTAACACCTAAGTGTTTAGCAAGTGATTTAGCAGTTTCAGTCTTACCAGTTCCAGTTGGACCCATGAAAACAAATGAACCAATAGGGTTGTTCTCGGATTTAAGTCCGGCTTGTGCAACAATAATCTTATCAACAATTTCTGTTAGAGCAAGATCTTGACCATAAACTTCAGCTACAAGGTTATCTTGTAGAGTAGCAAGGTTGCTAGATTCAGTTTCCATGATTTTTTCTTCAGGCATTTGAATCATTTTAGCAAGTTCGTATTGAATTTCACGTTCGCCAATAACACGGTCATCTGCTAGTTTAAGATTAAAACGACTACATGCCACATCGATCAAATCGATTGCTTTGTCTGGTAGTTTTTTGTCTGTTTGATACTTAACTGACAATTTAACAGCCGCTTGAATTGCATCGTTGCGAATCTTAACGTTGTGGAATGTTTCGTAGTACTTTTTAATACCTTGTAAAATACTAACAGACATTTCTTGTGTAGGCTCGTCAACAGTAATGCGTTGGAAACGACGCATCAACGCACGATCCTTTTCAAAGTGCTTGCGATATTCTTCCCAAGTAGTACTTGCCACAACTTTAATGTTGCCTTTGCTTAGAGCAGGTTTCATCATATTAGCGAGATCGTTAGCAGAGTTGCTAGCAGATCCTGCGCCAGAGATCATGTGTGCCTCGTCGATGAACAGCACAGTCTTACCTTTCTTTTGTAGAGCTTTAATAACATGCTTGAAGCGTTCTTCAAAGTCTCCGCGATATTTGCTACCAGCAAGCATAGCACTAATATCTAAACTGTATACTTTATAATCCTTAAGGAAATCAGGAACAGCACCGTTCACGATGTTATAAGCAAGTCCTTCTGCAATAGCAGTCTTACCTACACCTGGATCTCCTACTAAAATAACATTGTTTTTACTGCGACGACCTAATGCTAGTGCAATATTTTCTAGTTCGTCTATACGTCCAATAACAGGGTCTACTTTCTTTTTAGTAACCATGTCATTCAAGTTAGAAGTAAATGCGGCCAATGCACGTTCGCCTTGGCTATCTGCCGGGCCATCTTCTTCTGCCGCTTCAACATTGTTATTAACAAAGTCGTTAAACTTATCTTTATCAATGTCGGATTTCTGAATGTAATATTGTGCCCAACTGCGTTTTTCGCCCATCATGGCTACAAAAATATCAGTAGGCTCTATGCGTTGACGCCCATTAAACAAGGTTTGTGTAAACGCACGATTAAGTACACGTTCAACTGCTTGTGTCTTTTTAGGTTTAACTACAACATCTTGTATGGTAATTTCTCCACACTTATTCTGTAAGTAGTCGGTTAATTCTTTTTTCAATTCGTCTGCGTTAGCACCGAAACTTTTTAAAGTACCGGCAAACCCATCTTCCATCAGCATAGCAAACAATAAATGTTCTATTGTTAAGTATTCGTGATGCAATTTTTTAGCAGTATCAATTGCTTGCTCAAATATTGCTTGTAAATTATCACTTGGTTCTACCATTACGTTTCCTTTGTTTTTTAATTGCTAATGCTAACTTTAATGGACTAATCTTGTTTGTAAAACAAACTCCATTTAAATGATCCAATTCATGTTGGAAACATCTAGCGTCCATGCCCTTTAATTCTATTATACACTTATTTCCGCTTCTGTCAAAGTATTCGGCAGTAAGTGAACTATATCTTTTTACCTTAAGCCATAATTCTGGAAAACTTAAACAGCCTTCCTCACCTTCTACTAGCGGTTGGTTATTGTCGACAATTAATATCCTAGGATTAAACATACAAAAAGGAACCTGCCCATCTAGATGAATAGCAAAAACTCTTTTTGTAATACCTACTTGATTAGCGGCAAGCCCACGACCGTTTGAAGTGATCATAGTTTGAACCATGTCTATTTCAAATTCTTTAGCATCTGGATCTTTTTCAAAATCCCACGGATCTGCAATTTGTTTTAAGACAGGATCATTGTCTTTTACTAAGTTCAGCATCTAATTGTCGCAATCTTTCTATTATTACTGGATCAACAATGGTAGGAGTTTTAATTTTAACAACTGAAATAAACCTTCCTTTACGGCCAGAGTTTACATTTGGGAATCCGTTTCCATGACTAGCAAATTCAGTACCAGTTTCAACACCGCCTCGTATCTCTAAATCTAACGTAGTACCTGCTAAGGTTTTGATTTTCTTTTTACAACCTATCATAGCTTCAATAGGACTGATTTCTACATTAGTATATACATCGTCTCCTCGACGGTCGTATGCAGGATCTGGGATGACTAAAATTGTAACATTGAGATTTCCACGAGACGCACCTTGCACACTATCGTCACCTAATCCAGGATATCGTATAGTATCGCCATGTGTAACACCTGCTGGTACATTAATAACTACATTTTGATTTCGGCCACTAGGCAAATTGTAATTTGCTTCTAGTTGTTTACCGTTAAACGAATCGATAAAACTAATAGAACATTGGATATTTAAATCACGATTTCTTCGTTGAGCTTGAGGATGCATACGTCCAAATATGTCTCCGAATGGATGTCCTTGGCCAAAGCCTTGCCCAAACATATGGCCAAACGGGTCAAATCCGTCAGTGTGAAATCTAACTTGAGGACCATTGCCATACATACGTTGCTGATCGTATTCGGCTTTCTTTTGCGGATCGCTTAGGTTATCATAAGCGACTGATATATCTTTGAATTTGGCTTGATCTCCACCCTTGTCTGGATGATGTTTATTAGCCAAGCTTCGGTATGCTTTTTTAATTTCGTCTGGGCTAGCATTTTCGCTAACACCTAGTGTTTGGTAATAATCAATCATAGTCGTAAAAAAGCTCCATTAATATAGTAATTATACTATCTTTAATGAAGCCTGTCAAAGAATTGATTACTTTTTCTTTGCTGGAGTGTCCGGTTTAGTACCTGCCATTGTAGTTCCATCAAATTTCTTATGGTGTTTTACTTCTTTTTTGACAGGCGCTTTAACTGCCTTTTTTTCAGCAGCCATTACTGGACTTGCCAAAACACAACTTGCTACTAAAATTGCTAATATTTTTTTCATTTTGTTTTCCTTAGAGTTCTGGTTGGGGTGCTGCCGGAACCATCTTGTGCCCTTTAGAACTAATTGGCACAGCTGGCGCAGATGACATACTTGAACTAGCGTTGGTGTTATTTTCTGTAATGTTAATAACTGGCGCAGGCGCAGGTGTAAAACTTGGAGTGTTATTAAAGCTAGGAGTACTTCCAAAGCTAGGAGTACTTCCAAAGCTAGGAGTACTTCCATAACTTGATCCGCCGAAACTTGGTGCAGGAGGTCTGTTACCTACATTAATATTTGCTTGTGATCCGGGAGGAATATAAGTTGTTCCTGCGTTTGGACCAAAGTTACCAATGCCGCCACTTTCAGCACCATTTAATTTTTCTTGTGTACGACCGTAAGCCGCAATACCTAATACTGCACCCATTGCCAAGTGAAATAATCCAGCGCCTTGCAATGTTAAAGGTTGCCACTGAGTATTAACGCCACCGTGGAAATATGCTTGTAACATACTCCAAAGTACAGGGGCCACCATAAAGTCAAACATACAAATACTCATGTACATCCAACCCATCATTGGACGCCACTTACTGTTCATCCAGTCTTCTTTTTTTTGTTCGCTCTTGCTTACATGTTCTGACATTTCCGCTCCTTTGTCAATTATGTATGTATTTATTTGATACTATTGAATATCTTCTGTTGGGCGTTGTACCATTCTATCCAGTCGTCTACAGTACCTTTACACACATAATACTGTCCGTAATTAGTAGTAATTACATTCAGTGCATCGCTTAGTTTAGTGGTGTTAGGATCAACTTCTGCTAAGTCTGGGCATGGTGTTTTTAAACTTGCAGGTGCTTCGGGAAACGTTTCAGTAACATGAGTCATGTTATTAGATGCACATGCAGAAAGAATCACTGACAAAAATATAACTAGTTTCTTCATTTTGATTCTCCGGTAACTGTAACAGCCCCAGTTTTAAAAGGATTCTTAGCTGAACTGTTTAAAATACCAATTGCTTCAGGATCCATTTTACAATCTGCATCTATTTCCTTTTCAACTTCTTTAATACGCTCTTTGTAAACTATTTGTACATCGTGTACTATTTTAGCTTGATTAGCTGATTTTTTATCAAGTGCGGCATTTGCATCTGTACTAGCTTGTTTTGCCACTGCAAGTTGTTGTTTTAATTCTTCTGCTTGTTCTTTATAAATTGCAGTTACACCACTACCGCCAAATAAGAAGATACCTGCAAATGTAATTAATAAACCAACAGGTTTGATAAAAAACGTATAAGGTTTAAATGTGGGAATGTGACTTAGTATTCCTGCAAAGAAATACATAGCAAGCCCGGAACCTGCTACAGCCGGCCATATCCAGTTAGGTAAATCACCGACTAGCTGTTCAAATATCCAAGTAAGCATTATCCGCCCAATATTTGTAATGCGTTTCGATAGTGTTGAGTACGTTCTTCTAAGCCTAGTGTACCACCATTAATTTTTTTAGTCATAGCTAAAATGTCTTGCGCATCTGCTAGTTCGTTAAGATTGTTATTTTCCCAAAACCAGCAAGCACTTTGTATAGCACCTTCGAAAGTTCCTAAAAATTCCGGAACATCATCTAATGGAGTGTCTATACTTTCGGCAAAACGATTATAATTATCTTTTCCGGTAATTTGAATTAATCCGCGACCACAAAACTTCCATCCATCTCCAGATGCTTCTGGACCATTGCCCATACGTCCTGCATACGCTCTGTTAGCAATACGCTCTGGATTGTGAGCATATTGGTTAGCTACTTCCATATTAGGAAAATGACTTGGCCAAATTTTAACTAATGTTTCTGGACGATAGTTTAAATTTTCTACTAGTGCTTTGTATCCTGCACTTTCTACCATGGTTTGTCCTAAAAATGCCGCAACACGTGGAACGGTATTAATATCGTAATCAGGCAAAATTTTGCACAATGCTTCATACCAGTGTTGACTGTATGGATTGTTTTGTAAAATTGCTGTTAGTTTGTCTTGTGTAAAGTCGAAATTGAATGAGTCTGCCATTAGGATTTCCTTTTTAGTACAACGGCCCAGTCATTATTTTCAAATATAAACATATCGCTAATTTTATTAATATTATAATTACCGATAACTTTTGTTAAAAACATAACTTCAGCCATGTCTTTACTTTCTAATATGATTGGACCTTTGATTGTGTCGTATACATCTTTCTTATTACCACTATTTATAATGTCAAATGTTACAGTTCCACTATAAATTCTGCTAAATGAAATAGATTCATCTAACAATTCAATACTGTCTGCATAGCTACGTTTAAAAAATTCAGAAAAATTATTTAAATTATTTTCTGAAGTTGCAATTTTATACGCATTTTTATCAGCTGGTACTGTAGCAGATAAATTTTCTAAAGTAGCTTCTTCGCTTTTAAAATTTTTAAAATAACGGAAACGTAAAGAATCTAATCCTGTTACTTTTTTAACGCCTTCTACTATTTCAAATATTTGTTCTGCAAGGTGTCTGCCACGTTCTATTTCAACGTATACACGATACTTGCCATCATCTAATTCGCCTTCGGTACAATCTGCATCTAGTACAAAATTGTAACCCATCTCGATAAAATTTTCTAAATCTTTCGCAGGATCCTCAGAGTCAACAGTAAAACTTAATACACAAACGTCTTCGTCATCGCCTACTTTACTTTTAAAATTATCAATTTCAAAAACTTTTTTAACTAGGTCGCGGAGGTCGTCGGGTCGTAGACTTTCTGCTATTTTCATACTGGTGCTCCTTCACCGCCGCCTGTTCCTGCTGCCGGTGCTCCTGGTGCTCCAGGAGCTGGTGCCGCCGCTGGTGCCGGTGCTCCTGGTGGAGGTGTTCCGCCGCTTGGTGCGCTTGCAGGTTCTTTATTTTCGTTCTTTAATTTATCCATGTAACCTTTATATACATCGAATGCCACTTTCTTAGGCATAGTAATTTCTACGATCCATATAGGTTTGCGATCTAGTTTACCCTTTTTGCTATTAGGGCGAATATCTTCTTTAGTACGAATCTTGCGTGGTTCTAACAAATGGCTTTTTTGATAAGTTACTTTACAGCCTAATTCTGTTAAACGCTTTGCGGCAACTGGGTTAGGCATTTTATTATTTTCCCACATAAACCCAGCTGTAATCCAATGACGATCAACTTTAGGACCGTATGCTAGCTCACCATCTTCCCAGTTTTCGTAGACATACATGTCCATCTCTTCAAAAACTCGTTCAAAATCCTTCAAAACAGCAAGGCTACTGTTGTTTTCATATAGATCTTCAATGTTGCGTATAACGTCTAATATATCGTGGTGCATAGCGGTTCCTCTATAGTTTATTTAGCTGGTTTGAAATCATAACATAACACTTTATTATTTTGCGTATTCGTTAAATAATAGTGTAGGACCTCTGTAGTTATCAAAGGCGGTCACTACAAGTCCTACTTTAACAGTAAAGTAGGAGCAACTTTAATGAGTAAACAACGAGTGAAAAAGCGTTTTACATCAGAAGTTAACATAATTGATTTCCAGCCGTATCTTCCGGCGAAAAAGCAACGTGTGAGCATTAATGCACGTAATGCCAATCAAAAACTCTATCTCAGCAAATTGTATTCAGAGTCCACTAGCATAGTACTTGCTATTGGTCCTGCCGGCACGGGTAAAACCATGTTGGCTGTACAGTTCGGGGTTAAGTTATTTCAGGAAGGCAAGGTTGATAAGATAATTGTGACAAGACCCGCCGTGTCCGTAGATGAGGATTTAGGATTTTTACCAGGTGACTTAAATGAAAAGATGGCACCTTGGACAAGACCTATATTTGATGTCTTGGGCGAATACTATCAAACTAAGGAAATAGCAAAAATGCTAGAGGAAGGTGTTATCGAGATAAGCCCACTTGCGTATATGCGTGGACGCACATTTAAGAACGCATACATAGTTGCAGATGAAATGCAAAATGCCACAGTAAATCAAATGAAAATGCTACTAACCCGTCTAGGAGAGGGAAGTAAAATGGTAGTAACAGGAGATTTGGCACAAGCAGACCGATTGAGCGATAATGGTCTGATTGATTTTTGCAACCTACTCAACAAACAAGAATATTTAGAGCATATTGATATAATTCAATTTGATGCTCAAGACATCGAACGCCATAATGCCGTGAAGGAGGTGTTAGCGGTTTATGGAGAATAAAGTAGAAATACTTTAGATTGTCAGTGAAAGGGCTCTAGGGAGCCCTTTCTAATTACTAGCAATTCATTTTCGTATTTAGATACCCAACTCTTTACGAATCTTAGTAGCACTAATATCGGTTACTGTTTCATCAAATGTTTCTTCGCCGGATGTGTATCCAACACCACGTCCCCATCCAATATGTACAATGTTAGGAACAACTTGTATTTCATACTGTCCTTGATATAACGGGTCTAAGTCACGTTTGATAAACGATTTGACTTTTTCTACTTCAAATGGATTACTACCTTGCCATCCTTGTACATCACGTACTTGAATAACAACTTGTCCTGTGCGTTCAAGCAGACGTTCAAATAATGCGCGATGACCATCGTGCCACGGTTGCCAACGTCCTAGCATCTGTACAGTTTCCTTCTTCCAATCAAATACAGGACGTCTACGATTATACAAAATATGTTCAGCAATAAAGTCTGCCCATTTTTCTGCCGCTTGTTCTGTAATGCGAAAGTCGTATATCTCAGGTTCTTGGAACATGGCATTAGTATCTGCGTAACGTCCTTCCCTAATAGTATCTACCCAGATAGTCCAATCTGCTTTGAAGTTGTTACGCATCTCAACTAAAGGTGCAACAAAGTCAGCAATAGCATAATCACCATCAAGTTTGTCAGCAAGCTCACGCATACGATTACTTTGTCTAATTCTGCCCGCTTCACTAAAATCCCAATCATTGTATTCCGATCTAACTCTATCAGCATTAAGCCAAACAGTCTTTTTATCGTGTGCATCTAAACAAGATCGCAATCGCTCTGCTAGTGTGGTTTTACCAGCACCTGGCAATCCCATAATTAATATTCGTTGTGTCATTTATATCTCTCTGTAACAGCATTTATAATTAATGGATAATTAGATGGGTAAGGAGTTTTTACCGCTAGTACCTGAGGGTGTAATAATGGAGAGAATGTTTCGTACACCATGGTTGCATCTGTTTGAAGATTGTTGACAATATTATTATCATACTTTACCATGTTTATACAATAGTCGATTTTTTCTAAATCAATATCAATAGGGCGATTATAATTATCGCCTTCCGATTGTTTATCGGAATAAAACCACATATTTCGACAATATGCAACATAATGACTGGCTATTTGAAATATTATGCTATTTCTTTTTAATTTAATAGTGAAACATTCTGGAGAAAATACCTTTTCCATATACCAATCAGGCATACTTGCTATGCTACTACCTAGAATTTTTAAAATATAACGATTAGTTGTTTTAGAGAATTCTAAAAACTCTGCCAATTGATCAGGAGTGTAGTTAGGCTCGTTAAAAAATCTTACCTCTAATGTTTTTTCTAAATGATGCCCAAGTGCCCCACTACCACATCTTGGAGGGCTTATTATAATAATTGGTAATTTTGTAAACTCTGGAATTTGAAACATCTTAGAGATAACTTAATCGAATTAAAGTAGCCGCAAGATTAATTTCTGGATCAATTACTAGTGTATGATCTACTAAACCTTGTTTAATAATCAAGATTGCTTTGTCTTGTACAGACTCTTCACCGAAAATTTCTATGTTATCGTACAACCAACGATAAACTTCTTCCATTTCTTCTGGACGAGCCTGACTGCATACTAGTTTACGTGCTTCGGCAATCTTTCCTGCCTTGAATAATGCAACCATTTCTAGTTTATAATCTTGTTCACCAGTATCACCTTTCTCTGGACTGTGCAAATTACCATCTAAACTGTTCATTTGAACGGTGTTAATACACTTACGCAAGTCTGGATACGTTGCTTTGACAAATGTGTCCAGTGTATCCAAGTCGAATTCGACATTTTCTTCTACTAAGATAGTAGCAACACGAGCAGTAAACTCTGTAATGTCCACTCTTTCGATATGGAATCCCTGACATCTGCTATGTAAAGCAGGAATAATACGGTTAGGATAGTTGCAAGTAAGAATAAAACGTGCAGTGGTGTGATATTCTTCCATAACTCCACGCAAGGCCGCCTGAGCATTTGGGGACAAATAGTCCGCCTCGTCTAATAGTACTACTTTAAAATCTCCGAATGGAATCATCCGGACAAAGTTTACAATTTTATCTCTAACATCTTCTACGCTATTTGTTCTACTAGCGTTAATTTCTAAAATATCTAAATCGTTTAAGTCTAGTTCGTGAAACAAAATTTTAGCAAGGGTAGTTTTACCGATACCAGCATTTCCACTAAACAATAAATGCGGAATTGATTTTTGTTTGATCCATGCTTGGACTTGTTCTTTTTGATGCGCATCTCTGAATACATATCCATCGATAGTATTAGGACGATATTTTTCTACCCATAGTTCTCTCATACTAATTCCTCTAAAATTCCTAAACACTCAGCTAGACCTAAAAAGCCCGCTGATACTTTAAGCCATGCTCCCATCAAAACAGGATCTGAGCCTGCTAGGAATAGTGTTACAAATGCGGTTAATCGCAGGAAACTTTTTGCCAGGCTTACATAAAAATGACCTTGACTTGTGTCTTTAGGTTGAATTTCCATACTTTTCTCCTTTAATACATTATACAGGTGAAAACAGGGCTAGTCAATAGCCCTGTTGCTCGATGTAATAGTTTATTGTTCGAAACTTGGTCTAGCAAATGTACTAGGATCGAATGTTGCGTGTGACACTTTAGAATGAGATCCGTGTGTATTCAACATGTTTTCTTCTGGCTTTTCGTCAGTGACTATTAAAATTGCGTTCGGATCACCACGGCGAATAACAATATCATTGCCATCGTCATCTAACACAGTAAATCCGCGACTCCAACGGCCATGCTCTAGTAAAATCCATTCGCCTGCTTTTACGTCTTTTTGTTCAGGCCCAACTGCATGCACTTTACCCCAACGGTGTCTAACACCTTCGGACTTACCGTCATCACTGAGAATAACAATACCACTTTTGGTTTTTACTTCATCAAAGTTCATATCAGTAACAATAATATTATTACGGATCGGCTTTAATTTGCTTAATAATACTTTCCTACTCATTAATTGCCATCCGGTGAACTAATTTGATCAGGAATTCCTGTACTACTAGCTTGTAGTTGCTCTTTTTTGATAATTTTGCCGCCTGGGCCAATTTTGTCCCCACGAGCGTTTACCTTAGCATTTCCTACTGCAAGTGTTAATTCGTTTTTGGCAATTAACTTGTTCAAGTCAACTTCTTTGCCTCTAGCACTTTTATACACTTTACGTTGTTGTTCTTTCATTGCCATATTAATCTCCTTAAGATTATAATATTACTTATCTCAGGAATTCCTGCCAGTCTAAATTATATTTGACAGAATCTATTTGATGTACACCTAGCAAATATAACACAAAACTAGCTACACTAGAACCCCTTCCTACACCCCATACTATGCCATTTTCGTTGCAAGTATCCACAAAATGTTTAGTCCATTGTAGTAGTGGAATCATATGACGTTCTTGGTAAGCAGTCATTTCAGCATTAACCCGGGCAATTTGCTCTGGAGTTGTACATCGATTTAAACACCATTCTTTTACATCGAAATCTCGATATTCTTCTGGCATAAACCAGTCACTTTGTAGAGCTTGATCAAAGTCTGCTATGTCAATAGATTCTATTTGTTCATTAAACCGATGAAACGAAAAGCCAGCAGTTTCCTGCAACTGTTCAATGTCTTCAGTATAATCTACTGTAAGATCTTTGAGGTTGGTTAACTTTCCTTGATATAGGAATTTGAATATATCGACGGAATTAAAAATAGGATTACCGAATTTATCTAGGCGCATAGCCTATATTTTAGTTGACTTTAATTAAATTGTCAAGTGTTTTATCTCGATTGGACATCAATTTATCCAATTGTAGTTTTCTACGTTTGCCAATTTCTTGTTTATAATCTTCTAATAAACTAGCAATTTGAGTTTTAACTGCTGTATTAGTAGTCATAAAATACTTTTTAGTCAAATCAGTAATTTTAGATTCTATTTCGGAATCTTTAAGATTTGAAAAATCTCCAGCTAATGGATGCATTAATAAGTACCTGACAATTTAATAAACACAGTTGCCCCACCGTCAACAGACCATGCATCGATAACTTGATATAAACCAATGGTGCCTAATGTAACAGTATTTGCACTACTGGTTATACTAGCTGTTCCGGTAGTATTTGTTACAGTTGTTGCAGGGCCACCTAAAATATTAGCCTGACCAACAACTACAGTTGTTCCGCTGATAACAGCAAGTACATAATATACTCCAGTAGTTAAACTACCAAGTGTGCTAGTGAAAGACAATGGAGTATTAACAACCATGTTAACTGTTGATCCAACAGTTACTAAATTGCCAGTTCCGGAAATAGCAACACCAGAAACTGTTAAACTGTTGTTGAGTGTATAACTTGATCCAGACATGACAGTTGTTGTAGCAACAGTTTGACTAGCACTAACAGTATAAGTACCAATACCGCCCATGCCTGTTCCTAATGCACTGATATATGTTCCAGCGGTTACGCCAGTACCGGTAATTGCCATTCCAACACTAATTGCACCAGCTGATACAGTATTAACAGTTAGTGTAGTTCCAGTAATCGTTCCTGAAAATGATGCATTGTTTACAGCGGTAATATAAGTTCCAGAAGTGACACCTGTTCCTGATAAAGTCATTCCAACTGTAGGACTTGTGATGCCGCCAGAATATGTAGTACCTGTGCTAATCACAGTTAAAGTTGTACCGGTGATGAACGAAGTAGTAGCTGTAGTAAATCCAGTTATTGCAGTTGCAGTTGCAGTGGTACTAAATGCTTGCCCTAACCATCCTGTGGCTGTTCTAATAGTGCCTGCGTTGGAACTACTTAAAGTTACCGTACGAGTAGAAACTTGATCTCCGATTAACATAACTCGAACAAGTCCATATTGTCCAGCAGTTGGCCAATTGGTAAATGTCAGTGTAGCATTTCCTGATAATGTAAATTTTTGTATAGGACCATTTGTTAAATCAATGTTTGCTGAAACTGGAATTGTTCCACCATTGAAAAATACGCCGTAAAATTCATTAAACAATCCGTTGGCAATTGTGCTTCCTAGCAAATTGTTTACAGTTGGAGTAGCAGTAAACGTATTTGAATCAGTCAAATTAAGTGTAGCAGTAGTTACAGCTTTAGTTTGTAAATCTGTAATCTCTGATTGCGCAGAAGCTAACGCGGCAGCAATAGCGGTAAAATTATCGCGAAATCCTTGACTATCATTGTCTTGGCCCGCTACTGGGTAAGTTGTGCTAATTGCTGAGTAATTTATTTGACTTGTCATACAGTTATCCTATCGTTTCTGAATACTAGATATTTATCGCCTAGATAACCGGTAACTGCGTCTATTATGAAACGGTCAACTGTGTAATCTATAGCATTGAATTCGAACCCACTAAATTCGATATTTGTTAAAATTTTGGAAGAAGTTCCTGGCTTACAAAAACATAGCGGAACACTTAGCACGTACCCTAATTGTGCTTTACTACCCGATGGAATACTTCGCATCCATAACGGCAAGTAATTACTCTCGGATTCACCTACAACACTCAATCTTTCCTGCCATAACGTGATACTATTGGGAAAGAACGTATCAGGGTCTGGGTTACTTACTTCGTAACCTGTGCTGTCCACAGTGACCATAGGCAAGTCTCTCAAACTTTGTGGAGCATTTGCATTAAGATCTGCGGAATTTTGTTGGAAAAAATTAATACTGTTGTCTACTGTTATGTTGTCTGAATCAAATCCATCGCTAGTAACTTTAAGAGGTAAATGTTTTCCGTCAGGCTCCATAGGATCAACCATTTGTACATATACCACTTCGTATACAACATTACCTGTGTTAGGATCTATTGCTTGTGCTGTTTTAACACTGTCAAATTGGAATCGTTTTTGTTTAACATTAAGACCTATTGCACCTATATAGGCAGCCGCATCTTGTGTTTGAATTCCAGCATACACTAACATTGATAAATCAGATTGAACACCAAAGTTTGAATCATTAGGACGATAAATGCTACTAGGAGTGAATATTGTATCATCGGTAATAAATGCTTTAAATGCATTTCTTTGTGCAGATTTCAAATAAGGTTTTGTGATTATATTGCTATAAGCTACGTTATTTGGTGTGCTTACTGTGATTGTAAAATCTCGAGTAATGGCGCTGTAATTGAATTGATCTCTTGCTTTGATAGACGCAACAAACACACGGTCTATAAGAGTACTATTGCCATCAAAGGTCATAGCCCCCATATCAAATGTTGTGAGACCTAATTCACCGGTAGCAGTATTTTTATATTGGTTTGTTGTGCCAATAATTTCACCATCGAGATTTAATGACAACCCGGGCGGCAAACTTCCACCGACTAATTCATAAATTACTACCGCGTTCGGTACAGTTGTAGTTGCACTTACCGCTAAGGTACATACATAGTTTGCTGGTATAATTCCTAAATTAGCAGGACTATTGCTGTTCCAAGTGATAACACTATCTACATCTCCGATAACAGAAAGGGTAAATGTTTTACTAGCATACAAATATTCATCAATGGTGTCACCTAATCTAGTGGCTGTCACAGTAAATTTATAATTTTCTGTTACGGCTGGCTGATAAGGTAATCTTCCATATACAGAACCTGATTCGATATCAAATTTAGCACCTACTGGTAATTCGCTAAGTGATCCGATATAAAATGGAATGCCGTTAGGAATATCTAATTCTAAATTAGTGTATAATGTAATTCTGTATTGACCATTTACTAATGTTGTAACAGATTCGATTTCATAAACTGTGCCCGACGCACCATCTAAGTAGTTGTCAAATGTTAAGTATTGACCCGATGTTATAGTTCCTTTAACATTTCCAACAGTTAATGAGTTTCCACCTTTTGTGTTATCTGGATAATCTACACGATAGCTAACCGCATACACTTCGGCATTAGTTGTTTCTAATCTGAAAATAACTGCGGTAGTATCATACAACGCAAGTGGGATAGTTAGATAGTTATTGGCTCTAAACAAACCTAAATTACTGTTACTGATCCAAACCGGAGCTCTTAAGTAAGTAGCATCACTGGTAAAATCATCTGCTACTCCGTTAAATGCAGTATTATCTGCACGGAATTGATCATTGCCTACAACAAATATTTTAAAAATACGTTGTGCATAACTAACACCGTCAGTTAGTGTAACTCTAAATTGATAGTTTGCATTTAATGATGTTGGAGGTGCCGCTGATAAATTGTAATCATAAAACACGTCGTCGTATTTGTAACTATCAAAACCATCTGTTGGTTTATTTGCAAAATCGTATGCTACTGCATCAAAATAACTGTTGTCGTAAGTTCCATCGCCGTCTTCTGGTGTAATTTTTAAAGTTGGTTCAATGAATCCAGAAATAACACCTGATGGACTTAATGTTAACCCAGCGGGTAATGCACCATCGTTACTGGCAATAAAATATGTAAGTGTTTGTCCTACTGCTGTATCTAAATCAAATGCTTCTATTTGATAATTTACATATGAACTGTCTAATACATAAAATTGTTGAGAGGGTCCGATAGGTAAATCGCCGGGTGCAGTAACAAATTCAGGCTGATTGTTTCCAGTAATAGTCAAAAAGAAACTACGATCTGAAATTTGAACTCCGTCGGTAGCACGTATACAAAAACTATGAGTTGTATTATTAGCTACAATATATGGATTTCCAGCGATACTGGTCCCGTTAATACGCACACCACCGGGCAACGATCCTGAAATAACACTAAATGTTATTCCAGTAGTGTTATGTACCGGTAGCGCAACAGTGAGTGTTAGCTCTTCGGGAAATGTCCCTAGACTTATACCAGAACTTACAGTCCAGACATTTAAAGCCATCAATCATGCTCCATTAAGATTAATTTCTATACCAAGTAGAAGTACTTGCACGATATACATATTGATAAACAGTTCCCGATGTTACATTTGTACTACCATTAAATGAAGGTATAACAGTTGGCCCTGCGGTCATATTAAGTGTTGATACTGTGTTAGATGCAATAGTAAAACTGCATAGTTGTTGATCAACTGGGCTTGGCGGCATTGTTATGGTTACAGTCAATCCTGTAGCACTTACTACTAGTACATTGTAACTTGTTGTAGTACTTAAGGCATAAGTTGCTGTACTAGACACTGCAATGAAATTAACATTTCGAAGTGTTAACCCACTTGTTTGAACATTAGATAACACAGCCGTACTGCCGGAAGCACCAATGTTAATTGTTCCAGTAACACCTGCAAACACGTTAGCAGTTCCAGTTGTAACGTTTGTAGTTAAAGTAGCAGTACCAGTAGTTCCATTTCCTAAAATACTAACAATGCTATTAGCAGTGTTTACGCCAAAATACGCTGTTTGTGAATGATCTAGTTTTAATGCTTGTGTTAATGTGCCACTATTATTAGCAGTAAGGAAGCTAATAGCGCCTGGAACAATATTAGTACTTACAGACCCATCGGCAATCACTTGTATCTGAGCGGCATACGAAGTCGAAGTACCATCGTAACCCTTACCAGAAATTTGAGCTAGCACATCATTTTGTAATACAGGGGTATAACTTAAAAAAGTTCCTCTGTATTTTCTCATAGTTATGGCCGCACCGTTGGTATCACTATTGTAATTTGATATAATTAAAGGTGCAAGTGTCGAAGAAGAAATATTACTTTGACGTATAATTAATGATCCGCTACCTATGTCTGTAGTAGATGACGGGCCTATAGTAACTGAACTTGCTGGAGAATTTAAACCAGACAATGTTAATCTAGGCATTGCCGCGCCGGTTGCCGCATCATTTGTGTAAAATTTTATTTCAGCAGGTACAATAGAACTAGTAACAGTTCCAACAGTGTTTACTATTAGTTGTGCAACGTTTTCAAATGATGTTCCGTTATATGCTTGAAAATTAAGATATTGAACAGTATCGCCTGATAGTAGTGCACTAGGAGTAATGTTTGTTCCTCTAGCTTTTCTAAATGCTAGGCTATTACCAAGTGCATTATTAGCATACGTACTAAATGTAAGACTTTGAGCTCCAGAATAATTGCTAATTGAACTATAATTACCATTGGTAATATTTAAATTGTTTCCGCCTTCGGTCCATTGAATACTGCTACTAGGACTTAGTGTAGTGCCGTTTGATGCGTAATAAGCTAGACTATTTGTAGTTCCTGCCTGTATATTACTAACTGTAGACATAGTAATTGCATGAGTGGTAGAATTGTAAGAAACAGTTAATCCATTCAATGTACCAGACGCAATCATTTGTCCAACGCTGTCATTGGCTAGTGTGTTTGTGAAATATAAATTATGAGAACCGCCAGGAATTAGATCGCTATTTAAACTAACGGCCCCAGTTAGTCCATTTACACTACTAACATGGCTTACTAAATTTCCTCCGGCTGTAATACCGTCTCCTACATATAACAACTGGGTGTCGGTTGTATATAATGGTTCGCCTACGGCAGGAGTAATTGTAAGCCTGTCAGTGTTTGTTCCTCGTCTAAATTGTAATGCCATTATTATTCTCCTACCTTAAAAGGTTCCTAAATCAAAATTGTTTATTATCGGAGCAAGGAATGTACCTTGATCTCCAAGTCCTGTGCTTAGTAATGTTTGAACTTGTGTGTTCAATGTTCGTATATCAAGTCCCCAAATGGTGGTCTGGATATTACCATTATATACATAGTAATTGCCAAGGTTTAAATTGCCACCTAATTGGGGCACAAGGTCACTTTGAACTTTTGTAACTGATTCTAAATTAACAGTATTACTAGTGCTTGAAATTGTAACAGTATTTCCTGTGCTAGTTAAAGTTTTAAAATTCATAATTCCAGCAGTATCTGCTGAAAATATACCAGTCCCTGATCCGATATTTTGTCCGTTCAACCCAGAAAGTTGCGAGTACAAATCATTAAAGTTGCTGTTAACTTTGGTAAACGCCGTGCGTAAATCGTCGCCTGTACCATCGTTTGCGTAAGATCCTAGGTTAATTGTTAGCTGGGCCATGTTTATTCTCTTTAGTATATTTACCGATTATGTTAATCTTACAAAAACCTGTCCGCTAGTCTGATAATACGGCGAGCCTACGGATACGCTGTGAGTTGCCGCGGCCGCGTCATTTGCATAAGGCCCAGGTATATAAGAACTTAACGTCGATGACAACTGGGTAGTTGTAACATAAGGGGTTAGCGAACTAGCAAGACCACTTGCTGTTACACAATTACCGAGTTGAGTATATAAATCAGTAAAGTTTGCATTTACTTTACTGAATGCAGTACGTATCGGATCCCCAGTTGCATCGTTTGCGCTTGCGCCTATGTTGATTGTTTGTTGTGTCATTATACTCTCCCTACAGCTACTTGGATGACTCCAGCTTCGCCGTAGTCTTTGTCTTCTAATGCTTTACCAATTACAGCACCTAATGTTGGATTCAATGCTCTTACAGCATATCCAGGAGTTGCACTTGTTGTCAGCATATCGCCTTTCTTAACACGACCTACTACTTTAACAGGTACTCGTCCTGCAAGTGCTATACAAACTTTAATACCAGTTTGTTCTGCATTCATTACATACGCTGGATTAGTTGTTACTACACCAGCTGAACGTGTATCATTAATAATAGTTGTTGTTGTAACTTCTTTGTCTCCTCCAAATACTAACACAGTTCCTGCTTCGTATTCTTGGTCACCTTCATAATACTCTGCCAAGTCAGCGTATGTAGCTTGTAATTGGCTGTTAGTTGCAATGGTCCATGTACCGATAATGCTACCAGCTGTGCTAGACGATCCTGTTGACAATGTAGTTGCTAACAATGTACCGTTAGTTGTATCTAATGTTGCCGCAGTGTTTAATGAAATAGTTCCATCAAATGTACTGCCACTGGCCATTTGCCACTTACCAGTTAATATACCTACGGTAGAATTAGAACCAGTAGTAATATTATTAGTTTGTAGTGTACCTGAACTAAAGTTAAAAGAACTTAAACTACCTAACGACCATTGACCAGTCATTTGACCAGCAGTGGAAACGTTTGCTCCAGTTTCGATAGTTGTAGTAAACAATGTTCCAGGAACAACTACACTACCACTTAATGTTGTTGTAGCACTACCACTATTATCAGCTGATGTCAGGAAAGCAAATTGTCCCGGAGTCCAGAATGACAATGTGCTTCCTGATACACTAATTGCTTTAGCACCGCCTGATGTACCAATGTTTAATTGTTGAGCAGTAACAGATCCATCACTACCTGTTTTAACCAAACTACTTGCAGTACTGTTAGTAGTTACTCCAATAACACCGTATGTATTGCTTGATGTGCTAGTTCCATTATACAATACCAACATAGCTTGTGAGCTAGCATTTGAAGTAACAGTGTTAGGTGTGCTGAAAGACGAATTTTTAATACCATCACCGTTTGTAACCACAGCGCCTGCACTTACTTGTAATGGACTTGCGGCACCTGTACCGAAGTTACCTAATACATAACCAGTGCCTATTTGTTGCAATTTAGTTAACAACACACCTGTACTTGCACTGGTTGAGGTTTGTAAATCCACCCAACCGTTTGTTAGAGTAAACGCATTGCTGTTAAATGTTGCAACACCTAAACTACTTTGTGTGAATGACACAGGAGCAGTTGATAATGCCGCATTGGCTGCCTGCAATGATAATTTGCTTTGTTGTATAGCCGCACTAGAACTAACCATACTGTCTACAATCACGCTACTTTGAATAGTAGCTTTTAAGTAGCCAGGTGTTCCGTGTGTATATGTAATTGAAACTTGATTACTATTACCTGTACCTGTTGGCGGAGCAATGTTAGTCCACTGACTTAGCGTGTTGTCATATACTAAGAAATTACCATTAGTTAATGTAGTAAATGTTAATGTACCGCTAGGTGTAGTATCATAGTTTCCGCTGATTGTAATAGTTCCACTACCACCAGTTGCTGGAGTACCAGCAGTGATATTAACAGTTAGAACGGTTTGTCCACTGACAAATCCTGTACCAGTTATAATCATTCCTGGTTGGATTGTTCCATAAACATTGCTCAATGTCATTGTGTAAACTACAGGCCCGCCTCCGCTAACTCCTAACCCAACGTATGTTGCAGTTACTTTAGTAGAAACGTCATTTAACTTATACAATGAGCTTACGCCAGCTAAGTTAGCATCTACGTATCCTCTGTTAGCACCGTCAAATTGTGTAGTACCACTAGCTGGCATAACAAGGTTACTAATGCTGTAACTTGACATATTCAAGTTACCCTTCATAGCTAAGGTACCGTTTAATGCCAAGTATCCTGGACCAATTAAACTACTGGTTGCTACAGGATTTCCACTATAATCTAATCCTAAACGATAGTCGATAAAACTACGAATAGCACTTTGTACTGGTACAGTATCAGCGGCATTCTCTGTCATGTTAGGATCTGTTGAGAATTCGCTAACAACAACACCACGTTTAAATCCTAAACCGTCTAGGTTACTCAACGCAATACTTGCCGAGAATGTAACAGTACCAGTACCTTGGTCAACTTGGAAGAATCGACCAACTTTGAAAATACCATTTTCGTCTGTACTTACATAGAAGCATCGTCCGACTGTCTCTTCCAACACTTGTTGTGTTTGGTTGGCAGCAATCGCGGCATTACCATAAATTTGGTTTGGATAATTACTGGTAATAAATCCGCCAGTACCGATATCTAAGAAGTCATGTCCTGTTGCACGAGTTGTACTAATACGAACAGTAATTTGTCCGCCACCGTTAGCAGGGTAACCAGCTCGTAACGAAGTACTAATATTAGGATTGAATGGTTTACTAATACCTAAACTGTTACTTGACGCACTAGTTACTTCTTTAGTTATAGTTGTGGTTCCAAGGCCAAATGTTCCTGGATTATATGGATAGTACAATGTAATACTAGAAGTTGTACTAGCACCACAATAGTTATAACCATTGAATAATGTGTTTGCATTACCAGTTACATAATAATAAGCACCAGTAGCTGGAGCAACTGATTGTGTATTGATGTTAAATGTAATGCTGTAATAAGTAGCATACGTTCCAACACCACCTACTACGCCATTGTTAGTAGCACCAGTAATACTCATAGTGGAACCATAACCATAAGCTGGTGAGTAGAAGGATAGCAATGTTCCAGAACCAGCTACAAGTGAAGTGTTAACTCCTGGATTGCCTGGGCTAATACTTAAAGTAGAACCAATAATTTCTGTAATGTAGTATTGTGTAGTTGTTGAAATTCCACCAAATGTCGTACCACTAAACTTAATTGGATCACCAACACTTAGATTAGAAACAGTGTTTACAGTTACTAAATTATTTGTAGCAGTTATTGAAGTCGAACTAACTGCAAAGTTAGTACCTTGACTTGTAACAGTTTGCCAAGTGCTACCATTGCCCGAACCACTAATGTTGCTAGTAATATATGTATATACGTTACTGGTTAATGTACCAGATCCGGATACAAATCCAACTGCACCAGTTGCCGAACTTGCATAACTTACTTGTGTGCTAATACCGCTAATTGCACCTGAAGATGCTGTTTGACTATTGTTAACTGTATAACTTGTACCTGTAGTTGGAGTACCTGAAGCAAACTGATTAATTGTGTAAGAACCAACACCGCCACTTCCTGATCCTAACGCAGTAATATAAGTTCCCGGTGTTACACCAGAACCAGTGATTACCATACCTACGCTAACAGTACCAGAAGTTATTCCAGTTACGTTTAGAGCATTTGTAGAATCGCTAAATGTTAATCCTGTTGGAGTTCCTACAACAGTTGTGATTGGAGCACTAGCTAATGTCTGCAACGTAAATGTTGTTGAGCCGTTAGTAGCACTAATCAAATATGTTGTTGGATTGCTGTAACCACTGATTGATGGAGGTTGTACAGCAAAAGTTAATCCAGTTGTTGCACCAATAGTTGTAGTAACTGGGGTTACTCCGCCATATGTAGTTGCTAAGGTAAATGTAGTTGATCCATTTGTACTAGTAATATAGTAAGTTGTTGGATTACTATAACCAGTAATTGCTGAAGCAACAGCATTGACAGTTAAACCAGTAGGCACGCCGCCTGTTGTAGTAATAGCAGGACCACCACTAGTTGTAGACAATGTAAATGTTGTTGATCCATTTGTAGCAGTTACATAATAGCTAGTTGGATTACTGTATCCGCTGATTGCTGGAGCAAGTACAGTGAATGTCTGTCCAGTTACAGCACCAACAGTAGTTACAATAGCACTTCCAACAGTGGTAGTCAATGTAAATGTTGTCGAACCATTAGTTGCGCCAATTAAATATGTTGTTGGATTGCTGTAACCAGTTACAGCTGACGCAACAACCGCAAAAGTTAAACCAGTTGGTGTACCAGGACTTGTACCAATTGCACTTCCGTTATAACTAGCAGACAATGTAAAGCTGGTTTGTGTAGGGCTACCAATTATATAATAAGTCTGTGGTCCTGGCGCAGTGTATCCGCTTATAACACCACTACCAGTATTGGTACCACTAATAGTTATTTGTTGACCTGCTTGTAAAGTTACACCAGCAGTTGAACAAGTGAATGTACCAGCAGTACCAATTACAACGCCACTCAAGTTAGTATTGCTTGTTGTGCCGCTAATTGTAACAGATTGGCCAACGTACAATGTTGTACTTGCACAAGAATATTGACCTGCTATTCCTGTAGCATTTACTGTAGTTAATGGTGTGCTAGAATTACTAATTGTTCCACTAATTGCAATAAGTTGTCCAACTTGTAATGTTACACCAGCAGTTGCACAAGTAAACACTCCGTTCGGATTAATAGCAATACTTGTAAGTGCTGTGTTAGAAGTAGTACCGCTAACCGCTACAGGTTGTCCTACTGCCAGTGATGTACTTGCACAAGAATATGCGCCAGCTACACTAGTTGCATATACTGTGGTTAAGTTTGTAGCAGTATTGGTAATAGTTCCGCTGATAGTAATTTGTTGTCCGATTGACAATGTGCCGCCAGCAGACGCACATGAGAACGAACCAGCATTGTTAGTAATTGCCACACCACTTAAACTGCCACCGCCTAATGTACCAGTAAAGCTGGCTATGTTGGCAGAAGTAATGTATGTGTTGCTAACTGAAATATTAGAACCAGTAATAACAGCACCAACTGCTACAGTTCCAGTAGTTGTTCCTGGTAATGATAATGTTGTACCAGAAATAAATCCAGCAGTATTACTAAATGAATATGTACCAGAAGCAGTTACTACATACGAACCATCGTATGCTGTTGGAACTATGTTTGTTACACTAATAACTTGTCCAACTGCAAATGGATTAGTTGCACTTGAAACGACAGTTATAGTAGCAGTGGATCCGGTACCACTAACATTAGTTATAGTATATGATCCTAATTGAGCAACACCAGTTCCTGTTAGAACCATACCAGTTGCGATACTTGCACCGCTTACAGTTCCAATAGTTAATACACCGCTACTATTAATACTGCTAGTTGCATCTGTAGAAACTGCGGTAACTGCTGTAGATGTTACATTACCGCTAGTACCTGGGTCAGTTGGATATACTAAGGTAGCTTGTAAATTGTTAACACCAGAACTAACTGTTGTTACCACAAGTGGGTTAGAAGTTAGGATCGGAGTTAATACGCCGTTTCCTGGACAACTCCAACTTAAATTTGCACCGTTTGCATTAGCAGTAATTACAAATTGTGATGTTAATAAGCTACTTGCACTTACGGTAATTTGATTTCCAGTAATACTATAGATATAGTATGGAACTCCTACAGACAAACCACCAAATGGTGTACCACTAAATGTAATTGTTTCTCCTACAGACAAGTTAGCAGAAGAGTTTAATGTAATTAAGTTTGTACCTGTTGCAGTTTGAGTAACTGTACCAGAATTACCGCTTAATACAATAGTTGGTGTGCTGGTATAACCATAACCTGGACTTACTAATGTTACTGAGTTAATGCTACCATCGACAATAGTACAAACAGCAAGTGCTTGAGTAATTGCGCCACCGCCTGAGAATGTAATAGTAGGCGCACTAGTATATCCACTACCTAAGTTAGTAATTGTAATACTTTGTACAGTAGCAATAATTTGTGCATTAATACTAGTTCCGGCAGGCACCCAACATGCTGGGTTCACAGTAAATTGTGTTGCACTATCAATACTTTGAATAATAGTTAACCCGCTTGGGTTCGTTACTGGACTAGGAATAAATGCTCCTGAAGCACTGGTAGTAATAACCATACCTACTTGTAAATTAGTAGTGCTAGCAACTGTAAATTGAGTTGTATTTCCTATGGCCGCAACTTGATAACTTCCGTTGTAATTTGTATTACTATTTCCAGACACAGTTATGTAACTGTCAACTGGAGGATAAGATAACAATGTGTTATAAGGTATGTTAAAAGTAATTAATTTGCTAGTAGTACTACCAGTGACTAATGTATTGCTTACATAAGTCATTGCAGTTACACCTGTACCTGATGCTCCAATGTTATCTACAGGGTTTGGATCTATCTGTAAATAACCGTTAACATTAGCACCGCCGAATGTAATAATTCCGCTTGGAGTACTAGAAGGTGCAACATTCAATATAACTGTTGATTGAATAATTGCAGTACCTGTTAAGACTACAGTAGTAACACTTGATACTATTTGAGTACCATTGAAACCTGTACCAGTTACATATTGTCCTGGACTAATGGTTCCAGCAACGCCTTGCACAATCAACGTAGTTCCACTGCTACCAGATGAAAGGTAAGTTCCGCTAGCAACGAACACAGGTGCTACATATTTTATAATACGGTGTGTACGACCGTTCCAACCAAATACATAAATTCCTGTATTAATTTGACTAATAAGTGAAGTACTGCTAATTTGTAATATTGCAATCTTATTATCGCCTAAATTACCACCTTGTGTGTAATTTGAAAAATATACACTTCCTACAGGACTAATATTTAGAATATTTCCACTAAATGTAATAACAGTGTTAGAACCTGATACACTAGTACTTACAACCTTCTGTCCAGCAAATCCGTAACCACCAATAACTTGTCCAGCACTAATGCTGCCGCTAATACTTGAAGTTACAACGTACAATGTGTTGCCAGTACTTACTGGAGTAATTGCTACGTTTGCTGTTGCTACAGTAACAGTTGGGTCAGCATTGAACATGTTTGTGTTATCAACAACAAACAAGTAATATTGAAATGACGTGTCCATTTGTAAAATAGCCACGTGTGCTGGCAATGTTTCGCCAGTTGACTCTGTTAAGTTATATGCAATAATACGATAGATGCTAGACAAATTATTTGTGTATTGTAACGCTGTACTTGGACGTACAGGTTTTACGTTACTAATATTATAGAATTTAATATTTTGTAATACACGAATAGTTACAACTTGTCCATCATATAATGGATATTGTAATCCAGTGGTGCTAGTGTTGTCAGCACCTGAACTACTTAATGTCAATTGTAAAACATTCTGTCCGTTGATATCGACGTTAGTATGAGATGCTGTACTAATCTCGTAACGTGTAATACCTCCACCTTCTAATGTGTGGTCAATTTCTAATTCACTAATATCGAACGGCAAGTACTCCCAACCAATAATGTAAACACTAAGGGCTTGAGTAGTTGCAGTTGGTGTCATTGTTGTAGCGTATGCACCTTGTTTGTAAATACGAGCACTTTGTACCATGTCGTATTGCAAGTTAACAGCGTTAGGTAATTCAGTTACGTCAGACCCAGTTGAACGCAAACCATATACACCGTTTGAGTTTGAGCCTGCTACACTTCGGATTTGTCCACCGTTTAGTGACCAGTAAGCAGTATAACAATAGTAAGTAAATGTTGATACTTGTTCAGTTAACCCAGCATTTGTACATAAAATACCATAACCTAAATCGTTAATCTGTGTAAAGTCGTTAGCTAACATTGACTTATTACCAGCAGTTTCTAAGTTAATACCAATGCCACCACCGTTATTAATATAATTGATAGTTGCATTTTGTATGCTAGATACTGCTCCAGTAATTTTAGTTAAATCACTATTTGTAATAGTAGGTAATGTTCTTGTATAAGAATTAATACCTGTTGATGTAGCAACACTATTTGACAACACAGTGACTAATGTTGTTAATACACTACATTGTGTAGCTGGAGTAACAGGAGTACTTAAACTTCTATTTTGTAAAATTGTGTTACCGGTAGATACTGTTATTGCGGTGTTTGCAATAATGTTAGGTAATATATAACTTAATCTTGCAAACGATGCAATACAAGTTGACAAATTAGTTCCTAATTGACTTACTCCATTTACATAATATGAAGACGCGATATCATAGATACTACTATTGCCGCCATATAATAAATCATAAGTTAATGCATCTACAATGTAACCGATGTCGCGTTGTGATTTTAATGCACTGTATCCTACTAATGCACCAGTGTTTGTACTGCCTGCAATAAACGCACTGATTTCATTTTGTATAAATGTTCTGTTGGCTTGCAAAATCATTGCGGCCAAATACACGTCTGATGTAATAGTTTTACCAGATGGAATTGGAAATTGCAATGTTGGAACGGCAGTGCTTTCTGTACTTGCGCCGCTGATAGCATTATTAATAATATTATTAATGATTGCTATATTGGCATTAACAGCAACACTATCTAATGAAGTAAGACTTAATGCAAGTATTTGTTGTCCTGCATAAGTAACAGCTTGCGTAACAATTTCTTGAGAAAGAGCAGTTACACTATTTGCAGGTTGTGTGTAATATAGTCCAGTTTTGGCACTTTGATAATTGCTGAATAATGTTCCTGTAATTGTTTCAGAATTAATATTTAAATTAGTATTCAATTGCCATGTACTACCAGCGCCAGTACCACTGATGTTAGCAGTAATATAAACAGAACCAACAGTAATGCCAATACCAGTTAAGTACATGCCTACAAATATTGTTCCTGAAACAGTACCGACAGTTAATGTGTTTCCGCTAATAGAACTAGCACTCATTGTAGCAGATGAACAAATAGCCATGTCATATCCAACGGCTTGAATTGCTGAAGCAATGTTTGTGCTAAGAGTGCTATCGCTGTATACGCTTGCAGGAAGGAATGGAGTACTACTGTCTAATTGCAATACTACTGTAGCAGTATTTTGATTATAACTCAATACATCGTTAATTTGATAACGATTACCTTGTGTATAAAATGCTGTAGGTGTTTGCGGTGCTCTTACATCTAAACCGCTATTAGTTGTACCAGTAACAGTTAGAGTATATCCAGAGTTTCCAATTCCAGTAATTGTACCAAATAAACGTCCTGCAAAACCGTCGATGAACTGGCCACCAGCAAATTGCTGACGATTAATACTACCAGAGAAACTAGCTGATTCTTGTCCGTATGGAGATTTAGTTTTGATTTGACCTTCTGGATCAAGCACCATCATAAATCCGCCATGACCTTGACATGTAATTAATTTAACACGAGTTGCATCATTACATAAGAACACGTCGATATTTTTATTATTCTTTGGAGTACTAGTAATGTCTAATGGATTAGTCAAATAATGACGACCATAGTTGATGGTGTCATATAAATGCCATTGTCCAGAAGTATAAGTCTTAACTGTAGCAAACGGATAGATTACAGTACAGTTCATTATATTACCGCTAACGGTATTAACAACTGCTTTACCTGTTGTTCCGGTTTCACTATTCTGATCGCAGAATACATAACCGATCCAATTTGGACTAGCTGTGCCGCTACCTAGGGTAATTTGTATATTACCAGTTGTGGCGCTAACAGTGGCAGTAGTATTAGCAACCGCGGCATAGTCTGTACCGCTAAAGTCAATTAAACCAGTTTGCAATCCATCGATAACTGAATCACGATAGAAGAACATAGTTCTCCAAGGACTTTGTGAAATTCGATTTAATGGACGAATAATTGTACGACGGAAGTCATCACCTCGGATTGTACAGTTAGCTGGTAATTTAATTGGATAGTCTTCATAGTAAATACCGCTTTCAACATAAATTGTAATGTTTTGATCGGCAACAGTTGAACCAAAATCTAACTGTTCACCAAATGTAACATTAACTGAACTAATAGTTCCAGTAAGCGGTTGACTTAACGTTACTACATTTCCATTAACTGCTGTAACAGTTGTTCCAAAATTAATATTGTTACCGATAACACCCATACCAACTACAATATTTGTAGTTCCTAAATATGGAGCAGTGTATGATGTATTTGCTACAGTTATGCTATATGAACCGTTTGTTCCAGATGCAGTAGTAGGAACATACTGGAAGAATCCCGGACGAGTCATACTTAATGTTATTGTATCGTAATTGGTACTTACACCCGGTGTATAAGAAATAATTTGTCCGTATGCTCCGCCGGAATCACCTACCAATACCATTGCTGGTAAAATATGTGTGTCACCAGGCTCGCCTTGATCGACGTATCCATTACCTCCGTTGCCGAATGTCAATGTGTAATAACCTCCACCAAAACTTGGAGTAGGCGCCGCACCAACACCGTTGTTAATAATATTTAATACCGTATTCATGTTAGCATTGAGTGTAGTAACAGGAGTTGCGGTAAATGTCAATACTCCACTAGGTGTCGAGTTAGGAGCCGCGCTAAGAGTTACATTACCAATAGAATTAACTGAAACAATAGTTTGACCTGAAGTAAACCCAGCGCCAGTAATTACCATTCCTGGAACCAATGTTCCAGATAAACTAGTAATAGTCAATGTTGTAGTAGTGTTGCTCACATATGATGCAGTGACTACGTTAGTTCCTACAGTAGCATTATAATTTGTACCTAAAGTTGCATTAGTTTTTTGAGTAATTAATGTTTGGTAACGTGATTGAGTTGTCTGTTCTAAAACTTGCACCGCTAATTGTTGTGCAAATGAAATACCATCGGTTGTTTCTGCGTACTGAGTTCCGATAGCGATTGATTTTGCCGCTACGTTTTTATAATAACTCTTACCAGCTGTAACACTTTGATAAGTTCCGTCGGATATTAAATCAATAACTTGACCGTCGATAATGTATCCAATGTCTCTGTAACAAGTTGCTTCATTGTAACTAAAACCGCCAGCAAATGTTGATGCAAGATATTTAACAGTATTCAATGCAATAGTGTAGGCATTATTTTCTATAATATTAAATGCTATTTGTAAATTGCCAGAGTAACCAATGATAGAAGGATATGAACCTGTAGCTAGTACTTGGTTACTAATAACACCAGTAACGATTCCAAATAAGCTGGTTACAACTGTGCTTTGTCCCGCACCCGAGTTTACTCCACCCCAACTAGAATTTTGTACTTGGCTAGTAATTTTACCTGCTACAAATCCAGTGTTACCTGTGGTAGTGTTTGCAAAACTTACGCTAGTGGTATTACATGCAGTTACAGTATAGTAACCATTGTATCCGGTTGGTGTCATACCTTGGATGGTAATAATTTGACCAACACTATATGGTGCAACGCTTTGTGTGTTAAATGTTAGAGTAGCAATAGTACCGCTACCGCTAGATCCTGTAACTGTGATATAGTTTCCTGCACTAGGTACTACTGTACTGTTGGCAATAATTGATTGAACTGTGTTAAGACCATGTGTAATACCAGCTAGGCAGGCAGCCTTGTTATCGCTAGTTAGTTGTGATAATCCGTTGACATAATATTGATTTGCCGCTTGTACAGTTGCACTAGTTCCGCCGTAAGTAAGGTCGTAAACAATAGCTTCTAGTATGTAAGTAAAATCTCTTATACTCTTTGAAGTATCATAAGACACACTAGGATAATTTGCAGTGATATACGCATTAACTTCAGCTGTAATAAATCCAAAGTTATCTAAAATAGCCGCAGTAGCATTAACAGCACTTGCTGCCAAGCCTGATGGTGCGGTGTATGTTGGAGTACTACGACTGTTAATTCCACCTTTTAATAAACTTGTAATAACATTGAACAAATTAGAAATAGATGTTTGTTCACCGGAAACATTAATTACAGGATAGTTGGAAGTAATGTATGTTCCAGCATTAGTTTGTAATGTAGTAATGTCTGCGGTAATAGCAGATACTATAGTTCCAATTTCAATTGGAACTAACGTAGTAGTCGGAAGTGTAACAGATGGTGATGGTTCGCTTGCAGAATTTACAATAGCTTGAATAGAACCAATGTTAGTATTGATGCTGTTTATTGCTACACTGCCGCCACTTAATGTAGTGTTAGCATACTGGATTACACCAGTTTGATACAATGTTGCCGGCGCAATATTAACAACAATAGTTTCTGCTAGTGTGCCAGCATAACCGATAGCGGCTACTGTTGCTGTTTGTTCGTAACTTTGAATTTGGAATTTACTGTTAATCCAATATTGTAAACCGGCATAGATACTTTGGCTGTTGCCTCCGTACATGATGTCATAACTCAAGGCCCAGATAATATATTCGATATCTCTTTCACAAGTAACTTTGTTATAAGTTAGTGTTGGATAATTTGCTAGTAAGAACGCAACAATTTCAGCTTGTATAAATTTAATATTGTTTATTAATAAATTTACTGCACTTTGTTGTCCTGTTGAATCTACGTTAGATGAAACAGGAGGAAATACTGGTGTAGGTATTACACCTGTTTCAATAATGTTTGAAATATTATTGATAATAGTTGTAATCTGTGCCGCAACTGTTGGGTAAGGTGCTAAAGCAGTTAAAGAAATTATATCATTAGCTAAATTTGATAATACACCTGCGATTGCAGACAATCCAGTAGTACTAGCTTCTAAAGTTCCAGTTGCAGTTGTTAAACCAACATTGTCTCCACCTAATGTTTTACTAATAGTAAAACTGTTTAATGCAGAATTAATTGACGTAATATAATAAATGTTACCAGCAATAATGTTACCAAAACTTGTTCCACTGAATGTAACGATATTACCAACAACCATACCAGTAGTGCTTTGACAAATTACTAAATTGTTGGCACCTGTGATACTAGTTGTAGTAACAGTCTGGCTTATATTAACAGTGTATGAACCAGCACCACCTGATCCAGTACCTAATGCTGTAATATAAGTTCCAGCAGTGACTCCGAATCCAGTTAAGGTCATGCCAACTGCCCATACACCTGTAACAGTACCACTAACAACCAAAGTTGTTCCAGTAATTGCACAAGCTGTACCTGATGCATCACCACTGGTCGAAGTTACGGCGGTGTTAATAGGAACCGCAGTAGTTTCTAATCCGGTGTTAGCATAATTAAAACCGATAGCCGCTTGTATGCTTCGATAGTTCGAACCAAATTCTAAATCATAACATACTGCTGTAATAACATTAGTAAGGTATGTGTTTAAGTTATCTGAATTATAAGAATAATTTGTAATTTGCTCTGCGGCATAATTAATTGCGGCAAGAATTGTAGTTAAGTTAGCACTAACATCTGAATTGTAAGCATCAAAAAGAATACTTGCTTGCGTAGTACTATTAAAATTAGAACCTACTACTAGGTCATAACCAACACCTTTAACAATATTTTCTATAATGTTTGTGTATCTAGTATGGTCAAATGTAAATGAATTAACATATTTGTTGTTAAGATATGCAATAGTTTCTGCTTGAATAAACGCCTTGTTAGCTTCTAACAAACTAGCCGCATCTTCATAACCTTGTATACCAATATTACCACCACTGAATGAAATACTTTGAATAGTACTTTGATATTGTGTAGGTCCAATGGTATAGGCAATTGTTTGACGGTATGGGCCAGGCTCAGTAAACGCTAAATTAATTAAATTTTCAGCTTGCAAGGCAGCCGCACCAACTGTTTTGTAAGCATATTGCCAAGCACGGCCTTCTCTACCAGCAGGAGTTTTAGCTTGTGTATCATCGCCGCTTGTACTAACATACAAGTTTGTATTGCTGTAATGTGTGTTGTTGTCTACATAGAATTTAGTAGCCGCTTGTAAATCATCAGAACCGTTAGGTGTTCCAAATCCTGCCATAGGAGCAGGATGGTCACTTAATGTTAATGGACCAGCCATTTTATCGCCATCACGCAGTACTGCATGTTGACGTTGTATTGCTTCAGTTGCAACATAGTTTCCACTTAATGATGCATTATAATCTGGATCAGTAGTTTGAGGTGTTGTTGGCTCTGAACGTACACGCAATGGTCCAACAACTTGTCCGTCGGTAACTTGTAAAAAATTGTTGTTAGCATAGTTAACGGTAACTGCTAATTGACCAAGTGTAGTAGTGATTCCTTGATTAGCATAAACAGCATTAAATGTGTTAACTAAATCTTCGCTAGGATCTCCTAATCTACCAATGGTCAACAAGTCTGCGTTCATCGGAGAACCTAAACTAGGTTGAGGATCGCTAATCAAACCAGCAGTATTTGAATTAATTACTAACTGCTTATTATTACTAGTATCGATAGAAATGTTAGTACCAGCAACTAGGTTTCTTGAAGTTAAGAATGTACCAGTAGTGCTAGACATAATAACTTGGTTAGCCTGATATGATTTACCAGAAATTTTACCTGTAGTAGTAATTGCTCCAGTAGTAGTACTAGCAAATGTTACTGAAGTTGGAGTAGTTGAAGTTACAGTATAAGTTCCATTGTATCCAGATGGCACTACTTGTTTAATAACAATAGCTTCCCCAGAACTGAATGGAGATCCAAGTCCTGCGTTTGGATTAGAAAAGTTTAATGTAACTTGTGATCCTGTAGCAACTGCACTAGTTACTGTATAAGAAGCAGTTCCTGGAGCATCGGCTAAATCGCTAAAAGCAATACTTCCGCCTAGACCAAATACAGCATAAAGTTCGTTAAAATTGGCATTTACCTTATTAAACGATTCACGAATACTGTCGCCAGTACCGTCATTACCCTGTATACCAATATCAATTATTTGTTGTGTCATTTATTAAACTCCGAAACTGCTACCGCAGCCGCATGTTGTTGTTGCATTTGGGTTCTTAATTACAAAATTGCTACCCATTAACTCTTCTTTATAATCTATTTCTGCACCGCTTAGATACGTCATACTCATAGAATCTACTAGTACTTTAAATTCGTCTAAAGGGATTTCAAAATCATCTTCATTTGCTATTTCATCTAACGTAAAACCATAACTAAAACCGCTACAGCCTCCGCCTTGGACAAATGTACGTAATGCTAAATTAGGGTTTCCTTCTTCGTAAAGGATATCTTTGATTTTTGTTTTTGCTGATTCTGTAATTGTAATCACACTTTGAGCCCTCGATATGATATTTATCAAAGGCATTTTATAACCTTAATGTAAATAACATTATGTTTATAAAAACAGAATACATTAGAACAGAGCATACACGCAAGAGCAAGCTCGGAACCGAGCATTCCTATTACCGCCAAAAAACTATGGTGGTGCTTCGTTGCGACAATTGCCAAGTAATATTTTCTAGGGAAAAGGGCAAAATGGATCCAAATCGGTTAAACAACAATTACTATCATGTATGCAGTAATTGTGATGTTAAAAGTTTTGCCCAAAAGAAAGGGCTCGAAAGTAAGAGCCCTTGGGATATGCCAGTAAGTAGTCTTAAAACGCTAGACCAACTCTAGAACTAATAACGTTCCAGTTAATAATTTTCCATTGATTCCTCAGGTATGATTTTTTATCCCATTTATAATCATACATTGCATGCTCCCACCAATCAATTAATAGTACAATGTCCATTTTAATTTCGTGGTTTTTAATAGTTTTAATCTTGCCATCTCGAGCCAAATATACCCAACCCGAGCCTTGTACTTTCATTGCTTCTTTTTCAAAAGCATCTTTAAATTTGTCAAAACTCTTAAAATGTTTAGTAATAAACTCGCTGGCAGAGCCAGATACACCGTCGGAATCTGCAGGTTTTTGATATTGTGTAAACAATAAATCGTGTAAAAATGCACCTGCTTCATTAAAGTCGGCATCGCCTTCTCCGTTGTTAAAACGATCAACATAGGCTTTATATAACTTACCGTAATGATAATTTATAGTGTCTTCACTAATACTAGGTTCTAAATCATCCCTGCTGTACGGCAGTTTAGTTTGCTTCAATGTTTTAGGAGTTTTGCCTTCATTTAGAGTGATATGCTTAATAAAGTTGTACATAATGATATTTATCAATAAATAATTCACTAGGAGATATTAATATGTTACATCATATCAAAAGAATTTTTGGCCTTAAACCAAAAGCAACAGAACCAGAAGCACCTTATAAAGTAGAAACTCCAGTAACACCAGTTGCTGATGATGTTACTAGAGCAATGTTGGAATCAATTCCAACACCTGTGCCTGCTAAGAAAACGCCAGCGGCTAAAAAGACAGCAAAAGTCGAAAAAGCACCAGCGGCTAAAAAGCCACGTGCTCCACGTAAACCAAAAACTCCTACAATAGAGTGAGTTTTTTAGCTTGCTCATAAAGAGCAAAGCTAGCTAGATTTTTACCCTTGCTTTCGCACATGATATCGTGTGTATTTAAAAAGCTCAGTGCCCATTCGTTCGTTGCTGTATTCCAGTAAAAGTCTGAATGTGCTCTGAGTTTTTGCTTTTTGTAACCTTCTAAAAGGAGTTGTGCATGAACAGGTGGGGTAGATTGGTCATGCCCCACAAGATAATCTTCACGACTAACTGAGTAATGACAAGTAGGGCGCAGGCCGCACCAGCTATCCACAACACGCTTAACACGAGTATCTGTTGCAGAGATATATTCCCCTTCGCGAATCCAATGATGGTGAATATCGAGCACAATAGGAACGATATCGCTAATAGTAAGACAGTCATCTAACCCCCATGAGTTTTCTTCATTTTCAATTGTAATACAGTTGCGGGCTTCAGGCGAGAGTTTATTATAGGCACGTCTAATACCTTCAGGACCTTGTTTACCCGAGATGTGTACGTTGATCTTAAAATCCTGGAAGGTTTTGCCGTAGCCCATGTAACGTGCCATATCTGCATGATATTCAAACTCTGCTATCGAACGCTCGACGATGCCTGGATTATCGCTAGCAAGAACTGTAAACTGCCCAGGGTGCATACTAAGGCGAACACCGTTA
>Ga0164297_10000639_pt1 | contig 41937 bp, 49 predicted proteins | sample GEODES058metaG_FD_113539 | JGI IMG/M metagenome (GOLD analysis project Ga0164297, IMG submission 113539) | Dystrophic lake water microbial communities from Trout Bog Lake, Wisconsin, USA - GEODES058 metaG | ecosystem: Environmental > Aquatic > Freshwater > Lake | place: USA: Trout Bog Lake... | reverse complement strand
TCAAACCAAAGAAAAAGGCCCACTTATTTGGATGAATATGGATCAAGCAGAATTAGACTCTGCTTATGACCAGAGTGTTTACGCGCCAAATATCCAACAAGTCATCAAACGCTATGCAATGAATAGTGAACTCACTCGCTCACGCTTAGGAAATCCAAAAACCTTTTCCTACGGTCCAACACCCATCGAGACGCTCGATGTTTTTCAATGCAATCAGGCCAAAGCACCAATTAATATTTTTATACACGGCGGAGCTTGGCGATCAGGTTTAGCAAAGGACTTTGCTTACAATGCTGAGATTTTTGTGAACGCTGGAGCGCATTATGTTGTGCCTGATTTCATTAATGTCATTCAATCCAATGGTGACTTAATGCCCATGGCTGAACAAGTCCGCAGTGTGGTAGCTTGGGTTTATAAAAATGCGGCCAGTTTTAATGGTGATCCCAATAAAATTTTCATTTCAAGCCACTCTTCTGGATCTCATTTAGCCGGAGTTGCACTAACTACCGATTGGCAAAAAGACTATGGACTGCCGATGAATATCCTTAAGGGTGGAGTTTTGTGTAGTGGCATGTATGACTTAAAGCCTGTTCGTTTATCAGCAAGAAGCTCTTATGTGAAATTCACAGATAGTGTTGAAAGTGCGCTCAGTTCACAGCGGCGCCTAGAATATTTAAATACGCCGATTATTGTCGCTCATGGTAGTCTCGAAACTCCAGAATTTCAAAGACAAAGTCGCGACTTTGTTAAAGCAGTTAAGGAAGCTGGGAAATCGGCAGAGCTTGTAATTGGACAACAATATAACCATTTCGAAATGCCAGAAACCTTAGCCAATCCCTACGGAATCTTAGGTAAATTAGTGTTGAAGCAGATGAAAATTGGTTGAAGGTTTCGACTGTTTTCATGTAGTTGCTTTAAAGTTGCAATTTTAGTTCAAAGCAATCGCTTTAGTTTTACCTATTTAATGTTTTATTAGCCATAAAGCTCCTTTAAGTTCTCGCATCTTTTTAATTAGGACACGGATATTTTTCTTCCTAAGGAAGATTCCTTAGTTTTAGAGAACTGTTCATCAACTCCAGTACTGATTAACTTCAAGCTTTGAAATCATCTTTTACCTTTTAATGTTCGTGAGGGTACATACTGAATAAAGGATAAAAGTTATCTACGTATCTGCTGGTCTATATAAATGGAATTATAAAAATGACAACCTCAATAAAAGTCCAGAACCATCTGTTCAATTGCATCCCGAATCATGAATGGGATAGACTTCTTCCGAATGTAGAAAAAGTCGAAATGCCTCTAGGTATGTCAATGATTGAACCTGGAATGAAGTTGAGTTTCGCTTACTTTCCATCCACTGCGATTGTTTCAATATTACATGAGCTAGAAAATGGTTCTTCTGCTGAAGTAGCGGCTGTCGGGAATGAAGGTCTCGTTGGCATATCCATTTTTATGGGTGGGGGCACAACTCGCAGTTCCTGTATAGTCAAAAGTGCCGGTTACGGTTATCGTATTAAAGCCAAGGTTTTATTAGAAGAGTTTAATTATTCGGTAGAACTGATGCATTTGTTTTTGCGTTTTACTCAGGCTTTAATTACTCAAATCACACAAACAGCCGTTTGCAATCGACACCATCTATTAGAACAACAGCTTTGCCGACTATTACTGATCAATTTAGATCGATTACCAGATAATCAACTTTTTATGACACAAGAACTGATAGCGAGATTATTAGGTGTTCGTAGAGAAGGGATAACCGAGGCTGCTTTGAAAATCCAGAGTGCTGGATTTATTAAGTACTCTCGCGGTCATGTCACGATTTTAGATCGTCTTGGATTAGAGAGTAGAGCATGCGAATGCTATCAAGTGGTAAAAAAAGAGTATCAACGTCTCCTTCCAGAAAGAATAGCTGACTAATGAATAAAGTAAGTTAAAACTAAAATAAACATTAAAAACAACATATTTACGTGTACTATTAAGAAATGAAATATTTGATTCGAATGCGCTACTAATATTTTTTCTTTAGTTGGTAGGTATTATTTCCTCCAATACCTTAAGTTGTTTTATTCACATTTTTCTAGTCATTACCTTAGTCATATTTTTAGTCAGATTCACTCAAGGACGAAGGCTTTAATTCTCTTAATCATCATTTATGATGATTTACATTCATTTTTTTAAGGATATATTATGTCTACCCGTGGAATGTGCCCTATTGCGCATGGTGCCAATACAGAAGTAGGTAACAACCCTGTTTCTTGGTGGCCAAATGCTCTTAATTTAGATATCCTACATCAACATGATAGTAAGACAAACCCCATGGGACCTTCTTTTAACTACCGAGAAGAATTAAAAAATTTAGATATCCCTGCCTTAAAAAATGACTTAAAAGAATTACTCATTACGAGTCAAAGTTGGTGGCCAGCAGACTGGGGGCATTATGGTGGACTCATGATTCGCTTAGCTTGGCATTCAGCGGGTAGCTACCGGATTGCCGATGGTAGGGGCGGTGCTGGTGCTGGCAACCAGCGTTTTGCACCCTTAAATTCATGGCCTGATAATACGAATTTAGACAAAGCACGTCGACTATTATGGCCAATTAAAAAGAAATACGGTAATAAAATTAGTTGGGCAGATTTGATGATTTTAGCGGGTACTATTGCCTATGAGTCCATGGGTCTTAAGACTTTCGGCTTTGCATTTGGTCGTGAAGATATTTGGCATCCTGAAAAAGATATTTACTGGGGATCAGAAAAGGAATGGTTACAAAAAAGTGGCGGTGAAGGTAGTCGTTATTCCGGTGAGCGTGATTTAACCAATCCATTAGCGGCTGTCATGATGGGCTTAATTTATGTTAATCCAGAAGGGGTGGATGGCCATCCTGATCCTTTAAAAACTGCCCAAGATATTCGGATTACTTTTGCAAGAATGGCCATGAATGATGAAGAAACGGTTGCTCTGACCGCCGGCGGTCATACCATTGGTAAAGCACACGGTAATGGTGATGCGACTCTTCTTGGGCCGGCGCCAGAAGGTGCTTCCATTGAAGAACAGGGTCTAGGCTGGATGAATCATCATGTTAAAAGCGTCGGAAGTAATTCGGTTACTAGCGGCATAGAGGGTGCTTGGACGACTCATCCTACAAAGTGGGATAACGGTTACTTTCAAATGCTGCTTAATCACGATTGGAAGCTCACCAAGAGTCCGGCTGGTGCTTGGCAATATGAGCCAGTCGATATTAAAGAGGAAGATAAGCCAATTGATGTTGAGAACCCCAAGGTTCGTCATATGCCAATGATGACGGATGCGGATATGGCTATGAAAATGGATCCAGAATATCGTAAGATTTCAGAAAAATTTAGTAAGGATCAAGCATATTTTTCCCAAACATTTGCTAGAGCATGGTACAAACTTACCCATCGTGATATGGGGCCGAAAGCAAGATACTTTGGCCCAGATGTTCCTCAAGAAGAACTCATTTGGCAAGATCCTATTCCCTCAGGTTCCACTGATTACGATATTGAAGCAGTAAAAGCAAAAATCATCTCTAGTGGACTTTCAATTAGTGACATGGTAACCACAGCTTGGGATAGTGCTCGGACTTATCGTGGCTCGGATAAGCGTGGCGGTGCCAATGGTGCAAGAATTCGATTGGCGCCTCAAAAAGATTGGATCGGTAATGAGCCTGAGCGCTTAAATAGAGTATTACAAACACTAGAAAAAATTATTAATGGCTTTTCCATTAGCATGGCTGATGCAATTGTTTTGGCTGGGAATGTTGGGGTAGAACTTGCAGCCAAAGCTGCTGGTTTTGATGTGAAAGTACCATTCACGAAAGGGCGTGGTGATGCCTCTAAAGAAATGACCGATATCGAGTCATTTGCAGTTCTTGAACCATTAGCAGATGGCTATCGAAATTGGATAAAAGATCATTTTGAAGTAACCCCTGAAGAATTATTATTAGATAGAACCCAACTGATGGGGCTTACCGCTCAAGAAATGACGGTGCTAGTTGGTGGTATGCGCGTACTTGGAGCCAATCATCACGATAGTAAACACGGTGTATTTACGGATCGAGTAGGCGAATTGACGAACGATTTTTTCATCAATTTAACCAATATGAATTACGAGTGGAAACCAACAGGTCGAAACAACTATGCCATTGTTGAACGAGTTACAGGAAATACCAAATGGACGGCAACTCGGGTTGACTTAGTATTTGGCTCCAATGCTGTTCTGAGAGCATATGCAGAGGTCTATGCTCAGGATGATCATCAACAAAAATTTGTGGATGATTTTGTTGCAACTTGGGTCAAGGTAATGAACGCAGATCTTTTCAACTAATTTTTAATCTATGGTGTTGGTACATTTTTTTAGCAAGGACTTTATTATTTGCTGCTTAAATTTGGATTAATGCCATAGATTGAATATTTGCTTTCGTGAGTTTTTCGCCACCCATTAGCTCTGTTATTTCTAGTAAAACTAGGCTGCCAGCAACCGTTGCGCCAGTTTGTTTTACTAGCTTCGCAGCAGCCAAAAGTGTTCCTCCAGTAGCAAGTACATCATCAATTAACAATACCTTGGCATCACTAGGTAATATATCTTGTTGTATTTCCAATGTATCAGATCCGTACTCTAAGCCATAGCTCTCTACATATACTTTTTTAGGTAACTTATTAGGCTTTCTTGCCAAGACCAATCCTTTGCGTGAAACTTGAGCAATTGCGGTGGCAAAGATAAAACCTCTTGACTCTATTCCTAGAACATAATCAAAGTCATAATGATGGCTAAGATCATACAATTGATCTATTGCAAAATGAAATGCCCTTTGATTGGCCAGTAGCGGGGAAATATCTTTGAACATAATTCCTGGTCTTGGAAAGTCAGGAACTGTCGGTAAATAATCTAATAAATTCATAAAATATGAAAAACTCTTTAGTGGTAATTGTTGCTCTTGAAGACGAATTCGATAGTAGTCTCTTATCTTCTCATATCCCAGTCATCTATTCTGGAATTGGTAAAGTGAATGCTTCCATTGCAACATTTAAAGCCATCTTAGAATACCAACCCAGCTTAATTATTAATTACGGTACCGTTGGAAAAATTACATCTACCCTCTCAGGTCTTATACCAATAGGAACTGTCGTTCAGCGAGATATGGTTGCCGAACCTTTAGCTCCTAGAGGATCTGTGCCATTTTCCAGAAAGCCCAATCAACATCAATCCCTTTTAGAGGGCCATGTTTGTGGGACAGGGGACAGTTTTGTAACACAACGCGATGATTGGCTAATTCAAAATGGTGTTGATGTCGTGGACATGGAACTTTTTGCAATTGCCGCCGTAGCCCATGAACATCAAATCAACTGGTTATCTTACAAATTCATTTCTGATGAAGCCAATGAGTCCTCAGGTCAAGATTGGTCTAAAAAAGTAAGTCAAGGTCAACAACTCTTTCTAGAAAAGTTAGAACTTCATCTACGAAACATGGTTGAATAAAAACTTCTTAAACCTGTACTCGATTGAAGTTCTTTAGTTGAATACTAAGATTTCACCTCTTAATGAGGGGACACTTACTCTCGGCTAAGGAAGCAAACGCTTGGCTACCTGGTATGGTTTGTTTAAGCGTATATAAATCCCACGGACTTTTACTTTGCTCGGGAGTTTTTACCTGAAATAAATACATATCATGCACCATCAGACCATCTTCGCGAAGCACACCATTTTTTGCGTAAAAATCATTAATGGGCATTGACTTCATTTTTGCCATAACAGGACCAGCTTCAGATGTTCCTGCAGCTTTAACTGCTTTCAAATAATGCATGACCCCTGAATAAGTACCAGCTTGAATCATGGATGGCATCCGCTTATGGCGATCAAAAAATCTTTGCGACCATGCACGAGTCTCACTATTCATATCCCAGTAAAACGCCTCAGTTAATTGAATCCCTTGGGCCGTCTCTACCCCAAGTCCATAAACATCGGTGACATAGGTTGTTAAGCCAACAATTTGTTGTTTCTTGTTTTTTAACAATCCAAATTCTTTAGCCCCTTTAATTGCATTGACCGCATCCGTTCCAGCATTAGCAAGACCTATAACCTTTGCGCCAGAGGCTTGTGCCTGCAATAAAAACGAGCTAAAGTCAGAAGCATTGAGTGGGTGTTTGATGGAGCCCAATATTTTTCCACCAGCGGCTTTAATAACGTCTGTGGTATCTTTTTCTAATGAGTGACCAAAAGCATAATCCGCGGTAATAAAGTACCAACTATCGCCCCCTTGTTCAAGCACAGCTTGGCCAGTACCGTGCGCCAAAGCATAAGTGTTATAGACCCAATGGGCTGTTCGATCATTACATTCTTCATTGGTAATTCGGCTTGAGCCAGATCCGGTATTAATCACTATTTTATTTTTTTGTTTTGCAATGCCCATGACCGCCAAGCCAACATTACTCGCAGCCAAATCTAAAATGACGTCGACTTTTTTTACGTCATACCATTCTCTAGCGATGGTTGAACCAATGTCCGTTTTGTTCTGGTGGTCTGCAGAAATCAATTCGATGGGTACCCCTAATACCGAGCCACCAAAATCCTCAATGGCCATTTTGGCAGCAACGACACTACCAAGTCCACCCATTCCAGAATAAACACCAGACTGATCATTCAGTACTCCAACACGAACTGCTCCACTTGGAACTTTTGACTCTTGAGAAAAAGCAGCTTGCAGAAAGAATAGGGTTGCTATTATAGAAATTAGGTGAATAACTTTTTTCATTTGTCGCCCTCTAGTTTTTAAATGATCTAGGTGAATTTATCCTGCCTCTACTATTCGAATATCTCGTACTGCGGTATTGCCAAGTGCTTTCAAAGCTGCTTGATATCCATCGCTGTGATACGCTGTCATTGCTTTTTCAAGACTTTCGAATTCAATCAAAACAACTCGTTCTTGTAGGCCCGACTCAATGATTTGCACTGGGTTTCCCCTAGCGATAAAAACACCCCCATGCGCCGTCATTGCTTCAGTAGCTAATTTTGCATAAGCTGCTAAAGCCTCTAAATCTGAAACAGATTTATATACACTTACCCAATAGACTTTTGCCATCTAAGACTCCTCCAAATTTATCTCGAATAGAAATCATTAGTCACCTTTAAACAATCGATGATTGAATGCATTTCTTCATTTTTTTGTAATCATTCTATTGTTTCTGATTTCTAATTTTGTAGCATCATGAGAAACCCTAGCATGTGCGTTTTCTTTCAATTAAATAAGTGATGCCTGCACACATGCTCGTTACAAAGCTTCCCCAAGCAAGATCAATGAAAGTTAGTTGGAAAGGGAAATTTTGTATTACTGCTAAATTCGTAAGGTCATAAGTCATATAGCAAAAAAATCCAAATAAAGCCCCATCTTTTATCGCAACACTTAGAGATTGTTTTAATTTGGCAGGAATCAAAACAAATTTACAAACTCCCAATGCATATATTAGATAAAAAGCAACTCCGGCAATTAGTTTAGGCTCTGTAGCCATTAAACTTCCCATCTCATCACGATAGAGATTTTTTGCAATCCCAAGTAACCAAATCATGTCAAACGTAGTTAACAATATGAGAAAGATCAGATAAATACCCAAATTTTTTCGCAACTTGATTCCCCTTCATTTTCTTTAAATTGTAAATCTATCTTACGCTCATTCTTTCATCGCAATTTACAAAATATAATTACTTTCTTTCAGATTTGACCCAACTTAAAATGATTCTTCAATCTGTTAAGATAAGAATTATTCTCATTTAGCCTATTTGGTGTTTTTTGTCTTCTCCATTTTCCTTCCTACTAAAGGGTATTACCCACTACATAACAGGTCTCTTTTTGCTTGGCCTGTCTCTTTGTGCTTTGGGACAATCCTCTGATATTAATCAGGAAAACGCTGATCCTGAAAAGTGGAGTATTCATGGTCAAGTCACCTACATCAACCAATTCAAAAATAATTTCGACTCACCTTACTATGGTCCTAAAAGTCTTCTTAATAAATCGGAAGGTGATATTGCTAAAAGCTATACCCTTTCAGCAACTGCTTTTTTAGGTGCAAGACTTTGGAATGGAGGTGAAGTCTATTTCAATCCGGAGATGTTCGAAGGTATTCCCTTTTCCAATTTAAGCGGCTTAGGTGGGTTTAGTAACGGCGAACTTCAAAAAGGGACGGCCATTCCTCCCATCTATTACATGGCTAGAATGTATTTACGTCAAACGTTTAACTTGGGGGGCGGACAAGAATACATTGCAGGCGCGCCCAACCAATTAGCAGGCAATGTAGATCAACGTCGCCTCGCAATTACCTATGGCACATTTTCAGCATTAGATTTTTTTGATGCAAACACTTATAGCCACGATCCCCGCACACAATTTTTAAATTGGTCTTTAATGGCCAGTGGCGCTTATGACTATGCCGCGAGCTCCCGTGGCTATACTTATGGACTTCTGGCTGAGTATTATCACGATACCCAGTGGGTCTTCCGTTTTGCACGCTTAGCCATGCCAAAATCTCCAAACGAGTTAGATCTTGATTATGGCCTTACCCAACAATATGGTGACCAAGCAGAAATCACTCACGCTCATGCTGTTGACGGTCAACCCGGAAAATTACGATTTTTGCTTTTTAAAAATCAGGGGCTCATGTCTACCTATACCGATGCAATTAACTTTGGAATAGTAACGAATACAACGCCTGATATTTTTAACACCAGATATGCTTATCAAACGAAATGGGGTTACGCCATTAACGGTGAACAAGCATTTACTGAACATATTGGCGCTTTTGCGAGGTGGAGCTGGAACGATGGCCAAACTGAAACACAAGCCTTTACGGACATCAGTAACTCCTTGTCTGGAGGTTTATCTATTAAAGGTGCCTACTGGGGTAGGCCTCAAGATACGGTTGGGATAGGCGGCGCAATCAATGGGATTTCTGCTCAAGAAATTGGCTATCTTCAACAGGGTGGTATCACTATGTTCATTGGAGATGGCAAGTTGAATTACAAAAAGGAACAGATATTTGAAACTTTTTATAACTGGAATCTTTACCAAGGCTTTTCTCTTTCTGCACATTATCAAAGGATAGAAAATCCTGGGTATAACGCAGATCGCGGCCCAGTTCACTTTTATGGAATTAGGGCCCATATTGAAAAGTAATCATCTATTTCGTTTATGATTATTTTCTAACCACCTTCTTATCATTCAATGTCTTGCCTCTTGATCAATCCTAAAATCTTTAAAAAAAGCATCTTATTGCTTTTGTTTACAAGTTTTTATAGTTATAGTGCCCCATTTGAAATCAAGGTGCACGACGAGTTAATTGCAGAATATCAGCAGTCTGCTTATGAAATCGAAACGAACCTTTATCCAGCGTTTCTTTCACCAAATCAAAAAACGAATGTCTTTCAAACAAGGCTTGAATATGGTTATGGAATCTCTCAGAACAGTGAGTTGGGTATCAATGTTTATCTTAGTAATTACAATGGGGATAATTTTTTCAATGGCGGAAAAATTAGCCATCTGTACGTTCCCACTCACGACGAAAAAGGGTTGTGGCATTACGGTGTAAAAAACGAAATTAATTACATTAAAGATATTGGTGGGGAAGATACCGTTTTTTACGAAGTTACACCAATCGTAGCAATGCAACTTCAGGATTAGCGATTTGTGATTAATCCAAGTATTGATGTGACCTTGAATAAAACAAGTTACGTCAGTTTTTCTCCGTCTGCAAAATTGACCCACAGCTTTAGCCATACGCTTGATTTGGGGGTTGAATACTACACAGATAACTTACCAATTAAAAGCTTGAATACCATTTCTCAACAACCTAATACGGCTTACTTAGTGACGAACGTCAAACATGGGACATCACTTTTTCATTTTGGTATCGGCAAAGGCTTAACCTCTTCAAGCGATAGTTGGGTACTCAAAATGATTGCCTCATTTAATTTTGACTAAATTTTTCTAGTTAAATTTCCTCAGGGCTGTCGTTTTGAACGACAAAATAATCCAATCATCAGCAAGGCTGCCAACATCTCAGCAATCCAAAATCCGTAAACATCCTGTGGAGCAATGCCGACAAATGTATTAGTGAAGCTTCTTGCGAAAGCAACCGCAGGATTAGCAAAGAATGTGGACGAAGTAAACCAATAACCCGCTGTAACGGTTAAGGCGACCAGCATAGGCACCTTATCTTTTGCCTCTTGATCACCAATACGAATGACTGAGAGTAATACAAGTGTGGAGATAATTTCACTAACCCAAATCCCCACACCCGTTCTGACCTTCGTTGACTCTTGAATAATAGTTAAGCCAAACATCAAGTGCGTTAACCCTATGCCTGCAATAGCACCAGTGAACTGACAGACCCAGTAACCAAGCATCTTTTTCAAGTTAAGGTGGCCCAACTTCCAAAACATCAAACTGACAACTGGATTGAAGTGAGCACCGGAGATAGGGCCAAGCAAGGTAATCAGAGCGTATAACCCCGCTCCTGTAGCAATACTGTTTCCAAGAAGTGCGACGGCTGCATTTCCAGCACCTAGTGACTCACCCATGATGCCTGACCCAGCTACTATAGCTAATAGTAATGCAGTTCCAATAAATTCTGCTAGATAAGATTTCATCATTTTGTGTGAATCTCTTTTAGACTTTTCGCATCTAAGCTTTCTAATGAAGCACCTGCTAAAAGATCAATCCGTTTTTTAAGGCCCAACATGACTTCTCTAAATGCAGATCTTTTATCTTCATCCGTGCCCTGGACTTGAGATGGGTCAGGAAACCCCCAATGAGCGGAAGCTGGTTTACCAGGCCAATAGGGACAAACTTCACCTGCGGCGTTGTCACAAACAGTAATGATGAAATCCATTTTGGGTGCATCAGGTAATCCAAATTCGTCCCATGACTTAGATCGTAGCTTGCTTGCGTCATAACCCATCTCTATAGCTAGTTCTCGAGCAAACGGATTAATGGAAGTTCCAGGGGTTGATCCCGCAGAATACCCTACAAACTTACCGCTTGGATGGGTAGATGCTAGAGCTTCTCCTAATACCGAACGTGCAGAATTATGGGTACACAAAAAAAGAATGTTGTATTGGCTCATTTAACTTTAGCTTTCTTCAAAGTTTGAACAGGAATGCAGGGTTTGCCACCACAACAGTTTTCTAACAGGAACGCACTTAATTTTTGAACTAGCTCAGCGTTAGGGCGATAAATCATGTTACGTCCCTGACGCTCAACCAATAATAGTTCAGCATCAACCAAATCCTTTAAGTGAAAACTGAGAGTGGCATTTGGAATGCCTAGTTTTTCAATCAAATCACTCGGTGTTAAACCCACATCGCCCCGCTGAACGATGAGACGAAATACATTTAAACGCGTTTCTTGGCCAAGAGCCAAGAATGCGGAGATAGCATTTGAATTTTTCATATTTCCAATTATATGGAAATATATTTCATTTTTTAAATAATGGTTTCTAATTGATGTTCTACGTTAATTCACACCTCTATTTATGAACGATCTACCCAATATTGATAAAGCTCTTTTTAACAAACCAAGTCTTGAAGAATTTCAAAGCTATGCCATGCAAAATCATTCGCCAAAGATATTACTTTTATATGGTTCATTAAGAGAAAGATCCTTTAGTCGTCTTTTAGCAGAAGAAGCAGAAAGAATATTGAAGTCGATGGACTGTGAAACACGATTCTTTAATCCAAAGGGGTTACCTCAGGTAGACGACGCTCCTGAAACACATCCTAAAGTTGTGGAACTCAGAGAACTCGTGCAATGGGCAGAAGGCATGGTTTGGAGTAGTCCCGAGCGTCATCGTGCTATGACAGGTCTTATGAAATCTCAAATTGATTGGATCCCTTTGAGTATCGGCTCTATTCGACCCTCACAAGGCAAGACTTTAGCTTTATTACAAGTAAGTGGTGGTTCACAATCTTTTAATGCTGTTAACCAAATGAGAATTCTGGGTAGATGGATGAGGATGATCACCATCCCGAATCAATCATCAGTCCCCAAAGCATACCTAGAGTTTGACGATGATAACCGCATGAGGCCCTCCGCTAATTATGATCGGGTTGTTGATGTCATGGAAGAGTTGGTTAAATTTACTTTGTTAACTAGGTATGTGTCTAGTTATCTTACCGATCGCTATAGCGAGCGAAAAGAGAAAGGCCAAAACATCTAAGTTCGCCCAGTTAAAGAATTTTTACTTAATAAATGCTCTTTAAATACCGTCGCGATTGGGGATAATCTTTTACCTCTCGGACTTACAATATGCCAACTAGACTCGATTGGAAACTCTTTACATCGTAGGATAACAATTTCATCTTGATCTACTAAAGAGTATTTTGAGAGTACCGCAAGCCCTAAACCGCCAATCACAGCTTGTTTAATAGCTTCGTTACTTCCAAGTTCTAAGCGCACTTCTGCTTTGAACTTTAACTTTTTAAAGTGCGCATCAGTTGTCATTCTTGTGCCAGAGCCCTTTTCTCTGAAGATGAATTTTTCATCTTTTAATGAAATAAGATCAATCGACTTTTTCTTTGCAAATGCATGATCTTTGGGTGCTATCAGAATTAAGGGATTCGGCATAAAAACTTCATCATTAATTTCGATATTTAATGGCGGCTGAGACATGATGTAGAGATCATCGAGATTTTCTTCCAGTCGTTTGACGACTCCATCACGATTAAGTATCTCTAATGAAATGTCTATTTCAGGATACTTGGCACAAAAAGTTCCCAATATTCTTGGGACAAAATATTTTGCTGTGCTCACAACGGCTACTTTTAGCTTACCTCGCGTTAATCCTTTTATGCCATGAACTTGTTGTTCAAACGTTTCCCATTCGCCTGAAATAGCTCTTGCTGTTTTAACTAACTCTAAGCCCATTTGAGTTAAGTGTACTTTCCTAGCCACGACTTCATAAAGTGGCACCCCAACTGTATCTGTAATTTCTTTTAATCCCATTGATGCAGTAGGTTGGGTAACATGAACCATACGAGCGGCAGCACTCACACTACCAGTCTCTGCCAAGGCCAGAAATAGTCTTAATTGTCTAAAAGTAATGTTCATAGATATTTACCTATATAAAACTATTTAAATATCAATTTTACTTTATATATTAACGCCTCTAAGATGGCATTAAAGGACAATATATGAATATTTTGCTAGACCCCACCATCCTCTTTTTTGTCTTCGGTATATTTGCTGGCTTAGTGAAGTCAAATTTAGAAATTCCTCCACAAATTTCTCGATTTCTTTCGCTTTACCTGTTGATGGCACTTGGACTAAAGGGAGGCTTTGCTTTAAATAAGTCAGGCTTCACTCCAGAAATTGCGATGAGTCTTGGACTAGCGATTCTTCTAGCGATTTGCATTCCTCTTATTTGCTATAACCTCCTAAATCGGAAGCTCGCCAAATTAGACGCTGCTGCGATTGCTGCTACTTATGGGTCTATTAGTGCGGTAACGTTTATTACAACCACTCAAGTTTTAGATCAGTCTGGAATTACTTATGGCGGTCATATGGCAGCAGCGATGGCGCTCATGGAGTCACCCGCCATCATCATTGCCATTATTCTTGCTAACCGCATTCGGCAACAATCTCCACATAATTCAAGAGCGCCAATTTCATTAGGCAAAGTATTTCATGAGTCCTTTACTGATGGTGGTCAACTCCTTTTATTAGGCGCTTTAGTAATAGGACTTATATCTGGCGATGCTGGTCAAAAAGTCATGGCACCTTTTTCAATAGATTTGTTTAAAGGTCTATTAGCTTTCTTTTTGTTAGATATGGGGTTACTGGCATCAAAAAGTCTAGGTGAAATTAAAGGTAAACCTTTAATAACTTTGGTTTATGCCTTTGGTGCTCCGCCAGTACATGCCTTGATCACTCTAAGCTTATGTCATTTATTAAATATACCCTTGGGTGATACGATTCTCTTAATGATTTTGGCGGCTAGTGCCTCGTATATTGCAGTTCCAGCAGTTCTGCGTCAAGCAATGCCTGAAGTGAGTCCGGCCTTGTACATGGGAATGTCATTGGGGATCACCTTCCCTTTAAATATTATTTTTGGCATTCCAATCTATATCGCTATAGCTAAATATTTTGTCTAAAAGCTCTCACCATTACGTGAGGAGATGCGTCGCTTATTGGATTTTTGAAATAATTTGATCTAATTCTGAATAGGTTGTGTAACCAACTACAGGCATAAAGCTTCGTGGCGAGAAGTCTTTCTCACCAATCATCATTGCTGGTATTGCTGGGAATCCTAAAGTTTTAAATTCTTTCTCATCAAGAAGGACTTGTTCTGTAAAAAGCGCATCATCAAGCGCCTTGTTTAATTCCTTATTATCTAAATCAATACTTTTTCCGATATCTAAAATTTCATCTTGATCACTGATGTCAATTCCGTGATTAAAGAATGCATTAAATATCGCATTTGCCATTTCCAAGGACTTCAGTTGAGTATTTGCATAGTGAATACTTTCCTGGGCAAGTCTTATGTTTGGTAGCGTTTTAGGCTTAAAAAAACTGATATGATTTTCCTGAGCGATGAACTCTTTAGAAGCAATTTCTAAGTTTTTGATGTATTCCTCAGAAGGAGTCGTGAAATTCTCACGGGTATTCATCTCGACCGATCTCCAGTCGATGACGATTCTTTCTTTATATTTTTCTTTTAATTTCAACAAAACAATAGTTTGAAGATAAGAAAACGGGCATTCAAAGTCGCCCCAAATTTGTAATTCAATCATGAGTTCCTAAACTAAAGTTATGCATTCATTTACAGTATGCTCTTATAAACAATACAAGGGGCTAATTCGAACCGGTAACACCTAAGATAGTTAAGAAAACTATCCTACAAGTTTACGAATTGTTGGGCCAATTAATTTTGAAATAAAGTGCCGATTTTTTGCAAATATTTTATAGGTTAAATTAAAGAAGGGTCTTAGGATTTTTCTAGAAAAAATCCAAGCTAGAACAGGAAGATTTGCTCTTGAATAACTTTGTGCAAAAACCTCAACTCCCTTAATTAACGTCCCATCCTCATATTGACCATACATTTCGGCTAGTGCTATTTCACACGATAATCCGGTACTTTGTGGCGAGAATGAGATTGAATTCACATCAACAAAGTCCAGTAAACCAGCTTGGTTTCTTCTTGATAAAAATACAATCTCGGCTTCGCATAAAGGACATAAGCCATCATAGAAGAGGGTCAGTTTTTGTAAACTTGTCACTTCAGTTCTTTTTTTCGGTCAGATTGGATTGATCAGAATTACTTTCTGAATCTAAGGGAGCTAGCTTTGAAGTAACCATCTCTTTACCATCCCAAACTTGCCCACACCAGCATTGACCATGTTGATTAATAATGCAAACTCCTGAGCCACAACAACGTTGATCCTGATCAGTCAATTGATATTTCCCCAAATATTGTTTTATCCTAATACGTGATGATAGTTTGTTTGAGGCAAAGTTGCAGAGCGCGGCCCAGAATTAAAATTAAGTTCTATGTTAATCCAGCGTCTTGATACCTTATCGACCTTTAAAAAAATACCTCTTTAGGCACCCACTCTTATTTTTTTAAATATTGCGTTAAAAACTCTTTAACGCCCTTACGCGCTTCTGAATTTCCGTAGGTGTTATGAAACCATCCCTCTAGGTCTATTTGTTTGAAATTTGTTCGACCTTCTGCCTTATCTGCACAGCGCCCCTCGGTAGGCTTGCCCTTTCTCCATTCGTCATCAATATATGCAATGGCAAGGAGAGGTAAATTTTTTGGTGAATAAATGCCGTCATAAGCTGGATATAAAGGATTGATGCAGGTCCAACCAGAGATTATTTTCCCAGCAAATTCAGGATGGGATGATTTAGCTACTGCCATTCCACCTTCACTATGTCCCATCAAGAAGATATTATTTTTATCTGCCCAAGGACTCTTCAATACCTGTGAAAGGGCATAGGTAATTTCTTCTTGGCGATAGCGACCTGCATTGGGAAAGGCATTGATACCTATTTTTAACTTAGGGTCACAATTAGGTATTCTGCCAGGTCGAGCCATGCTATCGGGCAAAATCACTATAAAACCCTGATCTGCAATATAGGATGCCCAACTGAAGTCGTGAGCACCATTTATTCCCGTACAACCATGCAGATAAATCAGTACCGGTAACGGCTTATTGCTCTCAACTTTTTCAACTGTCGTAGAAAATAGTTTGCCAGGCAAATAAACTGATGCTTTTTCCCAGCTTAACTCCACATCTTTTTGTGCAAAACTAAATAATGGTAAAAATAGAAGGGAAACACTCAGCGCTACAAAGATTTTTTTCATCACTCAAAATGCTCTAGAAAAATGCCTCAACAGACTCATTATCAAAAGGGCTGTCGAAGTTTAATAAAGGCTTTTCAAGGTAAAGCAATAACGTCACCTAAGCCCGAATGATCGTGCTTATCAGAAAACACCTTCGTAATTTCCACTTGGGCGAAATGTCCAGTACAGTGACCTGCTGCGACCCTTTGCAGTTTCCACTTTTCTTTAAAATTCGTCACCGTTTGTCTTACTACCTCATCTGATTTATCTACCAAGTGAAGCCCGCCAGCAATAGTGTAGATATTGGGGTTAATTTCGCTCGCCTTAGCCAATATTTTTTCAATCCCTGGATGGGAACAACCGACGATTACAGCTAAGCCTTTTGGCGTCTTGATTGCCATGGAGACTTCAGCAAGTTCTAGTGTCCCTTTGACATCGGATACCGTTCTGATTAAGGAAATATTTGGCGCCACCTCTGATATGTCAGTAATACGTTTGATGTTGGCACTCTTCCATGGTGAATCTACTTCTGCGTTGCCAATTTTTCCATCAAAATACTGTAAATCATCAGGTAATGAGTCAACCTTCCTTTGCAGTGCTTGCGGTGCACTAAAAGGGGTTCCAAAAGAACCCGTTTCAGAAGGAGCGTATATAACGACATTTGGGTTTTTCTCGAGCACATAAGCTAATCCGCTGGTATGATCGCCATGACGGTGTGATAGCACAACAAAATCAAGTTTAGTTAAATCAATTTTTAGCTTATTGATGTTGGCTTTAAATGCCTCATATTGACCGCCTGTATCAAATAGAATTCTCTTACCGCCATATTCCACTAAAGCGGAATATCCCCATCCACGATCAAGATCAGAAGGCTTACCAAAAGCATCATAAATAATAGTCACTTTTCCGCCGGAGAGCTCTTGATCCTTGGCAGCGGCAAGTTGAAAAATGGTTGATAAACTAACAATTGAAATTATTGCTACTAGGCTGAACGATATAAATTTTTTCATGATTTAAAGGGCTTCTTAAGCTTGAATTTACTTAGTAACAATTTAGCACATCTCAATCTGAGCATCAGGATCTCCTAATAAACGCGTCGTGCGTAGAATAATATGCTTATTCTTTATCGAATTGGAGCTTAACTACTTATAACTATTCATAGTCCTTCTTAATGTGTGTTGGCATACCGAAAATTTTTATGGAATCGATTAAGGTAAAGGTTCTTAGGTATTAGTTCATTCCATCAAAAAATTTTTACCGTTTGATTCAATACCTAAACTTGATGAAACAAAATTAGTAAAAAAATAATCGGAGGGCTTTATGCCACGCAAGGATCCTAATCACACCCATCATCAGTTTGAAGCCAATTTTCATGTTGAAGCCGCGAACCATCATGAACAAGCTGCAAAGAGTCATTTGGAGGCTGCACGAATGCGGTTACTGGGCAATAATGAGGCCGCAGCAACTCATGCTCTCACCGCTCACGGACATACTCTTAAGGCTCTTCATCAAAGTGAAGAGGCAATCCATGAGCACGCAAATATTCAGTCTGCTGTTCAACGGCCCTAATAAGGAGAAAGGGATTGTAAAAAATGAACATTAAAAAATTCCCACCCTTAGAAAATATCGCTTCAGCAGTGGATCATATCGATCATTCTGTGAAAACCCAAAGCATCAGTCTTAGTGCCGCTTTGGGTCTTATTTACAGCATTACTGAAACTTTGGGTGTAATTATTGGTGATCCTGATCTACCCAACCATATCCATAGTGGTTATGAGGGACTTGCTGAGATTGCTATGGAATTACAAACTAGAATTGAGAATTTAAAAGATTAATCAGTGTGGACCTTTGATCGTTGGGTCTTAGCAAGGATATTAAAAGTTAAATAAATTAATGGTCGTAGTCATTTGCAAACTGATGGTTGACATCTCTATGGCCGGCTTCATCTTCTCTAACGACAATAATGACATCGCGCAAAGTTGCATCAGCGGGCAGCTTCCAATAGTCGATAGCAATTTTTGGAGCTGGAATATTTGGTATCTTCCCGGAATCCACCTCTTTTAGATATTCGGTATAAGAGTAGACTGCTTCCTCCTCGAAATATCCTACAATTCGGTGCGCTGTACGTGGGAAAAAAACATAAATAATAAAGAAAAAATTCCAAAAAATAGCTTGGGCAAATAGCACTAAAAAACGTTCGAATGCGTTAGGTTTAGCGATCTCAATAAAAGTCATGAGATGCATACGTTCGTTTTCCGCCTCAGCTAATAAAGTACGAATCTTTGGCCCATATCCTGTTTGCATTTTTCGCAGACTCGTTAGATGCGTCCACATACCAGCAACCATCCCTGGAACGCCCGCTACCGTTTCAAGAATAACCGCTCTATGGCCGTATCTTTTTTGAAAAAAAGTATCTGCAAAAAATCGTAAGGTTTTAGTAAATAACCTTGCTATTCTGTCAGAGATATTGACTGGTTGATAATGTTCCATAAAATAAGTATATACTTTTTTAAAAGTAAGGGTGGGCCTACTAGGTGATTCTATTAGTAATAAAATTCATGGCCCAAATATTGATAACAATACTCTGAAGTATTTTAAGCTTAGTGATCCAAGACATCGATAATGACTTTTAGAGCATTGGTTTTTGCTGCATTACCAAATGTTTCATAAGCCTCTTTCACTTTTTCTAGTTTGAAGTGGTGAGTAATTAACTTTTTGGGATTAATTTTTTCTGACTGAACTATCTTTATTAAAACTGGGGTACTTGAAGTATCAACTAACCTAGTCGTTATCGTCACATTCCTATCCCATAGGCGCTCGAGGTGTAAATCTACCTTTAAACCATGTACACCAATATTTGCAATAACTCCTCCAGGGGCAACAATTTCTTCGCAAAGTAAAAAGCTTCCAGGTACTCCTACGGCTTCAATGGCGGTATCAACTCCAAGATTGTTAGTCAGCGCCATTACTTTTTCTACTGCTTTGCCATCAGAACTATTGATGACCTCGGTTGCTCCAAACTGTTTTGCCATTTGGAGTCGGTTGTCATCAAGATCAATCACAATAATTCTGGACGGCGAATAGAACTGGGCCGTCAGTAATGCCGCTAAACCAATCGGTCCTGAACCGACTATAGCAAGCGTAGAGCCAGGCTGTACTTTTCCTTTTAGGACACCGCATTCAAAACCAGTGGGTAAAATGTCACTTAACATTACGAGAGCCTCTTCGTCCATTCCTCTGGGAACATGATAAAGACTGGTGTCAGCATACGGAATACGAACTTGCTCTGCTTGTGTGCCATCGATGGTGTTACCAAGTATCCATCCACCAGTTGTGCAATGGGAATACATCCCTTTACGGCAGTATTCGCACTTTCCACAAGAAGTGATACAAGAAATAATGACATGGTCTCCCTTCTGAAAATTAAGAACGGAAGTGCCCACTTTTTCTATTATTCCAACACCCTCGTGACCTAATATTCGCCCAGATAAGCAAGTGACTACATCACCTTTAATAATGTGTAAATCAGTTCCACAAATAGTGGTTTTTAAAACTCTGACAATGGCGTCAGTCGCAGCCAACATTTCAGGCTTCATATGATCTTCTAGAGCGGTTTTTCCGGGACCTTTGTAAACCAACGCTTTCATCATCATAATTTTTGACATCCCAATTTTAGGGATAAGTCAACCAAATCATTTTATTCGCTTAACTCACGCATTCTTTGAGCATTGGATCGATTTAAGTATTGCCAAATTACTTGATCTTTGAAGTTATCTTTTATATGTAATTCTCGATCAAATTGACTAAACTTTTTTGCGTGATCTGCCAATCCGTTTATTTCATTCATTATTATTCTCCGCTGAAATTCCCGTTAAGTCATCAATCCAACTCAAAGATTTTTGAGTTATATGATCATCTTAAGGAGTCCAAGCGGTTTTAAATGTCCGTTACCAAACATAGTAAATAATTATTTTTAGCAAGATTATTTTAGGATCACTTTTGCGATTACTAAAGGACCTAAGCACATGAAGCTAGGTATTCTAGAAAACCAGTAGAAGTTAAAGTGACAATCTATTTCAGACCCAAAAGGCTAAGTATTTCTCTTGCCTTATTTTCGTCATAAAACCCTTTTACGAAGCCTAGGTTTTTTCCTGATCGATCTATCACTGCAACATAGGCCTCGTTTTTGTTGTATTCAATTCCCATTGATTTAGCAAAAGCTTCCCTATCGGTATAAAGAGTAATCACTCTTTCTCTAACTTTTGGATTTGGAATTCCTCTACGCATGCCTGAGTTAATAATGAAACTACCCAATACATAAGGAGTAGAAATAACGGGAACCTCAATCCATGCAATTTGGCTATTTAGTAAATCCAAACCTTGTGACCATGAATCTAAATCTACCTGCTGCTCTCTTTGAAAAGCAATCAAAACCAAAGTCTTCTCAGCTGGAAGGTCCTGTGGCAGATTAAAGGTTTTCCCATTGAGGTTTTCACCTGATAAAAATGGAAAAGTGCCTTTACTTTCATCGTTTGGTTGAGCTTTTATAAAAAAAGACATCGTTAAGAACAGCGCAACCATCAAATATTTAGTAGTGTGTATTCTTTTCATTTGTATTTCTTAAATTAATTGATTTAAAGTTACTAAATCCTGCATTACAAAATTATCAATTATTGTCAAACAGGGTCAACGTGCGTCATCACATTCAAAACTGGTAGCTCTTTCATCATTTGATTTCTAACTGCCAAATCAATGTTATGCCCCTCCATCACAGAAACCTGGGCGTCTACATCAAGATGCTCATCAACCAAAATCATATCCCCCATCTTACGCTTTTTAAGATCATGAAAGCCTAAAACTCCTTCAGTCGATTGAATAATTTTTTCAACTCTTTGATACTCTTCTTCAAAATCTGCACTATCCATCAAATCACTTAACGCCTCCCAACCAAATTTCCAACCTAATTAATAAAGAAAAATTGATTTTTCTGTTGGGTAGAGCACTACCTGACTCGTTAGAAAATGCTGAGTTTTTTTATTGAAAATAGTACGCCCCACAATGGAAGGGCAGATGATAATGATTCCCTTTTTAAATGCTATAGTTAATTGCAACATCCATTAAATGAATCAAAAAAATTATGAGGAGATTTTTATGCAACTTATGAAATTTTGTATTTTGGCATCTTTATCATTTACCTTAAGTCATTCTGCCTTTTCTCAAACCACATCAAAAAGTAAGGTAGATGTTCATGTTAAATCAACTACTGAAAATGTTACTTGGGGTTATTTACCGGTGGGAAGACTTCCTATTGCGAAAGTTAAATCAGGTCAAATTGTCTCTGTAGATACCCTAACCCATCAGGGAATCATTAATGGTATTGACCCAGTTAAGTTTTATGAAAACGGTGGTGTTTCAGAGAAAGAAATACTTCCAGAACTTCTCGAAGTATTTAATAAAGTAAATCATCCTAAAGACTCCGGTGCTCATGTAATGACTGGACCGATTTATGTTGAAGGAGCTGAGCCCGGCGATATGCTTGAAGTTAGAATGATTGATTTTAAATTCCGAGTACCTTATGGTGTCAATAATAGTAATAAGGGCGGCGGTGTAGTTCCAGAACTTCATCAAAAAGCCTATCCTAAAATTATTCGTTTTGACTTAAAACGAAATGTCGCTTTATTTGCTCCCAGCGTAGAAATTCCCATGGTGCCATTTATGGGTACGATGGCCTTATTACCTTCGGATGGATTAAGTAGCACTCGTCCTCCAGGCACTTATGGTGGCAATATGGATATGAATCGCTTAACAAAAGGATCGTCACTTTATTTGCCAGTTGTTTACGAAGGTGGCCTGTTTTATACCGGGGATGCCCACGCAGTCCAGGGTGATGGAGAGGTTAACGGGACAGCAATTGAAACTTCATTAACACCTACTTTTCAGTTTATTATTCATAAAAATAAAGGCTCAGTAATGAAGTGGCCCAGAGCAGAGGATGCTAAAAATTATTACGTCATGGGAATGGATAAAGATTTGAATATTGCATTAAAAGAAGCTGTGAGCGAAACAATTAATTTCTTGAAAGCGGAAAAGGGGATGAGTGCTGAGGATGCTTATGCTTTTTCAAGTATTGCAGTAAATTATATTGTTGGTGAAGCAGTGGATGATGTTTTAATGGTTTATGGAGAAATCCCTAAAAAGAGTTTTTTAGCTAAAACCAAGTTTTGGTCTCAAAAGTAATTATTAGAGAATTACTATTAAATAACTCAACTCAATTATTGATGAGTTGAGTTATTTTTCATTAGTATTAAAGAATTTCGATTGATAAATACTGTCGAGCAGCTTTTTTCTTTTAGTCTATTTTTTTCATTATGCAATCAGTTTCTAAATATTTCTTTGTGCCTGATCGTCGAACAGTTTTAATTTGTAGATAACCTTCTTTGATGCAGGTTAACTTAAGAATTTCAGGCTTCGCTTCTTGATGGATGTGGCCACGATATACGCCCAATACATTGGTGGTAAATGTAGCCGTTACTCCTGATGTGCCAAAAGATTTAGCGGTTACAACTACCGAGGCAGACTTGATAACATGCCCTTTTTGATCTTTTACAAACCCAAAATAAGCTGGCCCTTGAACATTAGTGTCATCCGCCATCATTGATTCCATACCACCAGCAAAACACAATAACGGTGACAACAAGCAGAAAACAACACTGATTATTTTTTTCATAGTTATTTAAATTTCAATGGCCTTTTGCTGGTGAGATTATTAAATACAATCCCTTCGTTTTATTAATAAACCCTATTTGTTATTAAAAAATATTGTAGAAGTCCATCAACTAAAGTGAACTAACTGTCTTCAAAATATCTTTTATTTTTATATTTTCTTTTTCTCGATTAACTGATTCTAGCAAATATAAAATTCTGCACTATTCGGGAATTCTCTTTGCTAATTTATACACTTTTTTCTCAACACGACCACTGCATTTTTTCTTTCAAATGCCGTAATCAGCCTATTTTCTTCAATCCACTAGCCACTAAACATCATGCGTTTGAATTCATTTATTACTATTAGGAAAAAAGAGTTGTTTGCCTTCAATCTTATATAGCGAAATGACCTCTTGTCCATCTTTAGAAATTATCCAATCAATAAAGTTCTGTCCTTCTTTTACCTTTACATGTGGGAACTTTGATGGATTAACCAACATAATTCCATATTGATTAAATAGCTGAGGATCACCTTCAATTAAGATTTCTAAATCACCACGGTTTTTTTGTGCCAACCAAGTGCCACGGTCAGACAAGATATATCCATTCATTGCTGATGCTGTATTTAAAGCTGGGCCCATGCCACTGCCAGTATCCTTATACCATGCCATTTCTTTGTTAGGTTCTATACCTAATGTTTTCCAATAACGCAGCTCCGCTGCATGCGTACCACTCTTATCCCCTCTCGAAATAAAAGTTGCTTTAGCATTAGCAATTTTTTGAAGAGCTACTTTAATATCTTTACCACCAGCAATTTTGGCAGGGTCAATCTTGGGTCCAATTAATACAAAATCGTTATACATCACATCATATCTTTTGGTTGCATAACCTTCCTCTAAAAACTTCATTTCGGCTACTTTGTCATGCACAAAAACCACATCCGCATCGCCGCGACGACCAATATCTAGAGCCTGTCCAGTGCCAACGGCAACCACCTTTACATCTACTCCCGATTTACTTTTATAGATTGGTAATAGAAAGCCAAATAAACCAGATTGCTCTGTAGAAGTAGTAGATGAAACAACAATAGATTTCTGAGCAAATGATGGCGTAACGATAGCAACACTGATTGCCAATAAAGCAACTGATAATAAGCTACGCATTTTATGATTCCTTATTTTGTTAGTAATAACAGAAATATTTCTAAATCCCTTCGGGAATTTGACGATTAAGACTCAAGGCTTTATATCCTGGACTAGTGTCTCCATACCAGCCAAAATTACATTTGAGATTACCGAGTGGGTGAATTCTTTAACTAGATATCCATTTTGTTTTAATCGATAGATTGATGATACCTATTCCGATTCGCCCAACTACTCAACTGACTACTTTCAGACAGCAGTTAAGATTTTGAAGTATTCCAAACCAATTTCCATTAAGGTCAAACACCATGACCTTTGATGTAAGTCTCTAAAAACTTAATTTGATTATCTTGGTTTTCAATAATATTTTTCACAAGGTCACCGATAGAAATAACCCCAACCACTTTATTGTTATCTAAAACCGGTAAGTGTCTAATATGCTTGTGGACCATGATAGCCATACACTCATCTAAAGAATTAGAAAGTGTCACTGTTAGTGGTTTAGCCGTCATGATTTTGGAGATGGTTGTTTGTTTTGGGCTATTATGGGGTAACAACACCTTAATCGCACAATCGCCTTGCGAGACAATTCCCACAAGTAATCCGTCATCAATGACCATGATGGCTCTAACTCGATTATCACGCATGAGTATCAATGCATTTTCAACAGAATCAGATGATTTTACAGAGAATATCGTATTGGTTTTTTGAGCAATACATTGTTTTACAGTGGTCATAAAAAGCTCCTAATCAATATCTCAATTATAACTTTAGAATTCGCTTTCTTTTTGATTGAATTAACTGTTGATTCATAAAAATAAAGCATTAATTGCAATTTTTTGGATCTTTGTGCCCCAGTTTGGAATCAAGTAGCGCCAAGGCCGTCAAATCCTCAACTAGAGTGGATCCATCAATTGAGGAGTAGTTGCTATGGTTAATAAATGGTTGCCAGTAGTCTAAGCTATGCCTAGCATCCTTAGGGGGCTTTATAAAAATCCTCCCAAAAAAACGGCCAAAATTAGTTAGAAATCTTTAACTTTTTGAGCTCTGTTCGATTTACTTAACGCGTCAACTTTTACTTTAGTAATAACTGAGTGGCTCAGCCTTGCCCCAAAAGATTTTATAGGAGTAAATGGTGTATCCAATGATGGTTGGCAATACGATTACAGCTCCCCAAAATATTACCCACAAGGATTCCGTGGCGGCAGCTGCTTGCCAGATAGTCATTTTATCTACCACGATATATGGGAACAAACTGTAAGCAATTCCTAAGAAGGCTAGAACAAAAATACCTACACTTAAAGCAAAAGGAAGCCAAACTGGAGCAATCTTTCTTCTTTGCAATTTTAGTAAGTTTAAATCGATGAAGAAGAAGCAAGTTATTGTCAGAATAGGGAAGGGTAATAAGAAAAAGATATTGGGGAATGTAAACCACTTAGCCGCAATCTCTGCGCTAAAAAATGGTGTGGCTACCGAAATAACTCCTACGCCAAGCCCTGTTAATAAAAGGCACTTTCTTGCCCAGCCAACCGCCTTTAATTGCAACTCATCGGAAGTCTTCATAATTAACCAACCAGCTCCCAATAATGCATATCCTGCTGGCAAACATAGGGCTACGAGGAAGGCAAATACCCAGCCTAAAAATCCAGAGTCAAAACCAATTACTTCTCTGCCAACCATAACCCCTTGAGAGGCAGCAGTCACCAAGCTCCCAAAAAAGAATAAAAAATTCCAAACTGATTTTTGTTTTAAGTGCGCCTTCGCTCGAAAGTCAAATGAGACGCCACGCAATATTAAACCGGCTAACATGATGCCTTCTGGCAAATAGAGCTCAGTCAAAATGATTCCGTGAGCCATAGGAAAGGCAATCAAGAGTACGCCGACTCCGAGTACCAACCATGTCTCATTAGCATCCCAAAAAGGGCCAATTGAAGAAATCATGATATCTTTTTCTGATTCACTTGCCTGATTCAACAGGATGCCTACACCCAAGTCATATCCATCTAAAACAACATAGGCAACCATTGCAATTCCCATTGCCACCAAAAAGAAAAGTGGTAACCATCCAGAAGGTTCGTATAAATTAGGAATCATTTTTATGCTCCCGCAATGCTATTAATCAAGCCGGTTTTTTCTATACCAACAAACTGGTCAGTACTGGTTTGTCTTGCCAAATAAAAAACAACCCAAATGTAAGAGGTGATGAGTCCTAAATAAAGTATTAAGTACATTATCAGTGTTCCCAAAACCATATTAGCGGGAACTTTAGTAACTGCATCAGCTGTTTTTAGTACTCCAGTAACAAGGTAAGGTTGTCGTCCTATCTCGGTCACATACCAACCAGCGATGACTCCTAGCCAACCAGAAAAAGTCATCACATTTAGAGTTTTTAAAAACCATTTCGGTAGCTCTTTGCTTTTTCTTGTGAGATAAAAACCTACGCCCGCAGTGATGAGCATCAATATCCCTATACCCACCATAATGCGAAAAGCAAAAAATACAGGCTTTACAGGTGGTTTTGTATCTGGGAAAGCGTCCAAACCCTTTACCTCTCCATCCCATGAATGGGTCAAATACAAGGAGGCCAACTTTGGAATAGCAATTTCATATTGATTGGCTTTAAGACTTTCGTTGGGTAGCGCAAATAAAACAGCTGGGGCACCTTTTGTTGTCTCCCAAATTCCTTCCATTGCTGCGACTTTTACTGGCTGATACTCCAAGGTATTTAGGCCATGTAAATCACCAAGCACAATTTGTAATGGTGCTAAGACGATTGCAACAGCCATTGTTAACTTTATCAGTGTTTGGTTACCGGTAAGGTTAATACCTCTCAAATAGCGATATGCTGAGATACCTGCAATTAAAAAAGTGACCGTCAAAAATGATGCTGTCATCATATGCAGGAGTCGATATGGCATGGAGGGATTAAAGACAATCTCAAACCAATTGGTTGCATGTGCTTGCCCGTTAATCATTTCAAACCCCTGTGGTGTTTGCATCCAAGAGTCCAAAGCAATGATCCAAAATGCAGACAATGAGGTACCAAAAGCAACTAGAAAAGTAGCAACAGTGTGAACTTTTTGGGATACGCGCTTAGCACCAAATAACATAATTCCTAAAAAAGTTGCCTCAAGGAAGAATGCTGATAAAACCTCATATCCTAGCAATGGTCCTGCGATATTCCCAACCGTCTCCATATATCCAGGCCAATTGGTACCAAACTGGAAACTCATCGTAATACCGCTCACTACACCAAGGGCAAAGGTTAAAGCAAATATCTTGACCCAGAATTGATAGGCCTCATTCCATATTGAGTTGCCAGTTTTATTGTATTTAATTTTGAAATAGTAAAGTACCCATCCTAAAGCAATGGATATCGTTGGAAAAAGAATATGAAAGGTCATATTCGTGGCAAATTGAATTCTGCTCAGAATAAGCGTATCCACCATAGATGTCGTCCTTATTTAATGATCTCAATTATTCGCTTACTCAAATGCACTTATAGAATCTGCAATATTCTTGGAAGATGGTTCACCAAACCTCATCTGCCCAACGCCGAACTATCAATATTTGACTCTATTTCTAAAAATAAGGTGCGTCTGTCTGATAACAAACATAAGAACAAATGAAAATAGCCTGACGAGCTTTTATTTTTTACCTAAGTTGGAATCGAAACACCGACACAAGGTGTTGAGGACACGATCAAGAGGGCTCTATTAATCAGCCCTTGATTCATCAAAAAGTCATAACCTTGGCTTACTATATAAAATTATCGTGATTTTGCCCATGATTAATATACAAAGCTCCTTTGCTGCCGTACTCTTCTTTTCAATGATGATTTGTCAGTACACCTATGCTGCTACAGAAATAAGTGGTGCTGGAGCAACCTTTCCTTTGCCTATTTTGAAGCAATGGATTTCTGGATATGAAGAGAATCATTCTGTCAAAGTTAGCTATTTAGGACTAGGATCCGCAGAGGGCATCAAACGCGTTACGGCAAGGACTGTAGACTTTGCCGTAACGGACATTGGACTAACTAAGTCAGAACTATCTCAGGATGACTTACTCCAGTTTCCTTTAGTTGCCGGTGGTATTACTCCCGTTATCAACCTGCCAAATGTTCGAGCGGGTGAATTCAAGTTAACTGGAAAGGTGTTGGCAGATATTTATTTAGGCAAAATCACTTTTTGGGATGACTCTCGTATTCAAAGTCTTAATCCCTCTCTTTTGCTGACACATTTACCGATTCATGTCATACATCGCAAAGATGGTTCTGGAACGACCTTCACATTTTCAGGCTATTTATCTAAAGTTAGTGATGACTGGCAAAAATCTCTAGGGATGGGCTCTTATTTACGTTGGCCAGTTGGAGAGGGGCAAATTGGGAATGAGGGCATCGCCAAAAAAGTATTTGAATTAGAAGGGGCCATCGGCTATGTTGAATATCTTTATGCGGAGCGATTCAAACTCACCACTGTCAGCCTTCAAAATAAAGATGGTGATTTTGTCATCCCGAACATTGATTCTTTTAGACGAGCATTTAATCAAGCATCATGGAAGCGGCCTAGCTACTATGAATCCCTAACTAATTTACCGGGCTCCAATAGCTGGCCAATTGTAGCCATTTCATATGTGCTTATTCATCGCACGAATAACGATCGTTTAGAGATCATAAAAACTTTAGATTTTTTTGATTGGATTTTTTCAAGTAGCAAGAGTATTGATGGTGGCTATATCAGTATTTCAGATCCGACTTTACTAAGGAGAATCAAGAGCTCATGGAAAGTACTTACAGATTCCAAAGGTAATCCGGTGCTCAAATGACCAAGAAAAAATCTCTGCGCCTAATAACATTAAGTCTATTCACCTGCTTAACCATTTTTAGTCAAATTGTTTGGTCCGGCGGAACACCAACAACCTTTCGTGTCTCTAAGGATTTTAAGAGTCTCATTATTCAAGGTGAGCGACCTGAAATTGTTGCCTGCATGACGGCTACCTCCCGCTATGTTAAAAAATCTTTAGATTATAAAGAGTTACGTTGGTTAGATAGCACTTCACTCAGCGCTATCTTTAATGAGAATGAAAATAATGGACAACTCACAAGAGTGATCTCATTACAAGCCCTTGCTCTACTTAATACCTCTAATGTTTTTGATTCATGGATTCCTATCGTCATTCGTTGTAAGCAAGTAGATGAAGGCTATCCCGAAGTCAACTTGAATGTTGTAGGTAGTTCAAAGTGGTGAGCAAATTCGCTTGCCTTTTCCTTTTTTTGTCAATTGGCGTCATATCTTTGCAGCCTCAAATAGTATCAGCACAATCGTCCATTAACGATGAGTCTTCAGTTGATGATGAAATTTCCATTGAAAGTGATACCGAGCAATGGAGCTTTCACGGACAAGCGACTTATATCGCACAACAAAAAAATAACTTTCGTTCATCTTATTATGGGCAAAACAGTTTATTGAATAAATCTGAGGGTGATGGTTTAAAAAGTTACTCTTTAAGTGCTACGGCATTTGTGGGAACAAGACTTTGGGAAGGTGCTGAGGTTTATTGGAATGGGGAGATGTTTGAAGGCACTCCCTTTAGTGGGCAACTTACTGGTTTAGGTGGTTTTTATAATGGTGAATTACAAAAAGGTGCATTTGCTCCTCCAATTTACTATACCGCTCGAGCTTTCATTCGTCAGACTATTGGATTGGGTGGTGGCAAAGAAAGTGTTGAGAGTGACGCGAATCAATTAGCTGGAAATATTGACAAAAATCGACTTGTTTTTACTTATGGAAAATTTTCAACCTTGGATATTTTTGATGACAATATTTATAGTCATGATCCAAGAACTCAGTTTCAAAACTTTGCGATTTTCTCAATGGGTGCTTATGGTTATGCTGCTGACACTAAAGGATACACCTATGGTGCGGTAGTTGAGTGGTATCACAATGACTATATTTTAAAATTTGCTCGACTGGCATTGCCAACTGTGCCGAATACCGCTGAGCTTGATTACTCTCTGACTGAAAACTATGGTGATCAAATTGAGTTAACTCGTTCCCATTTGCTTTGGGGTCAACCTGGGGCAATAAGAGGTCTTTTTTATCAACAAAAGGCCTTTATGGCTGGCTATCAAAACGCGATAATACTTGGACAACAAACAAACTCTACTCCTGATATCACGAATGTTCGTCAATCCGCCACCAAATCATGGGGGGTTGGCTTAAATGTTGAACAAGCGATTAATGATGATATTGGTGTCTTTGGTCGGTTTAGTTGGAACCCCGGCACGACTGAAACCCAGACTTTGGATATTAGTCAATCAATCTCTGGTGGAGTAAGCATTAAAGGCTCATATTGGTCTAGGCCTAATGACACACTTGGTATTGGCTTTGCTGTGAATGGAATTTCTTCGTCACAGATTGAATATCTTCAACAAGGAGGTATGACTGCTTTTATTGGTGATGGGGCATTAAGTTATGGTTCGGAACAAATTTTTGAGACCTATTACAATGCCAAAATTTACAAGGATTTATATGTAACCCTTGATTACCAACGTATTTCAAATCCTGCATATAACTCGGCGCGAGGTCCAGTCAATATCTTTGGCATTAGGGCACATTTTGAACTGTAATGTCTTTTAAAATTTTCGCGTTAAAAACTAAAATAAGTAATACCTTGAAATAACATCAGGCGTGGAACTGTGATAAGTTCAAATTGTCCGTGCTATTCATCCTCGCCCAGAACAGCGAGGTTTTCCGCACGATTAGATAAGATAGCCAACGCCAGCCCTGTAGTAAATCAAAATAAACGGCTAAAGGTATTCCAAACAAACCCATAAACGCCCAACCAATTACGGCGCCCCTAAGCGAAGCAGTAATGTTTTGCTCACTCATTTACTAATCTTACTAATTATCCATTGATGTAAAAAATCAGCAATTTCTAAATTATTTTTTTCAATCATCACCATATGTCCGTTGCCCCGAATACCTTTATCTGGCAACCTTATGAAATCAACTGTCGCACCTGCTTGTTTTAAATATGCCGCAGTGCAATGATCGTAAGGAGCATGGTATGAACTCTCTGAAACCGTTACCAAAATTGGAAATTGTCGGAAGTTCACTAACTGCCGTGGCGGTTCAGCTTGTAAAGTACAGGCAATCAAGTCCTGACCATCTGGTGACGCTTGTACTTGTGTTTTGATTTGCTCAGGTGCTGTTACTAATGGATCATAGGTAAGAGCAATATCAGCAACTCCCCAAGTACGCGCCTTGGGCATGCCGGGTGCATTATTATGAAAAGGCGGTCCTGATGGCTCGATGGACACAATACCTTTGACCTTTTGCGGTCTAGCCTCAGCAATGACCCAGCCCAATGGGCCAGACTGCGAATGCGTTAACAAAATGGCTGGGCCGATTTTATCTAGCAATGCAGCGCCTGCAGCTTGATTCAAGGTCTGCGTTTCAACATCACTCAGCAATGACTCAACCTGTGTGGCATAAAATGCATCGAAGGTTGCATCTCCTCGCTTACCCGAGCCGGGCCACTGCGTGTGAAGTTTAGCTTGTGGCCAATTTCCCAGAGTAGCTGATGCGGTAAACAGTTGCTCAATTTGCGGCGCGGTGTACATGCGCAATTTGCCATTCACATCAGGATGCCACGCCGAGCGGCCCCGCGCTGGTTGGTCTACCATGTAGACCACATAGCCCAAGTCTAAAAAATGCTCAGCCCACCCCTTTCGACCATCGGGTGTCATCATCCAGTTGGTAGCAGTTTGAGCTGCGCCGTGAATCAATACTAATGGGTATGGTTGCTTGACTTGCTGGGGCTGCAGTTTTTCGACATACATTTGTCCTTGCATGATCTGTTTATCGGGACTGCCGACATAGCTGCCACCGACATAAAAGAAACTTCTGCCCCGAACTGGTTGATCAGGCAAACTGGTACAGGACGATAAGAGGAGAATCAGTGAATAGATCCATAAACGATTCATTTTTTTTAATTGCATATCTCGCCCTATGAAAGATTTTTCCACTGATTTTTTGGAACAAATCGGTTATTTACAAAGCTTGAGTATATGCAACTCTTCAATTCAATTCAATCCGTAATTACCTTGGCAATAAACTCTAAATATCAGCAGTGTGGAAGCAAACAGTCTACTTCCAGAAAGGCATCTCGATGAATCGAAAGAAGAAAACCCTTAACTTCCCTTTAGTTATTGCTATTTTTGACTAGGTAAGCAACTCTAATCCAATGTAAACATACCTTTTCATACTTTAATAGTAAGCAGGAAATAGAAACCGTTAGTAGGTGGGTTTGGTGGTTCTTAGCAACCTTAAGGCGGAATTAAACTAAGATTCAAGATACCGCCCCCTAAATTTACTTTATTTTGTTGCTTCTATAGACTAGTAACTTATTACAATTAAAACGATGAACATTACCTATTCCACTACAGCCAAAATCTCTACTGATCAAGCTATAGATCTATACATTAGATCGACGCTTGGGGAAAGGCGCCCGATTCATAATCGGCAAGTAGTTGATGATATGTACAAGCATGCCAATCTGATTGTTTCAGCATGGGACGTAGATAAGTTAGTTGGTATTTCGAGAGTATTGACAGACTTTTCATATGTTGCTTATCTATCTGACTTAGCTGTAGATATTCAATACCAAAAGCGAGGCATTGGAAAGCGATTAATTGAGGAGACTAAATCATGCCTCGGACCAGAATGTGGGTTGGTTTTATTAGCCGCCCCAAAGGCAAGCGAATACTATAGACCCCTTGGTTTTGATCAGCACCCAAGCGCCTGGACTCTTAAGAAGACCGTGAAATAAAATTGCCCAACAAGTGGGCTATCGTAACTTTTTATGGCTCGAGGGGGAATCAAACGATTTCTTCAAGAGGTTAACCTGTTGAAACTACTAAGGGTAATATCTAATGTTGAAAAATTCCTAAGATGGTTTAATTGGAGAATGAACAAAAATACACAATTAGTTTCTTTATCCTACATCAGCAATACGGCGGTAGAAATTTCTTTACTTGGGAACCTGAGATTATTAGCCCACTCCTTTCTTAATAATCAAAAATACAATATTACTGGTTTATTGATCTATAAAAATAAGCAATTTGCTCAAGTTATTGAAGGTGATGAAGACGCCATCGAACGTATCTGGAGCAAGATTCAACGGGATACCAGACATACAGATATTCAACTCTTATCTAAAGAACCGATTATTCACCGAAGTTTTACCAAGTGGTCTATGTTATTTCCTGAATCAGAGAAGGCGGTCGAATATTTTCCAGAAATGGTCGAAGCCGTTAGAGATTTAGAAATCCCGGCCAACCATCCACTTTTTAAGATGCTGGCTAACTAAAGCTTTCTTTATTCTTTTAAAAAACACTCCTTCCATTCAGATAATACTTAAGAAAATCTGTTGTCAATTTGTCAATAACTTTTTTTTTACCCTTGAAAAAGATATTTCTTAAGCCTGTTGAGGCGTATTTAACCCTCAGGACATTACTCACTCTCTCAAGAAACAAATATCCTAGATAGCATATAACTGTCGTGACATCCAGTCTGCTGTTTGATCGCGATATTTATACCAAAGATTATTCACCACATGATTACCGCCCGGAATGATCGATAGTTTGCATGGTCCTGAAACTTCTTCCGCCAATAACTTTGCTTGCTCTACAGGGGTTAAGCGATCCTTATCCCCCGCAACAATATAAATTGGACATGTAATATTTTTAGCAATCCCTTTTAAAGACATTCGTAATGCTACTTTTCCCGCCTCTTCAAGATTGGCACTTTTCGTTCGAACCCGAAATGCCTCAACATTGATTACCGGTCTTCCCTCAAAATTTGCCGAGCGTTGATATGCGCCCGATAGAGCTACGCAGGCTTTAATTCTTTTTTCAAAACAAGCTGCTCTTGGAGCTAAATGACCACCCAAAGAAACTCCCCAAATCCCTATACTGTTTAAATTAATGTCTGACCGAGTTTCTAAATAATCACATACAGCCCCTACCGGCTCTTCAAACTCAGGACAAAGTGGAAAATCATACTCACCCTCTCCCTGACCTGGTCCATCAAAAGCTAGGGTTGCTAAACCACGAACTAAGAAACGATTTTCATAATCGTCCATTTCTTCTTTTGCTGAGTCTAGCCCCATGCACATCACTACAATCGGTGGATTTGAGACACCTACTGGTTTTCTTAAATTGCCATATAAAAATTTACCTTGGTATGGAATAGCGACTCTTTCCCCAGGTGGCTTTAAATGCGGTAGGGCTAAATTACGACACTCTACAGCTTTCATATTTGCCTGGCGCATTTGCTCCAAATCGTTCACAAATAAAAATTTTCCAAAGTGATAACATACGGCCGCACGTGTCCAATGTTGGCTCGCTGAATATTCATAGCCATCATTAAATGCTTCATGCCCTAAACCTTCATGGATAGCGGCTCTTTGTGACCAAGCTTGACACCAATTATCCCAATGTTGCAAGCTTGCAGTAACTTCTAAAAAGTCTGTCATCGGTACCCCATTGGCAACAAAGCGTGGCGCCCAGTGGGAAATAGCAGATTCAATACGGGGGTCTTTAGTCTGTTCGTTGGTAGTTTGTGTCATATTAGTCAGCCTGTATATTTGCGTTTTTGATGATTGGAGTCCAGCGTTTAATTTCTGTTTGCACAAAATCTTCTAATGACTCCGGTGTTGAAGGTGATGCTTGAATACCCTGTTTCAAGAACAGTTCTTTTACATCTGGGCGACGTAGGATTTCTGTAATGTCTTGATTCAATTTTTGTATTACTGCTTTAGGAGTTTTTGCTGCGGTAAAAAGTCCAAACCATAATTTAGCCTCCATTCCCGACAGTCCTGCTTCTGATGAGCTAGGGACTTGTGGTAAGCCAGGAAATCGATCGCTTGTTGAGACAACTAAAGCTTTTAATTTTCCTGTTTTTAACTGTGCCGCAGCTGTCACTGGAGACAAAAAAGAGACTTGGGTTTCATTAGCGAGTAGAGCAGTTAATCCCGCACCAGCACTTTTATAGGGGATATGCATCATATTTACACCTGTAACTTGTTTAAATAACTCTCCAGTTATATGGCTAATCGTGCCATTGCCAGCCGATGAGAAATTGAGATCATTTCTTTTTTTTGCATATTGAATAAACTCAGCAACTGTATTGGCTTGAATACTTGGATGCACCATCATTACAGTTACTCCAGTTGCAACCATGGATAAACCAGCTAAATCTTTTACAGGATCATAAGGTAAGTTAGGATATAAAACGACGGAGCTCACCATGGGACCTGCATGGCCCATCAATAAGTTGTAACCATCGGCTGGAGCTTTAGCAACCATATCTGCAGGCACAGTACCGCCAGCCCCTGCACGGTTGTCTACTATTACAGGTTGACCCCATTTTTCAGACAACTTTTGCGCAATAACTCTCGACAAATAATCCGCAGTACTGCCTGGGCCATGACCAAAAATACGCACGGGTTTATTGGGAAACTCTTGTGCGCCAATAGGTCCACTCAAGACAATCAACATGCATAGAAAAAACTTTTGCCAATGTTTTACATAACAGCGCAATAGTGAGCCAACTCCACAACTCGGGTTCAAAGTGTCTCCTTCATTATTTATCTTTTTCCATACAGAAAAGTATTGGAATAGATTTTTTAATATTTTTAATACTTTAACATTTTTCTAATGAACCGATTATGTCTATTGTTTCTTTTTTTGGTCTATGACTTTTTTGGACCACGTCTAAATTTCCTATTGAAATTCTAGTCTGGTTTTAGTATTTCTTCGCTGCCCGAGGCGGAATCGAAAAACTCCAGGTTGTTAATCCTATTCACCCCAAATACTCCAGTTTATCGTTGGTGGTGAAGGCTGAGTCCACGAAACTGGATATGTTTTTGTTCCAAAGCCTAAGCGACTCCAAATCCATGCAACAAATGTAATGATGCTAATACCAACTAATACGGTTAATCCTATGTGGCTAAAGTTAGCATGTGCTTGAATCATGATCAGTGGATTTGCGCCAGCTGGAGGATGAACTGTTCGAGTAAGAAGTAAAACACAAATCGTTATCACGACTGCCGTGACCGAAACCCAAGTAGCATCTCCAAAGTACTGAACAAATATAATTCCAATCAAGCTGCTAAATAGGTGACCACCAAAAACTGCTCTTGGTTGTGCGGCAGGCGTTGTCGATAGACCGAACAAAAATAATGTAGTACCGCCTAATGAAGCAAGTAAAAAAGGCGTGGTTGCTTTCGTTGCAAGTAACGCTAAAGTAATTGCTACACTAGCGCCAATAGAGACCCAAAGTGCTCTTAGTAATATGGTTTTCATTAAATAATTCGAGGATTTGTTTTTTACGTTTTTAATTAATACTAAAGAATTTGTATTAGTCCTGAAAGCATCATTAATTTTACTCCGCACTCTATCTTGTCCTTTAAAAGGACGTTCACCAGACAAAGTTTAAGCTTCTATCAATTAGACGCTGATTAATTACTTTGGAAAAACTAAAGATTGTTATTTTGCTTTTTGCTGATCAAATGGTCCATTTAATTTCACATTAGTCCAGTTCAAAAACATGGCTATTGTTACCCAAAGCAGATATGGTGCAATCAACCAACTGGAAATGGGGGAATACGATCTTGGAGCAAGCAGGATTGCTAATACGGATAACCATAAACTAACTGCTTCAATTAGTGCCCAGTCAGGACGGCGCATCCGGAAATATAAAATACTCCAAACTAGGTTCAATAAGCCGTTCACGATAAACAGGATTATCAATATCCGGATAGTTTCATCATCGGGCGCACGATTGTATGCTTTTACAAAAGAAGTCCCTGCACATATAAAGATCGTTGTCCACATCGGACCAAAAAGCCAATCGGGCGGCTTCCATCGAGGTTGTTGGAGTTTTTTATACCACTCACCAATATCCGTAGCCCAGGCACCCCCAATAGCTAAGACAATACCCCAAACTACCGAGAAAATGATGGGTTTATAGTCTAGTAACCATTCTATATTCATGTTTTTCTGAAAATTTATTATTGATTGAATATTAATTATGCGCCTTGGAAATATTAAAAACTATTTCTAGATTAATGCGCCACGACTTATTACGAATCAATTCAATCGGCGCTTATTTGACACAGGAATGACCTCCCATCATCAGGCTTACTTTTAAAGGACATGTCACTAACCTGATACCCCAGTCTAGAACCAGAGTAGCTGAATCCTGACTTACGGATTATAACTATAGAACATGGTTCCAAAGTAATTGGAATGTGATCGGAAAAAGTGTAAAGTATGTGCCCGGTACATTGTGTAAACAATGTGACCGGGTCATACCATTTGATTTTGGTGGCCCGAGGCGGTATCGAACCACCGACACAAGGATTTTCAATCATCCATCTAAGCCACTTGGCGAAACGAAAATCTAAATGAAATTTCTTAATACGAATGATTATCAATTGCATGTTAAGATAAGAATAGTTCTCATTTATTAAATTCATTACTAATGTTAATTTTTCCATTTAAGTTGTTTTTTGCTACAGTCATTACCTGGGCATGTATATGCTTACTCTCTAGTACTGTTGAAGCAGAATCACTTGATGGTAAAAACATCATTTTTTTAGCTGTATCTCCTGTCGATGACTCTCCAAAGTTAATTAATTCAACAAACTTTGAGGAAGTTCAAGGAGGATTGAGCATTCATGGTCAATCTACCTACATAGTGCAGCAGAAAAATAACTTCTACTCTTCTTACAATGGCCAAAATAGTCTCTTGAATGCTACTGAAGGGAATGGTGAAAAAAGTTATACCTTGAGTGCCACACTATTTCTTGGGGCTAAATTATGGCAAGGGGGAGAACTATTTTACAACCCTGAGATGTTTGAAGGTGTTCCTTTTGGAGGCCAGCTGACGGGTCTTGGAGGATTCCAAAATGGTGAGCTACAAAAAGGTGCTTTTGCGCCGCCTGTTTACTATACCGCTCGAGCTTTTTTCCGCCAAATTATTGGCTTAGGTGGTGAAAAGCAACGCTCGGAAAGTGGTCAAAATCAACTCGCTGACAACTATGATAAAAATAGAATAGTGATCAGTTATGGGAAATTTGCGACTTTAGATTTTTTTGACCAAAATACCTATAGCCATGACCCAAGAACACAGTTTCAAAACTTTGCGCTTTTTTCTATGGGTGCATATGGGTATGCTGCAGATACCAAAGGATTTACCTATGGAGCGGTATTAGAGTGGTATCAAGATGATTGGATTGTAAAAGTAGCTAGGTTGGCTGTTCCTACCATACCGAATACGGAACAACTTGACTATAGCCTCACGAGTGATTACACCAATCAGATAGAACTTACACATGAACATAATATTTTAGGACAACGCGGAGCAATTAGAGCGCTCATTTACCAACAGCATGCCTTGATGGGAACCTATCAAGATGCCTTAAATGTGGCGCAACAAACAAATACGACCCCTGATGTTTTTAGTGTTCGTAAGACAGGTCAAGAATCATTGGGATATGGGATTAATTTAGAACAAGCAATCAATCATGATGTTGGTCTATTTGCGCGGTGGAGTTGGAATCCAGGAAAGACGGAAACACAAACCTTAGATATCAGTAGTTCTTTATCTGCTGGAGTGAGTATTAAAGGCACGGGTTGGAAAAGATCAGAAGATACTTTTGGTATTGGATATGCTGTAAACGCCATTTCTAGCTCACAAATTAACTATCTTCAACAAGGTGGCTACACTGCCTTCATTGGAGATGGCGCCTTAAATTATAAGCCTGAACAAATTTTAGAAGCCTACTATAGTGCTCATGTATTTAAAAATCTTTTTCTTACGGCTGACTTTCAATATATATCTAATCCAGCTTATAACTCCTCTCGGGGACCAATCAGTTTCTTCGGAATAAGGGCGCATATTGAGATGTAATGTCGTTTTAAACAATTTGTCTAACCATAGGATGACTAATTAAAGTATCTTTTAAAAGGAAAAGTCATGAACCAGAGACCCCTGTCTAGAACCAAAGTGATGAAATCCTGATTGACGGATTGGAACTGTGAAGTTTGACTGAGCGCGCTAGACGCTAGATAGAAGCTCCATCAACAACTTCTAATATAAACAGCCCAACAAGTGGGCCTTGTGATTCTTGACGGCCCGTGGCGAAATCGAACCACCGACACAGGGAAACCAATCCTTATTTTCTGTTTGCCCCATAAGTCTTATTAAGGTAGTCGACTATGACTGGAACTTCCTCATCAGTAATGGGTGCCTTAAATACATTTTTCATCCTCAATACCTGAGCATTCCAATAGCCAACTCCAGTATTGGGAGGTTGATATTCTGCATAGTGAGCAGAGTGACAGGTAGAGCATTTCTGTAAAGTCAACTGATAGCCCGGCAAATCTGATGGTCGCCATAAAACAGTATCGGCCGGCAACTCAATTGTTTTAGCTTGTACCATTTGTGCCAAAGTAAGAGCACTTAGAAGCAGAATTATTTTTTTCATATTCTTCTCCTTAAACCGCTGTGACTTTGACAGTCTCAACAATATTTCGCATATAGCCAGCCGGCATCCAGCTTGCAGTCATCGGCTGAACTTGGCCAGCATGATTAAATGCTCTAACCCTCAAGTCCAGTGTCCCTTTTTGTTTTGGCGTAAATTCAATGCGCCACTCTCTAAATGAGAAGCGACCCAAATCTTGGCCTAATCTTGCCTCTGTCCAATTTTGTCCATTGTCCTGCGAGAACAAAACACTCTTTATTCCATAGCCAGCATCAAAGGCAATGCCTCGGGCTTGTACAGGCTTTCCAACCGTCACGATGCTGTTGTCGGTAAAGTTAGTAATGAATGAGCGAATCGTAAATTGATTAATTGGAATCGTTTTAGAAGGGGCCGTTCCAGGATCAACGCAATTACAATCGTTATCGGGAATGCGATAAGCAGGATTCATCCAATAACCGTTGTATACATCATCAACCACTTTAATTTCACTAAGATGCTTAACCCAGTAAGTGCCGTAATAGCCGGGAACAATTAACTTGATTGGATAACCATTTAAGAAAGGAATATCTGTTCCATTCATTTGATAGGCAACCATGACATTGCCATCCATCGCGTGGTCAATATCCAAACCTTTTACAAAATCAGAATCACTTGGCAATACTGGTTGATCTAAGCCATCAAAGGTCACTTGCTTGGCGCCGCGACTAGGATTGGCCGCCTTCAAAATATCCTTTAAGGCAACACCAACCCAAGCGGCATTACCCATCGCGCCATTACCAAGTTGCCCACCATTCACTCTAGGCTCAAACAAGCCACGACTATTACCAGAGCATTGATTAACAGCAACAATGCGTTGAGATGGAAAGTTTTTCTTTAAAGACTCTAGAGAAATCTCTAAAGGCTTTTCTACATTGCCACCCACTTTTAATCTATAAGTATTAGGGTCAATGGATGTTGGAATCCCGGCCATGTGATAGCGCACAAAGAATTCATCGTTTGGCGTAATTAGATGATTGTCGAAATACTTAAATGGAGTTTCTAATTGCGGCGGTCTAGAAGTCAGCACAATCATCGGCTTCTTTTCTGGAAAGGCCATGAGTTCACGCTCGCCATAGGCAAGGGGCAAATTAGTTCTTTCTACCCCCAAGACCCAGGATGGCAATAAAGAACTGGCTCCACCAGCCAATGCCGTTGCAATGACTTTGCGTCTATTGGAAAAGTTTTCTGAATTCATAGAAGTCTCCTTCATACTATTTTTAGGCTGATCTTAGAATACAACTTTTTTAGAAGTATACATTAGTGATTACCCTCATCGAGCATTAAAAATTTCGTTTTAAACGACATTAGGAGTGCCAACCATAGATGAGTATCGCTTAAATCAACACTTGACCAACACAAGGATGACAAATCCCCTCGTTCATAGCTGTCCTTTAAAAGGACGATTTAATATGTGAATATCTAAAGGAAATAGTGCCAGACCGCGACCAACACTAGATATTCTTTGGACCACCTCTAATATTTTGAGTGTATGACCTGAGACATACTTTACACTTTATACCAATGGGATGGACGCTCCCACCCAAACGGCATCAAATGTGCCAAAGTGGAGTTGTTGAATAACCACTTAATAGTGGCCCGGGGCGGAATCGAACCACCGACACAAGGATTTTCAACTCTGATAGACCGTCTTCGTTATTTTTATTTTCAAAGTCTAAAAGCGTACCCCCATCGTTATGTGCGAGCGTGTGTATTTTTTTCTTCGCTGTAAAAAAGTATTTGTATAGCATCGCAACTATACCTCTCATCCGTCTCACAAATATTTTTTTATTACTCAAAAAACCACCAAAAACCCCACGATTTCGCATCAAATCAACACATTTTTTAGCGGACAGCAAAGCCTTGTACAGCGTGCCTCTGCGGAGATGTACAAAGTTAGTACCCTTGTGCGTTGCGACGCTGTAGTTGTTTGCGTTGTCGTTCTGCTTCACGCTGTCTATGCTGTCTGTCACGCTCTGCTTGTAGTTGTGTCTTGCTGTTATCAACATTCTGTTTAAGTGACTTGATTTTCGCCTGTGCTGGTGTGAGTGGTTTGATAGGTTTAATAGTTTGTATTTCGTGTATACGCATCTTGTATTTACGACTACCCACTTACTTCTGTGTAGTTCAATACATTACCCACACCATATTGT
>Ga0164297_10000636_pt1 | contig 41993 bp, 61 predicted proteins | sample GEODES058metaG_FD_113539 | JGI IMG/M metagenome (GOLD analysis project Ga0164297, IMG submission 113539) | Dystrophic lake water microbial communities from Trout Bog Lake, Wisconsin, USA - GEODES058 metaG | ecosystem: Environmental > Aquatic > Freshwater > Lake | place: USA: Trout Bog Lake... | reverse complement strand
AATAATGCCAATTCTACTTCTTTCTTAAATAGAAGATTTTTTGCTTATGGAACTCATCAATACAAAGATGTTATTTTAAACCAAACTTGGCATCAAGCTTACTTTACTGGTATTAAGCAGTTATATTTTTATGCTTCTAAACCAGTAGTACAGGAAGATCATGAAGAGTGGATTGATTACTATTTTCCTACTGTACTAAGTGGGACCTTCTACCCTTCAGCCAATACTATAATCGGCAGTGGTACTACAGCTAATTTTTTACCAACTGGTGGATTTACTGGATCAGCTGGGTCTCAAGTACAGACACAAAACTTAACTACCATTACTCCAATTAGTTCTTTTAAATTTTCTGCACTTAATACAGACTGGCAAACATTCTTAACTCCTCAACAAATACTACTTCAAGGCAATCAAAATATAACTGGAGTTACTGTTAGTGGAAATGTAGCAGTTAGTCCCACTACTATACCTTATGGAATATATACTATTAGTGGTGGATCTAATGGTTATACCTATATACGTTCACAATTAGGTGGAAGTCAAAATATACTAAGTACACAAATGGCTACAGTTATTAGTGGTGGTTGGTCTAATAACTCTAATACTATGTCTAATGGAACTACTATTTCAGGGCAAAACTATACTTCCATTCCACTATCCTTAATAGATGTATGGCAAGATACTTATGGTAATAATAATCTGGGTTCTAATGTTTTTGGGGGTAGCTCACAACTTTCTAGTCTACCTTGGACTTTCTTAATAACTTCTTCTGGATTTAATGGGTTCCTTACAATTAGTGGTACTTATTATAATAATTCAAATGTAGCTTTGGCAGGTAGTGGTCATATATTTCCAGTTGCATCAAGTGGAACTCCAATTAGTTTTACTACAAATCAAGCATATGGAAGTAATGAAATAAACTTTAAAATAACAGCTAGTGGAACTGGTACTTCAACTCTTAGTAAAGCTGGGCTATTCCAAGGATATTCTGCAATATGGAGTAGTCCAGTACTATTCCAGAATATGAGACTTTCAGCAATAGCTCGAATATCCCTCCCAAATACTAATTATGGAACTTATAGATGTAGTCTCTATAATGCTGCTGGACAAGAATTGGCTTACAAGGAAGTTTCTGGACTACCACTTAGAACTTGGGTTGACATAGAAGTCCCATACACTTCTACTGGAGTACTAAATAATAATAATGGTTTTTATGTTCAACTAACACAGACTCATGGATATAACTATGGACTTAGTGAAGTCTATCAGGTAGCAATGTTGGGGACTTTCTATAACCCAGCTGCCTATCAATTTTCAATTGACAAAGGCAATACTTGGTGGAATATTACTACTGGTATTGGTGACCCTGATACTAGTATTAGTCTTCCATCAGCTTCTCAGCAAATAATGTTTCGTTCAATTATTTTGCAAGATAATGCTCAGCTCTCTTCAATAGATATAGTTCCAGTCTATAATCAAACTCCATATTATACTAATACTATTATTGATTACTTAGGTGATCCAAAGGTTAATGAGCTATCAATACGTAAACCAGCTACACTAAGACCAATGTTCCAGCTTAATACTGACTTGTTCCCTGTAAGTTACTCTCAAGAAGAACTTATAAATGTTTCTAGTCCTTTTAAGTTGATTTAAGAAAAATTTTCAATTACTATATATAAAGCATACTCATTAACTAGTAAGTAAATATATATATGACTAATAACTTGGTATACGTACAAGAGAGTAAGGCTCTTAACGGAGTTCTTAGATATTCATCTCTAGGAATAGATATAAAAAGCTCTGGATTACTAGATCAATTTGATACTCTAAAGAATAGAGATAGACTACCAGAATTTGAAAAATACCTAAGACAAAATGGTCTAGAGCTTAGCTTTCAAAATAGTATAGTAGAAAATAAATATCGTTTACTTTCTCAATCTACCAATGAAGATTTTATAGTAAGAAGTCCATTTTTAGAAGATCATTCACTCTTTCCTTTTCAGCATGTTGGACTTAATATTGTATGGAATCAATTACAGAATGAAAGTCCTAGAGTTCTAGTACAGTGGGATACTGGTGCTGGTAAAACACTACTCTCTTGCTTAACTTCACAAAAACTTTTTGATGAAGAAAAGATTGATAAAGTCTTAGTATTCTGTAAAAAAATTAAACAGTATGACTGGGAACAAGAATTTAAAAGAATGACTTATCTTAATGTCAACAAGATAGAAGATAGATGGAGTAGAAAACAAAGACATGATTTCTATTTACAGGATGAGTCTCAAGTATTAGTACTAAACTATGAAAAAGTTCGTGGTGCTAGTATGACTAAAAAACCTGGAGAAAGAAAAAAGAGTAAAGACTATTCTCGTACAGATCTATTACAAGTATTAGAGCTAGTTAAGGGCAAAAGAGTATTAGTAGTTATAGATGAAGCTCAAAAAATTAATACTGGTACCAGTTTACTAAGTGAAGGATTTGATTTATTACTTAATAGTTCAGAACATAAAGTAAAATCTTTGGCTCTTACTGCAACTCCTTATACTACTAGTCCTTTAAATATTAGAAATATTTTTACCACTATTGCCCCTGGAATTAAAGATGTAAGTGATATAAGTAGAGATGGATTTAAGAGAATTTATGCCAAAGAACTAGTAACTTATAATCCCACTCCTTATATTACTGAGCTCTATGTCAAAGAATGGGATCGTCCTAAACTAGCTCTACTTGGTAAGAAACATGAAGAATGGACTCATATAGCCATGAAGAGTGACCCTAATATAGCCAAACAATTTCCAGAAAGTATGCCTAAAAGAATTGTATATGAACTTTCTGATATAGACAAAGAGATCTATACTTTTGCTGAAAAATTAGCTCAGAGTAAATATAATCCAGATAATCCTCAAACAGCTTGGGGATATATTGATACTCTAAGAATGATCTGTAATACTACAGCAGGATTAAAGAGTAGTGAAAGTAAATTTGCTCAAGAAATAGTAGCAGAATTTGGAGATAAAATTGATATAGCTAATAGTGCTAAATATCAATTAATTGAGAGTGCTCTAGAAACTGTATTTGAGAGTGATGAAAAAGTGGTACTATTTACTTTTTGGACTCACGGTACACTCTTCCCCTTTCTAGAAAAATTAAAAGAAACTTTTAAAGAAGTGCCCATACTTCCCATCTGGGGAGTTGGAATGGATAGTTCTTCAGTTACTAAAAATATACAAACTTTTAATAGTACTAAAGGACCAGCAGTATTAATCACTAGTGATGTAGGACAGGAAGGATTAAACTTATATGCACCCTATCTTTGGAACATCGAAATTCCCAGGACTTACTCAGAGTACAAACAACGAAAAGACCGTATCAATCGTGCAGATTCCCGTTCAAAGGGCATTAGTAATACCTGGATCTACCGTCCAGTTGCAGTGGGAACTATTGAAGAAAGGGTGGATGCAAAGATTCTTAGAAGGAGAGCTGAAGCAGAAGCCATTCGAGGAGTAGTTGATGAACATGTAGATATGGAAGACACTATTGATATGACTCCAAAATCTTTTCTGTTTGGTTCTTGATTAAAGCACTAACAGACTATAAACTTAAAGACTAGAAAGAAGGTGATGCCTATAGTAACTAAATGTACTTATTGTTAGAGAGATAGGAAAATCTTGAGACGTTTAATTGCATCTAGTGTTATAATTATTGGTAGTATTATCGGAAATCATAGCACAGTACATACAACAGCTAAAGAAATAACTAAAATAGAAACACCCATAGTAGAAATATTAATTCCACGAGAGACTGTACTTAAGTGGGAAAAAGTAGCCATCTGTGAGACTGGAGCCAATTGGACACTCCAAGGACCCATCTACAGTGGAGCTTTAGGTATTAGAAATGAAAATTGGATAGCATATGGAGGATTGCAGTTTGCTTCTAATGCAGAATTAGCAACACCAGAAGAGCAAATATTTATTGCTCAAAAGATCGAAGGCAGTAGTTATGTCCCCGATCAAAATGGTTGCGGACAAGGATGGTAAGATAAATATGGCAAAAGAAAACAAGTACGATAAGATGCAGAGGAATCTAATGGACTATATCCTCTCTGGAGAAATACACTCCACTCTTATTGGAAAGACTATCATGGTAGATCACAGTGATAGAAGAGAGAATCTCTCTGACATTGAAGAGTTTGTAGAATATATTCTAGGAATTATCAAGCGTGCAGAAAAATTCTCTGACAATGTAAAAAAGAAGGGTAAGTAGAGTAAGCTTGTGTAGTTACTGGTATTACCCTATAAACCAGTCACAGGAGAGGGTTCAGTCTCCCGGGGTTGCAGTATCGGCTTTCTACGCCTGACTCCCCCGGGCCTCTTCTTGATTATACTACACAACTATACTATAATATAAGTATATGTCTTTAACTACTGAGTTACCAGAATTTGTAACCGATATAGATTACAACTGGCATTCTAGAGCTGCTTGCAAAGGTATCTCTACTGATTTATTCTTTCCTGGACAAGGGGAACCCGTAGACAAGACCTTAATAGAACGTTGTCATAATTGCCCAGTTCAAAAGCAATGTCTAGATCATGCACTACATCATGAACACTATGGGTATTGGGGAGGAACTAGTGAAAAGCAGAGAGTGGCACTACGAAAAGAGTTAGGTATCATTTGTAATAAGCCAGAATCTATCTATACTTCAGAAACAAACAAACAAGCTAGAATTCGAGAAGAAAATAGAATTAAAATTACAGGTCGTGGACGAAAGGCTCAAAAATGAGAATTGGCTTAGTAATTCCCACACTAAATAATTTTGACCAAGCATTAGATTTAATCTATAGTGCTAAAACCAAACATGATCTTAGAATTTATGTTCAACCCCAGTGGCGTTATCAAGTTCCTTTGGCTGCTGCTTGGAATAAAGGATTTAGGGATGCTATAAAAGATGGCTGTGAGTATATTATTATAGCCAATGATGATACTCTATTTGCTCCACATAGTATAGATAGTGCAGTAAAAGAATTTTCAGAGCTAGAAGAGAAGTATGTACTATATGGTTTTAGAGAAGTAAAAGAAACTTTCTTTGACCCCTTTGAAATCTGTTTTAGTGAAGAAGATGCAGAATATCAATTTACTGAAGCTGAACTCTTTTCTAGTTTTATGGTAAAGAATGATTTTTTTGAACGTTGTGGTAGTTTTGATGAGAACTTTGACCCTTGTTGGTGGGAAGATAATGATATGCATTATCGTATAATTCTATTGGGTTATAAAGAATATCGTAGCTATACTCCCTTTATTCATATTGGAAGTCAGACTACTAAAAAACTAACTAAACCTATTAATTCTCTTAAAAGTGGTGAATACTATCTCAAAAAATGGGGTAGTCAAAATAGAAACTTGATTGAGAAGTATGCTGTACCTTATAATGATAATACCTTAACCCCTAAGGACTGGAGAAAGTAATAATGGCAAAAGCAAAAGTACTAGCATGGGGTGATTACTGCTGTGCTACTGGTTTTAGTACAGTAATGAGTAACATTATGCGTCAACTAGATGCTACTGATAAGTATGAGATTGATGTAGTTGCTATCAACTATGATGGTGGTCCTTATGATCCTGAAAAGTATCCAGGACGAGTATGGCCTGCTATTAGTGCTCTAAGAATGAGTGGTCCTTATGCTGATTATCACGGTAAGCAAGTATTTCTAGACACTCTTGGACGTGGAGACTATGATGTAGTATTTATTGTTCAAGATACTTTTATTGTACTCCCTATTGTTGAGCATATTCTAGAAATTCAAAGAACCAAAGAAAAACCATTCTCCACTATTTATTACTACCCATTTGACTGCTCTCCTAAAGAAGAGTGGGTTAAGCAGTGTGCTTACTCTTTTGACTTTCCTGTACCTTATACTGAGTATGCTAAGGATGAGAGTAAAAGATACCTTGGACCTCTTGGAGATAAGCTAGAACCTATCTACCATGGTACTAATACTAAAGATTTTTATCCATTCCCAGATAAGATGTATAAGATGGCAGTTCGACAAGGAATCTTTGGAGAGCATGCAGATAAGTTTATCATCACTAATATTAATCGCAATCAAGGACGAAAAGATGTTTCTAGAAGCTTTATGGTACTAAGAGAACTCTTAGACCGTGGAGTGGATAATGCTTTCCTCTATATGCATATGCAAGAAACAGACTTTGGTGGTAGTATTCTACAAATGGCTAGAAACTTTGATCTAGAACCAGGTAAGCATTGGACTCTACCTAACCCTCAACAGTTTTCTGCTCATTCTGGATACCCTATTGAAGCAGTTAATCAGATCTATAATTCTAGTGACTGTTACCTTACTACTACTTTTGGAGAAGGATGGGGACTAAGTATTACTGAAGCAATGGCTACTAAACTTCCTGTAGTAGTTCCAGATAATACAGCCATCTCTGAAATTATTGGAGACAACGAAAGAGGCTGGAAGATTCCTAGTGGAGAAAATAGTAGTATGTGGATTATCAAAGAAAATGATAATGAACGTATGCGTCCTCTTATGAATGTTCAAAAAGCAGCAGATGCCATACAAGAAATTATGGAAGGTAAGTATCCAGAACGAGTAGAAGCAGCTTATGATTGGGTTACTGATCTTACTTGGGATAGTGTGGGTAAGCAATGGCTTAATGTCTTTAATAAGGCAGTTAATAAGTCTAAGGGTGCAGATCTATTAAAGAAGAATATGAAGTCATGAGAAAAATAATTGATGTTACTCTTATTAACACAGAGTTACATCTACTAGATCTACGAATCAATATACTGCAAGATGTAGTAGATGAGTTTTATGTGGTACAAGCTACTAAAACTTTCTCTGGGCTACCCAAAAAGACTTTTAGTCATAATGACTATAGTCACCCTAAGCTACACTATGTTACTATAGAATTTCCTGAAGGTTTAGGCACCTGGGATAGAGATCACTACCAAAGAAATTATAAAGTTCTAGATATTACTGGATATAAGAGAGACCCAGAAATGTCCTTAAAACTCTCAGATGATGATATTGTTTTAATTAGTGACTTAGATGAAGTTCCAAACCCTGAAAAATTATTAGAACTTAAAAAGACATTTAATCCTGATCTAACTTATAGTTTTACTCAAATAATGCATCAATACTATCTCAATAACCAGAATATTAGTGAGCCCTGGGCTGGGTCTAAAGCTTGTAGTGTAGAACGTTACACTTCAGATAACTTAATTCCCCAACAATTGAGAGATAGCTCAGGACACCAATTAATTGAAAATGGTGGGTGGCATTGGAGTTTCCTGGGGGATGAAGAATTTCTTAAAAATAAAATTGAGAGTTATGCTCATCAAGAACATAACAATCGTTTTACCAAAGATAGTATTATTTATCGTAAAGATGATAATAAAGATATTTTTGATAGAGGGTTCACTCTACAAACTGTAAAACTTGATAGCACCTATCCTACTTATATTTTGGAAAATCAAGACAAGTTAAAGCAGTATATTAAAGAGGTAGAGTAGTGTTAGTCTTCTTTCTATGTATGGTTATAATACTCTTATTGGTGAGTAAATATGACTAAAAGTTTTAATTGGGCAGCTAAGACATTATTAGAGCTGGCTAAAATACCAGCTACTACTGACTATATTAAAGCTATTACTGAGAGTTCTTCAGCCAATCAGCAATGGATTTATGCTCTAGTAAAAACTGCTCAACCACAAGTTGGTTCTATGACTAGTAGCTTCTATAATCAAGCTATAGAAATATTAATTGCTAATGGAGTTAATGTTAACCCTTATTCTAATGGAAGTGGATGATACTGCCCTAGTAGCTCAATGGATAGAGCATCGGAGTTCTAACCCGCAGGTTGCATGTTCGACTCATGCCTAGGGCACCAAAATATTATGATAGATTTCTTGTTTATAGCTAGTTTTACCATTATACTAATTTATATTTGCATAGTAAGGGAATAATATGGAACTTAAATTATCAGTAAGTATAGGAGCTACTCTACAAGTTAAGAATGCTAAGGGTGATTGGGACTGGATTAAGCCTGAAGTAGGAGCAGAAATGCTTCTTGTTGAAAGTGATGACTTACATACTGTTCTCCTACAAGAACGTTTTACATCTCTCTGGGATCAAGTTGTGGGACCCCAATTTGCTAGTGTAGTCAGAGAATTAATCTCTGAACAAACCCCTGAAGAGAATATAGAAGAAGAGACTACTGAAGATTTTGTATTAGATGCTACAGAAATTGTAGTTACAGATGATGAGGATTACTATTAATGACCGAGTGTAAGCACTGTGGTATGCCAATTGTCAAATATCTTAATACAGGTAACTGGGATATTATAGGTGAAGACGATAATTGGGTTCATGTAGAAGATCAAAATACTATAACCAAACATACTGCTAAACCTGACTGGGATACTAAATCATGACTAAAAGTACAGAAAAAGAAATCAAAACCTCTAAAAAATCATGTGCTCACCTTACAGGGTTTACTCGCACTACTAATGGAAAAGATGTAGAAAAGTTTAAGTATTGTCCTAGATGTGGAAAGGCATTATGACAGTAATAGTAGCAGCAGAAACTTATAGTGATGGTATAGCTATTGCTTCTGATTCACAAGTTAGTGACATCTTTAGTAAGACTGATGGTTATACTGAAAAAATTTGGGTTGATGAAACTGGTACCTATACAGTGGCTTTTTGTGGTAGTGTTCGTGAAGCTCAAGTAGTACAGTATAGTGTAGAATGGCCTAAATGGAGAGAAGATGAAAATATTCTTCCTAAGTTTGCTATAGTAGAGATGGTATCTGCACTACGAACTGGATTAGAAGGGCATGGAATTTTAAAAGAAAAGAATGGTGTAGAGAGTATTGAAAGTGAATTTATTATAGCTTGGGAAGATAAATTTTTCTGTATCTGTAGTGATTTCAGTGTACTAATGCCATATAAGGGTCGTATTGCTATCGGTAGTGGGTATGCTGAAGCTTATGGAGCACTAGGAGATAGTGGTCCTTGGGATACAGATGATGTAGTAGAAGCAGCTCGTAGAGCTACATTAACTGCAAATGGAGTAGGTGGTGACATTTATTATGTTACTACTGAAGAAAAAATAGTAAGAAAGGCATAGGAGTTGATTATGAATCAAAATCTATCTATTATTAAATATAGTAAGAATAAGGAGAACAAATATGGACAACAAGTTAGCCCAGGAAATTACCAATTTACGGGAAGTAACAGAAACTTCCTTTGGTCAGTCAGCCAAGTCAAAAACCAGAACAGAAATTCGTAAAGAGTCTGCTACTAATGCAGATGCTACGGTATTTTTAGACCTAGTAGAAGTTCTTGGTACTACAGATATTAGTGAAGTTCATCCTCTTCAAACAGATGAAATTGACTTTTTAACTGATGAACTATTAGCAGTAAGATCTGCTAAAGATGTCATTGAAGGACGTGAAGCTGCTCTCAAAAAGTATGCTACTGAAGTAATTGACCTCAATATATCTATGACTGGAGATGACCCTACAGAAACTAGTGGCTATTTACTCTCTCCAGAAAATGGAGTTAAGCTATCTAAAGAAGTATCAGGTGGTAAGCTTAATGTAGATATTAAACTACTTAAAACTATACTAGAACCCAATCAGTTTTCTTCTATTACTAATGAAATTGGTATTAATAAAACTATCAAGTATCCTAGTGGTAAGTCAGAGACAACTTATACTTTGGAATATGAACTTAATGAAGAAGCATTAGAAAAGGAACTTAAGAAGGGCAATATAGGTATGGAGCAAATTGTAAAAGCTACTATTCCAGGAAAGGTCCGTACTGCCTTTTATGTCCGAACGGCAAAGTAGATTAAAGATCTTAGCTCGTAGAGATGACGAGCCTGTATTTACAATAGGAATGGCAGCTGCTTTTTTTGATTTAAAAACTCAAGCTTTTAGAAAAAAAGAAGAGTTGGGTTATTTAGTTGAAAAAGATGGTTCTCCTATTAAAATACATAGAACTAAAGGTGGAGAACGTAGGTATAGTTTAGATGATATTCTAAAGATTGCTCATGCTCTTCGTAGACAAAATAAAATGACAGATCGCCAATTGAGATTAATAGTATTAAGAGTAGATGCCTTCAGAGAACCTGTTAAGAGTCACAGGAAAAGGTACCGGAAAGGAAATGTATGAGAATTACCTTTACGGGTAGTCATAGTACCGGTAAAACAACAGTAGCTAAAATGCTAGTAGAAGAGATAGAGAAACAATACCCTGAACTCTTTATTGATAATTTGGGTAGTGTAACTAGAGAACTTCTCACTCTAGGTGGAGAGTTTAGAGATGGGAAGAAAGTAACATTATCTCCTAATACTGATAGATTCCAGTTGGCCTGTATCTATAAACGTAGAGAGTGGATGTTAATGCCTGAACTACTCTATGAGGCTGATGTAGTAATTAGTGAACGTTGGGCTTTAGATGAGACAGCTTATCAACTAGATAAGGTTAAGAAAAAGGGTGGTGAACTTACCCTTGCTACTTATAATATTTGTGAGAATGAAGTTCAGTGGGAAATTGATAACTACTGGGATATTATTTACTACCTTCCTGTAAGTAGTAGAGAAGTAGAAGATGATGGAGTTAGAGATACTGATAGACAGTATCAATTAGAGATTGATAAGAATATCCAAGAAATCTTGAAAGTTCATGAAGACACTACTAAAATTAGAACTGTACCTGTAGAGTTAGCAGATATTATACCATTCTTAAAAGAGGAAGTAAGTAGATATGGATTTGAAAGTAGTCTTTCAGAATAGTTTTGATACTCAAGAAGTAGAAAGAGCCAAATGGGTTATTGAAAAAGCCCAGAGGAATAGCTGGAATGTCATAGACACTTTAGTCTCTCATATGGTTAGTAGAACTCTTATAGAACAACTAACTGGAGAGCTTCCTGAAGTAGAAAAAAAGATTAAAAAGAATAAAGATCAAGAACTTAGAGAATGGGTACTATTAAATCTCTCCAAGGAAATGTCTCCTTGGCAAATATCTCAAAGTTTAGAAGTAAGCTATGATACAGCATTAAAATTAGTAAAAGAAAATACAGATTATTTCTTGAAAATCAAGAAAGGTTTATATACTATTAGAGATGGTAAGTTAGAACGAGAAGCTGCCAAGAAAGATAAGTAAGTGAAAAAACGAGTAGGATTTGCCTGCAAATGGATTGACCATGATGGTCAAATATTGGGTATTGGTGCCAAAGATGATGCTAAAGCTCTTAATACTAGAACTTTAACTTTAACTTGGATGAATAGACATCTAGGTCATGAAGCTGATATGAAACTTATTGAAGTTATGGAGCATAATCTCAATAGTGTAAAACTCTTACTAGAACGAACTGCTTCTCGTGATGAAATTTTTCATATGGTTCGTCTAGGTAGTGACTTACTGCCTCTATATAATATTCCCTACTGGAAAGAAGTATATCACCGTTGGGGTATTATTCAAAAAATTGAAGAAGGTTTTGGAGAAATTGGTGATTATGCTCGTAAGCATGATATTCGTCTATCTTTTCACCCTGGTGAATTTACTGTATTAGCCAGTCATAGGCAAGATGTTCGTGAGAGTAGTCTTCGTGAAATTGAGTATCATGCTGATATGGCTTTCTGGATGGGTTATGGTCAAGAGTTTCAAGATCTTAAAATTAATGTTCATATTTCTGGTCAGCATGGAGCTTATGGTATACAGCAAGCTTTTCCCCATCTCTCTTCTACTGCTAAAAATTGTCTAACTATTGAAAATGATGAGTTAACTTGGGGTATTGATGAGAGCCTTAAACTTGAGCATGACCTAGCTCTAGTAGTAGATATTCATCATCACTGGGTTAAGACTGGTGAGTATATTCAGCCTGATGATCCTCGTATGCAACGAGTAATAAATTCTTGGAGAGGAGTTCGTCCAGTTATTCATTATTCTAGTCCTCGAGAAGAACATTTTATAGGTCATGATACTGAAACTCAGCCTGACTTTATTGAATCTATGTCTAGAGGCCTACATAAACCCAAGCTTAGAGGGCATAGTGATTATTACTGGAATGAAGCTAGTAATCGTTGGGCTTGGAGTTTCCATAATGACTTTGATATTATGTGTGAGAGTAAAGCAAAAAACTTAGCTCAGCAAAAGTTTGTTGATTCTATGTTAGCTTTACACTAATATAATGTAACTGGTACAAGAAATAAGACAAGCAAACCACAGCAGAGTAGGAGAATAATGAGACAGTATGTAGGAGCTAAATTACATGGGCTTAGAGTAACCCATAAGAGTTTAGACTATCATGGTTCTGTAACCATTCCAGAAGACTTTTGTCTTATGCTTGGTATAGAAGAGTATGAATGGATTTATGTAGTAAATGCTAATAATGGTCTTCGTTGGGAGACTTATGTTCTTTATGGTCCTGACAAAGAATTCCATTTAAATGGTGGAGGAGCTCGTTTAGGAGAAATTGGAGATAAATGCATACTTTTTACTAAGAAAATTAGTACAGAGTATGAACCAGCTAAAGTATTAGAAATTAATCAAGATAATGGACCAGTAAAGGCTTTCACTTATGACATTGGGTAAATGGACTTATGGAGCAGAAATTGAATGGGTAGATACTGATCGTACTCTAGAAATACCTGATTGGTGTGGCAAGTGGGATGAAAAGGATTCTACTCTAGTTAATTCTAATGGACATGCTAATGATCCTACTCTAAAAACTTGCAAATTAGGTGGAGAGATCAATACTAAGCCTACAGAGACTATTGCTGAACAGATAGAGATTGTTAGTCACTTAAAAGATGTCTTAAAACCAAATAACAACTATCGTTGTAACCTACATGTTCACATTGGAATTGAAGGATTAAAAGATGATCTTCCTGCATTAAAGAGTCTATTTCAGTATACTCTAGATAATCAAGATTATATTTTTGATGAAATGCTTCCCTATGCTCGTCCTACTATAGAAGAATTTCCAGACCCAGTAGACTTTGATCTTGCTAAAAGATTTTATCGTCAGCAAAGATATTGGGCCAAGAGTAGAGTTCCTATGACTCGAGTTCCTGGTATTTTAAATGCCAAAGACCCTAAAGAGTTTTATGACTGTCATTTTCATTGGAATGAAGAGCAACAACGTAGACAGTATTCTATTGCTATTGTAAGAGCAGGAATTAATATTCGTAGTCTATTTAAGCACAATACAGTAGAGTTTAGAATTTGGACTGGAACTACTGATCCTGAACAAGTAAGAGACTGTTTCTTGTTTGCTCATGACTATATGGTCTCTGGGCTTTATAATCATTCTCGTACTGCTAAAACAATTTATGAAACTGGAACTTGGAACTTTCCTAAATGGCAAACTTTCTATCCAGAATTAGAAAAGGGTTATAGAGCTTCTAAGATTGATTTTCCTATGGAGTATCCTGACCCTAATATAGCTTACCGTCGTAGAAAAGAACAACAAAAATTAGAAAAGGAAAATAATGGTAACTGATAAGTTTACCTATGGCTTAGAACTAGAGTGGACAGACTGTGATGCTCGAACTACTATTCCTAGTGAGTTGGGTTATTGGAGTCTAAAAGAATGGACTCTAGTTAACTCTGATGGTAAGGCAAATGACCCTACACTAAAGAGGAACACTCAAGGTGGAGAAATTAATACAGTGCCTAGTGACTCTATCAATAGACAGATTGAAATTGTAGACGATCTTAAACTGTTACTTCCTAATGCTACTGCAATATATAGAGCCAATCTACATGTACATATTGGGGTAGAAGGTCTAGCTACTAGTATTGATGATCTACATAATCTGTTTCAGTATGTAGTAGATAATCAAGAGTATGTTTATCATCGAGTACTACCTCGTAAATCTCCAACTGAAGGACAGTTTCCTAACCCAGAAGATTGGAAGTTAGCTAAAGCTTTTAATCGTCAACAAAATCTATGGGCCAAGCAAGGAGTACCTCCAAGTAGAATTCCTGCTATTTTAAATGCTAAGACCCCTGAAGAATTTTATGATGGACATTTTTATTTTAATGAAAGACTGGGTAAGTATGTCTATCATATTGGTATTCACCGAGCTGGAATTAATGTTCGTAGTTTATTCTCTCATGGCACTATTGAATTTAGATGCTTTCCTGGTAGTGTAGATCCACAAGAAATTAGAGACTGCTTAACTTTTGCTGATGAATTTATTCGAGCAGGATTATTTGACCACTCTATGACAGCTGAAAAAATACATAAAAGTAGAGAATGGAAATTTCCTGAATGGAAACCTTTTAATATAGAGCTTGAACGAGGATTTCAGAAAACTAAAAAAAGGCCAGACAATATTTAATGGAGTTAACTGGAAATATAGGTTTTGAGCTTGAAATGAGTGATATAGTCACCTCTGATGCTGCTCGTATTGTCTATGGAAGCCACTTACTACTCCCAGAATATGCTTTTGGCTATAATAAACCAGAATTAGACTATTCTAGATGGAATTTAGTCCCTGATAGTACTATTAAAAATTCTGATGGAACTCAGTGTATGAAAAGCTTTATAGAAGATGGAATAATAGTTAAAGCCAAGAATAATGCTAAGAGTCCACATCGTTTTAAGTGGAAGGGTGCTGAACTAATTAGTCCAGTTATCAATATAGATGTACAAGAAGAAGTTATTAAATACTTTGGAGATCTAGAATTTTTTTTAAAACAATTTAAAGATAAGGGTGCTACTTTTAGTGGAGAACTAAATAACTCTCTTCATGTTCATGTTGATGTACAGACATTAAGTCCAGATGAAATTCGTAAGCTAGTTACTCATATCTACTTCTCCCAAGATATACTATACCCCTTAAAGACAGATTGGTCCGGGAGCCGCAAGTTCTCAGAGGAAGAAATGTCACGTTTATGGGGGTCTTTAGATGCTAAAGAGTTTTGGAAAGAGTATTGTACTGTTAAAGGTAAGTCTCTAGAACCTAATAGAATTGGTGTTCGTAGGTTTATAGATGTAGGTCCATACTTTTCTAATCTTAAGAACTATCAAACAGTAGAGTTTAGATGTTTTAAAGCTAAGGATGACCCTATCTATATACTAAACTGTATCTATTTTAGCTTATGGTTTGTACAAACTGTATTAAGTAGTGACTATTTTGAAGACTATGAAGAAGATTTAAAAAACTGGGTGTCTTCATTAAAGAGGATGCAAAATGTCAGTTAAGTGGCGAGGACAAGAGTTTAACACAGTAGAGCAAGCTAAGGAATACTGGAAGAATGCTACTGATGCTGATCTTAAGTATATTATGGATACTAATCATAAGCAAAGAGTTGACTGGATTAGACAAGCTACTAAGATTGTAGAACCTTACTCTAGTGTTCTAGATGTAGGTTGTGGAACAGGTATTATGGTAGAGACACTCCCTGAAGGAACTCTGTACCATGGTATAGATTTAAATAAAGAGTATGTAGAAATGGCTTGTAAAAAATATCCTACCTACTTTTTTGAAGTAGAAGACTTCTATAATTTAATTGATACTCCCACTAAGTTTGATTATATAATTATTACCAGCTTATTTGGGTTATTTCCAGAAGAAGAGACATATAGACTTATATCTAAGTTTTGGAATATGAGTATGAAAGGTATGGCTATTACTACACTCAATAAAGAACGTTATCGTAATGCTCCTGGTAGACAAAAGATTAAGAATGCTCTTACTAGCCATGACCCAAAAGAATTAGAAGAATACTTGAAATCTCTTCCTGGAGCATCTAAAATTGAAGTAGTATCTAATATAGATGATGGCTCTCGTAAGCCTATGAAGATGGCAGCATATGTCTGGAGGAAGTAAGTTGGATTTATATTTGGGGTCTCCCCACCGTTATATTAAAAGAATGGGATTAGGCTATGCTCTAGCTCATGAAATGAATAGTAGAACTACTTATGAAATTTACCGTTCACTAAATAGACTAATCTTAGATAATGGAGCAGATGAACTGGGTGAAGGTCAGGGTGGTGCTCGTTTAGCTTATCTTGCTGGAGTATTAAACCCAGAATGGATTATCCTTCCTGATGTTCTACATAAAGATAAGAAAACTCAAAAACGTGGAATAGATTTTTATAATCAGATGAAAGATTCTGGATACCATGGAAAGTTTATGTCTGTTATTCAGGCCAAGACTTTAGAGAAAGGATTAAAGAGTTATGAGTTCTGGGACCAGAGTGGTATGGTGGACCGTATTGGTGTCACTTATGATACTCAAATTGATACTGTGGATTATAAGATACCAACCTGGGGTAAACGATTAGAGTTCCTAAGATGTCTAGCTGACTCTACAGAATATCAAATTGGTAATGGTACTGGAATTCATATGCTGGGGACTCTTGAAGTTGCTGAGTTATTTAAACTAACTAGAGACCCAGAGTATTATGATACTCTTAATATTGTAGATAGTCATGATACTACTGCTCCTTATGCTTGTAATACTAAGTTTGTAGTAGATGATTCTATATCATTTGGAAGAGAAAAAGATTGGCCTCGATTAAACTTTGATGCTACCTTTAGTATGGAACGAGAAGAAATTAGTCATTGGAATGTAGCTTGCTATTTAACTGCTTGTAAAATTCCATATGAAAAGTGGAACCAATATCTTAGTTCAGCTAATGCTAGCTACTACTATTATGAATTGGGACTAAATGACTTCTACTAAAAAAACCTTACTGCTCTTAGATGGTCATAATATCTATATTAGAGCATTTTCTGGCTTAGCCAAGCAAGATCTAAGAAATGCTGATGGTATTGGCACCTGGGGTGCTTATGGAACTGTAAATACTATAGCTAGTATGGTTCGTAGATTTGAACCCACTCATGTCCTACTTGCTTTTGATCAAGGAAGAAGCAGTAAGAGACTGGCTATTGACCCAGAGTATAAAGCCAATCGTAATCGTAAGAAAGAAGAAAAGAAAGAGGGAGATGTCTTTGAGGATGAATTTAGACCTCAGTTAGAATTAACCTTTGAATTCTGTAAAAGAATGGGCATTCCTCATCTTCGACTATCTAATGTAGAGGCAGATGATATTATAGCCAAGGCAGTAACTGCTTTTGGTTCTAGTTTTGATCAAGTGGTAATTGTTAGTGCAGATCACGATATTAGACAGCTTATTAGAGAGAATGTAGTAGTAGTAAAACCAAGTCTAGGCCAAAAAAATATTGTAGAAGAGATTTTTGATATGGAAGCCATTCGTGAAGAATGGGGAGTAGATCCTTGGAGACTCCCAGAAATCTGGTCACTAATGGGAGATAAGGGAGATAATATTCAAGGTATTCCTGGTATTGGCCCTAAAAAAGCAACTAAATTAATTGCTGACTATGGTAGTCTAGATAAAGTTTTGTCTAGTGATGACCCTAAAATAGTAGATCATATTAATACAGTAAAGAAAGCACTTAGTTTAATTGAGTTAAAGGGATTAGATGATATACCCTTCCCTCCTCTAGGAAATTTACAGTTTAACCCAGTAACTCCTGATACTCCAGTTCATGGAGATAGACTACTTAAGTTGATTGAGTATTTTAATCTTACTAGTATTAAAGATAGATGGCTTAAAGGTACCCTCTGGTCTAAGGAACCTACATTTGGAAAAGGATTATTATGAATAGTAAGCAAATAGATGATATTATTAAAAATACTATTGAGTATATCCAAGATACAGAATCTTGGTCTGATGAAGAGAGATTTGGTAAGATTGCTCTAGACCTTTATAACTTACACCGTGAGCATAATGAAGTCTATGAACGTTATTCTATTGGAGAACTCTCTGACTGGAGACAGATTCCACTTATGCCTATTAGTGAGTTTAAAAAGCATAATGTAGGTATCAATCTTAGTGATAAAATTCCTTTCCCAGGAGTAGAATTCCACTCTAGTGGTACTACCCAGGGTGACAAGAGTAAGCATCGTATGTACGATACTGAAACTTATAGAGCAAGTATTGCTGCTGGATTTAAGCAGAGTGTACACCCTACTAGCTATCCTCGATTTAGAGTAATACTACTTACTCCTAAACTACCCAATAGTAGTCTATACTATATGATGAGCTATGTTAGTGAGCTTTTTGACTATCGTGGTATCCGTGATGAATTTGATGGACTAACAGATAGTTATAGAGTTAATGAACTTCTTAATAGCCTTAAAGATGAAAAAGAGCCTGTTCTATTCTTTGGTACTAGTCTGGCTTTCTATGATCTAATGGGAACTATTAAAACTCTAAAAGATGCTTCCCCCATGAAACTCCCAGAAGGTTCAATGATGATTGAAACAGGTGGATGGAAGGGTAGAGATATTAAGATTACTCCTTGGGATTTAACTACTGAAGTAAGTCTATTCTTCGATATTTCTTTTGATAACTGTATTCGTGAATATAGTATGAGTGAAATCTCTAGTCAATTATGGGCTGCTGGTAATGACCCTGGAGATGTAAGCTACTACTGGCCACAGTGGTTAAGTGTTAGACTAGTAGATCCTTTGTCCCAGACTGAAATGCCTCATGGACAAAGTGGAATTATTAGCTTTGTAGACCTAGCAAATGTTTGGAGCTGTCCTTTTATCTTGACCGAAGATATGGGTCACCTATATACTGATGGAAATGGATTTAACTCACTAGTTCTAGAAGGTAGAGCAGTTAATGCACCAGAGAAGGGATGTAGCTTAACTTATGCCCAAGCAATGGGTAATTAACCCAGAAGTAGATACTGTCTCTGTACTAGCTGATCTTGGACGTTTCCTAGAAACTGACTATCGTATGGCTATTGAATCTTTAGAAGTTCCTAGAGTATTTGAAGAGTTTACAGAGAATAGTGGTAGAAAGTTTGTAATAATTGGTGCCCGTAGTGTACCAACTGCTACTGCTAAAAGTGTATTCCTTTGCCTAAAGCTAGCAGGACCAGAAAGTGTAATAGTTAAGGCCCCCACTCTAGATGAAGCTTACTTAATACAGAATGTTTTTGACTACTATGGTAGAAATGTTAGAACTAGAGTATTTATAGAGAATAGTGAAGATCTTAAAACTTCTGTAGAGTGGAGAAATGAGCTAGATAATGCTACAGATATTGTAGTATTTGGAGGCCAAGATACTGTAAATGTCTTTGGTGAGTATGAGAATGAAAATCGTAGGGTATGGATTCATGGTCCTAAATTTAGTCTTGGGGTTATCCATGCTGAAGATCTTGAACTCTCTATAATACAAGAAATTTGTTTTGACTTCTTTTCATTCTATGGAGAAGGATGTCTAAGTCCTAAGTTTTATTTTATAGTTGGAGATATTAATAGTAAGAAGCTCTATAAAGAGATTAATCATATTATGGATTCCAACTTTGGATTTATGATAGATCTATTTAGAATGAAACTCCCACTTACTAAAAAGAGTGAATTAGTTCAGCAAACAGTTAGTCTTGATAAACCTGCTAAGTATATACAAGTACAAAGTATGTATAGTGATCATTTATTTGACCCTCTTTATGGTGATGCTAGATTCTGTAGAGTAGATAGCTTAGATGATGTTAAAGATTTTATTCATATTTGGAGAGATAAGATTAGTACAGTAGCCATTCTCCCAGATGATGATGACACTCTAGATATACTAGAAGATGAAATGATTACTAGAATTTGTAATATTGGAGAAATGCAATTTCCAGATTTCTTTGAGCAGTTTGATACTACAGATGATTTTGATATTTATGTGGGGGATGACCCTTCTGGGGAGGAATAGAATGACAGTAAAGTGTAAATGTCCCAATTGTGGATACTATCATTTAGTAGATAGTATAAGTGGAAAGATTAAGCAACTATTAGAAGAGGATAAAGAGCAAGATGGACTTCCTAGCGAGAACTAATCCTTGGCCTTATGATATTACCATTACTGGAGCTAGTGGGCCTTATCTAGCTACTAAAGAATATGGTAGTATGTATGATATGGCCTGTGGTATTGCTGTTAATAATCTAGGGCATAACTATAAGCCTATTCAAGATGCTGTTATCAAGACAGCTAAGAAGTATGCTCATATTAATGTCTATGGAGAGTTTAATATTAAAGAGCAGCTAAAGTATGCTCAGACTCTTGCTGAGAGATTTGATACTCTATCTATGAGTAATGGTATTAGTGAAGAGAATGCTACTTGGTTTTGTACTAGTGGTACTGAAGCCAATGAGCTAGCCATGAAACTAGCTATACTATCTACCAAAAGAACTCAGGGATTTATTGCTCTCAAAGGAGGATTCCATGGTAGAACTCTTGGAAGTCTAAGCTTAACCCATAAGCCAGAATACCGTAAGCACTTCTCTCACATGATCTCAGAGGATCAAACAGTATGGATAGAACCTGGGGAAGAGATCCCAAATTCTCTAAGAGATCGTAGTGCTTTTTTTATGGAGTTAGTACAGGGAGAAGCTGGTGTACTACCTCTAGATCCTGAATGGGCCAAGTATGTCTCTGATTGGTGTAAAGAGAATGGTGTCCTCCTCGTAATTGACGAGGTTCAAACAGGATTTGGTCGGACAGGCTCCCACTTTGTACTTGATCAATATCAAGATGTATATCCCGACATTGTTACTCTCGGCAAGGCAGTTGGAGGTGGTTACCCGCTAGGGGCAGTTATAGCTAGCCGTCAACGATGGAACACTATGAGTGTAGATAATCCTTTTACTCACTTGTCGACCTTTGGGGGTAATCCCATATCTGTAGCAGCAGGCTTACAGATGTATCGTGCCACTAGTGATCCTGTCTTTTTAGCCACTGTTAGAGAGAAAGCCAAGATGGCTCACCATGCTTTTAAAGATTTCGAGCATGCTACTCTACACGGACCCGGACTAATGATTGGTATGAAGCTGGATGATAGTATTGAGATTGATGGAGTAGTGCAGAACATCTGGAAGAATAGAGTGTTTTCTGGTAGAGTGCTATATGGCTCTAATACTATTAGACTATACTCTCCACTCAATGCTCCTAGTAGTGATTTAACTGCAGCATTCTTAAAAGTAAGAGCTGCAGTAGAAGAGTCTGTTCGTAGTTGAAATAGCATTAAAATACATATACAATATAAACCTAGTAAGGAGTAAGAAGTGAACTTAATCTCAAAAGAGATAGAATTTGACTTAGGCCACCGAGTGAGTACACACGGTAGCAAGTGCCGAAACCCACATGGGCATCGCTATAAAGTTCGAGTAACCTGTAAGGGGGATATTATTGACGATCCAAGTCGTCCTGATCATGGAATGCTTATTGACTTTGGTAGTCTTAAAACAATTATGAATGAAAAGATTCATGATGTCTTAGACCACGGATTCTGTGTATGGGAGGAAGACAGAGTATTGAGAGCTGTTCTAGATGAACCTAGTGCTAATAACTCTTGGAACTATATTGTCTTTCCTTATATTCCAACAGCAGAGAATATAGCTCGATGGAGCTGGACTCAGATTCAGCAAGACATTGAACAAGAGTTTGGGAATGATCTCGAACTCTATGAAGTAGCCGTGTGGGAGACTCCTACATCGGTGGCCTATTGTAGAGGAGTATAGTAATGGGTGCAGGAAAGAATTTTTTAAATTGGTTACAAGGAACTTTTGGTGGTAATAATGGGCCTGGTATTCCAGACCTTCCACTTCCAATGGGAGATGAGGCACCAAAGACTCTAGACAATAAACCAGCTAAAGTTAGTCATACTACTAAAAAGTCAGTAGCAAAGAAAGCAGCACCTAAGAAGAAGGCTGCTCCTAAGAAAGAGGAAGCATAATGCATGTAATGTTAGTACTAATTCTACCAGCACTATTTTTTATATTTGTTGGTTATTTTATTCATATGTTCCAAGAAGGTGTTAAAAAGGGCATCTATCAGAAGAGTAAAGCACCTAAGGAAAAGAAGAAATAATGGCTGATTTAAGACTAGTAGAGCACTATGTGAGTACCCAAGGTGAAGGCCCAAGGACTGGCCGTACTACTCAGTTTGTAAGATTTGCAGGATGCAATATGACTTGCTCTGGATGGCCTTGTGATACTCCTTTTGCTGTAGATGCTAAGATCTGGATGAAAGATGGTAATAGCTATAAGAGAACTCCAGAAGAGCTCTTTGAAGACTGTAGAGATAAAAGAAAGCAGACAGGTGCTAATAATATTTGTCTAACTGGTGGAGAGCCTTTTCTACAGCCTAATGGACAGATGGATAGTCTTATTAAACTTCTAGTAGCAGATAATTTTGAAGTAGAAGCATTCTCTAATGGTAGTTTTCTGTACTCAGATATTGCTCTAGAAAATGTTACTTTTATGATGGACTGGAAGCTAGATGGTTCTGGAGAAGCACAGACTCGTAGAGAGAATCGTACCATGAATGCTGCTAAGATTAAAAATGGTAGTGGTATTAAGTTTGTCTGTAAAGATGATACTGACTTTAATGAAGCACTAGAAGTACACAAGTTCTTGGAAGGCCAAGTTAAATCTGGTGTAAGATTCTGGGCAGGTAGTGCCTGGGATGTATACCCTACTAAAGATTTGGTAGCAAAGATGCTAGAACATCAGGTTCCTTGGAGTCTAAATGTTCAAGTACACAACTACATCTGGCCTGCTAATGAGAGAGGCCGATAATGACTCCTAATTTTACAATTTTAACACAAGAGAAAGAAGAAGCAATGTCAGTAAGTAATTTTGAGGAAGCCAAAGAGAATGTAAGAGGACTCCTAGCCTATATGGGTGAGGATGTTCTTCGAGAAGGGCTTCTGGATACTCCTCGTAGAGTTGTAGAAATGTATGATGAGCTTACCCAGGGATATAATGAAGACCCACTAGCCATTATTAATAAAGCAATCTTCCAAGAAGGACGTGATGAGCTTGTTGTTGTTAGAGATATTCCATTCTATAGTCTCTGTGAGCACCACCTTGCTCCTTTCTTTGGTACTGCTACAATTGGGTATATTCCTCATCTGGGGCGTGTGGTTGGTCTATCAAAACTGGCACGAGTTCTGGATGCTTATTCAAGAAGGCTTCAAGTACAGGAAAGACTAGGCACTCAGATTGCTACTGCACTTTATGAGAGTGATCTTAAACCACTAGGAGTAGGTGTCTATTTGCAGGCAGAGCATTTCTGTATGGCTATGCGAGGAGTACAAAAGCCTGGTACTAGTACAGTTACTAATACCACTCTAGGGTGGCTGGGTTACCAAAAAGACTCAGTAAATCACTTCCGTGAAGAGTGGATGCAAGTAGTTAGTGGTCGATAAATGAATGGAATAATTAACCCAGTTAAGATAGTTACTAATAATTTTATTTCTGGAGTTAATCCTGACAATATTCAGCCCAATAGTATAGATCTTACAGTATCTAATGTCTATACTATTAATGGTACTCTAGTTTTGTTTGCTAATAAAAAAAATCGTAGACAACTCCCAGAGTATACTCCACTTAAGTCTTTTAGTTACCCAGTAGATATTGAGTTTAAAAATAGTGTAGAAATGTTTAAGCTAGAACCTGGTATTCGTTATCAGATAGAGTTTAATGAGATACTAGATCTACCCTCAAATGTATGTGGAATTACTCTAGTTAGAAGTAGTATGGCCAAGAGTGGATGCACTGGGGAAAATGGACTTTTTGATAGTGGATATAAGGGAGCTTGTGGTATGATGGTACAAGTACAAGCAGAAAGCTATATTGAGGTTGGAGCTAGTATTGCTCAAATGATCTTTTTTGAAACTGAAGCATCAAAAATGTATAATGGTTTTTACCAGAATACTGATAGTCCTATGGAATGGCGATAATGGAAAAATTAGCACAAGATAATGAAACAATGTTTGAAAGAAATATTGCTATCATTGCTAGTAGACGCAATGAAGTAATGGTTTATAGTGACTCTTTTGTCTATGAAGGATTTCTCTGTGGTTTAGATAGTAAGTGGGTACAGATTTATGGACATGAAGAGAATGAAAAAGAAGACCCCAGCAAACAATGGCGTTTTGTTCTACTAAATAAAGATGAAATTTCTGGAATTGTACCTACTGGAAGAACTATAAATGATATAGATGAAGAAGTAAAGGATTATATAAGTAAGAAAATTAGAAACTTTTCAGAGGTATCTGATACGTTTCTATCAGTGAGAGGATTTAAGAATGATGGTAGAAAAGAAAAGTACTGATATTCCTATCCAGGACTATGATAATGATAGCTATGATGAAGTAGTTGTAGTAAAAGAAGTACAAGAGACTGCTTCTTCTACTATTATTAATATAGATTTGGAGACTGCTGAAGCTAAAGATCTTTTACTGTACTTTGCTCAAAGGTTTAAAGAGACACAGGGTTATGAATATGTAGTATCCTGGGTAAAAGAGATTGCTATTATGAAGAGTTTCAAAGAACGTTATGGTTCTGATGCTGGACCCATGATATCTCTGCTCTTTGATAAGTATAAGTGTGTTATTAATGGTGGAGTTATGACTATTACTGCATTCTCTAAAGGAAGTAAATGGATTCAAGATAAACTATATATTGAACTCCAAGAATCTAGAATTAAGCAAGAAAATAAATCAAGTTCAGAAGGGTTAATGAATACTAATGACTTCCTTAAACGATTCACTGTTTAACTGGCAGACTGGATATGTAGATCTCAAGTATCGTTTTTTAAAAGATGAAGAGACAGAGTATTTAGAAATTCGTAATCCTCAGTTTGAAAAGATTATTAAAGCAGGATGCCCTACCTGTACTGACCGTAGTTGTGGAGACTGTAAGAATCAACTACAACTCTATAAGCACTATCTAAATGCTGGTATTGGGTTATCCTATCAAAGACTAGACTGGTCTGACTTTAATGGTGACCCTAAAGCACTAGAACTATCTCAGATCTATCTAAGTAGACATAAAGAGTTTGTAAAGGGTGGAATGGGACTTATGTTCCATGGTTCTTGGGGTACTGGTAAGACACTCTTAACTAGCCTTATTGCCAAAGAACTGGTTAAACTGGGTTATACAGTTTATTTTGCTACATTTACTCAAATGGTAGATGAATTTACTAGAGGATGGGGAAGTAATGAAGATAAAGCAAGATTTGAGTCTAAAGTGGTTAAGAGTGACATTTTCTTTCTCGATGACGTGGGAAAAGAGTTCAGAACTAAAAACAATCTCTCTGAAGCCACTTTTGACCACGTACTTCGACAAAGAGCACTAGACAATCGTCCTACTTTTATTACTACCAATATGGCAGTAGAAGATCTTAATGAAGGTTATGGTAGTGCAATCTTTTCTCTCTTGAAAGAACGTGAAATAGTACATAATATGGAGGGAACGGATTATAGAGAATTTGCTCGTAATCGAACTCTAGATGAAATTAGTAACGGTACAGTAAGGAAGATCCAATAGTGGATATAGAAAAAAGTTTTTTACCCCATTTTATTAAACTAGATAGTTTTAATATTATCTGGGATAAGGGCATTAGACCAGAGCACTTTTTTGATGATGGTACTCGTGAACTATTTGAGTATACTCTAGAGTATTATATTAAGAGTGAGTTTAAGAGTATTGTAACTCGAGAATTACTAGAGAACAAGTTTCCTGACTATTTTGCTCGTAATGACTGGCCTGAGGAAGAATACTTAGTAGTAGTTCTTATTGAAGAAATTTTAACTAAGTATAGAAAGACTACAACTCAGAATGTCTTACTTAAGGCAGCAAGTGAACTAGAGAAAGATCCTGAGATTGGTATTTCTAGTGCACTAAATAATCTAACTAAGATTCAGAATGAAACCTCCACTCGTGAACGTGTAGAAATTTATGGAGAGGGTTATGAACGTAGAACTAATGACTATATTGATAACTCTCTCAGTAGTTCTAAGGACAAGAGAGGCATTTACCTTGGATGGGATGAACTAGATAATCATACTTATGGTATACAAAAAGGTGAACTTGGAGTAGTTGTAGGTATTCCTAATGTTGGTAAGAGTTGGGTTGGTAGTGTAATAGCACTAGAAGCTGCTCGTAGAAAGCAAAAGGTTTATTTTGCTAGTCTAGAGTTAAGGAAAGAACTAACTCTCATGAGACTAGACTGTCTGGTCTCTGGAGTTCCCTACTCTAGATATGAACGTGGAGAACTTACCCCGGCTGAGCTTAAAAGGTTAAAAGAGGCACGAGAAGAAGTAATGGAGTTTGGAGAATACCTTCTAATTGACTCTCCTAGTAAAAAGAGTGAGAGAAGTGTTATGGAGCTCTACTCTAAAGCTAAATACTGGGGAGCTGATTTAATGGTAGGAGACCAGTTAAGCTGGATTACTACTGAAAAGAATTATGGTGCTAATTCTAACTTTCAGACTCTACAAATGGCTGAAGTAATTACAGATGTAGCTAGTGTCAATCGAGAAATGGGAATGGCTTCTATATGGCTAGCTCAATTCAATCGTGAAGCTTCTAAGAGTAAAAAAGGTCGTGGAGGTCTTGCTCAAATTGGACTTACTAGTCAGATTGAACAGATTGTAGACTTTGCTTTTGGTATTGGCTGTACTAAAGAAATGAAACAGCAAGAAGCATTAGTTATAGATATTCTTAAAAGTAGAAGAAGTGATCTTAAAAGTTGGATGATGAGTTTTGAGCTTAGAGATAGAACTAGTCTAAAGATAGTGAGAGAGTATGACGAAGAATAATAATAAACCTTTAGAAGCTTACCACGTTGATGGAACTATAGTAAATGGTTATACTGAAATAGAATTAGAACTTACAGACGAAGAATATGAAGATGCCCTAGCTAGAGCCAAAGCACTAGATATGGATTTTAATGAGTATTGTAATTATGCTGTCAAAGAATTAATTAAAACTCTAGATAGAGAAGCAACAATGATTAAAGAGATTAATGGAGAGATTGAAGTAGTGGAGCCAGAGAATGATTGACTTATCTGAGCTATGTAGTTGTGATCATACCAGAGAGCAACACTCTTTAGTTGATGATATAGTAGTATGTGCTGGTAATCATGGAATATGTACCTGCTGGGAATGGGATCCGCTAAAGGATAGTAGTAATGTCCCCGACTAAAAAACTAAATAATATTAGAGCATGGTGTGAACTACATGCATCCGACAAAGTTCACTGGTGGAGACCTTGGCATAAGGGCTATATTCAAGCCTGTAAAGATATATTACTTCTCTCTAAGAGTGAAGTATCTGTAATGCCATTAAATGAATATAAGGCATTAGAGGGTTATTATCAGGAAGTATATGGAAGAAAAGACTCCTAAAGAACTCTTACAGCAAGCTTATAATGATTTAAGCCCTGAAGATCGAGAGTTGCTAGAAAAGATTAAAAAAGAAAATAAAGAACTACTAGAACGTTTGAAGGATGATGGACCGTTTATCTGATATCTTCCATGGTATAAATGCTCGAGAAGTCTTACAAGATATTATAGGAGTGGGTGAAGTCTATGAAAATGGCTCTGAACTAAGACATTCTTGTAAGCTACCTTTTGGAATGCATAAGAATGGTGATGCTAATCCTAGTGCAAGCTTAAATGCTGATACTCTTCTCTTCAACTGTTTTACTTGTGGTGGTGGAAGTATTATCTGGCTAGTACAAAACTGTCTAGATATTTCTAAAGAAGAATCAATTAATCTTCTCAAAAACTATAGTACTGGGTTAAGAGTTATACCCATTGAAGAATTTACTGAAAAACTAGATAGACTATTTACTAAGAAGAATGAAGAAAGAATTGATATACCCAAGTACAACGAAAAGATTTTGGAACGTTGGCAGACTACTTCTAGTTACCTTACTGACCGTGGGGTTAGTCCCCAAGTACAGAAAGAAATGCGTACAGGTATTGACCGTGATCGTATTGAAATTGCTCGTACAGATATCGGACCTGATTATGTTACTCTTGATAGAATAGTATTACCTCATTTTATGAATGGAAAACTTGTAGGTTGGGTAGCTAGAAAAATGACTGAAGTTCCAGGAGTGGCTAAATATAAAAACTCTAAAAGTTTCCCTAGACAGTATTCACTCTATAACTTAGATAATGTAGACTATAATGAAATGGTTTATGTAGTAGAAAGTCCTATGAGTGTACTGGTATTAAAGAGTAGAGGAACTAAAAATGTAGTGGCTACTTTTGGTGCTAAAGTATCTCCTCCTCAGTTAGAACTATTAAGAAAGTTTAGCAAAATAACCATCTTTATGGATGGTGATGCTCCTGGACGAAGTGCCATGGATGAAATCTCTAGTTACTTAGAGAAGTATACAAAGGTAAGAGTAATAAATACTCCAGATGGAGAAGACCCAGCAAGCTTAGACTATATTCCAGAAAGTGTAAGTGCATTTGAGTGGAAACTTTCTCGAATTTAGTTGATTTAAACTACTCTATACTCTATACTAATAAATGGTTACCCATATGGGGCCTACACTATACACGAAAAGAGAAACATAATGGCACTAAAAAAAGGAATGGCTGCAGTCAAGGAAAGTCTTGAACGGTCACAAAGAAGTAATGCTGGACCCAGTACCTATACAGAGACTAATTGGTTTTACTGGAAAGCTGGAGAAACTAAGGCAGTTCGTTTTCTAACTGATGCTAATGATATCTATGTAGTACCAGTACACGAAAACGTAACTACTCATGATGGTAAGAGTAAGACATTTGTATGTCGTCAAGCTTTTGATGCAGCTTGTGAACTCTGTGCTTCTAAAACCTACCGTAGAGATGTAGGATATGGTATTGCAGTTCTTCGTGAGCCTGTCTATGAAGAGGTAGAAGGTCAAAGAAAGTTGGCTGGATATCGTGACTCTACTACTACTTATGAAGTAGAAGAGAATGGTAAGACTGTTGTTAAGAAAAAGCCTTATGTAGGAATTATCTCTCAGGGTATGCGTAATTTCTGGAATCAGATTGCAGTTATCTCTGAGAAGTATGGTTCTCTTAAGGAACGTGAAATCGAAATTATGCGACAGGGTGCTGGTACTGATACTACTTATATGGCATTTGCTCTAGACCCTAAGCCAATTGAGAATGTCGAAGCTCGTTATGCCAAGTTTGTCCCAGACATTGAAAGCTTTCTTAACCGTATTGGTAGTGAAGAATACTATCAAGCTCAACTTCATGGAGTAAAGCCAGAAGTTAAGAAAGAGGAAGAATTTGCTACTGATGATGACTATGAAGAAGAAGAGTATGTATCTCTAGATGAAGAGACTACTGCTGATCGTCTTCGTGCAAAGTTAAGCAGTAACTAAGAGGTTTGAGTTCTCCGGTGGGGGTTAGAATCACCCGACCGTTCTTGATGTCCTACCGGAGACTCAATTAATATTATGAAACTAGACCAAACAACTCAAGGGTGTCAACACCCAGATGTAGATTTATATAGTCAACCCAAAGATGGGTTTATGGGCAAATGCTATGACTGTGGTAAACGTATTGAGATTAATCTTGATAATAGTAAGGAAGCAAACTAAAATAGTAGAATATGGATAATCTAGTTCACCTTCATGTACATACCGAACATTCTTTTTTGGACGGATTAAGTACAGTAGAGCAGTTAGTACAAAGAGTGGTTGATTTAGGACAGAGTTCTGTAGCCATTACTGATCATGGAGAAGTATCAGGCCATCTTCGTTTACAACGAGAAGCAGATAAGGCAGGCATTAAACCTCTCTTTGGTATGGAAGGATACTTTACTGAAGATCGTTTTGATAAGACTGGTAAAAAGGGTGAAAACTATGATCATATGACTATGGTGGCTCTTAATGATAAAGGTTTAGAAAATCTTTGGGCATTAAGTTCACTAGCTTATATTGAAGGTAGTTACTATGGTAACCCTCGTTTTGACTGGGAACTATTAGACAAATATTCTGAAGGTCTAATGGTAACTGGGGGTTGTATGGGTGGGTGTATTGGTAAGCATCTTGACTCTAATCTTGAAAAAGCCATTCAAAGAATCTCTAGGTACCAAGATATTTTTGGAGATAATTTCTTTTTAGAACTACACACTTATACTAGTGATGAGAGTAATGCTTGGAATGAAAAGATTGTAAAGGTAGCAGAAGAATTCTCTGTTCCTCTATTGGCAGTCAGTGATGCTCATTATGCTCGTCCTGAGGATTGGTATGCCCATGAACTAATGACTGCAATTCAAATGGGTAAGAATATGGAAGACCCAGATAGGTTTTCTTATGGACCCAACCAACTCTGTATTTTTAGTGAAGAAGAAACTCGTTCTCGTTTAAGCTATCTACCAGAAAGTATAGTAGACCAAGCTATTAAAAATACTACAGTAATTGCTGAAAAGTCTAATGCTAGAGTTCCTGGTGCCCGTAGTATGCCAGTATTTTTTGCTAGCCCAGAAATGGATGAACGTCAACTAAAAAAGATGATTCAAGAAGGATTTGATCGAAAGATTATTCCTAATATTAAGCCAGAGAAAATTGAAGAGTACCAGACAAGACTAGATTATGAAACTAAGATTATTTGTGATCAAGGTTTTCCAGGTTACTTCCTTACTGTTAAAGATATTATCTCTTGGAGTAAACAAGAAGGATACCTTATTGGTCCTAGTCGTGGTAGTGTAGGTGGAAGTCTCCTTGCTTACTGTTTGGATATTACTGAAGTAGATCCTATTAAAGCAGGACTACTCTTTGAAAGATTTCTAGATCCTGAAAGAGCATCTCTACCTGATATTGATATTGACTTTCCAAGATCAGAAAGACACTTGGTTAGAACTCACTTAGAAGAACAGTATGGTCAATTTAATATTGCTAGTATTGGAACTCTAAATACTCTTGGAGTAAAGCAAACTCTTCGTGATCTCTGTAGAGGATTAAATATTCCTCGAGTAGATAGTGATAGAATCTGTAATATTGTAGAAGATCACTGGAATATAGCAGATCAAGGAGCAGGGCACTATGGGTGGGATCGTGTAGAAAAAGCCTATCTAGATCAGTTTAAACCCTGGAAAGCTAAATATCCAAAACTATTCGAAATGATGCCTGAGTTCCTTACTCATATTCGTCATGCTAGTGCTCATGCTGCAGGAGTAGTGATTTCTAAAGACTCTCTTATTGGTAAACTCCCTCTACGATTTAAGAATGATGATGTTAGAACCCAATTTGATATGTGGGATGTAGAATCTTTGGGTTTTGTAAAGATCGATATGTTGGGTCTAAGAACTCTTTCTACCCTAATGGCTGCTTTCAACCTAGTTGAACAACGACATGGTAAAGGAACTATTCCTCATTTTTATAACTGGCAGTATGAGTGGGAAAAGTATTATGAGGATGAAAAAGTCTGGGATATGATCTGCTCTGGTTATAATATTGGATGTTTCCAGATTGAAACAAGTAACCTTCGTGGTCTAGTTAAGAGATTTGAGCCTAGGAGTATTGAAGATCTATCTACTATGATTGCAGTTTGTCGTCCTGGTATCACTCGTACATCAGATGCTGAAACCGGTTTAAACCTTTTGGAGCTCTATCTACAAAAGAGAGAAGGTAAGAGGCCTGTAGGCTATAAGCATGCTAACTTAAAGAAAGTATTGGGTAGTACCTATGGTACTTTTGTCTATCAAGAGCAGATTATGCAAGCTTGTGTAGAACTAGCAGGATACTCTCTATCTGAGACTGACCGTGTCCGAAAGATCATGGGTAAGATGCTATTTGATAAGATGAAAAAAGAACGAGTAATCTTTCTTAGGGGTTGTGAAAAGCAAGGAGTAGATCAAGCAATAGGTGAAGCAGTATTTGATGAGATGCAAGCTTTTGGTACTTATGGATTTAATAAGAGTCACTCTTATGGTTATGCTATGGTAGCTTACTGGACTGCTTATATGAAGTATCACTTTCCTGCAGAATTTATGGCTGCTCTATTTAGAACTAATCCAGTTATGAGTGTAGTCTATACTCGTGAAGCTAGAAGAATGGGTATCCCAGTTCTAGGTCCAGACATTAATGAGAGTGGTAGTACCTTTACTCTAACTAAGAGTAATAGTATTCGATATGGTATTTCAAGTGTTAAGTTCGTAGCTAGTGGAGCTAGTGAACTAACTAAACTTGGACCATTTACTTCTATGGAAGACTTTGTAGCTAGAGTCCCTAGTAGAAAGATTAATAAGAGAGCAGCTATTTCTCTTATTAAGTGTGGAGTATTTGATAGTATGTGTGGAGATAGTAAAACTGCACTCTATGAATACTGGAAAGCTAGAAAGGACTTTAAGAACATAGATGGAACTTGTAAAGATGATTGTGAGCATTGTCATGGCTCTCTCCCTGCTTGGGATTGTTATGCAGATCTTCAGGAAGAAATCCATGCTAGGGGCAAACACGAGCAAGAGCTATTGGGAACTCTTATTAGTGTTGATCCTCTTGGTGACTATATTGAAGTAATTGCTGAAGAAGATAACTTTCCTGGTGAAAATGATATGTTTACTGGAGAGAAAGCTATGGTAGGTGGACTTATTACTAAAATCAAGACTCTTGTAACTAAGACTGGAAAGAACCCAGGACAGGAAATGTGTCAACTCTGGGTAGAACTTCCACTACATAACTCTACTAATGAAGAAGCAGAAGGTAGTGAAAGTGAAGAAGAAGGACCCAAAGATGAAAGTATCCAGATTGTAGCTTTCCCAGATACTTATAAGAGAACTAAAGACTTTTTAGAGATTGGTAGTCCAGTCTTACTAGAGATTGAAAAACTAAAGAGTGGATTAAGTCTACGAAATGTATTCCGTCTGGATCTATTAAAGGAAAAGGTATGATTTATGTACTGTAAGAAATGTGGATGTGAAAAAGAGAGACACATTACTGAAAAGCAATACTGCATAGACTGTGACTGTATGCAGTTTGAAAGTTCTGAATAGTATGAGTATTAAGCACTTTTGTCATATCTGTAATGTTAATTTCCACCGTGCAGTAGACTTTATTCTACATAAACATAAAGAAGTAGAACCCATAACTCAACACTTTACTAGTAAAAAGGAAGAAGATGACCGAGTATAAAAAAGCACTCTGTAAAAACTGTTATCGTAAACTTGGAAATATGAGAGAGATTATTCAAGGAACTAGTGGTACTTGGGTACACAATAATCCTATTAATTATGATATTAAATGTCACCCTTTTCAAGAATGGGTAGCTGAACCCAGAGAGGAACAATAATGTCCTATGAACAATTAGAACACAGTAGTATTAGTATTAACTGCCATAATAATAGCACTTGTCTAGGGCAGTATTGTACAGTACACAATCGTAGTGATCACCATATGAGAGGTTGGTCTCAATTTTGGCGTCCTGATCGTAGTATTATGATGAGAGTCTGTACTCATGGAATAGGGCATCCTGATCCTGATGAGTATAGAATAGTACAAGGACTAGATGAAGGAATTCATGGCTGTGATGGATGCTGCAATGATAATAAAGATCTATTTGAAAATATAGCAAGTTTTTTAGATAAAGAAGAAGATTAATGGAAGAAGTAGTTCTACACTTAGACTTTAGACTGTTTAATAAGTTGAGTAAAGTCGCAGATTCATATAATATGGACTTAGATAGATTTATAGAAGAACACTTGGAGGAAGAATATGGCTAGAGGTGACGAGATGGATAAGCTCATTGCTGATCTTAATAAGTTTACACCAGAGGGTAGTAAACCTATTGCACTAAGAGGTAATGCAATTGAGAAGATTAACTCTATTCCTACATTCTCTCCAGCACTTGATTACCTATTAGCTGTAGGTGGGTGGCCTGAAGGAAAACTAATTGAGTTTTTTGGTAAAGAGCACTCGGGTAAGAGTAGTTTTGCTCTTATGGCTCTTAAAGATTGCTATGACTACTATAAGGGTGAAAAAATGGTGGCCTTCATTGATCTAGAACATCGTTTTAATCCAGAATGGGCAGAAAAACTTGGACTTAAAGTGGATGAGAGTTTAATTGTAGTTCAACCACCAGATGCTGAAACTGGAACTGATATGATGGTTCGATTAATTAAGAGTAAGCAGATCTGTGCTATTGTATGGGACTCTGTAGGTGGAGCAGCCACTAAGCACTCTATGAATGAGCTTAATGATAAAAATGATAAGATTGGTGGTAATGCTGCTGTTATGAAGAGAAATGTTCAAACAGTTGCCCCACTTGCTAACCTTTATGATGTTACTGTATTCTATCTCAATCAACTAAGACAGGATATGGATGGTTATAATCGTCCTATGACTCCTGGTGGTAATGCTGTAAAGCATGCTATGTCAGTTCGTATGTACCTTCGTCCTGGAAGTGATAAATACTTTGATAAAGTAGATGGAGAGAATGTACAAGTAGGATTCCCTATTGTTATGAAGACAGTTAAAAACTCTTATGGTCCACCATTTCGTGAAGGTTGGACTGACTTCTATAATCAGCCAAACTCTGCTTTAGATCATCCAGGTATTGATACTCGTAGAGACCTTGCTCGGATGGGTATTCTTCTTGGAGTGGCTACTAGACAGGGTGCCTGGTTTTCTTGGAAGGATATTAAAGCTCAAGGTCGTGATTCTTTCTTTGAAGAGATCTGGAAGCAAGGTCGAGGAGATGAGTTTGCTGCTGAAATTACTCATACTATTAAAAATGGTAATGCTCTAGTGTTAAGTGATCAAGAAGATGAATACTTTGGACGTCCATTAACTAATGACTCTGATGACATTGATACTCCGGACGTATGATGAACTCAGAAGAACCAATGCAAGAACTTACAAATATTCAACAAGAACTTAAGATGTATGACTGTATGGAAAGTCATGAGTTTCTAAGACTTAAACACTGGAACTACTGCAATGACTGTGGAGAAAAGTTGTAATGGGTAAGTTTCAGACTAAGATGAGTCAAAGGCAAGAAAAAGAACTCGAAGAACAGTGGCCAAAAGCCAAAAGAACTATTGGTAGTGGAGCCAAATGGGAAAAGGCAGATCTTCAAACCCAAGAGTTTCAGGGGATGGAGTTCATGATAGAATGTAAAAGCACCCAAAGCTCAAGCTTTTCTATAACTAAGAGTATCTGGAATACTGTTAAGAGTCATGCTCAAAATAAGAGTTGGCTTTCTCGACCCATTCTTGCAATAAGACTATATGGTCCTACTATTGAAATGACTGAATGGGGTGAAAGAGAAAATACTCCAGAGAATCTTCCAGTAGAGTTAGACTTAATAGTTCTAGATAAAGATGACTTTTTAGAGCTATATGAAGACTATTTAAGATTGAAAGAAAAAGAATAATGTGGTCCTGGGTACTAGCAATTGTTGGCTCACTGGGTATTTATGTAGTAGGTAAGAAAAATATTCTTGGGTGGTTTATACTATTTATTAGTGAGACTCTCTGGACTATTTATGCTTTTGTTACACATCAGTATGGGTTCCTTTTTGCTGTAGCTCTCTATTCTACTGCCTATATTAAAAGTTATTTACACTGGAAACAAGATGAGAAAGACTCATAATAATGTTAACTAATAAATTTGTAGATTTGATCTTTATGGTGGCAGGTGCTATAATAGTGTCCTACTTTACGAATAGGAAACATGATCACTAATGAGCTTTCTTGAACGAACTCTAGCTTCATATCAACATGGAGAAGTAATTACTCCACATCTAGAAGAAGCTCTTATTCATGCTGACTGGCCTGAAGAGTATCCTGTAAAAGTTTACAATAAAGAACGTAAGTTTGATAATATGTATCACCCATCAAGTGATATTACTGCAGGAGAACTTGAACTCTATTATAAGTTTCACCCAGAATGGAGATCTCTACTACAGGAAGAAAAAATAAGTCCCACTCTTCAAATGACCTTCCAAGTGGGTTCAGCTTTCCACAGTATTATTCAGAGTATGTTAATACATCTAGGTTTTACAACTATAGAAGAAGTAGAAGTAAAGTTTAGGAATGAAGAACGAATGATAGCTGGGGCAGTAGATGTAAGAACTCTTACTACTCCAGATGGAGAAAAGTTTTTAGTAGATATTAAGAGTACTAATCAACTACCCAAAGAAGCTCCATTTAATTATCAAATGCAATTAAGAGTATATCAAGACAATTGCCCAGATGCACCAGATAGAATGGCTTTAGTATATATTGAAAAAGCCTATCCTCATCGTATTAAGACAATCGAGGTACAAAAAGATGAACAAGAACTTAATAGAGTCTATGAAAAATGGTCAAAGGTACGAGTGGCTATCAAAAACTCCAATACCTCTGAACTTAGAACTTGTTGTACAGGGCCTGGGTCTGATGTATATAACAGATGTCCTGCTAGAGCCTTCTGTGAACGATGGACTAAATGATTCTATCTTTGGACCCTGGTTCTTCAAGAATAGGATGGGCTATTACTCACCCACAGGGGAAGACAGTGGACTACGGTTTCTTAAGTCCAGTAAAAGATACTCCCAAAAATATGGGATTCAATCTCAAGATGAATCTACTTATACGGAGGTTAATTCCGAGTTTTAACGAGTTACTTAGTAGAAAAGTAACTAAGGTAGCCTGGGAAATAGTACCAGCTTTTGGACAGATGGCTCAGAGAGAATTAGTACAAGCTACAGCCACTACTCTTAAAATATTAACCATACAAAAAGGTTTAGAGTATCAGCAATTTACCCCTCAAGGATGGCATAAAAAAGCACTAGGGGTAGCCAAATGTACCAAAGAAGAAGTTAAAAGTTGGGTAATCGAAAATAACCTACTATTATATAATGTAAGGATAGAAGATGATTTGCCTTATGACGTTTATGACGCAATTGCAATCGGTCTTGTAGCACAAAAATATAACGAATGGATAACAGATGAGCTTGTATAAGAAAGGCCTTGATGGTTTAACCGAACCTAGCCTTGCACCAGAACATGATGAAAAGATAGGAGATCTTCACAACTTTGTAGTTAGAGCATTCACTTGGGAGAGTAAGCCCGAAGAATTTGTTGCTCTAGAAACTATTGAAAAGATGGTAGAAGAATTTCTTGAAGAGTATCTTGCTCCGGCTGAAGTAATTATTGCTCGTTTCAACTCAGACTTAAATATGTCAGATGCTGAAGCTGATCGATTGTTTCTTAATCTACAGAGTGCTATTGTAGCCATCGAAGAAGAAGTAACCAGAAGATATTTGAAAGCCCAGTTTAGTTATTACATCTGGGATGATAAATATTGGGAGGCATATCGTAAGCCAATTGCAGGTACTCAAAATGACCTAATGGCTAAAGCACGAATGGAAACTCGTGATGATAGATACTTTTACTTTGTACAATATGCAGCCTGGAGACAGATTAATGATAAGGTACAATCTCTAAAGGCCACGCAAAGATATATTCAGAACCAGATATATCGAAGAGGTTAAAATGTCCCAACCCCGCAGATCTCGTAAACAAGAGATTGTTCGTGGTCAAATGACTTGGCAGATACTAGAGAGACTGCTCAATAATTATGCTGAATGGCAAGAAGTCTATAGACAGACTGGGAATCCTGAACTACAGCTCTTAAATGGTATCACTGTGAATATTTATGATATACTCAATGGTATAGATAGACTTCCTCCTAGACAAAAGCAGGCAGTTGTTCTCTCTTGTTTAGAAAATCGTAAAGAAGTAGAAGTAGCTAAAATTATGGGCTTTACTAAGTGGAGTAGTCAAGTTGGTATGTATAAGCGTAAGGCTCTAAAGACACTCTGTGAAACTGTCTGGAAAAATGAGGTAGATTAATGTCAGATGGGGATGAAATCGAAGAAATGTTAGAAGGTTTAGATGCTAAGCTTCCTAAAGACTGGGAAAAGTTTACTAGAGAACAAAAACTAGAGTTTATTGCTCATCGCATGCTAATTAATGCTAGAACTAGCACTAAACATTCTGAGATGAAAGAAGAAGGCTGGCTTAGTGACTATCAAATGGAACGTAGACGAAGAAGAGAAGTATTAAGTAAGTTTGGGGATTGGAGTGAAATTCCCCCTAAACCTGGAGTTTTTGGACGAACTTATAGTAATGATATTATGATTACTCCAGGCAATACAGATGTACAGCCAATAACTGAAACTAAAAAAGAGGAAAAATGAAGGGTCCTGACCACCGTACCTCAGAATACAAAGACCTTGTAGGGTTAACTCCTAGTACACAAGAACTTTTAAGTGAAACTATTGATGGAGAAACTTTTATCTATCAGGCTTCTCCTCAGTGCAAGATCTGTAATGGTAATCCTGATCTAAGAAATCTAGTAGATACTCTACTCTTATTCCCCAAAAGTTATGTAGAGACTCTTAGAAGTATACAACCATTACAAGACAGTCTAGGGCTTGAGGGTAGAGATAGAGTTAACTATGAGAATATTCGAGTTCACCAAAAAAATCACCTTCCTTTTGATAAAATGGCTGTTAGAGATATTGTTGAGCGTAGAGCCAATGAACGTGGTAAAAAGATTATTAGTACAGAAGGACACTTACTAACACCAGAAGCATTCTATGAAGTAGTAGTAACTAAAGGTTTTGAGGATATAGTATCTGGAGCTGTAAGACCAACTCTCTCTCAGACTATGCAAGCTATGGAAATGCTTGATAAGTTAGAGACTAAAGTTGATGATAGCTTTAAGCCAGAAGTTCTTCTTAATCAGCTTAATATTATTGTTACTGTTATTAGAGAGGTTCTTCCTCCAGAATATAGAGAATTGGTTCTTAATAAGATTGAAGAATATAGTGACCAAGCTAAAGCTCTTCCTACTGCTAGAGAAATAGCAGAAGAGCAAGACTATATAGATGAAGATCTTTTATATGAAGATTGAGTTGATTTCTTTTTAGTACACACATTATACTGATTAAGTCGTTACTATCACGACAATTTAGTTAGGAGATAATAAGTGAGTACACTCACCATAAAGGAGATGAAGGAGTTTGTAGATGCTCAAACACCTTCATATAGTACAGTACAACTGGGAGACTTAGAATTTATTCCAGTAGCATCCCCTGCAATGACACTTCCAGGAAGTCATGTAAGAGTAGGTGGGCCTACAGTAGTTGATAAGAATACTGGAGAAAACTATACACTAAATGAAGATGGTGGATTAGATAGTTTTTGTAAGTACCTAGGAGTACCTGCTAAATTTCTTACTAAGCTTCCAATGGTAATGCAGACTGATATAGTTAATCACTTTATTAATAAAAATCGTGATACACTTGGAGTATTTAGTCATATTAGTCAAGAAGTACAAGCAGTATATAAACCAACTGCAGTAATTATTCCACCTAAGAATATTGCTGAGATGGTAAATCGTATTTTTGAAGATACTGATATTGTAGGCAAACTAGAATACCAAGAAGGACTTGCACTCAATATTTATACTCCACAACTATATGTAGATGCTCGTACTGATGACCGTACTAGTGGTGGTATTCGTTTTTCAGCTTTTCATGGAACTAATCCTCGTGTAAGTGCTTACATGGAAAGACTAGTGTGTACTAATGGTATGGTTGCTACTAGTGACTTTGATACTATTGCAGTTAAGGGTTATTCCTTGGAGGAAATTGTTAATAATATGGAAGTTGCTGCTAGGATTCTTTTGAAGACTACAGTTCCAGAATATTTGGAAAACTGGAAAAAGATGACTACTATTCGTAGTACTAATCCTGAACAACTTATCCATCGTCTGGTAAAAGAAAATGATATTTCTCCAAAACTGGAAAGTAGAATCATTGAGGCTGCTGCCAGTCTAGCAAATGATGCCTATTATGATGTTGTTAACTTGGTTACTAGTTTTCAGCATATTGATGGAGTAGATGAAAAGCAGTTTAATAAACTACAAGTATTGGGTGGTAATGCAGTTCGTGATCTAGGTGGCCACCGTTGTACTAACTGTCAGCACAACTTGGATGCATAAGAACTGTCCGTAGACACAGTAGCACCTGGGCATGTGCATAAACTACCCATCTGGAAGAATGGCCGAGTGGTTTAAGGCAGTTGTCTACTAAACAACCAAGGTGTTAAAGCCTTCGAGGGTTCGAATCCCTCTTCTTCCTCTTTGGGGGCTGTAGCTCAGTGGTAAGAGCAGGGCACTCATAATGCCTTGGTCGTGAGTTCAATTCTCACCGGCCCTACTAATACATGTAAAATCTTTGAATTTTAAGGCTAAGTTCTGAAGACTTTCTGAAGGAATAAGATGAGCCAGCTTCTAGATAAAATCTATAATAGTTCCATACATTTGGCTAATGACTCATCTGTTGTTACAGGGCTTAACTCTGAACCTTCTGAGAGTGAAGAACAGAAATACATTTCTTCTCTTCCTAAGCATACACTAATGCCTTCACAGGCTTCTAGTCCAGAAGTACAAGCTATACAGTCTATTATGAATGATCATGGCCATAGTAAGCTGTCTACTGATCCACACTTTATTGGTGGACTTCAAGCTCTTCATCAACTACATAGTGAATTGCAAGAAACTCTTCGTCCTTATAGAGAGAATTTTGCTCTTGCTAGAGAATCTGGTGGAACCTATCACCCTAGACTAAATACAGAAACAGCAGCAAAGCTTAGAGATATTTATACTAGAAGTTCTGCTGTTAGTAGAGCTCTTCATGAACACACTGGACTAGATTTCTTTCATCATCAAATTCGTAAAAATATCACTTCTACTAAAGTTATCAATTCATTAGAAAAGAAAAAATTTCCATTACAGCATGAGTATCAAGATCAGAGAGATCAAGACTATTCTCTAGTAGACTCTGCTAATGGAACTCTTGGACCTAGTAGTCCTCATAGCTTAAATATTTTTAAAGGTAATGGTACTGGAGATGTTGGTAACTCTTTTCACAGTCTTGTAGACCTTTTTGTAAATGGACGTCACAAGCCTAGAGTTACTAGTAGTGAATTTAAAAAAGTACAGCTTGAAAGAGAAAGCAAACTTACTAGTGGTGAACGTAGAGCTGCTCCACTTGTCTTTTCTGAAGATGTACCCTCTATGTCTACTGCTTCTAAAGAACAAATGTCTAGCTTTGTTAGAGGATTAACTGGAAGATCTATTCCAGAATTTTTAAGCTCTTATGACTCTCCAGAAGTTTCTGATACTTTAGAGCAAAATGGAGTTCCAACTAACCACCGAGTCCCAGAACACTATGCTACTACTGAAGATGAAGATGCTGGTAAAAGAATAAAAATTGAGGGTGAAAGACATTTTGTAACTGAAAAGTCTCCAGGCTCATTACAGAGTCTTAAAGGATTAACTAGAGCTTGGCTACATAACCATCCTGAACACCAAGCTGATTTGCAGCCAAGTGTTAAAAATGTAAGATTTATGCCATCTACTACAGCAAATGAAGATGTAGCTAATAAGCTTCTATCCCATGCTACTAATGGGCAGCATACTAATATTCATGATTTTCTCTCTAATCCAGATGCTCATAAAGAGCATGAAAATACTTATATTAGAGATTGGTCTACTGGAGATACTCGAAGGATTCTTGACTGGGCAAAAGACTGGGATACTTTTGGACATTCTAAATGGAAAAAACAAAATGAGCCCAAACTCAGAGAAAGACCAGAACCCATAGCTTTTAAACCACTTGATAGTACTCCAATTGGTTCTGGGGGATTCCAGCTGCAGTCTCCACATGATAAAGACAATGAGTATGTAACTATGGCAACTAGTGATTCTAGTCACAACTGTCCATTCTGTCTATATGGAATATGTAAGCAATGTGGGCATCAAGCTCCATTTGAACAGCTTGATGAAACTACAGGAGAGCACAAGACTAAATATCGTTCTGAATGCTCTCGAAATATGTCTAGAATAGCACCTGAAAATTAAGGAAAACAATATGTCATTTAATGAAAAATATACTAAAAAGAAAAAAGAAGCTTCTTTTGATGAACGTTATGCTATTGAAAAAGAAGCAGGAATTGCAGAACACCTTCAGTTCCTTCCAGAGATTGCTAAAGGTGTAGGTCACGTTATTCAAAATACTTTCATGGAGCCTGAAAATGCTGTTAAAAGTGTAGGCCATTT
>Ga0164297_10000631_pt1 | contig 42217 bp, 41 predicted proteins | sample GEODES058metaG_FD_113539 | JGI IMG/M metagenome (GOLD analysis project Ga0164297, IMG submission 113539) | Dystrophic lake water microbial communities from Trout Bog Lake, Wisconsin, USA - GEODES058 metaG | ecosystem: Environmental > Aquatic > Freshwater > Lake | place: USA: Trout Bog Lake... | reverse complement strand
GAGCACAAGCCCCTGGCCGAACCTGAATTACTGACCACCGACCACCTTTTTGATATCGCTTCCCTGACCAAAGTTGTCGGCACCACTACTTCCATCATGCTGCTGGTTGACCGGGGATTGATAAATGTTGACGATCCGGTGGGTAAATACATCAAAGCTTTTACTACTGCTGATAAAGCTGCCATCACCATCCGGCATTTGTTGACACATACCGCTGGTTTGTATGAGTGGTATCCTATGTATTACCGGGCCTCTAACAAACAACAGACCTTTAAGCTCATCGGCGAATTGCCCCTGGCTTTTCCGATAGGCATGCAACGCAAATACAGCGACCTCGGTTTTACGATTCTGGGCGAGATCGTGGAGATCGTTTCCGGACAATCGCTGGATCAGTTTGAGGAGCAAAATATTTTTCTGCCGCTGGGCATGAGGCATACTTTGTATAATCCCCTTAAAAAGTACCCTAAACTGCCCATTGCTGCCACCTCTTTTGGTAACCCTTACGAGTACCGTATGGTGCACGATGCTTCGTTGGGCTTCCGGTTTAAAGAGATCGATCCGAATAGCTGGAACGGCTGGCGGCATTACGTCTTGCGTGGCGAGGTTAACGATGGCAATGCCTGGTACGCCGGAAACGGTGTTTCCGGTGCAGCTGGTATTTTTTCTACGGTTGACGACTTGCAACAATTGGTAGACATGCTGCGCAATAAGGGTAAGGTAGGGGATAAGCAGTTCATTTCGGAAGCAACCATCAATACTTTTCTGACCAAAGATCGTTTCAGTAATGGCCTGGGCTGGATGATGGATCCAGCAAACTCTTTTATGAAAAACGGGCCGGAAGGAACGTTTGGGCATACCGGTTTTACAGGAACGAGTATTACAGTTGTACCGTCAAAGCAACTCTCCATCATCCTGCTGATCAACCGCCAACAAATGGGTCTGATCAACGAAAAAGAATACTATAACGTAAACGCCATCCGCGAACAGGTTTTTAAGGCGGTAATGAAGTTTGCAGAGTAGTTTTAACCGCTGAACCAGCATCTATCATCTGCCAAAGCTGATTTTTATCCGACGGGCAAGTTTCTGGTCCTGATTTCAGCCTTTATCGCCAAAAAATAAGGGGTGGTCGGTATGAGCCTGGCTCCGGTCTATTTCATTTTAGCTATTCACGGCCTTGCTGTTAATTCGTTCAATCGAATCAACAATAAGAATAAAATGGAAAATCATCAAGCAGCGGTTTTGGTACCGGAAGTAACAGGCCGCAACAAAAAATACTCTCCTGCTATTCGTCTCTGGCATTGGCTGAATGCATTGGTAATTACCGGCCTTTTGATAACCGTGGCCGTAAACTCCACCGTATTAAAACCATGGACCAATGCAGCATTCATAGCCGATAAACTCAAAGAGCAAGGTATCAAAGTAAGCGAAGATCAGGTGCGGCCTGTAGCCTTTGGTTTGGCCGATCAGGTTTGGGCCATTCATACTTATCTGGGTTACGTACTGGCGGGGTTGTTCCTGTTCAGGGTCGGATTAGAGTTTTTTGAATTGAGCGATAAAAAGCTTATCCGTAAGATCAAGGCTGCACGCCAATCATTTTTAGAACGGAAAGACGATCGTATTGCCTCACGTAACGAAATGCTGATCAAAACCCTGTACGCTTTATTTTACCTGTTGCTGGTAGTAATGGTGATCAGCGGACTTTCACTGGCAATCGGCGAATATGTACCCGCAATTAAGCAACTGCATTTTATCCGCGATATCCACGAGTTTACCATGTATCTCATCCTGAGCTTTACTTTTATTCACCTGGCAGGTGTAGTTTTGGGCGAACGCAAACAGCACAAAGGTGTGGTTTCTGATATGATCAATGGCGGCGAGTAAGCGAAATCAGGCCGATACTTCGGCCTTTTTTACCAATACTTTTTTGCGCAGCCATTCACGTACAGGCTCATCATAAAGCTTAAGACAGGCGTAGGCCAGCGCAATGCTGACAATCACTAATGCCAGTCCAACCAGCAATCCTTTTGGTCCCAACGGAATTTTATCATCCACAATCCAGGCTGTATAAACGTAGATCAAAGGGTAATGGGTGATATAAAGCGGGTAGGAGATATCACCCAGAAACTTGCAAATTTTAGCTGATCCTGGGTTTTTGATCTCGCCGCCGGCACCGATGGAAACGATAAGCGGAAAAGCAAGAATAACACAAAAAGCATCATACAAACCGTTTTGCCAGAGTGTTTCCGGGCCGCCGATCCTGGGGACACTCAGCACAACTACGATAAGCAAACTGGCAACCCAAAATGCGTTTTTGATGCGGATAAGTTTGCCAAGGCGGCATAATAGTACCCCGCCAAAGAAAGGGAACAGCAGGCGGGTAAAGCCCACATAAAGCTGTTCCTTGGTCAATGACCAACCACCGATCAGGTCGCCTTGCGGGCCTGCAACCAGGTAATTTACCATCATGGCAGCTGCCAGAAAAACAAAGATACCAAGCAACCATTTTGGAAAGCGACGTACTATGAGTGCATATAGAATATTGGCAATGTATTCGAAAAACAGCGACCAGGCTGGTCCGTCGAGCGGATGCATTTCCTGCCAGCCACGAATATCCATGGATAATGGCACGGGTATCAGGGTGCTGCCGATTACCATCAGTAACAATACCTCCCAAACCGGTGTACCCGCAATTTGAGGAAAAGCCTGCCCGGCTTGCAGGTAAAACAATAAAGCACCAATTACAGACCCCATTACAACCATAGGCTGCAAGCGTACCAAACGTCTTTTATAAAAGTCCCATTGGGTCATTTTGGTCCATCGGTCGTCATAGGCATACGCTACCACGAAGCCCGAAAGCAGGAAGAAAAAATCTACTGCCAGATAGCCATGGTTAATGATCTGAATAAAGCGGTTACCGCCCGTAAAGGTTTCAAACACGTGGAAGGTGATCACCAGGATTGAGGCTACACCACGTAATCCATCCAGGATGGGGTAGTGATTTTTACTTTCGAGGTATACGGAATTCGTACTCATCAATTGCGGGTAGGTTAAAGGGTTTATTGGCGGATATTAAACACAAAGTGTGTATCTGACACAATAATAATTAAAACTTTGTGTCAGACAAGCCCTTACGGGAAATAAAAAACATCAAGACTTATTGTGATTCCGATTCGGTTAATTTACTTCTTACTGCTATCAATGCTACTAAAGTGATCAATGCAGCAAACGACAAGTAATAGCCCACATAACTCATCTGATAAATTGAAGCCAATTTGGTAGCTACTAAAGGTGCTGGCGATGCACCTATGATACCTGCCAGCGTAAAAGCCAGTGATGAGCCGGTATAACGCACCGAGGCCGGGAATATGCCTGCCAGCGTTGTGCCTGCAGGCCCGTAGGTGAGGCCCATCAGGAACATTCCAAGGGCAAGAAAAATTACGGTTAGCGACCAATTGCCGGCAACAAATAAGGGCGCGAAAACCAAGCCATATCCAAAAATAAGTATGGTAGTAATGATCAGCACCTTTCCACGGCCATATTTGTCGGCCAGAATTGCAGAAAGCGGTATACTTAAAGCAAAAAACAACATCGATATCATTTGTGCGATAAGGAAAGCCGACCGCGAATAATGGAATTTTGTTGTACCCCAGCTGATGGTAAAAACTGTCATCAGGTAGAAAAGCAGGAAAGCTGTTATGGTAGCAAACGTGCCTAACACAATAGCTTTGGTATGCTTTAGGAAAACCTCGGCTACGGGTACTTTAACGCGTTCGTTTTTTTCAATGATCTTGATAAAATCGGGCGTTTCGGCAATTTTCAGGCGAACATATAAGCCAACCCATACCAATAAGGCACTGGCGATAAAGGGTATGCGCCAACCAAAGCTGATGAATTGCTGATCGCTTAAGGTTTTGCTGATTATTAAGAATATTGCGCTGGAACAAAGAAAGCCGATAGGTGCACCCAGCTGCGGGAACATGCCATACCATGCCTTTTTACCGGGAGGCGCATTTTCGGTAGCGAGTAAAACGGCACCGCCCCACTCACCACCCAGGCCCAGGCCCTGCCCAAAACGAAAAACCGCTAGCAGTATGGGCGCAAATATGCCGATACTGGCATAGCTGGGTAACAAACCAATAGCTACGGTTGATGGTCCCATGGTCATCAAAGCGGCTACCAGCGTAGCTTTGCGCCCCTTGCGATCGCCGAAATGGCCAAATATAGCGGCACCGATGGGTCTTGCTAAAAAAGCCAGTGCAAAGGTGGCCAGCGACTCGAGCGTGGCTGCATTAGCATTTCCCGCCGGAAAAAACAGTTTTGGAAATACCAGCACTGCTGCGGTAGCATAGATATAGAAATCAAAAAATTCAATAGTAGTGCCGATTAGGCTGGCAAGAAGTACGCGCCTTACTGGATTGCTTGCAGGTTTGGTCATTAGTTTATAGGGAATGCAATACCCAAACATAAACTATTCCATTGAAAACAAGGGAAATTGGTATGACATTTTGGACATAAATCTGCCATTTTTCAGGTTCGGACATGAAAAATAGGGACATTGTTTGTAAATTTACCGGTAACAAAACCTCATCTATCTCGTTGTTATTGTATGAAAAAACAAAATTGGCTTATTGCTTTAGCTGCCGGTGCTGGTGCCGCCGGTTTGGCTTATGCTTTTTGGCCGAAGAATAAGATTCCGAAGACCGCTATTGTGCAGTCTTTTGATAAGCATAAATACCTGGGTCTTTGGTATGAAGTGGCCCGGCTCCCTAACCGTATTGAAAAGAATCTGAAAAACGTTACCGATGAGTATTCCCTTAATGAGGATGGCTCTCTGGCGGTGATCACCCGCGCTTATAATTTTGATAAGAATAAGCCTGTAGAAGCAGAAGGTAAGGCTAAATTCGTTGGTCCCGAAAATCGCGGTCAGCTTAAAGTCTCCTATTTTTTGCCCATCTACCTCGATTATAATGTACTTGACGTAGATGCGAAATACCGCTATGCCCTGGTTTCGGGCAGCAGCCTTGAATACCTATGGATAATTTCACGCGAGAATACCATACCTGACGAGATCAGAGAGCGATTCTATGCGAAAGCAGCGGTGCTTGGATTTGATGTTTCGAAACTGGAGTGGACCTCCTGATAAGTGTTGAAGCTGTTTACCAGTTAACGATATAATCGGGATTTACATTCCTGTATGTAGCTTTCTGTAAACTCACCTTAAATTTTTTGAAACTTTGCGATGGACCTTCGGTGGCAAACATATTGGTGAGCCAGGCCGGGATCAATCCACTTGGGTCGGCATGCAGTGTATAATCTATTTTTACCCGATTGGCGCCTGCTGGTGTCAGTATCCATTTCCCTTTTGAATTAGCGATCCTCACGATACCAGGTTTTTGCGGCACCATATCAACATTGCAGGGTGCGTCAATAGTTACCACCTTTGTTGCCGGATTTTGCGATACCATTAAATGTGCTATAAAATCACGGTCGCTGACCGGCCAGGGCATATTTACCCGCGAATAATAATACACATCAGAAGGCGATACCTGTTTAACTATGTAATTGGAAGAAGTATGATACAACCATTCTTCGCTCCCTTTTATATCCATGAGCATGGCAACCACCTGCGAAAGCGTAGCCTCAACTTCAACCTGCACCCTGATGGCCTTAACTTTGGAGTTTTCAAAGTCGCCGGTATAGATTTTTACCCCATCATTATTTTGCTTCAATACCCAATTTGTGCCCGTTTGGGCATGAGCATACAAGGTGATTAATAAAAAAGCAAGGCAGAGGCCCTTCAACATGATCTGATTATTTTGGCTTATGGTCAAAGCTAACATTGTAAACATCAAATCCGAATCATTGTTGTACCTTTTTACCCCGGGCTTACATATAAACAGGCAATAGCGCGTCTTATTGTTATGGGTAAAATTTCAATTGTATATCCGGTGCCTATTATTTGGTGGGCAGCCCGTCGGTAAAAGCTGCAAATCTGTCGATTTAATAGGCGTTTCGGTCTATTAGCGCCCAAAAAAGCACGAAAATTTATTTGTTTTGCGGCTTGAAACACTTGAAATAACATCTTATGAAATACACATTTACTATTCTAACGCTCTGCTGTCTTATTTTTTCTGCTAAAGCGCAACCCGGCCCGGGTGCCGCACCGTCGCTTGTGGGCCATATCTCGGGTACCGTTGTCGATTCTTTATCTCAGGCTCCGCTGAGTTATGCGGCTATAAGTCTTTTTGCCAGCGGCAGTAAAACGCCGATCAATGGAATGATCACTGACGAAAAAGGAAGTTTTAAATTCGCAAATTTACAACCCGGCAGCTATAAGATCACCATCAGCTACCTGGGGTATCCTACCAAAACCATCGATCCTTTGGTAACCACGGCTGCAAAACCCGATAAAAACCTGGGCACGGTTGTGGTTTCGCAGGGTAAGCGTGCGCTTGCTGAAGTAACGGTTGTTGGACAAAAATCGCTGGTTGAAAACAAAATAGACAAGATAGTTTATAACGTTGAGAAAGACCTGACTGCCTCCGGAGGCACAGCAACCGATGTTTTGGGTAAGGTACCTATGGTATCAGTTGACATGAATGGCAATGTTTCGGTACGTGGCGACCAAAATGTACGGGTGCTGATCAATGGTCGTGCTACCGGGGCGTCGGCTGCAAATATTTCTGATGTACTCCGTGCGATACCTGCCGACCAGATCAAAAATATTGAAGTGATCACTTCGCCATCGGCAAAATATGATGCTGAGGGTTCGGCAGGCATAATTAATATCGTCACCAAACAAAAGAACGTTTCGGGTATCAGCGGATCTATCAATGGGGGTATAGGCACACGCCAGAACAATGGAAATATCAATATCAACTATAACCAGGGCCGCTTCCACGCAACTGCCAATATCGGCGGGTTTTTAAGCTGGCCGCAAACCTCAACTACTGATTTTGAACAGCGTATACAAAACGATACCATCAATACCAGCACTTCTTCAAAAGGTATCAGCAAGGGATCCAGGCATGCCGTTAATAGTTCGGCAAGCGCTGGCTACGATTTTAACGCTTTTAACAGCATCAATTCTACCTTCCGTTTAATGCGGTTTCAGTTTACTACTGATGGAAGTTCAAATACTATTTCTGCGAGTCCATATTCCAGCACAAACAATAGCCTGAACTCTTTCGGCAACTTCGACTGGAATATGGATTATATCCACAAATTTACCCAGGAGGGACACGAGCTTGATTTTTCGGTACAGTGGAGCCACGGTATAGGGCAAAACGACTATACCAACTTTTACAGCGGTGTTTTTCAAAATATAAAAAATAATATCGATGGGGTCAATAATGAGTATACCATGCAACTTGATTACACCGTGCCGATCAATAAAATATTGAAGATTGAGGCCGGAGGTAAAGGCATATTGCGAAGAATTACCAGCACTTCAGATTATTATAATTACGACCAGAATTTAAACCAGGTTTTCGATCCTATCAATTCAAATATTTACAAATACAACCAGGATGTTTTAGCGGCCTATTCGGTATTTACCATAACACTGCCCGGCAAATGGTCGATACTGGCAGGTTTACGCGACGAAAATACCGACATCCATGGCGACCCTATTAACGTTTCACAAAACTTATCGCCCTTTAGCCAGAATTATAATACCATCATTCCAAGTTTAACGGTCCAAAGACAGCTAGAAGGCAATAATTCATTGAAACTGGTTTACTCTAAACGCATCTCGCGTCCGAGCCTGCAATACCTCAATCCATTTGATAACGTTAGCAATAAGCAAAGTCAGACGGTTGGTAACCCCGAACTTAACCCCGAAACCTCTCATACCTATGAGTTAGACTATAATGCCTTTTTTGGTACCTCATCGCTCAATACATCGGTTTATTACCGTCATACCAATCAGTTTATTGAAGGTATCGCTACACCAATCTCCGTATTGGTAAATGGCAAGGCTCAGGGTGGTACGTTAACACAATACCAGAATATAGGCAGCAGTAATTCATTTGGCGGTAGTATTTTTGGTAATGTAACGGCCTTCCGGATATTTACTGTATCAGGAAACATCAATGCCTTTACTTATAATCCTGATCCCGCTGGCATCTATGCGGTTGATAAATCTAATAGCGGTACTTATATTTTATACAATGGATTTTTGCGCGGGTCTTTAACATTGCCGAATAACTTTTTGGCCGAAACTTTTGCATTTGGTGGTTCAGCAAGACGAACCATACAGGGAACCAACCCGGCTTTTGCCATGTATGGTGTTGGCGTAAGAAAGCAGTTTATGCAAAAGAAAGCCTCTATAGGTCTTAATATCCTGCAGCCTTTTGCTAACTACAAACACTTTAACAGTAGCATCAGCAGTCCCGGATTCACCCAAACCAATATTGTTCAGGTACCTTTCCGCTCATTTGGTTTAACCTTTAGCTATAGCTTTGGAAAAATGAGTTTCAGCAACCCGAATCAATCTAAAAAAGGAATCAATAATGACGACCTGAAACAAGGCGATCAGCAGCAGGGTGGCGGCACTGGTGGGCCGAGCGCTAACTAAATTTTATGTTTCGGCGGTATGGCCTTTAATTAAAGGGTATACCACCGGAATTATTGTAAAAGAAGATAGTTCTGTTTAAACCTGATTATGATCGAGCATCCTGACAACTTTTGCCGGGATACCGGCAACAACTGTATTGTCAGGCACGTCCTTGTTGACGAGAGCACCCGCCGCCACCACTGAATTTTCGCCGATGGTAACGCCGGGTAAAATTGTAGCGCCCGCGCCAATCCAGGCATTTCTTTTAATTAAGATGCCGTTTAATAAAAGCGATTTTCTATCTGCCGGATCGAGGGGATGATTCTCAGTGACAAGGTTAACCCGGGGACCGATCTGCACATCGTCTTCAATCGTAATACCGCCAAGGTCGAGGAAAGAACAGGCGTGATTGATAAATATCCTTTTGCCCAGTTTCGTATGCCTGCCAAAATTGGTGTGAAAGGGGACAAAAATTGTGCTACTCGGATCAATAGCTGATCCCATAATTTCACTCAGCCGCTCCCTGGTTTCATCAATGCTGGTTGAACTATTCAAAGATGCTGATCGTTGTATAGTTCGTGCAACATGCTCCCATAATATGGGTAACTGAGGGTCATCATTAGCTATCCTGCCACCGGTTAGCATTCGTTCAAAAAGGTCGGTCAGTTTTTCGCTCATGCACAAATCTAGCATATTTACGATTTCGGTGCCAGTTCGCCATACCAGTAAGAGGCTGTTACACCGCCGTCCATAAGGAAGTCGCTACCTGTTATAAAGGCACCATCAGGCCCCATCAGCAAAGCACCCACATTACCCACCTCATCGGGTGTGCCAGCACGTCCAACAGCCGATAGGTTGATCATCCGGCGATAGCCATCACCCCGTGGCCCGCTTAATTCGTCTTTTGCTAAAGGCGTTATGATGATACCCGGACTTATTGTATTGATCCGTGCGCCACGTTTACCCCAGCGTACCGCTTCGGCGGCTACCCTTAATGAGTTGCCGCGTTTGGATAACTGGTAGGCATGCAGCGAATCATTTACCTCTGCGGGCTGAAGAAACGGTAACGCAAGCAATTCTTCAACGGGTGCGGTGGCAAGCGATTTGTTTTGTTCAGGTGCTAATGCAGGCAGGCGATGCCCGGATTGTGATGCGATCACCACGCCCGACCCGCCATTGGCTATTACTGCACCAAATTCTTCCAGCACCAGGGCCGTACCGTAAAGGTCGACTTTGAGAATAGTCTCCGGTGATGCTTGTGATGGCGATACTCCTGCAGCATGGATCAGCCCATGCACTTCGCCAATTTCGGTAGCGGTTTTTACCAATGCTTGCACAGATTCGCGTGAAGCAACATCAACGATGGTTGTGCTTACTTCGAAGCCTGCTTCGCTCAGCGTTTTTGCCGCTGCAGCACTGTTTTCGGCGCGAAGATCGGCCAATAGAACATGTTTGCCGGCACTAACGCGGCGGGCAATAGCCTGACCGATGGAACCGGCACCGATGACAACAATAACTTTTACTGGGCTTGTCTTCATAGCTATAAAACTAAGGAATTGAATAAATATCTTTTGAATTGGGGCGATCAGTGTTCGGCACCGGGCAATGCGCTGGCGTGCATGGCTAATACGCTCCATGGCTGGCCAACGGCTGCCCGGGTAAATACCTCGATATAAGAAAGCTGAATGGTAGCTTTTTTCCCTCCGGCAGTAACAACAAAAGTGCCTTTACCCACCACAGTAGCGGTATTATCTGAAACGCTGGCTGAGTTTTCTTGTACCTCTATATTGTTATGAACAAAATTACCACTTTTTAATCGGGCAATGTATTGGACTTTAGTTTGCTGAGCGCCTGTTGAACTTACCACTACAAATTTGTCGTTGAATACTTTGTCGAGGGAATCGATTTTGCCTTCAACTTCCCATTTGAAGATCTGGTTTGAAAGTGCAAGTATCTTTTGGTCTTCATTGACCTGGCTAAAACTAGTTAACGATGAAAATAGTAAAGCAGTGATTAAGTTCAGTTTCATAATGTAGTTTTATTAAAATTCGGTTAAAAAAGATGTTTTATTTACCCACCCTATCCTGCATCTGTTGCGGATAACGTGCGCCTTGTACGGTAATATCGCCAATCACGCTTTCGATATCAGTCAGTTCCTGCGTGCTTAATACTACATCAGCTGCGGCCATATTTTCTTCAAGGCGACTGATCTTTGTAGTGCCAGGGATGGGAACGATCCATGGTTTTTGTGCCAGCAACCAGGCGATAGCGATCTGGGCACGTGTTACGCCTTTCGAATCAGCGATATTGCCTAATACTTCGACGATGGTTTGGTTAGCTTTGCGATTGTCCTCCGAAAATCGCGGAACTACATTACGGAAATCAGTTTTATCGAAGGTTGTATTTTCGTTAATGGCACCGGTCAGAAAGCCTTTACCCAGTGGGCTGAAAGGAACAAAACCAATACCTAATTCTTCGAGCGTAGGGATGATCTCCAGCTCGGGTTCGCGCCACCAAAGGGAATATTCGCTTTGCAATGCTGCAACGGGCTGCACGGCATGGGCTTTGCGAATGGTTGCCGCACCTGCTTCCGACATGCCGAAATACTTTACTTTACCTGCCTGTATCAGCTCTTTTACCGTGCCAGCTACATCTTCAATAGGCACATTCGGGTCAACGCGGTGTTGGTATAACAGGTCGATACGGTCGGTGCGTAGGCGCTTTAATGCGGCTTCGGTCACAGCACGGATGGTTTCAGGCCGACTGTCCATACCCTGTACCGGTACCCCGTTTACAAAGCCGAATTTAGTGGCGATCACTACTTCATCGCGGAAAGATTCGACCGCTTCACCCACCACCTCCTCGTTCAAATATGGGCCGTACGCCTCGGCGCTATCGAAGAAAGTAACACCGATCTCAAATGCCCGGCGTATCAGTTTGATCGCATCCTGTTTATCAGTCGCAGGGCCATAGCCATAACTTAAACCCATACAACCCAGGCCGAGTGCTGAAACTTCGAGGCCTTGTCCTAATATTCTTTTTTTCATAATTTTATTATCGTTTTAACCCTGTATTGCAGGTTGATCTGTTTTAGTGCTGCGTTGCGTTATTTATTTTTACCGGCCTCAGTAGCGTTGAAAATGTGAGCGAGCCCATTTTCCATTTACCATCTTCCTTAATATAAACCTCAGTAACCATAAAAGCGTGAACCACTTCATTTCCACCAACTACGGCAACTAAATCTATATCATTTAACAGGATGGCGGTGTTACCGAAAATGTTAACCGATGCCCCATACACTGCTGCCTGCTTGTACCAAATGTTACCGCTCTTTATGGTACTCAATTCCTGCGTCTTACCCCAGCTACCACCCATATGAACAAATACACATTTTTCATCAAATAAGCCATTCAGGGTATCTACGCTTTTGTTCGACATCCATTGCCATTTGGCTTTAGAAAGATCAAGGAGCGCCTGTTCGTCTTTGTCAGAAGAAGTGGCAGCTCCATAGGGCAATTTCGCCTGGGCGTTTGTTAACTGTATGGTGCCGAAAAATATTAAAATTCCGATGATCGCTTTTTTCATGATTTTGATTTATAAATGGTTTAATTTTTTGCTTCATTATATTCTGCCTCAGTCACGCGCTGTAACCAGATGGTTTTATTTTTCGCACTGTTAGTGCTTACAGCTATGTAGGTAAAATTGCTGTTAGGTGCGGCACCATGCCAGTGGGGTACGCCCGGTGTGCACTTAATAACATCACCTTTGTGAACGATCTGTATTGCTTTTCCTTTTTCCTGGTAATATCCGGTTCCATCTGTTATCATGAGTATTTGTCCGAAGGGATGGATATGCCAATCCAGTTTAGCTCCGGCTGCAAAGGTTGCCTGCGCAATATTGATATCAAGCAAACTATCGGCTTTATTCAATTCAGTAAGCCATACCGTACCGGTGTGATTATTGACCGTGGCGATTTCGCCTTTTGGAAAGATCGCAGCATTTTGAGCTTTGGCATTCAGGGAAAATAAAGATGCCACAATTGCAAAAAGTACTAGTTTTCTCATTTTTTGTTGGTTTTATTCTTTAATTCTTCTTTCGCCCAGCCATTTTACCATTGCGGGGTCGCGGTGATCGAAAAAGCTGCTGGTTTTGCTATCCAATGTTTTGATCGCGTCCATATCTTCGATGCTTAATTCAAAATCGAGGCTATTCAGGTTTTCAGCCATTCGGTCTTTTCGGACCGATTTCGGGATGGCCACAACACCTCGTTGTGTTAGCCAACGGAGCACCACCTGCGCTATTGATTTGTTATACTTATTGCCAATGCGCTGCAAAACCTCGTTATGAAACAGATTATTTCGGCCCTCAGCAAATGGTCCCCATGACTCTATTTGAACATTATTGTCTATCATGAACTGCTGGGCGGCTATTTGCTGCTGGAATGGATGGGTTTCCACCTGGTTAACGGCCGGTACGATCTTGTTATTGACGATAAGGTCCATTAGCCTGTCGGGTTGAAAGTTACTTACGCCTATAGCCCTGATTTTGCCTGCTGCATACAATTCCTCCATCGCCCGCCATTCGCCGTAAACATCCCCGAAAGGCTGGTGGATCAGGTATAGGTCAAGGTAGTCTAACTGCAGTTTTTTCAATGAAGTTTCGAATGCCTTTTTTGCACCTTCATAACCTTTTGAATGTATCCAAACCTTTGTTGTGATGAATAATTCCTCACGGTCAATACCACTATTTTTGATCGCAGCACCAACAGCTTCCTCATTCATATATGACTGTGCGGTATCGATCAGCCGGTAACCGGTTTCGATGGCATCAACTACACTTCTTTCACATTGAGCCAGATCGGTTACCTGAAAAACGCCGAATCCGAGGATAGGCATTTCGATGCCGTTGTTTAGTTTTACTGTTTGCATCATTACTTTAAAACAATACAAAGGTGTGCCCTTTTAGTTTACCCCTTATTATATAGATTACGGATTTATATACCATTATTACCGATAGAAGATAGATTGTGAAAATGACTGTGATCAAAGTATTAAATTTGATGTGTACAACTAAAAGATTATGGAAGCACTCAGGAGATTTAATACCATCAACGAATACAACGCATTCAATAATAACACAACCCGGCACCCGCTTGTTAGTGTGATTGATTTTTCAAAAGCTGACCCAAGAAGGGGATCGCGCATGTATTTTGGGTTTTATACCATTATTCTGAAAGATGTAAAATGCGGCGACCTTGTTTATGGGAGAAACACTTATGATTATCAGGAAGGTACCCTGGTTTTTATTGGTCCGGGGCAAGTGGCTGGTGTTAACAGTAATGGTGAGCCATTTCAACCCAAGGGATACGGACTTGTTTTTCACCCTGATTTTATCCATGGTACCTCACTCGGCCGGCATATACAGGAGTATACTTTTTTTGGCTACCAATCAAACGAGGCGCTTCATTTATCGGAAACGGAAAGAAATATCGTTTTAGACTGTTTTTCTAAGATCGACTATGAGTTGGATCATGCCATCGATAAACATAGCAAAAAGCTCATTGTAACCAATATCGAATTGTTTTTAGGGTATTGCGTCAGGTTTTATGACAGGCAATTTATTACACGGGACAACATACACCTGGGTGTTTTGGAAAGATTTGAAAACTTGTTGACCGACTATTTTCAATCAGACAAGCCCCAAACCATCGGCTTACCTTCAGTTAGTTTTTGCGCCTATGAACTTAATTTATCACCAAACTATTTCGGCGACCTGATTAAAAAGGAAACGGGCCGAACGGCACAGGAATACATCCAATCGAAATTAATGGATGTAGCCAAAGAGAAGATCTTCGACCGTGATAAATCTGTAAGTGAAGTGGCCTATGAACTTGGCTTTAAGTATCCGCAGCATTTTTCTCGCTTGTTTAAACAGCGCGTCGGGCAAACGCCTCAGGAGTATAGGATGTTGAATTAAGTTGAAATGATAAGCTATCCTTAAGGTTTTTGATGATATTCGTCGTCACTCACATGTTCCATCCAATCCACGGGCGAACCGTTTAGTTTTTCCTGGATAGCAATATGGCTCATGGCGGTTGTAGCAGTAGCACCGTGCCAGTGTTTTTCGGCTGGTTCAAAATAGATCACGTCACCGGGATGTATTTCTTCTTTTGGTCCGCCAAGGCGTTGTACCCAGCCACAACCTGCGGTTACAAAAAGCGTTTGACCCAGGGGGTGGGTATGCCAGGCAGTACGTGCACCCGGTTCAAAAGTTACCAGCGCCATGGCAACGCGGGCTGGCTCCGGCGGACTATTCAATGGATCTATCCGTACTGTGCCGGTAAAATATTCAGCGGGCCCTTTGGCTGAAGCTTGAGTGCCGATGCGTTTAATTTCCATAGTATGCCGGTTAAGTAAGTAATAGGTAAAGGTAAGCAGCTTTGTCAAATTTAACAGTAATAAGACTTAAGCAAGCTCAGTTGGCCTCTGAAAAATGCCAATGATGCTGGTAATGACAAATAACTTCTATCAGTTCCTGCAAATCGGCGGCTGTCAGGGCAGTTCCATTCCCCGGATTGTAAACAAAAATATTACCCGGTTCTTCTATCGTGATGTGCCCACGGAAATTGTCATCAACCTGCTTTTCGCCGGGTATATAAGCATTTTCATCCCAATCAATTGCCGGCACGCTAAATTCCCGGTAAATAGCATACACATAAGACAACTTTATTGCTGTACCGGGATCGGCTTGAATTTCAGGAATGATAGTGTAGGATACACCTGGTCCTAAATTAGTTGTTATCGTTTCCATGGCCTATTTAAGGTGCCAACATCCGAATTCGGTAAAGGTTTCACCACCATAGAAATTGACTTAAAAAACCCTGGGTTTGTTTATTTCTTCAGGCCGATCTCTCTCAATCGCTCATCCAGGTATTCACCGGCCGTCATATCACTATATAGTTTCGGGTGCCCGGCGTCAATGCAGGAAGGCAGGCTGGCCAGGCTCATATCCGATTTAGGATGCAGGAAAAACGGTACCGAATAGCGCGATCTGCCCATTTCTTCCCTCGGCGGGTTCACCACGCGATGGGTGGTGGATTTTAGTTTATTATTGGTGAAACGCTGCAGCATATCGCCCACATTTACCACCACGTCCTCACCATGGGCTTTCACCGGAAACCAGTCGCCATCGCGCGTCAGTACTTCAAGCCCATCGGCACTGGCGCCAATCAATAGTGTGATCAGGTTAATATCTTCATGGGCACCAGCACGCACGGCATCTGCCGGTAATGCGTCCGGGTCGCTTATCGGAAAATAGTGCAGTGTACGCAGGATAGAATTACCGTTGTGCACCTTATCGTCGAAATAGTCTTCGGGCAGGCCCAAATAAACCGCAATAGCCCTTAACAAAATGGTACCCGCGGCCTCTAATTTTTGATAAACTTCGCGGGTGATGGAGTTAAAATCCGGAAGTTCGGTAACTTGTATATTTTCGGGAAAATCGTCGATATTAATATCATCGCCGGTAATGGTTTGCCCTATTTGCCAGAACTCTTTCAGGTCAGGAACTGTAAAACCTTTGGCGGTTTCTTTGCCTTTTCCGGTATAGCCACGTTGCCCTGCCAATCCCGGGATCTCATATTTCATTTTTACGTCTTCGGGTAAGGCAAAAAGCGCTTTGACCTGTTCATACAATTGATCGATCAGTTGTTTACTCAAACCGTGATTGGTGATGGTTACAAAGCCGGTTTCATTGAATGCCTTACCTATATCGTCCGAAAATTGTTTTCGTTGTTCAACGCTTCCATGGATATAGTTTTCGAGATCAAGACGGGGTATATGAATAGAACTCATAAATAAATGATGCTAACAAGCCCAAAATTATCATTTCTAACTAAGATACGCCTGATGCTATTGAAAATTAAAGATCCGGTGTTTTTTTGCTGAAAAATTTCAGAAAATTAAGATTTGATAAAATTTTAAAAGCGAGGCGCTTATTTTGGTAATATGTAATTTTTATGTCATTAAAGAACACTTAAATTATCCGTTTGTTAATTTAATATGCCAAGCCCATTGTTTTTATAAATCATTTAGCCAGAGAGTGTTGACAACTAAGTTGTAGGTAAAAAGTTTATTAAATACATTTGCGCGCTTTTTAGCCCCTATAGAATGGACTCGCATTTAAAAAAAATATCAGCAGCTGGAATGCTGATCACGCTTGGAATCATTTTCGGCGATATCGGAACTTCCCCTTTGTATGTGTTTCAAACGCTTATGACCGAAGGTAAAGATGCCTCCGAACCCTTTGTTTTTGGTGTTTTATCCTGCATCTTCTGGACGCTTACGCTTCAAACAACATTTAAGTACATATTTATAACGCTCCAGGCGGATAACCACGGTGAGGGTGGTATTTTCTCGCTTTATGCCCTGGTGCGCAGGTATGGTAAATGGTTGGCGATACCCGCCATTATAGGTGCAGGTACATTGCTGGCTGACGGTATCATTACACCGCCAATTTCGGTAGCTTCGGCTATTGAGGGCCTCGGACAGGTTCCCAGCCTTGCTGATACCATGAAACCGGGAGCTGAAATTACTATTCTGGTTATTCTGGGTATCATATTCTTGCTTTTCCTGTTCCAGCAGTTCGGAACCAAGGTGGTGGGCGGAGCTTTTGGGCCGGTAATGCTGGTTTGGTTTGTAATGATCGGCACTATTGGTACTTCTCAAATTATACATTACCCAAGCGTTTTTAAAGCACTTAATCCTTATTATGCGGCACACATGCTGTGGAGCCGCCCTGGCGCATTCTGGCTGTTAGGAGCCGTGTTTTTGTGTACCACGGGTGCCGAAGCGCTGTACTCCGACCTTGGACATTGCGGACGCAAGAATATACAGGTTACCTGGATATTTGTTAAGATCACTTTACTGTTAAGCTATCTGGGCCAGGGTGCATGGGTTTTGAACCATGCTTCCGAGATAAAATTTGATTCAGTTAACCCGTTCTACTCTATTGTTCCGCATTTCTTCCTGATACCAAGCGTGATCATTGCAACATTGGCAACCATTATCGCCAGTCAGGCATTGATCAGTGGTTCATTCACGCTTATCAGCGAGGCTATCAGTATGAATTTGTGGCCTAAGATCACGGTTAAATACCCTTCCAATATCCGCGGTCAGATCTATATTCCTGCAATTAACTGGGTATTGTGCCTGGGCTGTGTGGCTGTGACGCTATATTTCCAGAAATCAGAAGCAATGACAGCAGCCTACGGGTTTTCAATCACTATTGCTATGCTTATGACCACGCTGCTAATGTCATACTATATGCGTTACAAACGGCATTGGCCGGTATGGCTGGTGGTGCTTATCCTGTGTATTTTTATCAGCACTGAGTCATCATTCTTTATATCCAACTCGCCTAAGATCCTTAAACGTTTATTCTTCCTGGTGTTTGAATTTGGTTTGATATTTACCATGTATACCTGGTTCAAAGCACGTAAGATCACCAACCGTTTCCTGCACTTTGTCGACCTGAAAACAAAGCTGCCTTTGCTGAATGCGCTGAGTGCAGATGAGTCAGTTTCGAAATTTGCTACCCACCTCGTATATCTAACCAAGGCTAATAACAGTAAACAGATAGAAGAAAAAATATTCTATTCCATCCTCAGCCGTAAGCCAAAACGCGCAGATACATACTGGTTCCTGCATATTGAACGAATGGACGACCCATACACGATGGAATATAGTGTAGAGGAAATTGAGCATGGTAAAGTGATCAGGGTTGAATTCCGCCTTGGATTCAGGATACAACCGCGTATAAATGTGTTGTTCCGCAAGGTTGTAGAAGACATGGTGAGCCGGAATGAAGTTGACATCCTGAGCCGTTACGAGTCGCTACGCAAGTTTAACCAGACCGCCGACTTCCAGTTTGTGATCATCGAAAAATTCCTGTCTTATAACAATGAGTTCAGCGTACGGGAAAGCTTTATCCTGAATAGCTATTTTGCGATCAAGAAAATTGCACAAACCGAGGCTAAGGCATTTGGATTGGATACCAGCGAAACAAGGATAGAAAAAATTCCGCTGGTGGTAAAACCAGTTACCAATATAGTTATGAAGCGGGTAAGCCCACATAATCATCGGTCTGACGTAATTTAAAGAGCAATTTTGCTTGTAATTTAATTAATTGACTCAGATTAAAACTTATTGTCGTTTAACCTTTGAGTTTTCCACATCGGCGTTTTTTTTCATAACATTTAGCTACTTTTTTCACTATCCCGAAAAATATTTAGTTTAAAATATTTTTCGGGATACTTCCAATTAATATTGCTGATCGGCCTTATTTTTAAACTGCTATTTTCGTTCAAACTATCAGTTGCAAAATTTGTTTGAGCTTTATGAGCAGCAATGTATACTTACTGGCCACCGATCCGCACAATCCCTGCAGGGATGTTATCCATTCACGCCAATCGGGCCTGCGGTTAAAGGTGTTTTGCCTTGATGACGAGCCATTTCATCCTGATAGTACCGAAATACAATTGTATGGAAGAGGCGGAGGCAGTATGTTTGCCTTTGAGAGTATAGACGTTACCTCTGAGAAAGCCCAGGAAATTGTAGGGGCCATTCAATGGTATGCCAGCTATATCAGGTGCCCCGAATTGGCTATTTCTGCAGATGATCCCAGACCCGGACGGGATATTGCTATTTAATTTCGGCAAAGCCCGTATTTCTTTTTGTACCACCACTATTTTATCGTCTTTTTTTAAAATATTTGCGTAGCATGATTAGCCTGAAAGAACGTTTGTATAAAATGTGTATTGACTATGTGCAGGTGCGCATAGATGGGGCCAGGCAAGGCATCGCCGATGCGCAGTATGCTGCCATAGAGGAAACCAAGAGCAGCGCCGGCGATAAATATGAGACCGGCCGCGAAATGATGCAGCAGGAGACAGACCGCAGCCAGTTACTATTGAATGAAGCCAATAAACTGATGGTAGCCCTCAGCAGGATAAATGCACATGTTTTGCACCATAGCGCCGAGCCCGGAAGCCTGATCATCACCAACAACGGTGCATTTTACCTGGCTATAAGCGCCGGAAGTTTTCAGGTAGATGGTAAAGCTTATTTTGCGGTTTCACCCGCTTCTCCTATCGGCACCCATTTGGCAGGCCGAAAAGCTGGTGATGAATTCAGCCTTAACGGACGCAGCTATCGTGTGGAGAGTGTCCACTAAACTATTTTCGGGTCACGATAAAAAGCCTTATTCAGCCTAAGGGTTTTATAAAAATTGGGATTTGGCTAATTCCGGCTGTTTTTAACCAGTTCAAAACACTGCCGGGCAATTTCCAGTTCCTCATTTGTTGGTATTACCAGTATTTTTACATCGCTTTCGGCACTACCTATCTCGCTGATGCCAGTTAAAGGAGCATTATTTTTTTCCGGGTCGAGCTTCAGGCCCAGGTAGCCCATATTAGCGCAAACCATAGCTCTTACCAGTTTATTATTTTCGCCAACGCCCCCGGTAAAAATTATACCGTCTATGCCATTGAGTACAGCAGCATAACTACCTATATATTTTTTTATCCGGTAGCAATACAAGTCATAGGCCAGTTGCGCATTCGGGTCACCGTTTTCGAGGGCCCGGGTAATATCGCGGGTGTCGCTGAAGCCGGTCAGACCGAAAACGCCACTTTGTTTGTTGAGTATATCACTTACCTGCGCTAATGTGTAGCCCAGTTGCTCAACCAGGTAAAATATAACCGTAGGGTCGATATCGCCCGACCGGGTACCCATGATCAAACCACTTAGCGGACCAAAGCCCATGCTGGTATCAACCGATTGGCCATTGCTAACCGCCGTAATGCTGCAACCATTACCCAGATGAATACTGATGAGTTTCAGATCTTGCCGTTTCAGGTAATTGGCTGCCTGTTCGGAAACAAATTTGTGACTGGTACCATGAAAGCCATAGGCTCGAATGTTTTGTTCTGAATAAAGCGCGTTGGGAATGGCAAACCGATAAGCCTTTGCTGGCATGGTTTGGTGGAAGGCTGTGTCAAATACCGCTACCTGTACAGCTTCAGAAAATATTTTTTCAGCAACTTCAATGCAGCGATAACCGGGTGGATTATGCAGCGGTGCCAGTTGAAACAAAAATTTCAAATCGCTTTTTACAGCTGGCGTTACCCTGGTTGGGTCAGAAAATTTTTCTCCGCCATGTACCACACGATGCCCCACGATCGGTATGTCACTGGCGCTTTCTATTACACCAAACCCGGGATCGGTTAGCAATTGGTTTATTTTTTTCAGGCCAGCTTCGTAATCGGCGATATCCAATTGATAGCTATATACATTTTCCTGATTTCCAATAAAGGTTTTATGGGTGATGCCAGAGCCGTCCTGACCGATACGCTCAACCAGTCCGCTGCAAATGAGTAAAGCCTCCGGCATCCGATATAGCCTGTATTTAATAGAGCTGCTGCCTGAGTTGATAACAAAAATATTCATCCCCGGTATTTTATGAGTTGAGATCCTGGCTTTGAATTGCGGTAACAATAACGGTATTGAATACATCGTCGACGGTACAGCCGCGACTCAGATCGTTTATTGGTTTACGCAGCCCCTGTAACATTGGGCCAATTGCAAGAGCACCGGTTTCGCGCTGAACGGCTTTGTAAATATTATTCCCGGTATTAAGATCAGGGAAAATTAAAACACTTGCTTGTCCGGCTACTTCGGAGCCCGGCAGTTTATTCCGGCCGACAACAGGGTCTACCGCCGCATCATATTGTATGGGTCCTTCTATCTTGAGCTTTGGACTGTGTTTCCTGACAATTTCCGTTGCCCTGCGCACTTTCTCCACGTCTTCGCCTTCACCCGAAGTTCCTGATGAATAGGATAACATCGCGATCCTGGGTTCAATACCAAACCGCTCACTGCTTTCTGCAGATGATATGGCAATTTCGGCCAATTGTTCGGCAGTTGGATTTGGATTAACGGCACAATCGCCAAAAATGCAAACACGGTCGGGCAGGCACATAAAAAATATCGATGAAACTAAAGATACACCGGGTTTAGTTTTTATAAACTGCAGCGCCGGCCTGATGGTATGCTGTGTTGTGTTTACTGCCCCGGAAACCATGCCGTCGGCATGACCTTTATAGACCATCATGGTGCCGAAATAGGATACATCGGTCATCAGATCCCGTGCCATTTCAAGCGTCACATTTTTATTCTTTCGCAGTTCATAGAGGGTATCAACGTAATCATGATAACGCTCGTCTTTCGCCGGATTGATAATACGAACCCTGCTTAGTTCCTGCCGGATATCTAAATGATTTATAATTTTATTGATCTCGGCCGCATCACCCAATAAGGTGATATCTACAATATCCTGGCTCAGCAGGCGGGCAGCAGCTTTCAATATTCTTTCATCATTACCTTCAGCCAGGACAATGTGTTTTTTGATCCGTTTTGCCCATTGGGTCAATTGATATTGAAACATCCGCGGGGTTATTCCCGATGGTTTTAGTGTTATCAGGCTTTTTTCAAGTTCGGCCAGGTTGACACACTTGTCGAAAGTATCTATCGCCAGTCGAATCTTACGGATATTGTCCGCACTGATCCGTGACCGGATAGCGCCAGCAATATTGCTGGTTTCAAAAGTTCCGGATTGTACAGCGATGATAGGAACAACTGTTGGCAAACCCTTGATGAGCTTCAATATCGGCTTTTCGGGCATGTAGCCAGCGGTGAGTACAATGCCCGCAATTTTAGGATAGCTGGCAGACATATTTGCCTGCAAGGCACTGATAATAATATCGCCCCGGTCGCCTGGGGTAATGATCATTACATTTTCGCTTAAATAGTTCAAAAAGTTCGGCACCTGCATTGCACCTGTCACAAAATGATCTACCTGGTTAGCCAGGTGCTCCTCGCCAAATAAGATCTTACCATGTAAATGTTCATTGATCTCTTTGATAGTTGGACTTTTCAGTCGCTTATCCTCTTCAATCAGGGTTAATAATATGCCTGCGGGCACCTGTTTCCTCAATTGACTTTTGATAGATTTCGCATTTTCAGGTTTGATCTTGTTAGCGATAATTGCCAGCACCTGGATCTCGCGGGCAGTAAAATTATGCAAAGCAGATAAAGCCGAATTGATAACCTGTTCGGTAGTTTTATCATCGCCCGAAATGACAATGATGACCGGTGCACCGAGGTTCTTTGCGATCTGCGCATTGATATCAAACTCAAATACCGCACCTTCACCCTGATAATCGGTGCCTTCAACCACGGTAAAATCATATTGATCCTCCAGGCGCTTATACTTGCGGATGATGGTATCGATCATCTCGCCCTGGCTTTCCGTGTCAATTTTGGTCATGGCTTCCTGCCAGGTAAAAGCATAAGTATCATCGTAAGCCATTGGCAGATCAAAATGGCGGAGCATGGTATCAATATGATCATCGCGGTGAGCCGGATGATTCTGGTCTATAATGGGCTTGTAGTAGCCTATTTTCTGCGCTTTACCCAGCAGCATATTAACCAGACCTATAGAAATAATGGATTTGCCACTATGCGCTTCTGTACTGGTAATGAAAACGGTTTTTAGCATCAGCTGTTGATATAAAAATAAATTTGGCTGCCTTTAGCGCGGATTTTTCAAGCGTATTAACTTGCCCGCACTAATTTAAAGCTTAGCGCCCGAAATTACTGCGGACTGAAGCGATAATTTGTGACCAATAACAGTTTTAAAGCTGATTTTAGTCAGTAGGGAATTTAGCTTTGGTTGAAAGGCGCCTGTGCGGGTGTGAGAATTCAGATTCACTATTGCCAAATGAACACAATTGCCAAAAGGCTGGCTAATACGAAGATTTAAACGAGAACCAATTCGGCGGGCTGTTTTGGTCTGAAGCCAATTAAGTCTTCAAATAGCAATTTTACAGCATGTTTGCTTTGTGGAAGGGTTAGATAATTAAAATCGAAGCCATCTTTTTCTATCTGATCGCTAACAATAACCAGCGGTATGTTACGGGTTTGTGAAAAGCATCGGATAATTTTTGCTATATCATAGTCGGCTACCTGATTTCGTGCCTTTTCGGTGATAAAAATGAGTTCGGGCTTCAGACTGCCGAGTTCGGTAAGTATAGTTGTATCGGCATTGAATGACTTTACCAATTGACAGTTCCAATGAAATGCAGCTTCAGCAATAAGCTCCAGGTTTTCGGCAGGATCTTGAATAATATAGACAATGTCTTTCAATAGGGCTTCTTTATAAATCATTTTTATGCGATCTGCTGCAATAGTTGGCTGTTGTTGACAGGCAGTAATACGTATGGAACAGGAAAACCGTTACACTGTTTTAAAAACCACCAGCTATCGGAATCTGGAAATATTAATTAATTGATATTGTAATTATTAATCACGATTTGATTTGCCGGAGGCAAAACATGTTTTCAATCGTTGGAAGTAGTTTAAATCGGGGTTGATCAAAGGTAGAGCTAACCATTTAAGTTGATGCCTGCAGGGCATTAGAATTGAGCTATTGGGCAGATTTAGCTATTGCGCCGGGAGTGATTTAGACTTGGCGAGCGTTTCCTGAACATCCGTAAAAAGCGAACGAACAGCAAAATTTGAGCGGGGCGCGTTTTTCCTTACGCGCTTTAGCAATGGGAGTTTTCATTACATCAATACATTACATCGCTGAAGAGCGCTAAAGTAATAGAGGGCTCTTCCTGTTGTCTATAACCGGATAATTTATTTCGTTATTAGCTTACAGACCACCTTTGCCGTTGTATAACCTGATCGGTCCGTCCAGTACCACCTTTAGCACGGTTACATATTTATCCTGGACACCTTTTGGCACATCAATATATACCAGTCCCGGTACCTTGCTCCAGGATATTTTACCTACAACCTTATGGTTGATACTTGTACCCGGTCCCAATACGGTTATGTTTTTGATATCATTAAGCAAACCTTTGATCGTTACGTTGCCGCTGATATCACCCTGTAAAAACAGATACAGAACCGAGCCATCTTTTGAGAGCGTGGTTGGCCCATAAAAATGACCTTGCGGTATGCCTGCATTAGTATTGAATATGGCTTCGCCGTTGCGCTGGTTCCAGGCCCCCAGTTCTTTCAGCACGTTAACATCTTCTGCCGGAATGATGCCATCGGCCCTTGGACCAATATCCAATAACAAATTGCCGCCATTGGCAACAACATCCGTAAAGATGGTGATCACTTCATAAGGTGTTTTCCAATGGGTATCGTCAGGGTGGTAACCCCAGTTATTGTTCATGGTCATGCACAACTCCCACCAGTTATAGGCCGGGCGCGAAACCGGGAAATTTTGTTCGGGTGTCTGATAATCGCCATAGCCTTGTAAGCGGCCATTAATGATGGTGTTTTTATTATCCTTCAACAATAGGTCGCGCACTTTTGAGGCTTCCCACTCTTCGGCACTATGCTCCCAATCGCCATCAAACCACCACAGATCAGGTTTGAATTTTTGGCTGATCTCTACGATCTGCGATTGAAAAAATGACCTGAATTTATTCCAGCGGCCGTAATCATCGGCAATTTTATACCTCGAACTATCTTTGATAAAGCCGGTGTAATTGTAATTCGACCAGTCGAGCAGCGAAAAATAGGCGCCGCATTTGATATTTCTTTTTCTTAAAGCTTCGAACAAGGGTTTGATCAGGTCCTGTTTTGCCGGGGTCGATCTGACAATATTCAAACTATCAACCTGCGAATCGTACAATGCTACACCGTCATGATGTTTGGTAGTAATAACCGCGTAGCGCGCGCCACTTTGCGCAATCAGGTCGGCCCAGTATGCAGGATCGTAATTTTTTAAGGTGAAGCCTTTTAATTGCTTCATGTAATCCTGATATCCGATCTTCTTGTTATAAAAACTCCAGGACTCGTCGATACCATTAACCGCATAAATACCCTCATGGATAAAAATTCCCAGCTTGGCATCCGCAAACCATTGCATCTTGTTTTTAAGCGCTGTCGAATCGGCCGGCGAAAGCTGTGCTTGTGACAGGTTAATTATATGGATGAATATGAGGGTAAGGAAAAGTTTTATTTTCATATCGGGATAGATCAACAAGTTAACTATTGAGGTTAAAAGTAATCATCGGCATCCTAAAACTAAAATTGCCGATCGCTATTATTGCCGGGCGGTATTGTAAAGAAAATCAAGATAGCCGTAATTGACCCCTGTACCGAATTTTACTTTTAGCAGGTATAGGCCCTTTTCGGGAAATACGATGCTGCCAACTTCGGCCTGGGTCCAAATGTGAGCGTCGCCAGTTTTTTCCGGGAAATTAAGTTTGCAGGCGAATTTATTGTTGACCCAAAGTTCGGCCGGATCATTTTGTATAGCGCTGTAGACGGTATAGATGATGTATTTTCCTTTTTGATTCACATAAACAGTATAGTTGGCCCATTCACCTTTTTGCTGCCAGCCTACAAATAATTGGTTTGGTTTTGGGTCGACGATGTTTGGATGGTTAAAATCAACATTGTCCTTGGTATAGTTGATATCTACACCCTCTTTATCACGAAATTGGGTGATATATTTTGATATCCCCGGGCGCTGACCACCGGGTTTGCTGTTGAGCTTAGCGCCTTCGTTTACAGGCGAATTATCATGGTAAGCAATACCTTCGCCGCCCAGATCAAAATAGGCAAGCTCCACACGGCCAGGCAGCATCATTACACCATAAGGATTAAGTTTATTGCCTTTATAAACCGAATCGCGAAAGGGCTTTCCCTTATAGTTTGCCGGTAACTGAGCATAGGCCTGCCTATAAATGCACAAGGAGCCAAATAGAAACAATAAGATATAGCTGGATTGCTTCATCGAATGGAAATTTAGTGGTTGTCGTATATTAGTCTATTTTCACAAAATCAAAATAGGCAAGATTTGGACCTTTATTATACTTCAGGGTGATCAACTGCAAACCGGCTTTCGGGAAAACGATCTCGCCCACCGTTGCCTGGTCCCATTGATGATAATAGCCCGTATATTTTGGAAGGAATAATTTAGTGGCGAATTTATTATTGAGCCATAATTCCGACTTGTTATCGTAATTGGCATAAACGGTAATGATCTTATACCTGCCCGGTACCTTAACATCAACAGTATAGTTTGTCCATTCGCCGTTCGACTCCCAGCCTATATAAAGCTGATTGACCATAGGCGCTACTACATTGGGCACTTTAAAATCGGCCCAGTCTTTGGTATAAGAAATATCAACCCCTTCATTCTCGCGAAAGAATGCGATGTGGTAAGGAATACCCGGCCGAAAATGGCAACCATAATCAAAACATTGGTGATTGAGGATTGCACCGTCGTTGGTGCTGGTACTATCGTGGTAAGCTATACCTTCTCCGCCAAAATCATAGTAGGCTAATTCCAGCCTGCCGGGAATGGTTTGGGGGCCCTTAAATCCTAAGGTATCATCATAAAATGGCTTGCCTTTATAGTCGGCCGGTATTTGTGCCTGCGCTAGTGTAAACAAATTGGCCATCAAAAACACCGCAATAAAAAGTTTCTTAAAATATTGGCTCATCATTTAGAAAAATTCAGGTTGTTTGGTTTGTTACCCTGCTAAGGGTGTTCTAAAATTAAACTTTTTCAACGTAAACTACTACCATCATCAGCAAACCTTTTAGCGGTTTTAATTGTGTTAACCGGTATGTGTCTGCAGTCAATTTAATGCATGATGAGCATCATGCCTAAGCCCCTTCTGTTTTATTAAGTTTACCTATCAATTATGAGAAATGAAGTTTTGAGCGAAACAGTGAAGCTGTTGCTGGATGCCGGCAAAGGCTTGCTGGCGATGGATGAGAGTATCAATACCTGTAATAAACGTTTTCGGGACCTTAACATTCCGGAAACTTACGAATACCGGCAAAAATACCGGGAGCTTATCGTAACCACACCCGGTTTGGAGCAATATATCGGTGGTGCTATACTTTGTGATGAAACCATCCGGCAAGACACTTCAGCAGGGATTCCAATGGTCGAAGTGCTGATCAAAAAAGGTATAATACCGGGTATTAAAGTTGATAATGGCACCGTACCTATGGCTTTATTTCCGGGTGAAAGTATTACTGAAGGGCTCGATGGTCTGGCATCCCGCCTCGAAAACTACCGGCAATTGGGCGCCCGCTTCGCCAAATGGCGGGCGGTGATCAGGATTGGCCCCGGTATTCCTTCTGTTGCTTGTATGCGCTTCAATGCACAGTTGCTGGCACAATATGCGGCCCAATGTCAGGAGGCCCGGATGGTGCCGGTAGTTGAACCGGAGGTTTTGATGGATGGCGACCATAACCTGGAAACCTGCGATTCGGTGAGCCGGGACCTGTTACACCAGGTATTTGAAGCATTATATGAACATCGGGTTGATCTGAGCGGTATGCTTTTAAAACCGAATATGATCTTACCCGGAAATAACAGCACTCAGCTATTTACTGATGAAGAGATAGCAGGAGCTACCCTAAACTGTTTCCTGGACTGTGTGCCTGCCGCTGTTCCGGGTATCGTATTTTTATCGGGTGGACAGAATGCGCAATCCGCCACCGCAAGATTGAATGCCATGAACCTGTACCAGGTGAAAATTAAACCATGGAAGCTTAGTTTTTCCTATTCGCGCGCAATTCTGCAACCCGCATTGAGCATTTGGAAAGGCGATGATCAAAATATTCAGGAAGCGCAAGCCGCAATACTGCATCGTGCAGCCTGCAACCGTGCGGCAAGTACAGGTCAATACCATCCGGGCCTCGAAACCTAACAATAAACCAGTTCAAAAACCAAAGATGTCAACCATAGTAACCCTCACCTTTAACCCTGCACTGGATATGAATACTTCGGTAAAGGAAATAGTGCCCGAAAGAAAGCTGAAATGTTCAGACCCTTTATACGAGCCTGGCGGTGGGGGGATCAACGTAGCCAGGGCGATCAAAAAATTGGGTGGCGATGCCATTGCGGTATATTTCTCCGGAGGCGATACCGGTAATAAGATCACCGCTTTATTGCAGGCAGAAAGAATCAGGACACAAGCTGTACCGATAGTAGACATGACGCGGCAGAATCTGATCATTTTAAACCAGTCATCGCACGGACAATATTTGTTTGACATGCCCGGACCCCTTATAAGCGCTGCCGAATTGAAGGCCTGTATGGATACTTTAGAGCAAATATCTGAGATAGAATTTTTGGTTGTTAGTGGTAGTTTACCCAAAGGCGTCGGTCCGGATGTATTTTATCAACTGGCCGATCTGGCCCAAAGAAAACATGCGAAATTAGTGGTTGATACTGCCGGCGAAGCGTTGCAAGTGGCAGTAAAGGCGGGAGCCTACCTGATCAAGCCCAATTTAAAAGAATTAGGATTTCTTACCGGCCAGGAAAATATCACCGAAGAGAATGCCGGTGAAGCAGCACGAGGCATACTCCGGCATTCGGCCTGTGAGTTGATCGTGGTTTCTATGGCGAATAAGGGTGCATTACTGATAACAAGGGCGCTGGAGCTGAAGATCAAACCTCCACCGGTTACCGTACTCAGCACCGTTGGTGCAGGCGACAGCCTGGTTGGGGGACTTATATACTCCTTGTCCAACAATAAACCTTTGGAAGAAGCTATAAGGTATGGCGTAGCTTGCGGCACATCGGCTACCATAAGTCCGGGTATCGAGCTTTGCCGGAAAGAGGATGCCGACCACTTGTACAGCCTCATAAAAGACCAAATCTAAGGTTGACCCTTTCCCGTAATTTTACGGCTGATTTCAGGTGTTTTCACGCTTTTAAATCCAGGCTATTTGCAGTAGTTTTAAGCTATCACTTAAACTCTCCTGTAAATGCTCCTTCAACAAAAAAAGGCGCTTTTGCTGCTATTTTTAGTCGCGATAGCCAGACTGGGCTTTGCTCAGCAAGAACTCCAGATCCATCATATCAATATTGAAAACGGCGATGCCACGATGATCGGGGTTTATGATAATGCCACGCATCAATACACCAGCAAAATTTTGATCGACGGCGGGCAGTCGGCGGCAGGATTGATGTTGTTGCCCTATCTGCAAAACATCACCGGAGGTACCGCAGCAGGGATGCATTTTAATTATGTGATACTGACCCATTACCATAATGATCATTATACAGGATTGCTTGCTTTAGGAACCGGTAAAATTACGGCAGATAGCCTGGTGGACCCCGGGGGTTACGACTATCACCAGTATTTCCCCGGACAACCTGACCTGGTTTCTGAAGCAAAGCCGGCCAGCCTTACTGTCGTTGCTCCATGGACCACCCTGATCACCAGAGCTACCACACATAATTTCCTGAAAGGCCGGAGTCAGGTGCTCGAATCCTTTGGAACCAGCGATCAGAGCAGCCTTGGGCACAAGCTCCTGATAGGCCAGCTTAACGGCATACCCGTTACGCTGGAGTGTGTAGCTGGTTGGGGAAATACCCTGAGCAATGGATCAACCGTAGCCGACCCTTTGCCTGCAAAGAACAATGCCAATAATTTCTCCCTGGCTTTTATCCTGCGCTGCGGCGAGTTTCGCTACTTTATCGGTGGCGATTTAGGCGGATCAAATCAGGGTTCGTACATCGATCAGGAGGACGCACTGATCGGTTATTTAGGTCGCGATTTGCCAGCCGGTCATGCTACCAACGGAACTGCTATAGCTGCCGGTCATGTTTGCGGTATCAAAGCTGATCATCATGGCAGTAGCAATTCCAACGATGCCAGCTTTTTGCAGGCTGCGCGTCCAACCATTGTGATGACCTCTGCCGGTAACAATGCCAACTGGCACCTGCCGCAAGTTGTATTTATTGATAAATTGGCAGCACTTCAGCCGGTATCCACCAATACTGGTGCAGGCATATTTAACAAGGGAGCCTATTTCACCAATTTGTACGACTGGGGCCAGGGTAAAAACTCGCTCAGCGAAGCGCAGGCGACACTCAGCAATAAGCCGGGTATCAGTTTTGATTATGGTAATGCCACTACAAATAAATGCAGTTATGTTATCAAAATAAAACCCGATCACCTACTCACAGAAAGCGATTTTGAAGTAGACCGCGTTGATATTTCACAGGCACAGATTTATACGAAGCTGGGGGTGTTTCTTTGTCATAGGAAGTAAAAGCTGGGATTACATTAACTTCAATTCAACTTTGTCTGGTATTTGTTTTATCTTAGATTTTGTAACCTTAGCGAAAGAATGACATTAGCGAAATTCAATGTTATTGCCTATCGAACTGTGGGCATAATCATAGTCATATATCTCTTGTTAGGAGGTATAGGGGTAGCATTAAATGGTCATTACAAAAGCGGCTGCGTTGGAATCGTAACGGCACTTATCATAATCAGACTGTTGTTCAAATCCCCCTCCTTATTATTTTGGCTGCTCATGATCATTCTGCTTTTTCTTGCAATGTTTTTGGTCGGAGGTATAAATAGCTATGAGAAAAACATTCATCCTAAGTTGGTGCAGATTTATAATCCGGGCAACTGAAAGTATATGATTTGCGCATGCTGTATGACTTTTGTTAATTATTTTCACCGCAAAAAATGAACGGAGGGCCGAATTCACATACCTGCCTTACCAATGAAAAACTAGACCCCCAAATTCAAAAAAAGACAATAGTTTTCAATGAGTCAATACAGTATTTATAAAACGAAAAGCCGAGTCTTTTTGCGCAAATTTTTGAAGTTTCTTTTATTTCTAATACCTATTGCTGTTAATGGACAAAGTCTTAAATCGCCTGGAAGTGGCGTTTTGTTAAAGTATAACTTAACACAAAATCCGCCTATCACGTTCTATGAATCGAAATCAAAAGAAATAATTATTGGCGATGGCCATTTAATTTATAAGTTTTCTTCGGATGGTAGGTTGTTGTTAAAATTCGTTATCCCGAATACAAATGCAAAAGGAAAAATATTTACAGGTATAACAGGGGATTATACAAATGATAATAATTGTTTCATTGAACAATCGACCCAATTGCTTGTTTTTGATTTTATAACTAGAAAAATCAATTCCGTAGTGAATACTTATGGCGAACATGCGCAAAGAGACTCAGCCGGCAATTATTATTCTTTGTACCAATATTTTAATGAAAAAGAAAATGTAGTTGAGAACAAAATGAAAGTAATAAGTAATAATGGCAAAGTATTTACTTATGATACTTCAATAGATTTAGGTGCAGATAATTTTCAAATTATAAAAAATGATATTGTTATGTATGTGCCCAATAGCAGAAGTATTTTTCTATTACCTATTGTAGGCATAAATTATGGCAAAATCAAAACAATAAAAGCCAATTTGCCCGACGATAAAACCGTAAGATATCTTGGTGAAGTTAATGGCAAGAACATTTTTCAATACTTCGACTACAAGAAAAAGACAGACATTTTTTGCTTTTTCGATGATAAAATGAAGTTGATAAAGAAGCAAGCTTTGAGTTTACCTTTCGAGCCAATATCCGAAATATTTAAAAAACAGGATGATGGCGATTGGCTGACTGAGTTTCCGTCGGGTAATATCTATAGTTTTAATAACAAAAAAATCTATATGATGCGAAACACTGAAAAGGGAACATTTATTTATGACCTTGGATCGTTATTGAATTTGTGATTTTTTGACGATAGTGCATTTATTCAAGCTGGAATCAAATAGCCTTGGGATTTAAAATCCACTTTTCGTTTGGTCCGGATAGTGAATCCGGCCCTACGTGAGTCTGAAGACTCCGGGCATACATGTCCGTAGTTGCAAACTACGGACAGCAATAGATTTAGATTACCTAAATCAACTATTGATTAACACCAATATTATGTTGCCAGGCCCAGTTTGTAGCACAAGCCGAACTACAAAAAACTTCGGAATGCCCTGATAATTGTACCCCAGAACTTTTAAAAAATGACTTACCGCAATAGTCACAGGTTAATGTTTGTGATTCATATCGGCCAGAAGAGCCGGAAGACCCATTAGATGTAGCCGAGTGGCTTCCTTTTTTGTTCAATAACGCACTGACAATAAATAAAGCTATTAGCCAAAACCACCATTTTTGGTAAATTTTCTTTTCTGTATTCTGTTGATTCATTGTATTATCCTCTTATTCCCGATTTTAAAGATTTAATTAATTTTCAGTCTTGCGATGGTAATTTGGCATTTCAAAGCTGCTTTTGGACTGGTTTCTCTTTTAAATTTCTGAGAGATATCACGATAACCAGTCTATTTTTATTTTTTAAAAAATTGTGCAACTATCTTTTAAATCAGTATCGTTTGTTCGCTTCTTCTGCACAATATTCTGAACAATAATCACCCTGTCCATTAGTAACCATAATGGCTTCCCCAAATGCGAACATATACCCTTTTCCTGTAAATCGTTTTCCACATCTGCTACAAATATGGCTATCGGCATATTGATACTCATTAGATGAAGCCGAATTAGTCCCTTTTTTATTCAATAACGAACTGACAATCAATAAAATTATCAGCCAAAACCACCATTTTTGGTAAATTTTCTTTTCAGTATTCTGTTGATTCATTGTATTATTTTTTATTCCCTCTTTTAAAGATTTAATTAATTTTCTGTCTTGCGATAGTAATTTGGCATTTCAAAGCATTGAAAAAAATATTCGAGGTGGTCGATTTATATATAAATAAAATATTCCAGAGTCCCGTCTATTTATCTGATGATTTAATATCCCCAAAGGAGCCTTTCATCATAAAATCTCCAGCAATAACAAATAGAATCATAATTGCTATAAGCAAAATCAACTGTAATGAACCAAAGAATACATAAAAAGATGTCAGATCATTAATGGATTTGCTATTGTAAAACATTGTACCAGCAATAATTGAAATAACTAAAGCCAAAATCATTAAAAAACCAATATTTTTAACCGCTTTACCTGTCCGATAAAGTTGGTTATTTGTAATACTTTTCCCCTTTTCATTTATCTCCGCTTGAAACTTACTTCCAAATAAAGGCTTGAGAAATAACCAGTAAATTATTAAAGAAAAAACCACCGGAGGCAAAAATGGTCCTATACCATAATCAGCAGCGGCAGCTTGCAATAAAATCATAACGAAATGTTTTTCATGAAGAAATTTAATCTTGTTAATTAGTCACTTTGCAATAGTATCAGCTCGTTTAAGCGAAGCTCTTATTCAATGCTTACTTCTATTCAATGCTTGCTCCAATAGTAGCTTTTTATTGCAATTTTAAAATAGCAGTGCGTGAGAAATCGTGTTACATAACATGTTATTCACACATTAGAGGGGGGTCCAAAATTCTTTTTTAAAAAAAGGGAGTGTATTTTCGAACATCGAAAAGAATAGACTTTTCTATTTTTTATCGTGTATTTACTTTATCGAATAAATTTACAAATGCTCAAAAAAAGTGCTTTAGCGATTGGATTATTGCTGTTTTGTTTAAATGCCATCGCCCAAACTTATTGGATTCAAAAGACTCAGTTTTTAGATTTTTGTTACCGTTATAATGGCGAGCTCGATAACATCAAGAACTGCCATAGTTTTTTGCCGGTTTTTACCCATGAAAAAGGAATTACCAATCAAATTGTTATCAAGAATAAGCAAGGTCTTTATATTCTAATCGGTGGTACTGGTAAAGTTTTTAAAGCAACCGATACACTACATAATCAGATAGCATTTAAAAGAATTGATTCAACATATTATGAAGGATATAATCAAGGAGCTATTGACTTCTCTTACCAAAATAATATTTATTCTTTTGGTGGTGGCGGGTTATGGCGGATTACGGGTCAATTAAGAATATTTGATACCCTCAATCATGAATGGAACAGTATCAAAATCAACAAGGAATATCGAGTAAGTGAATTGAATTACGTTTACGATTCTCCCCAAAAAATAATTTATACCATTCAATTTCCATATGAAAATGTAATCAGTGAACCGAATGACAGTCTATTTACAGTTCTAAAATTTGATATCGAAAAGCGGCATATAGAAAGTTTAGGATTTTTGAATACGGCTTTTTTAGGTCCAAATAGTTCCTGGCAAGGTGCTATCTCGATAAATTTAAATAGTTTAAGGGGTTGCAATATTATTGCTTTTGGTCTAACAAAAATGTATTTACTTGATTTTGAAAACAATCAGGTTAGAGCATTGAAAAGCGAAAAAATTCGTGACCTTATAAAGGGCAGATCCAACAATTCAACTTTAGAAAATGTTTTTGAACTTAAAAATAGAATATATTACACTTTGCCCAAAGATGCTCAGCAGAAACTTCAATCTTTAACTATTAGCTCTTCTGATTTTTCAGATGAAAGCATACCATTATACGAGAATGGCAATAGCAGATATTGGCTATTGTTTGCAGCTTTGATTAGTGCTTCAATCGTTTCAATATTTTTATACCGCAAAAAACAAGCAAAAGGCGAGATTCAAAAAAAGGTAGTTTCCAATGATTTTCCTCAAGCGAAGATAAACGGGTCTAATAATCTGCAATTTTCTCCGATCCAGAAAGAATTCATTGAAAAAGTAATCGTGAAAATTAGCGAGAATGGACGTTTTACAACCAGCGATATTAATGACATATTGGGCATTAGCAAAAAAGCGGTAGAAGTACAGCGTAAATCAAGAAGTGAACTGATTGGTAATATCAACAGTATTTGGCGGCAAATGAATCAAGGTGAATCAGACTTCATAGAAAGATTAAAGTCCGAAGATGATAAGCGTTTTACCTATTACACCATAAGCAGTTCTAATTTAAAAGCTTATAAAGTTCTCTTGCTCTAAAAATTGGATTATATGTAACCTTTCTTATCGGTGTATGTAAATTAACCTTTGTCAACTCATGTTATAAATAAGCTATGGGTCCCCAGACAGCAAAAGTATTCTTTAATTTGTTTGCCTAACCATTTTACAAAGTCAATATATATCATCCATGCTTTATGAATTTTTACTCGTTAGATAAATGAAGCAAATTACTATATCAGACTAGTTTCAACTTGGGGTTAATTGAAACCTTATTGGTTATATAATGAGGTCAGGTGATATCAGGTCTAATAGAATCATATTGCCCTTCCTGTAATACACTATCATTCTAAATTGTACCCTTTTAATCAAACACTTTTCCTCCAATCATAATTTAAAAAAGTGCCTTAAAAGCTTGGAAATGTACTATCATTTGATTATTTTTATACTATCCTAAAATAATAGCAATAATGAATATACTTTATACAAGAACCAGTACAATAGACCAGAAGACAGATAGACAGAGAGTGAAAGAAAAAGAATTTGACTTGGTAGTAGAAGACAAGATCTCGGGATCTGTTCCATTCTTTGAGAGGCCAGGTGGCATTAAAATCCTTAATCTACTTGAAGATCGCAAAATCACAAGTTTATCTGTTTGGCAGGTAGACAGGCTTGGAAGGAATCTGCTTGATATCCTCTCTACAATTAAATTGTTTTCTGATAGAAAGATCAATATCTGCTTTATAGATCAAGGATTAAATACACTACTAGAAGATGGCAAAGAAAATCCAATAGCAACTATGTTTATCTCCATGTTAGGCTGTATAGGGGAAATGATGAGGAATCAAATCCTTGAAAATCAAAAACAAGGTATTGCTATTGCTAAGCTTAAAAATGTATACAGAGGTAGAAAACCAGGTGCTACAGAAAAACAAGAGGATTGGGTAAAAAAAGAAAAAGTAGCAAAAGTTAAGGCTTTACTTGAAAAGGGTGTTTCTTACCAACTCATTCAAGATACGGTAAATTGTTCACCCAACTTCATCATCAAAGTTAAAAAGACCTTATTGCATGCTGCATAAATTATAAAGAAAAGCAATATGAATACTACAAATTATTTAGACCAATTTCCTTCATTAGAAGCAAAAGAAGACTTTATTGATTCTCTGTTTGAATTAAGGGCAGATGATCCAAATAAGTTTTTCAGGATAATCAATCAGTTTACTGATGAAGATAAATCAGTAGCATTTAATTACTGTGACGTATATCTAGCATTTGATTATAATGCTATGCCTGAATTAGAAGGTAAGGTAGAATACTTAGGCTATTTTGCTAAGAGTGAGTTAGTTTAGTTTTTTATATAGCTTTAGATCAATTAATCTACCTTTATTAAAATGAGATCCTATTTCAGAAAACCCTCTTTAAACAAACGGATAGCCGCCAGAACATCAGTAAAAAGGCTCATCAGGCAAAGCATGGGACTTAAAGCTCCAAGAGGTTATGGATTTTTGACTAATCCTAAAAAGGCCATGTATAACAAGGTATATAACCGTACCAGTAAGGGTTGCCTTTTAAGCTTTATTATGATTATTGGGGTATTTGTTATTTCTATTTACGGGATAGTTAGGCTTGTTGCATTGATTTAAGGTTACAATTGTATTGCAGGATAATTGAGCATTTAAATCACATCAATTCCTAAGGGTAGCTACACACCACCTAATAATGTAGTAAACGTATCTAATACCAAAAAAGGCTATTAGAAAAACAACAAAGCTTTGTAAGACAAAGGTACGCTGTTCACCTTCATCCAATTTTGATTTATTTAATTCAGATAATTCTTGATCAATTGGAACTAGTTTCTTTAGTTCTCCATCCAAGCCAATAGGGTCCTTTTTGCTCACAACAGGGTGTTCAATAATAAACTCTCTTCTCTTTTTGTTATAATCTATCTTTTTTTCAATTCTATAATTATTCAAAGCTGCCGCTGCATAACAAAGTAGGCTCAAGCCAATTGCAACAAATAAAACTAATACCTCTCGTGCAATTATTTTTTTCATTCGGTTTTGAGCGTTTTTATACTCCATCTTATTGCATAATAGATATATCTAAAAACAAAAAGTATGCTAGATGAAAAAAGTATTGCAAGAAGCCCCAATCTAACTTGATCTTTAAATGTTAACGTTTCTAGTTCTAGGTTAGCCTTTTGGTTATTTAGTTTATTGAATTGCTTGATCAGGTGCCTACTTTCCTCCTCCAAGTTATATGCTCTATCCCAATATTCACTTTTAATCTTCATTGCATTTGAGAAATTTTGCTCAGTACTTAGGCTTTTGATTGTATAACCATCGATTATCAATAAAGAGTACAACTGCTTTGCTTTTTTGTCGCTTTTTAATTTATGAATAAACTCAATCTCAGAGCCAATATTCTCTGTTCCATATCCATCTGCTTTCAAATTTTCATAAAGTTGTGCTGATGGTATTTTAGGGTCATTTGCTAATCTAAAAAATGAATACAGGGGAAGTAATTTCTTTTGTAATAATGTGAATCCTTTAGGAAGCTTGGGCAAGTTATCCGCCTTCATTACAAAACCAGTATCAGAACTGCTGATGACCTCTTGATCTTTAATAGGAGGATACCAATTACCTTTGTTTAAACTTCTATTGATGCTGTCATAAAGCTTTTGAGTGTTTACTATACTATCTTCTAGATTGGTTGCTTGATGCTTCTTATATAGGTTGTAAGGAAAAGTAAACAGGAAAACTAACAAGCCTAATACCAGGACAGCTATCAGCATTAGAAACTCTCTTGCAATTATCTTTTTAGCCCCTGTTTTCATTTCCAGTTGATTTTACTACTTATTCTTCCAATCTTGATTTAACTTCTTTATTGGCTCTTTAAATGCCTTTTCCATTCTAACTGATACATCTACAAGAAAATCTGTAATCTTTTTCCAATCGTTCTCTTCAAAATAGTTTACTCCATCAAGTTGCACTTTGATTCTTGAAGTGATCTTGTCATCCATCCTTTCCCATTCTAATTCCCCACCAAAATCAGACTCTATCTTGTCCTTCATCCTGTAGATATAATCAAACAACTCTTTATTGTCTTCAGAACTACCTTTATTTATGTAAACTTCTGCTCTACAGTAACTACTTGTAACAACCAAATTCAATCCTATACCACTCATTCCAATGCCTTTGGCTATCCAGGTATCTTTTGAAGGAGAATTATTTATAAATAAGTTATTTACCTTATTGCTTGCATTGAGAAATTGCTCCCAGAACTTGAGCCTGATGTGGTGTCTGTTTTTTAGCGTTTCCTGAACTGATATTTCTTCTTGTGCTTTAGTAGCTATGCTAATTACAAAGTCTTCAGTGTCTTTAGTCGGGAGTATTTGCTCAACATTTAAGAATAACTGATCTTCAAATGAATAAGGGGTTACCTTAAAACATTGTATCCTTATCTTAAAGTTCATTAGCCAAAGTACACTAGAGGTAACTTCTTTTCTGAAGTTTGCTGCTACCAGTATCAAACGTTGTGAGTTGAGGCCTTGGTTAAGTAATATCTCAGAGATATCCTTATTGTCAAAGAACTCAGAAATTTTATCATGAGCAATAGCTGATGTGCCTAAATACTCTTGGTAAATGTTTATGATATCTTGTTTGGTTAGACTAGAGCAATAAGAAGCATATTTGATCACTTGCCATGTTACATCCCTTCCTGAATCATCAAGTTTATTCTCTATGATTACCAGGTTCCCCTGCTTATCTAATGCAAGCAGATCCAACCTTTCATTAGTGTCACTAAACCCGTTAAATTCTTTTTGTATAATTAATAGTTCTTCCCCCAGAGAACACGGATCATTAGCAATCCATTCCTGCAAGTGATCCCTTTCCCTAAACTTCAATTCTGAAAAGGTTTTTTGCTTCAGTTTGGAAATTCTATTCTTCTGTTTATCTATTAAATACATATTCTATTGTAAATCAATATTTTCTAATTTTAATTAAGATTTTACCAGTTCAGTTGATAATAATCTAGCTTGTTCTAATACAGTGTCTGTTGCTTTCAATTCCATATCAGGTGGGTAGCCGTACTTCCTAAGTATTCTTTTGATAGCTATTCTCATCTTGGCTTGTACATTTTCCCTTAGAGTCCAGTCAATGGTTGTATTATTCTTTATAGATTCTACCAGGTCCCGTGCTATGTGTCTTAAGATTTCATCCCCTAGAATAGCTACAGACGAATCATTTACTTCCAGGGCCGTATAAAAAGCATATTCCCTAAAATCCAAGTTCAGATCTTCCCCACGTTTATCAGCTTGCTTGATATCTTTTGCCAAGCGAATCATTTCATCTATGATCTCAGCTGAAGTAATCAGGTTATTTTGATACCTTAAAACAGAACCTTCCAGCATTTCAGAGAACTTCTTAGACTCCACAATATTGACCTTTCTCCTCGTTTTTATTTCATCATTTAAGAGCTTCTTTAAAAGTTCAAAGGCTAGATTCTTTTGTTGCATTCCCTTTATTTCAGCTAAGAAATCATCAGAGAGTATGGAGATATCAGGTTTTTTTATTCCTGCTGCATCAAATATGTCTACCACTTCATCCGGAGCAATTGCATCAGATAATATTTGTTTGATAGCTGTCTCAAGCTCTTCATCTGATTTACCATTAGCAGTGCTAATACTCACCTTTACTATCCTTGTCTTGATGGCCTGAAATAATCCTACCTCATCTCTGATTTCCAGAGAGTCCGGATGTGGTACTGAAATTGCAAATGCTTTGGTTAATGCAGTTACATTACTGATGAATCTGTTTTTACCATCTTCCAACCCTAAAATATAGTTAGCTGCTTGAATAGGGAAGTAGAGTTTCTCTTTTGCACCAAGGTGAAAGAATGATTTATAGTCAAATCCAGCTTTAACAGTTCTATCAGTAGGCTGTTCAGCAAACATGTTTTGAACAATCTCAAATTTGCTCTTCATTACAGCTACAGCATCATCCTGATCAAATGAAGGCTTACCTTTTCCTCCACTTTCTGTGTATACTGATAAGGCTTTCTTTAAGTCATTTGCTATCCCAATATAATCTACAACTAGTCCACCTTCTTTGTCTTTGTATACTCTATTGACCCTTGCTATAGCTTGCATCAAATTATGGCCTTGCATGGGTTTATCAATGTACAAAGTGTGCATAGATGGTGCATCAAAGCCTGTAAGCCACATATCTCTAACTATAGCAATCTTTAACTTATCTGTAGGATCTTTTAGTCTTTCCCCAATTGCTTTGCTATTAGCTTTGTTTCTAATGTGAGGTTGGAAGTGTAACGGATCTGAAGAAGATCCGGTCATCACCACTTTAATTACACCATCAGAGTCACTATCACTATGCCATTCAGGTCTTATCTTAATAATCTGATGGCATAAGTCAACACAGATTCTTCTGCTCATGCAAACAATCATTGCCTTACCATCAAGTACTGAAGTTCTCGCTTCAAAGTGCTTTACAATATCAGCTGCAATGAGAGCTAAGCGGTGTTCATTACCTACAATAGCTTCCAGCCTTGCCCACTTGGATTTTAATTTATCCCTGCCTGATTGTTCTTCTGCTTCTGTTAATTCTTCAAACTCTGCATCAACCCTAGGTTTCTCTTCATCTTTTAGATTAATCTTGGCTAACCTGTTCTCATAGAAAATCTTTACTGTTGCTCCATCTTCTACAGCTTGTTGTATATCATATACATCTATGTAGTCCCCAAATACTGCTTGTGTGTTCTTATCCGTATTCTCAATAGGTGTACCGGTGAATCCAATGAATGAAGCATTAGGTAAGGCATCTCTCATGTGTTTGGCAAAACCATCCATAAAGTCATATTGACTTCTGTGAGCTTCATCTGCTATAACAACAATATTTCTACGGTCAGATAGTAATTCAAATTGCCCTTTTATATTCTTTGTTTTTCCTTCACCTATATCTATTTTCTCTGAAACCTCTGGCAGGAACTTTTGAATGGTTGTAAAGACTATCCCTCCGGAACTTACAGTGAGCTTTCGCTTTAAATCATCTCTATTTTCTGCTTGTACAGGAGTTTGTCTCAATAGATCTTTACTCAGTGAAAAAGTATCAAATAACTGTTGGTCTAAGTCATTTCTATCTGTGAGGACTACAAGGGTAGGATTGTTTAATGACAACACTAATTTACCAGCGTAGAAAACCATTGTTAAACTCTTTCCACTGCCTTGGGTATGCCAGATTACACCAGCTCTTTGGTCTCCATTTACAGCTGTAGCTTTCTTGGTAGTTTCTACTGCTTTATTTACTGCAAAATACTGATGGTAACGTGGTACAATCTTGGTTATTTGTTCGTTGTCCTGATGAAATAAGATATAGTGCCTGATTAAATCAAGGATGACGTTTTTGTTTAACATACCCTTGGTCATCACTTCTATCTGAGGGATATTAGGATCTGCTACAAGTTTACCATCAATAGATTTCCAGGGTACAAAGAATTGTTTAGGGGAGGTTAATGATCCGTAAAAAGCTTCCCATCCATCAGAAACTATCAGAAGTTCATTGTATTGAAATAATGAGGGAATGGTTTGTTTATAGGTTTGTAACTGATTAAATGCAGAGTTAATGGTAGCATTCTCATCTACTGCATTCTTCAGCTCAATTACAACAAGTGGCAATCCATTAACAAACAGTATGATATCTGGTCTTTTGTTTATGTTGTTTTCTATAATAGTAAACTGATTTACTACCAGAAATTCATTATTTGATGGATGCTCATAATCAATTAAGAAAACCTTATCTCCAGCAATACGGTCTGCTTTTCTATATTCTACATCTATGCCATTTGTAAGGTACTTATGAAAGGTGTAGTT